>Ga0209199_1000536_pt1 | contig 53212 bp, 55 predicted proteins | sample COGITO_mtgs_1105_7_FD_184805 | JGI IMG/M metagenome (GOLD analysis project Ga0209199, IMG submission 184805) | Pelagic marine microbial communities from North Sea - COGITO_mtgs_110523 (SPAdes) (version 2) | ecosystem: Environmental > Aquatic > Marine > Epipelagic ... | reverse complement strand
TCGATTTAAGAAGGCGCGAGAATATGCGTCTGTTCAGTTTCGTGAGACTGTAACGTTACAGGATTTTCGTAACATCATTAAAAATGATTATCCTTTCCTGCTCAACTCACCTAAAGTCTCCTTTAATGGCTGCATTGAGCGCGACGAAGTTCTCTACCTACAGGTGGCTTTGACCGTCGAGAAGGTCACTGTCCTTACCTATCGACTCGTTCGTGACACAGAAGGTTTGGGAATTGACGCCGCGACGATAACAGCCAAGTCAGTAAATGTGGAAGTTTAAGTCCACGAGTTAGGAACTCTCCTCAATCCTGCCTTAGGGCGCAGTGCATGCGGGCGGATTAAGAACTGTGGTCCACTTGCTAGTTATGCCCTCTATAGATAATCTTTCAGGACCACAAGCCCATCATGCAGAACAGGAGCAAATAAATGCCCACAGTAATAATCAAAGGAAAAATAACAAAAGGTTACGACCACTGGCTGGCAGCCTTTGACGCTCTTGAAGAACATCGCGACAAGGACTATGGCATCCGGACTCTTTATCGCGGACAGGATTTACAGGATGACGACACGATTCATGTGGTCATGTTCACTCCATCGATGGAAGTGCTGCAAAGTCACATGGAGGACAACGCAGAACTCATTGCTGAAGCAGGTGGCGATCCTGACCCAGATGCAAGCACAATGTCGATATCTTCTGATTAAGCACGAACCGAAATCTCGGCGATCTCTGCTACCAGTATTGCTACCAGCGGCGTATCGGCACGCCTTGTCCAGCCCAATCCACCCTTGTCGCCCCTAGTCGAATTAAAGAGGAGTCATAGGGGGACCCCTGGGGGTTAGGGACGCCCGAGTCCAATGATGTCCTGGGGTTCGTTGGACTTTGAATCCGTCAACGGAGGTTCGATCCCTCCCCCGGGAGCCAAGACCTTAGCAATTGTGTTCTGGGGTTCTTTTGATTGATGTTGTATACGTAGGTGCCCCATACCGCGGCGCTCTTTATGAGAGCAGACAAGAGTTGTTGACGACTGGCTGCATCAGGGCCGTTGCGCTTGTTGCTCCACCCATAATCGAGCAAGATTTCTACGGCTAGCCTTTATTCGTGGTCAACTTAGAAAGGAATCGCGCTCGAAAGTGGAGGCGTGTTTTAGTCGCGGCGAATTTTACGCTCGATTGCGTGGATATGTTCGGGAAAGATTCCGCAGCAGCCCCCGACAATTTCTAGACCCTGATCTACCCACCGCTGAGCCTGTTTCGCATACGCCTCTGGCGTCGAATCTCCGTCGTACTCGGACTTGCCACCCGACGAATCTTCCCGGCCACCACCGGAAACTTTGACTGTCCGGAAACCGTTCGCGTAGCCTCCCAACAGCATGCTACTTGGTGCAGCTTCGCGAAGTTGGGGCAAAGCTGCCGTGATCGAAGCAGCGGACGAGCAATTAAATAGCATTGCCTGCACGTTTTCATACGAATTGACCGCTCTAACCGCGTCCTGTACGGACTCACCACTTCGGAGTTTGCCACTTGCGTCTTCAGCGAGGGTCCAAGCAATCCACACAGGAATACCGGCCCGATTCGCGGCCTGCGCTGCTAATTTGCCTTCACGAACAGAACTCATGGTCTCGCACAGCAATAAGTCAGAATGTGGCGCGATAGCTTCGACAATGTGAGCGTATTCACCCGTCAGTTCACTCTCACTTCCCACACGATCTGGTCGATAGCTCTCGTGTAGAGGGGGTACACATCCCGCCACCATCGGCACGGTGGAATTCAGTGGTCGTTCTTGAACATGGAGTTGGCATGCCTGTCGTGCTATTTGTCCTGCGGCATCGATGAGGTCAGTAATGAGTTGCGGAGGGGAATTGGGGCTCAGCGCAAGCGCGGAAGGCACACAGGCATAGTTGTTAGTGGTGATGACATTTGCGCCAGCACGCAGGAAATCCAGGTGGGACTCGCAAACAATTTTCTTTTGATTTCGGTTAGCCAAAGCAACATTGAGGAAACGTTCCATCGACCCGATCGCTCCACTGACCGGCACACCTTTACGTCGAAGGAGATGTCCCATGCCTCCGTCAAGAATGTGGCGGGGGTGGGCTGGTTGTGAATCCAAAGTTCGCCCCTTTTTTGGCACACACGTACACCCACGCTCAGGTGACGAGGTCAAGGGTACTGGTAGAGGTGAACAACGCCTGTGGCTTATCCGCTGATGTACAAGGTGAATTACCGGTTTTACACGAAATTAATGTCAGAACCTGCACGTGCCCAGAAGGAGAATAATGGTGTGCCTAGATAGGTGACCAGGATGAGTCGTCAGTACCCGGCCCAACGGGTACATGAAGTTTTCACTGTGTTCAAGCGGATCCTCTAACAAGCAGTCATGGGTGAGCGGCTCATGATTCTTGTGATGGCCCTCACTGTGGCATCGCGGCGAAGTAGGCTGGTGTCGTGCGCCCTCCAATTGTGATCATTCTTGCGGCAGGTGAAGGAACCCGCATGAAGTCAGCAACACCAAAAGTTCTCCACGAGATTTCGGGACGTAGCCTGTTGGGTCACGTGGTTGAGGCGGCCGCAACTATTGAGCCCGAGCACCTCGTGGTGGTTGTGGGCCACGAAAGCGAACAGGTGGTCGCGCACCTTGATGAAGTGGCACCCTGGGTGGCAACCGTCGAACAAACACAACGCAATGGAACCGGCCATGCGGTCCGCGTTGCTCTAGAATTTTTGACCGGACGCGGAGTTGCGACAAATGAAGCCCCAGTAGTTGTGCTGACCGGGGACACACCGTTGCTTACCGGTGAATCTTTAGTCGCGATGTTGATGAAACATGTTGAAAGCGCAGCTACGGCAACAGTGTTAACAGCGGATCTGGATAGTCCCTTTGGCTATGGGCGCGTTCTTCGCTCGAGCGACCGGGTTGTGGGAATCGTAGAAGAAAAAGATGCGACCCCGCAGCAGCGTGAAATCAGCGAGATTAATTCAGGCATGTACGCATTTGACGGAGCGGCATTACTTGATGCGATTACTGGGCTGAATACCAACAATTCGCAGGGAGAGGAATACCTGACAGATGTCATTGAGATTTTGGCCTCACGCGGTGACGTTGTGATTGGGGTGGGTGCACACAACACAAGCGACATCCTGGGAATCAACGACCGCTCACAACTTGCAGCAGCAATGGCCATCATGCGCGATCGAATAAATGACAAGTGGATGAAAGCTGGAGTCACCATGCTTGACCCCGAGAGCACGTGGATTGACGTGGATGCCGAATTGGCACCCGACGTAACGCTGTTCCCACAAACTACTGTGCGCGGCCCGACCGCCATTGAAACTGGCGCTCAGGTAGGTCCGGGAACCACTTTGATTTCTGCTGAAATCGGTGTCAACGCGATTGTTCGTCACACGTGGGCCGAACTTGTCGTGATTGGTGCCGGCGCAACGGTGGGTCCTTACACCTATTTGCGGCCTGGGACTGTAATCGGCGCTTCAGGCAAGGCCGGCGCCTTCGTTGAAATGAAAAATGCTCAGCTGGGTGAGGGCTCCAAAGTCCCGCACCTTTCCTATGTGGGTGATGCCACTATCGGCGTTGGCACCAACATTGGTGCGGGCACGATTTTCGTCAACTACGACGGAGTCGAAAAACACCACACCACGGTGGGGGACCAGGCCCGGGTTGGCTCCGACAACATGTTGATTGGGCCTGTGGTGATTGGCGATGGGGCTTACACGGCAGCGGGCTCAGTGGTTACAGAGGACGTCCCCGCTGGCGCGATGGCCGTAGGCAGAGCCCGGCAACGCAATATCCTGGATTGGGTCTTTCGAAAGCGCCCTGGAACGCAGTCAGCGCAAGCCGCACAGAGGGCAACGCAATCCGATCAATCGGGACATGAAAAGATTTAGGTCAGAGTGCCCACCTTCCCCTCGCAAGACACAAGTGAATAGTTTTCTCGGTGAGTTGGATCGCAACCAGTAAAGGTGGAGTAGTGGCCGAAAAGTCAGTCCCAACCCAGAAGCATCTCTTGCTGTTATCTGGCAGGTCGCACCCGGAGTTGGCGGAACAGGTCGCTGAGAACCTAGGCATTGATCTGACCCCCGTTACCGCACATGATTTTGCTAACGGCGAGATCTTCGTCCGGTTTCGTGAATCTGTCCGCGGTGGTGATGCATTCGTGCTTCAAAGCCACACCACGCCCATTAATAAGTGGATCATGGAACAACTGATCATGATTGATGCGCTCAAGCGCGCCTCCGCAAAACGCATCACGGTGGTTGTGCCCTTTTACGGGTACGCCCGCCAAGATAAAAAGCACCGAGGCCGTGAGCCGATCTCTGCCCGCCTGATGGCAGACCTTTTCAAGACGGCTGGAGCTAATCGCCTCATGACCGTTGATTTGCACACTTCGCAGATTCAAGGTTTTTTTGATGGACCAGTAGACCACCTTTTCGCCCTGCCGCTTTTAGCCGAACACGTTGCATCCAAAGTCGACGGCAGCAAAATTACTGTGGTGTCCCCTGATGCTGGTCGAGTTCGCGTTGCTGAGAGGTGGACCGATGTATTGGGCGCACCCCTGGCAATTATTCATAAACGTCGCGATCCCGATATCCCTAACCAGGTGCGGGTACTTGAAGTCGTGGGCGACGTCAAAGATCGCGTGTGTGTCGTCGTTGACGACATGATCGACACCGGTGGCACAATTGTGAAAGCGTCAGAGACCCTGTTTGAAAACGGTGCCTCGCAGGTCATCGTGGCTGCAACACACGCGATTTTGAGCGACCCCGCCCGCGAACGCCTCCAAAATTCCAATATTTCCGAGGTAGTAGTAACCGACACGCTCCCCATCCCGCAAGAGCGCCGATTTGACAAGCTCACGGTGCTTTCAATCGCTCCGTTACTGGCTACAGCGATCAATGAAGTGTTCACCGACGGCTCGGTTACCCGGATGTTTGAAGACGAAGACTTCGGTCGGCACACCTCCTCGCACTAGCCAAAGCAGGCCTTTGTAGACTCAGGCTGTTCCTCGGCGAGGGTGCAGTGAGTGTGGCACCGTGATCGACGTGGTCGGGCTTTAGTCCCTCCCCTTGGCGCGCAACTGCTAAACCTCAACGTGCCGATCAACTACAAGGAGACTTCGTGACTAACGTCAACATTACCGCTTCCCCCCGCTCGGAATTTGGCAAGGGCGCTGCGCGTCGGATCCGCCGTGGCGGCCAAGTTCCTGCAGTCCTGTACGGCACGGATATCTCGCTCATGCACGTCACCCTGCCAGAGCACGAATTGAACTTAGCCCTTCGTAAACCTCGCGTGGTGCTCAATATTGCTTTTGACAGCCAGACCTACCTCACGAAACCACGCGATGTTCAGCGCGACCCAGTTCGCCTTAACCTTGAGCACCTTGACCTTTTGGTGATTACCAAACAAGAAGCAGCACTTCGTAGCGACTACGCAGACGCAGTCGCCCAGGTGTATTTGGCTGCTGAAGAAGCCGGGCTCGACGTCGCAATGGTGATGCAGTCATGGGAGGAGTCCGTTGCCAGTGGTGAGTTGCCTCTTGACGCAGTGTCTCACGCGGTCGAAGACGCAAAGGAAAAGGCGATTGAACTTGCCGCCGCCGCCGCCGCCGCGGGTGCCAGCGAAGATGCTGCCGCTGCATCCGCCGCCTCCACCTTGGAAGCTGCAGAGACCGACATCGTCCCGGCTGAGCCTGTTGCGGAGTAGTGACTTTTGTCATCGCGGGGCTAGGCAATCCTGGCCCCGTCTATGCCGGGACCAGGCACAACATTGGTGCGATGGTAGTCGCCGAACTTGCGGCACAACTGTCATTAAAGTTATCGCGACACAAAAAGGCATTCGCGGCAGTGGGGGAAGGCCATATTGGGCTTCCCGGTTCCCAGCACGGCGTGGTACTCGCTATCCCGTTGTGTTACATGAATGAAAGCGGTGGACCGATCAAGTCGATCCTCGATTACTACGAGGTGCCGCTCGAAAACCTGATCGTTGTCCATGATGAACTCGATATTGACTTCGCCGCAATCCGACTAAAGCTTGGCGGGGGAGACAATGGGCACAACGGGCTTAAGAGCATCAAAAAATCAATTGGTTCTGGTGAGTACTACCGGACCAGAATGGGAATTGGCAGACCGCAGGGCCAGCAGGATCCGGCTGATTTCGTTCTTTCGCAATTCAGTTCAAGCGATCGCAAGGTACTACCTGAACTTATTAGTCGAGGTTGTGAAGCACTTGAGACGTTGGTGGCTAGCGGCTTAGATTTGGCCCAAAATAAATTTAACAGTTAGGCGATTTGCACATATGAACCCAACCGAAGATTTGACCCAGCTCGGTGATGCTGAGCTTTCGCGCGCTGTCGCCCAGCAGACCGGTGTCCTGCTTATGGCGCTGCGCAAAGACTTTTTCCACACCCACCCGGTGGACTCAATGGACAAGGCTGTGAGTGATCAACTTCGAGACCAAGCAGATCGTGCGGCGCACGTATTCATTACGGATAAACTCTCAGCTGCCCGTCCGCTTGACGCAATTCTCAGCGAAGAAGGTAAAGACGATGCGGCCCGGCTGGTCTCAGATCGAGTGTGGATCGTTGATCCACTAGACGGAACCTGGGAGTATGGACAGGGCCGCAAAGACTTTGGAGTTCACATTGCTTTATGGAATGCAAAAGTCGGAAAGCTCAGTGCTGGGACTGTGGATCTCCCCGACCAAGGCATTACACGAAGCGTGCTTGATCCGATAGAGACTGTGACCTCGAAGGATTCGGTGATCCGGGTTGTCGCATCTCGTTCCCGCCCACCGGCAACGTTGAAGGAAATCGTCACAAGACTCGGCGAGCTCCTGACAGAAGCAGAGATTGCTCACAGCCAGGTTGAAATCGTTGACGTTGGCTCTGTAGGCGCAAAAGTAAATGAGATTTTGTGTGGACGCGCAGACATTTACTTGCACAACACTGGTTTTTACGAGTGGGATGTCGCGGCCCCATACATTGTTGCGCAGCACTACGGGTTGATCGCATCACATATGGATGGTGCGCCAATAACTTTTAATCACATGCCCCCTTATGTCACTGATCTCGTTGTCTCACGTACAGATCTGTATCCGCATGTTCTGCGGGCTATAAAAGAAACCCAGGGAGCGTGAGAGATACACAACAGCTGGCCGGACTTCTTGAATTGGTCAGGTCAGATCCAGCATTTGTTTCAATATTTGAACAAGCCCAGGTCGCCAGTGAGTTAGATCTTGTTGGACCATCGGTCATTTACCCACTGGCAATTGCGCAGATTAGGCAGTCGCAGAGATCAGGCGCTGTGCTAATTTTGACCACCACGGGCCGTGCAGCAGACGAACTTGCCGCAGATCTGAGTGCCTACCTACCGGATGAAGGTATTGAAGTATTCCCGAGTTGGGAGACACTTCCCCACGAGCGGCTTTCCCCCTCGGCTGACACGGTAGGAAGACGCATGGCAGTCCTGCGTCGACTCGCGCACCCAATTATTGGGAGTGTCCATTCTGCGCCCATCACCGTACTGATCACTTCTGTGCGGGCAGCATTACAACCAATCGTTGCTGATCTGGGAGATCAGAAGCCGGTCGAACTAAAAATTGGTGATCAAGCATCACTGACGGAGACAGTGAGCAGACTTGTGGCTTTGGGCTACGAGCGCGTAGACCTAGTTGATCGTCGCGGACAAATTGCGGTGCGCGGTGGCATCCTCGATGTTTTCCCGCCAACGCAGGAGCACCCAATCCGAGTTGAGTTTTGGGGCGATGACGTGGAAGAACTCCGCTATTTTGCAGTGGCGGATCAACGCTCACTAGAAGATGCTGAACATGGATTGTGGGCGCCACCGGTTCGGGAGCTGCTTCTCACCGAAGAAGTCAAGGAGAAAGCACGATTGCTTGGAGCGGCACATGTTGAGGTCGCAGCGATGTGCGAATACATTGCGAACGGCCAATCTGTTGAAGGAATGGAGTCTCTGTCTTCGGTACTTGCTGGAAAGATGAGCCCCTTACATCAACTTTTACCGCCGGATTCATCGCTAATCCTGGTTGAGCCCGAGCGAATAAATTCTCGGGCACTTGACGTTGTTAAAACCGCGGAAGAGTTCCTGACCGCAGGTTGGCATAGTGCGGCTGTCGGGGGAGCATCACCGATTGACCTTTCTGGCTCCATGTTCACAACTATGTCCGAAGTCGTTCAGGAGGTCCGTCAGGGAAATGGTTCGGTGTGGAATCTCACTCAGTTACCACGTGAGCGTGATGACACCGTAATCATGTTAAACGCCAGCGAAAATAAAAACTATCACGGAGATGCCGAACTTGCCGGTAAGGACATTGCGCATGCCCTCGCGGCCGGTTCAACGGTAGTAGTCACCGCAGAGGGACACGGTTCGATAGACCGAATCGCTGAGGAATTTGACGGCCAGGGAATAAGTGCGGTGAAATCAGAGTCTGTCGCAATCCCGGCAATACCAAAAGTTGCCCAATTGATCACGGCTCATGTAGATCGCGGTTTTCACCTGGCTAATTCTCAACTATGGGTCTTTAGTGAGTCAGACCTTATGGGTACAAAGTCAGTGCCAAAAGACCTCAGGAAAATGCCGAGCCGGCGTCGCGGCGCAATTGATCCACTCACACTTAACGCCGGCGACTACATTGTTCATGAACATCATGGCGTTGGACGCTATGTAGAAATGATCACGCGAACAATTGGTGGCGCTGAGCGCGAATACCTGATTATTGAATATGCCCCAAGTAAGCGCGGGCAACCAGCAGATCGCCTTTTTGTACCCATGGACCAGTTAGATTTGATTACTCGCTATGTCGGTGGAGAAGCGCCTAGTGTGCACCGGCTTGGTGGCGCTGATTGGCAAAAGGCAAAGGGTCGGGCGCGCAAAGCCGTCAAACAAATCGCCGGTGAACTCATTCGACTATATGCGGCACGACAAGCATCTAAAGGCTACTCGTTTGGGGCAGACACTCCCTGGCAGGGAGAGCTTGAAGACGCATTCCCCTACGTTGAGACGCCCGACCAGCTCAGTACGATCGATGAAGTCAAACGTGACATGGAGCGACAAATTCCCATGGACCGCTTGGTATGTGGCGATGTAGGATTTGGCAAAACTGAGATCGCCATTCGGGCAGCATTCAAAGCGGTACAGGATGGAAAACAAGTTGCCGTGCTCGTTCCCACGACCCTGCTCGTGCAACAGCACTTCACAACCTTTTCAGAAAGATACAGCGCATTCCCCGTAAAGGTGGCTGCACTTTCGCGATTCACACCGAACTCTCAGGTGAAAGAAACAGTCGAAGGGTTAGCCCAAGGAAGCGTAGACATCGTGATTGGAACACATCGATTGCTCACGCGTTCGGTGAAATTCAAGGACCTGGGTCTGGTGATTGTCGACGAGGAACAAAGATTTGGCGTGGAGCACAAAGAGCACCTAAAAGCGCTGCGCACCAATGTTGACGTTCTTGCCATGAGTGCAACTCCAATCCCTCGAACTCTAGAAATGGCCGTTACGGGCATCAGGGAAATGTCGGTCATCCAAACTCCGCCGGAAGAGCGTCATCCGGTATTGACTTTCGTGGGTCCCTACGACGAGAAGCAAATCGCCGCCGCAATTCATCGTGAGCTTTTACGTGATGGACAAACATTTTTCATTCACAACCGCGTTGAATCAATCGATCGAGTTGCCGCAAGAATCAGGACACTAGTACCCGAGGCTCGCATCGCAGTTGCGCACGGGCAAATGGACGAAGGTTCCCTTGAGCAAGTAATTGTTCAATTTTGGGACAAAGAAGTCGACGTACTCGTGTGTACCACGATCGTTGAATCTGGAATTGATATTCCCAACGCCAATACATTGATTGTCGATCGGGCAGACAAGTTTGGACTCTCTCAAATGCACCAACTGAGAGGTCGGGTTGGCCGCGGTCGCGAACGCGCTTACTCATATTTTCTCTATGACCCGAATAAGCCACTCACAGAAACGGCCCACGAGCGCTTAGCAACTATTGCCCAAAGAACCGATCTTGGTTCGGGAATGCAGATTGCTCTCAAGGATCTTGAAATTCGTGGTGCCGGCAACATGCTCGGTGGCGAGCAAAGCGGCCACATCGCAGATGTTGGCTTTGACCTGTATTTGCGGTTGGTGGGTGAAGCTCTCTCCGAGTACAAAAATGAGCCGGCTAAAGAGGTCAATGAGGTCCGCGTTGAGTTACCCATTAATGCGAGCATCCCAACCGGATACGTCCCTCAGGAGCGACTGCGGCTTGAAGCCTATAAGCGTTTAGCAGATGCAAGCAGCGGTCAGTCAGTAGATGAAGTAGTCGCAGAACTCATTGACCGTTATGGCGCCATGCCCGGTGAGTTGGAGGCGTTGATCGGGGTCGCGCGTTTTCGGGTCGCGGCTAAATCTGCTGGGGTTCAGGAAGTTATTGCCACCGGCAAGGCAATTCGCCTTTCCCCGGTGGTGCTGCCGGAGTCACGTGCCATGAGGGTTGCGCGCGTCTACCCGGGGACCACGATCAAAGAGGCGACGAGCATTCTTTTAGTACCCAAGCCCACTTCCGGCACTGGTATTGGTGCACCTGAACTGCGAGATACCCAACTCCTAGAATGGCTCCACGAACTGTTTACCGTGTTATTTTCCACCCCTTGAAGATCCGGAGACCCTGTGTCAATTATGAACGCCAAGTCCAGCCGCCAGCGCCTCGCAGTGATCGCCGGTATCGGTCTGATTTCGGTAAGCCTTGGACTCAGCGGGTGTAGTTCGCAAACAGCGGGGGCTGCCGCCGTAGTGGGGGATCAGCGGATCAGTGAATCTGAGCTTGACACCAAGGTTCAGGATATTCTCGACCTGCAGGGCCTTTCGTCAACGGATTCATCTAATGAACTTATTGTGAACACTCTTAATCAACTCATCACTGGAATATTGGTCAGCGAATTGTCGGATCGGGAAAAGATCGCCGTCGCTCAAGGAGAGATTGACAACCTTCGTCTGCAATACGTCGCGCAAGCGGGTGGCCAAGAAGCCTTTGAAGCGTCAATTGGTGAGCAAGGCATTTCGATGGGGGAGGTTGACTCAATTATTAGCGTCAATCTTCAAGTCGCCAAGTTAGGCGATGTTCTGTCTCCTTCGGGTGATGCGGACGCCAAAAGCGCGGAGGTGTTTATTGCTATTTCCGAACTAAGCTCAGAGCTGAGAACCGAGGTCGCGCCACGCTTTGGCACATGGGATCCCGAGAATCTCTCCGTAGGCCCGGCGGCTAATTCACTGTCGAAACCGCAAAGCGTCGATCTCGGCTCGGAATAGCACATGCGAGGAAGCCACTTCACCGAATTGGTGGCGATCCTTGATCGATTGAGGTCACCCGACGGTTGCCCCTGGGATGCGGAGCAAACCCATCAGAGCCTGGTTGAGTACTTAATCGAAGAGGCCTATGAAAGCGTCGAAGCCATCGACGCTAATGACAGTGGGGCAATGCGGGAGGAACTCGGTGATCTACTCCTTCAAGTGGTATTTCACGCACGCATCGCCCAGGAGCAACCGGGTGGCTGGGATATTGATGCCGTGATTGACGGGATATCTCAAAAGCTGATTAGGAGGCACCCACATGTATTTGGTAGTGAAAAACTTGACACCGCCAATGCCGTCAAACTGACTTGGCACGAGCGTAAAACTCGAGAAAAAAAACGCGACTCTGTCACTGACGGAATTCCAGCAACGCTCCCTGCCCTCATGCGAGCGGAGAAACTCATCGCAAGAGCCCAATCCGTTGACGTACCCGAACCGAAATACCTGACTGAAGCTGAACATCTACGTGAACGATTCAGAACGGAGGAACAACTGGGCGACTTCTTGTTTGCCCTGGTCAGTTCAGCGCATTCACAGGGCTTAGACACCGAGGCCGCAGTGCGTAAAGCGGTGCTACGTCGAATACAGGAGGTGCGAGCACATGAGTAGCGCGCAACAACAATTTGAAAGGATAGCTCGTGAAGTAATCGAGGATTCATTCCGCATGGACCCGGTCGGTGCTACCTGGATGGGTGAGCATGCATTCGACTCGCTATTGCCCGATCTCACTAAATACGGACAAGAACAATTTTCGCAACGAATTGAGGGCTACCTCGCTGCGCTAGATGCAGTAGATGACGTTGAGCTGGCGTTACCCGATCTTGTTGACTTGGAAATCCTCAGGGCGTTTCTCACCAGTACCTACTTTGACGTCACTCAGGTCGCTGCGCACACGTGGAATCCTATGTTGTGGAATCCGGGGACAGCAATTCATTTATTGCTTTCGCGTGATTTTGCACCGCTCGAAGAACGCATGGCGAATGTCGCAAGTCGATGCGAAAAAATTCCAAACTTCCTTGAGCAAGCTCGAAATACCCTCGAAGAGATGCCAGAAATTCACTGCGAGACCGCAATCGCGCAGCTTGTAGGCACGCGGGCTTTACTTGAATCACTTGAAATGCAATTTCAGATAATTGAATCAGTTGATCAACATGTCGAGTGGCTCAAAGAGCAACTTCCACTCGCGCATAAATCCCCACGCATGGGCACTGAAATCTACTCAGGAATTTTGTGGCATTCACTTGACGCCGAAAGTAATGTTCAAGAGTTACTGATTGCTGCCCATCAACACCTTGATCTAATCAACTCGCAAATGCTGCAGGTATCGCAAGAATACTTGGCCGAAATGGAAGTTGAAGTTGAAGAAAATGGTGATCCCATCTCAAGTGCGCTTGCTCAGATTGCAGAGAAAGCGCCAGTGACCGACGCAACTGTTCTTTCACAGGTCGCCTCGGCCATGGCCGCCGCTAAGGCTTTTACTATCCAGCATGACTTGGTGACTGTTCCCGAAATTGATGTGGAAGTAATCGAGATGCCGGAGATCCATCGGGGAATTGCGGTTGCTTATTGCGATGCGCCTGGACCGTTGGAGCATGCACACGTCCCCACATTTGTTGCAGTGGCGCCAACACCGGCGCAGTGGGCGCCCGAGCGTAAAGAAAGTTTCTTCCGGGAATACAACGGCGTTCAGATCCACAACTTGACTATTCACGAAGCGATCCCGGGGCATGTGTTGCAACTGGCAATAGCCAGTCACGGCAGCGAACAGAGCCTGACCAGACGATTTGGTTTTAGTGGCACTTTTGTCGAAGGCTGGGCTGTGTATGTTGAGGAGCTCCTTATTTCACAAGGCTATTCACCCGAGCCTTCCAAGCCTAGTGCGCTCGCTATTAAGTTGCAGCAACTGAAAATGCAAGCCCGCATGACCATCAACGCGATTCTTGACGTCAGTGTTCATACCCAAGAGTTCAGCGAAGAGGAGGCAATGTCACTTATGATCAACCGCGGGTATCAAGAGGAAAGCGAAGCTGCTGGAAAGTGGCGACGCGCATTACTCACCGCAGGGCAGCTGCCCACCTATTTTGTTGGTTACCGTGAAGTAGCGCAGCTAGCCGAGGATCTGCGACTCATGCATCCGGATTGGAGCTGGAGAGAAATCCATGACTTGATGCTTCAATTTGGTTCGCCCGCCCCCAGACACGTTCGACAACTCCTTGGCCTGTGATCCACGGGTTTTGCCTCGTGTTTAAATGTGTAGGTGCGCACACAACGTATTATTGCAGTCGCCTTGACCATTCCTTTCGTGCTTTCTGCTTGCTCATCGGAGAGTGAATCGAGTCCTTCCATGACGCCCATAACGCCCACGGCGACCGAATCAGCGGGCCCGGTGCCAAGTGAGAACTCCGGTGACCCGTGCGCCGTACTGGATAAAATGCAAGCCTCACTTTCCACGGCGGTCGTAGACCTCATTGCGAATCCTGATCTGGCCACTGCCTTTGAAACAGAGTTTGATAATCAGGTTGCTCTACTTAATGACCTCGTTTCTTCCCTTCAGGGCGATTCGGCCGAACAGCAACAATTACAGGTGGATCTTGATGCGGCATTACTAGCAAAAGATGAAGCACTAAACAAGTTCAATGAAGCCCAAGAGGCTGAAAGCGCTCTTTCACAGGCACTCGGTATGGCAGACGCTGCGCTATCAGCGCGCGATGCAGTTACTTCCGCACAACGAGTACTTGACGCCGTGGGTAATCAACTGACGTGCGATCAACCGTAGCGCCGAAGTCACATTTATGTAATGGGGTTGTGAGATCTCAATGTCGGAGACTTGAGTCAGCATGGCTCTGTTCGACGAAGGGTGAATTCGGTCACACTGGATGGGGAGGTTGAGAGTGCTTTAGTGTTAAATCTTGCTGGCGCACGCGCTTTATTTGCAGAAAAGGCATTAATTAAAGAATTCCGGCCATTGTGTAATCCTTGCACAAAGTGTGGTGAGTCAATTGAGACTGAGAATTCTGTCGAGTCCCATTTCTTCAATATGCCTAGATTCGGCGGGATCTTCAGCATCTGTGGGCCGCAGCCGGCTAAGCCGAGCACTGCCATCCCGATCCCTGTGAAGATTGCGGCCTGAGATCTACCCATGTCCTGCCCCGCTATGTTCGCGTGTGCTGCATGTGATCACCCAGATATGTGGTGGAGCTTCTCGGTTTCCTGCTTTTGGTCTCAATTCGACAACATAGGGAGATAGGTCCTTCATGATCGCTCACTAGACTTGCACCCATGGCGATCATTGAAGCGATAATTGCGCGTGAAATTCTGGACTCTCGGGGTAATCCCACCGTTGAAGTTGAGGTTCTCCTCGATGACGACACTGTTTCTCGGGCGGCTGTCCCCTCGGGCGCTTCAACCGGAGCCTTTGAGGCGGCTGAAAAGCGCGATGGGGGTTCTCGGTACGGAGGTAAGGGTGTTTTGGCGACGGTCGCAGGGGTCGAAGGTGAAATTGCTGATTCGATAATTGGTTTGTCTGCAGATGACCAGCGAACCGTTGACCAGGTCATGATTGATCTTGATGGGACGCCAAATAAGAGCCGGCTTGGCGCGAACGCAATTTTGGGGGCATCCCTGGCAGTCGCTAAGGCCGCGGCGCTTTCCGCCGAATTGCCATTATTTAAATACTTGGGCGGCCCTAACGCGCACCTTCTTCCCGTCCCCATGATGAACATTCTCAATGGTGGTGCACATGCTGACACTGGTGTTGATATCCAGGAGTTCATGATCGCGCCCATCGGGGCAACAACGTTTTCTGAGGCGTTGCGCAGTGGCACCGAGGTCTATCACGCATTGAAGTCAGTCTTGAAAAAGAATGGTTACGCAACCGGTTTAGGTGACGAAGGAGGTTTCGCCCCAGATTTGTCCAGTAACCGTGCGGCACTTGATCTAATTGTTACTGCAATTGAGACTGCTGGTTTCACAGTGGGCAGCGATATCGCACTGGCACTGGACGTTGCGTCAACTGAGTTTTACAACGATGACTGTTATACCTTCGAAGGTGCTGCGCGCTCATCTGGTTGGATGACCGAGTACTACGAATCACTTTTGGCTGATTTCCCGTTGGTGTCAATTGAAGATGCTTTGGCCGAAGACGATTGGGCCGGGTGGATTCACGCTACCGATGCGATCGGTGACCGCGTGCAATTCGTGGGTGACGACCTCTTCGTTACCAATCCGGCACGTTTGGCGCGGGGAATCTCAGAGGGTGCTGCTAACGCGCTACTGGTCAAAGTCAATCAAATCGGTTCGCTCACCGAAACCCTTGATGCCGTCTCGATGGCGACCCGCAGTGGGTACTCATCCATGATGTCACACCGTTCTGGCGAAACCGAGGACACGACAATCGCCGACCTTGCGGTTGCGGTCAACTGCGGTCAGATAAAGACTGGTGCACCTGCCCGCAGTGAACGAGTGGCCAAATACAACCAGCTTCTCCGGATCGAGGAAGAGCTCGATGACAGCGCGCGTTATGCGGGTAAGAGTGCATTCCCACGTTTTGGCGGCGGTGCCTAAGCGCATTTGCGCTTAGACCGTGTGACTATTGTCTCGTGGCAGACCCAAAGGATCACAGCTACGGCTCGCTAACGGGCCGGGCTTTGGCACTCCTTGTCACAGTCGTCCTGTTGGGGGTGATTCTGGCGGTGCCGGTGCGCAATTGGTTTGGCCAGCGAGCCGAGATCTCAGCCCTTGAGGCACAGATTGAAGTGGCCCAAGAGAATGTTGATGGACTCCAACTGGAGCAACAGCGCTGGGCTGACCCCGCTTACATCGCTGCCGAAGCGCGGCGAAGGTTGCATTTTGTCATGCCGGGTGAAATCGCCTACGTCGCGCTGGGTGCTGATGGGCGACCAGCTGCCGAAACTATTTCTGCGGAAGCAGCCGAAGTTGAACCTAACTGGTACAGCGTGCTCTGGGGCGCGCTCATTGAAGCTGACGATGCAGTTGAGCCCGGCAGTGGTTGAGATCTCACCGGAAGAACTTGAACTAGTTGGTCAACAGCTTGGTCGGTCAGCACGAGGGTGTTTTCGGGTTGCAGCGCGCTGCGAGTGCACTGCCCCACTCGTTGTCCAAACCAAACCGCGCCTGCCTGACGGCACCCCGTTCCCCACCACCTATTACCTCACCTGCCCTAGGCTCGCGGGGGCGATTGGAACCCTAGAGAGCACGGGTCTGATGCGTGAGATGGAAGCCGACTTGGCACAAGACCCTGAACTTGCTGCCCAATATCAAGCCGCTCATGAACGCTATCTACGGGACCGAGAGGCGCTCGGTATCGTTCCTGAGTTGACAGGGATTAGTGCGGGCGGGATGCCACGCCGGGTTAAATGCCTACACGTATTGATTGCGCAATCACTTGCTTGCGGCCCCGGTGTCAACCCACTGGGTGATCGGGCGCTTGCCATGCTGTCTCCGTGGTGGAAGCAAAACTCATGTCTGAGCTAGTGCCAACATTCGCCGCGATTGATTGTGGCACCAACGCTATTCGCTTGTTGATCGCAGCAGTTGATGGCAACACGGTCACGGACCACCTTCGGGAAATGCGTACCGTCAGGTTGGGCGAAGGAGTTGATGCCACTGGGGAGTTCAGCGACACGGCCCTTGAGCGAACTTTCGCGGCCTGCCGTGAGTACGCAGAGATGTTACTGCAATACGAGATCGCAGAACTTCGATTCATCGCGACTTCAGCATCCCGCGACGTGTCAAATCGCGGTGCTTTTATTGCTGGGGTAAAAGAAATTTTGGGTGTTGAGCCAGAAGTGATCGGTGGAGATCAGGAGGCTGAGCTTTCTTATCGGGGTGCGTTGTCCGGGCTGGACGTGTCGGGATCGGTACTTGTATCCGACATTGGGGGTGGTTCAACTGAATTCGTAATGAATCGGCCTGATCACTCCTTAGTTTTAGAGAGCGTGAACATTGGATGTGTTCGCATGACGGAGCGACACCTGTATTCTGATCCGCCTAACCGGCAGGAAATTGAGGCAGCTGCCAGGGATATCAGGAGTCACGTCGAACTAATGGGACGAACATTCCCGATTAAGGCTGAAACTACTTTTATCGGCCTTGCCGGTTCGGTGACAACGGTTGCTGCCATGGCGTTAGGGCTGCACGAGTACGACGCGGATTTAATTCATGGCTCCGTTGTGAGCATTGGGGAGGTCGACGCGGTCACTGACGAATTGCTGAGTATGACCCGCGAACAACGTGCAAAACTTGGGTTTATGCACCCCGGTCGGGTGGACGTGATCGGTGGTGGAGCCTTGGTATTGAGAGAGTCGATGAGAATGCTTGGTTTTACGCGGGTGTTGGTCAGTGAAAAAGATTTGCTGGACGGGGTTGTTTTGAGGCTGGGAAACACGTAACTGTGTGACACTCACACTATGAAGCGTTTTATGAAGAAAATTATCGGACTCGCATCAGCAGCTCTTTTGGTGCCGTTTGTGGTTCCAGCCGTGGCACCAGCTGCCGACCCGCCGAAGCCAAGAAAGTCAGTATGTGCACAAGATGCCCGAGATAAGGACTATGCGTGCATGAAAGTCAATGCCAAGAAAGTTCCTTCGGGTGGCACTGCCACTTTCACGGGAAATCTCAGTAAAAGTGCCCGGAAGAATCTCGAGAGTTGGACGAGGGGTGAAAATATTGTGTGCCTTTCTCGATACGAGACCAAGCCAGCCACTGATGGAGGCTGGCCCTCTCAGGTCCTTGAGGCTGCGTGCACGACCATTCGCAAAAATGGTGAATTCACCATTAGTGCCGAGTTTGGCCGCAAGGGCACGTACTTCTACGGTCTTGAAATGGGGCCATGCCGCGCAAAAAATATAGTTGAGTGTGGCGAAGGTGACCCGGGACTGATCGGAGTTGGGTCTAACGATGGAAATAAGGCACTTCGACTAAAAACTACGTGATATCTGAATTTTCATGATTGACGCCCGTCCGGGTGTATACGCTCACACCCGGAAGGGCGTGGGCATGGGAATCACAATTCGAGATGTTGCAGCAGCCGCCGGTGTTTCTACGGCCACTGTGTCGCGGGCGCTACGCGGTTTGCCCAATGTCGACCATGCAACCCGTGAGCGAGTCACTGAGGTTGCCGCGGGTTTGGATTTCGTAATTTCTCCGAGTGCCTCTCGCTTGGCATCGGGTCGAACCGGTTCAGTTGCAGTTGTTACTCCCCATATTGCTCGCTGGTTTTTCTCTGAAGTAATCGCTGGGGCGGAATCGGTCATGCAGCAGGCAGATATGGATCTGCTGTTAATGAACGTCGGTGATCATCAAAGCAGAGTTTCGCGAATCCCGCCGACAGCGCGAATCCGCCGACGAGTTGACGGAATACTTATTGTCGCTCTGCCCCCCCAAGATCCGGAGCTTGAGCCGATTGTGAATCTAGGCATGCCCACGGTAATGATTGGTGGAGCAACACCGGGAGTTGATTGCTTCGTAATTGACGACGTCGCTGCGGCACGTAAGGCAACGGAATACTTGGTTTCTTTGGGTCACTCGAGGATTGCACTCATATCTGGCAAGTCGGCTGCGGCACGTTTTACCGCCGGTTCAGAACGTGAACGTGGTTACCGCACCGTCATGGCAGCACACTCTTTAGCGCAAGACCCCATGCTCGAGGTGTCGGGACACTTCACTATCGAGGGTGGGGAAAGTGGAATGGATGCTCTCCTGAATCAACCGAACCCTCCCACAGCAGTTTTCGCAATGTCAGACGAAATGGCATTCGGCGCAATTCGATCACTACGTGCCCGCGGACTTGAGCCAGGACGCGATGTGTCAATCATCGGAATTGACGACCACCCCATGTCGTCTTATCTTGGCCTGACAACAATCGCGCAACCTGTGGCTGACCTTGGGAAAAAGGCGGGAGAATGCCTGTTGGAACAACTCGCGGGGTCTGAATCGCGGAGTGGCAACGACCAGGTAGCCCAGTTGCCCACCGAATTGATAGTGCGCAGTTCGACGGGCGCTAAGGGTTTCGCATAAGGTTGTGCCAAGGCTTCAGTTTGCTAAAATGGGTTCTGAGGGTGGACGATGCAAGCCCGCATGGGATTTATGTGGCCCTTGGGAACTTCATACCCGGCGGACCTATCACGGGCAAATCTGCCAAGTAGAAGAAGTGGTGGGTTGGGGAACTTCTCGGACTTTTCGCTCAATAAGGAGATTCAATGACCGTAGCGACATGGCGCCGTGGAGCAGCAGCAATCGCTGGAAGCATTGCAACTCTGATGCTGCTCGCTGCTTGTTCGAGTGACGGTCCCTCAGAGGAAAATGCAGAGGCAACGACGCAACCCTCGCCCACGCAAGAGACCCCTACACAGGAGGCTGACACGCAGGAAGTGGCAGGTTGTGAAATGTATGTGGAATATCAGGATACCCAAGAGGCATCGGTCAGCATCTTCACATCAATCGTGGCCCCGCAACAGGGCCTGTTTGAGCAATCGTGGAAAGAATTTGAGACCTGTACCGGAATAGATATCGTCTATGAAGGAAGCGATCAGTTTGAAGCTCAACTTTCCGCTCGGATCGCTGGTGGTAACGCCCCTGACATCGCATTTATCCCACGGCCCAGCTTGCTCGCCGAGCTCGTTGCAGGCGGTGGTCCGGTTCCTGCGTCGCAAGACACAGTTTCTAACGCTGATACCTACTGGAATCCAGAATGGAAATCCTATGGAACTGTCAACGGAACCTTCTACGCAGCACCGCTTGGATCGCACATGAATTCATTTGTGTGGTACTCGCCAAAAACTTTCGCGGCAAATGGCTATGCAATTCCAACCACGTGGGACGAGTTGTGGGCACTCTCGGATCAAATGGTCGCCGATGGCCTAGTGAAGCCTTGGTGTGGCGGTCTTGAAGCTGGGTCCCAGACCGGCTGGCCATCAACTGACTGGCTGGAAGAAATTATGCTTCGCATGTTCGGTGGAGAGGTGTACGACCAGTGGGTGAGCCACGAGCTTGACTTTGACTCCCCCCAAGTTACCGCAGCCATGGATGTTTTGGCTGGCTGGATGAAAAACGCAAATTATGTTAACGGCGGCTTTGGTGATGTCCAGACAATCGCGACAACCCCATTCCAAGAGGCAGGTCGCTCCATTCTTAACGGTGAGTGTGGGATGCTGCAACAATCTAATTTGTACGCGAGTACGTGGGGCGAATTACAAGTTGGAGCAACTATTGGGCCCGATGGTGACGTATATGCTTTTTACATCCCCGTCATCAACAACATGGTTGCCCCACAACCTGTTGTGGGTGATGGTGAGTTCGTCACTGCATTCTCGGATCGTCCGGCGGTGGCAGCTGTTCAGAGTTATCTCTCCTCGGCTGAATTCGCGACCAGCAAGGTTTCGCTCGGAACCTGGGTTTCTGCTAATAACGGTGTCCCATTGGACACATACGCAGAAGGTTCGATCGATAAACTGGCGGCCCAGTACCTTACCGATATGGGGGGGACATTCCGTTTCGACGCATCTGAGCTCATGCCAGCGGTTGTTGGCGCTGGGGCAATGCTCACCGAAATGACGCAATGGTTCGCCCTAGGCACGCCCACAGCTGAAGTCCTTCAAGCTATAGATGCCGCTTGGCCAGTCCCGTAAGGAAAACTAGCCCAACTAAGCAACCGGGAACTGTGGGCCAGTAGATAGGGTTACGCCCGAGAAGGGCGACTTTCTCGTCCCCGTAGTCCAATCGGTAGAGACACCCGGCTTAAACCCGGCACAGTGTGGGTTCAAATCCCACCGGGGACACCCATTCCCGTGGGCTTAGTGGGTGTTGGCGGTTTGGAAATAGTTTGCTATCTTGTCACCATGTCATCACGATTTTCACACACCGCAAATCCGATTCTCAAGCGCTACGAAGCCCCCGCCAAAGGCGATGGCTTTGCATATGCGGAAGGACAGTCTGCCTACACGCAGGCTGCAGGCGGTGACGCCGGCACCCAGTCGCAGTTTGAAAGCATCACCGCGGGTGGTGGAGCCCGCCTGACTTTTGCAGATGTAGTGGTAAAAAGCACGATTCTGTTCATCATTACGGTCATCATGGCTCTCGTTGGTTGGGCGATCGTTCCCAGCGCCCCAATCGTTCTCTGGATCGGCCTGATCGGCGCCTTGGCATTCGGACTTATTACCGCTTTCAAAAAAGCAGTTTCACCGATTCTCGTTGTGCTGTATGCGACTTTTGCTGGTCTCATGCTGGGAGCAATCAGCTGGTCGTTTGACCAAATGGCGCTCGCCCAGAATTACGAAGGATTGGTCAGCCAAGCAATCATTGGCACCCTCACCGCATTTGGAGTAATGCTGTTCCTGTACGGGACTGGAATTGTGAAGGTCAACGGCAAGTTCAAGCGAATATTCATGGCAGCCATGATCAGCTATTTCTTGATTGCCATGGCATCCCTTGTGGGCGCCCTGTTTGGTGTGGGGGGTGGTTGGGGATTCTACGGAGTGGGTTTCTGGGGTCTGCTCCTGTGCGCTGCCGGAGTACTCCTGGCGTCGTTCATGTTGATGCTGGACTTCGATGCGATTAAGCAGGGGGTCGCAATGGGCCTGCCGGAGCGCGAATCGTGGAGATTGTCCTTCGGGCTGCTCGTTACCTTGGTGTGGCTCTACCTCGAAATCCTTCGACTCCTATCCATTCTGGCTGGTCGAGACTAAGGCAAGCCCACTTTTTCGGTTGTCGACTCTCAGGCAAATTTACCTTGTTGCAATTTGTGTTTACGGCAATTTGACCTCAAGGCAATTTGACCTCACGGCAATTTGACCTCAAGGCAATGCGCGGCGGAGCGCAGTCAGGGCCGCAGCGGCGTCGGTGTTCCCTTCAGGGTTCACAGCAAGTAAATCTTGGGTCAGAACCGTGATCTGTGCGGCATAAGCACCGGGTCCAACTCGGGGGATTTTATAACCGCCAGACTTGGTGGATTCCCAAATTGCAACTGCGCACGTGTACACGGGGATGTCCATCGTGACGAGGCGATCATGATTCAAACTTGCAAGCCGAAGCCTGATTCGATCTAGTTCACGCAGAATCTCCTCCTGCAATGGCTCCATAGACACAGCATATGCACATTTTGGGTATTTGATAACACTGTGCAATAAGACAACAGCCTGCAGGCTCGTGCGGCGCTGAATAAAAACCCACGTAAGGTTGACCCGTGCATATTTATGACTCAGTTATTGACCTAATTGGTAACACACCACTGGTACGACTAAATAGGGTGACGCAGGGAATTGTCCCTGAAGGCGTCACTGTCGTCGCCAAAGTTGAATACGTTAACCCGGGTGGCTCGGTGAAAGATCGAATTGCTGAGCGCATGATTGACGCCGCCGAAAAAGACGGTTCACTGCAGCCCGGTGGAACAATTGTGGAACCAACCAGCGGCAACACGGGGGTTGGCCTGGCCATGGTGGCCCAACAGCGGGGTTACAAGTGCATTTTTGTGTGTCCGGACAAGGTTTCCGAAGACAAGCGAAATGTGCTCAAGGCTTATGGCGCGCAAGTTGTGGTGTGCCCAACCGCAGTGGACCCGGAGGACCCGCGTTCCTATTACAGCGTCAGTGATCGACTTTCGGGTGAGCCTGGCGCGTGGAAGCCGGATCAGTACTCCAATCCGAACAATCCGCGGTCACATTATGAAACAACCGGTCCAGAAATTTGGGAACAAACCGATGGCACGGTTACACATTTTGTTGCTGGGGTGGGAACTGGTGGCACGATCTCAGGTACTGGTCGCTACCTGAAGGAAGCCAGCAATAACTCCGTTAAAATTATTGGTGCAGACCCGGAAGGTTCAGTGTATTCCGGCGGTTCGGGTCGCCCGTATCTCGTCGAAGGAGTAGGCGAAGATTTCTGGCCAACTGCATATGACCCTGGAATCGCTGATGAAATTATTGCCGTTTCTGATCGGGATTCATTTGAGATGACCCGTCGAATGGCGCGCGAAGAAGGATTGCTTGTCGGTGGATCTTGCGGAATGGCAGTTGTAGCGGCCCTCCGGGTTGCAGCCAAAGCCGAATCTGGGTCATTGGTCGTCGTGTTACTCCCAGATTCCGGTCGCGGGTACCTTTCCAAAGTATTTAATGAAGATTGGCTATCCAGCTATGGATTTATTCAAGGCGACACGGAGCAAACAATTGGTGACGTATTGAGGGCTAAAACACTTGATGGAGACTTGCCCGATTTCGTTCATACCCATCCCACCGAGTCGGTAGCCGACGCGATTGCAATTTTAAAAGAGTACGGCGTCTCTCAGATCCCAGTTGTTCGTGCCGAACCCCCAATTATGACCGCCGAAATTTCAGGGTCCATTGTTGAAAGGGTTGTACTCGACGCCCTGTTCCATGGAACGGCTCACTTAGCAGACCAGGTTGAGACTGTCATGAGTCCACCGCTTCCTATGGTGGGTGCGGGTGAGTCAGTTGCTTCTGCCATGATCGCACTCACTGAGGCTGATGCGCTGATGGTGGTTGATGACGGCAAGCCAACAGGAGTCATTACCCGACAAGACGTTTTGGCCTTTCTGGCTACCTAATTCAGATTTGGGAAAGCGATACCAGTATTCGCGTGGCATCGGTAACCATTGGGGTTTTTGTATAGGTACTGCTGGTGCGAATCTTGTGCGAGGTAATAAGTGAACTCACCTGATGGCGCGATTTGAGTCGTGATTGGATCGAATCCGCGCGAAGCGAGCACGGCTTCATATGCCCGAGCAGTTTCCAGGATGGACCGCTCTTGTTCCGTCGTCGTCCAAAAAATTGCGGATCGGTATTGCGTCCCAACGTCATTTCCTTGACGAGAGCCTTGGGTCGGATCATGGTTTTCCCAAAAGATTTTGAGAATCCCGACCGTGGAAATTATTTCGGGGTTGTAGACCACCAAGGCTGTTTCAGTATGGCCCGTGCGACCTGTACAAGTTTCTTCATAGGTCGGGTGGGGGGTGAAACCGCCCATGAAGCCGACACTGGTGTTAATTACCCCGGCTGTCTGCCAAAAGATTTCTTCAACACCCCAATAGCAGCCGGCGCCCAGATAGATGACCAACGAACCCTCGGGCCAGGGGCCTTCCAGCGATGAGCCAAGCACTGCGTTCTTGGCGCTGACAGGCAGAGGCCGCGAATCACGGCCAGGGAGTGCCGATTCTGGCGCAATCATGGTGGGTTTCCCGAATCCGAACATGGGTCTAACCTAACCCCCCTAGTTGACCTCTGCTCAGCCAACTTGGCGCGGGCGACATAGGGTGATGCCATGGACGGTTTCAATACGCGCGCAATTCATGCAGGGCAAGAACCAGACCGCGAAACAGGCGCTGTGGTAACCCCAATTTACCAAGTATCGACCTACGCACAAGACGGCGTGGGGGGCCTGAGAAACGGGTATGAGTACTCGCGCAGTGGTAACCCGACGCGGACCGCATTACAAGAGTGCCTAGCCGCGATCGAGGCGCCAGGCATTGATACCGCTCGTGGACTGGCATTTGCTTCTGGTTTGGCAGCTGAGGACACACTGATCCGCACCGTTCTCAAGCCGGGAGATCATGTTGTACTCCCTAATGATGCCTACGGTGGTACATACCGCCTGTTCAAAAAGGTGGCTGAGCCTTGGGGAATTTCGCTGTCAACCGCACCAGTGACTGACACGGAAGCTATCGCCGCGGCTATGACACCCAAGACCAAGTTGGTCTGGATCGAAACACCAACAAACCCGCTGTTAAATGTCGGCGACATTGCGGCAATCGCAGAAATCGCACATGCGGGCGGAGCGTTGCTCGTGGTGGATAACACATTCGCATCCTCATATCTGCAGCAGCCACTCCTGCTCGGTGCTGACGTGGTGGTGCACAGTACAACCAAATACCTTGGCGGTCACAGTGATGTTGTGGGTGGCGCCCTTGTTGTTGCAAGCGCCGAGCTTGGTGAGCAGTTGGCCTATCACCAAAATGCCATGGGGGCTATTGCAGGACCGTTTGATTCGTGGTTGGTTTTGCGTGGGATTAAGACGCTGGGTGTTCGCATGGATCGCCACAATGAGAATGCAGGCAAGATTGTTGAGCTCCTGGAAGGACACTCGGCTGTTGGCCAAGTGTTTTACCCGGGTCTGGCAACACACACCAACCATGAAGTTGCCGCAAAGCAAATGGGTGGGTTCGGTGGCATGGTGTCATTCCGCGTGAAGGCCGGCGAGGAAGCTGCCCTTGATATCTGTTCCAAAACCACGCTGTTCACCCTCGGTGAATCTCTGGGCGGGGTGGAGTCGCTCATTGAGCACCCAGGTCGCATGACCCACGCGGCTGTCAGTGGTAGCCCATTGGAAGTTCCCGACGACTTGATTCGGCTAAGTGTGGGAATTGAGCAGGCCGACGATCTCGTGGCGGATTTGGAAAAAGCACTCGGGTAGCTGCGGTGGCTGTGCCCGCACCCACCTATTGAGAAACGCCAACAACCGGGATTGCCGCTGAGTCTGCCACGCGGCAATCGTCACCCAAGCAAGTGCTGAGCGCCTTGAGTTGGCCGGACAAGCTGGCGATCAGAAGTGGGTCAGCAGTCCTGATCAGGTTCACCATTTCATAAGGATCATTTTCGCGGTCGTACAAGGTTTTAGAGCCGTCCACGTATTCCACATAAAGCCACTTCTCGCTGCGCAGAGCAAAGAACTGAGGCGGCGCATTTTTTTGGTAGTCGGGGTCTTCTGGCGTGGAAATCCCCAGGCTCTCGGAGAGAACCGCATTACGCCAACCTTCAGGGGTTTCACCAGCTGAGAAAAAATCAACCAAAGAGCGTCCATCGACCCAGCTAGGCGCAGTTGCGCCAAGCAACTGGGCGAATGATGGACCAAGATCGATGGTGCTGGTCATTGCATCTACTGTAATTCCTGGTGGCACACCAGGCCCGATCACGATCATGGGAACTACCGTGTCGGATGCGTAAGGGGTGCGTTTGCCCTTAAACATGCGCCGCTCAGCCATGTGGTATCCGTTATCGGTTGTCACCACGACCAGAGTGTCTTTATCTCGCCCAGTTTCCTTGAGTTTAGCCATAATCGCATCAACGGAATCAGCAATGGATTCGGCGGATCGGGCTCTCTGACGCCATTGCCGGTCAGCTTTTGCTAGTCGGGTTGCATTAAGTGGGGTCCTGTCTTTCATCCATTTTGGTTCGTCAACGCCATAAGAGTTATACGTCGGATTCCGCGGGGCTAGGGTCCCGCCTTGCTTCAGCGCATTACGGGTTGCAACCGGGGCCGGCTTGTGGGGACTATATGTCGAAAGTTCAAGGAAGAACGGCTGCTGCGCAGTTTGGATGAATTGGGTTGCTTTGTTGGTAATTACGTCGTTAAGAAAATCCGAAGTTTTATTTCCGTACCGGACAAGACTTCCGTTGTCATTGAGCGTGTAGTTGTATCCGGTGTAAGAGTCACCGCGGGAAATGGGCACTGCCCACTGATCCCAACCCGGGGGAATGTACTTGGCTTCCTTTGGCTCCGAGGGAAAATCATTGAGGTACTTGCCAAACAGGGCGGTGGTGACGCCCGCGTTATTGAGCCACACTGGAAGGCAGTCATTTTCCTCCTTGCGGTCACGGAACGTGGGCCACCCACCGCCGGTTTTCTCAATATTTGAGATCACTTTGTGATTGTGAATGTATTGGCCGCGCATAATGGAAACGCGAGAAGGGCAACACAGTGAGTCGGTGACGGTGTGGTTTGTGAAGGTGATGCCTTGCTCTTTAAGGGCAGCAAGGCGTGGGACTTGGTTAAACAAATTCCAGTCGAGGTCGTCGGCAAGAACGAAGACAAGGTTCTTGGCCTCTGCTAAGAGCCTCACGGGCTCACTGGCTGCTTGGCCATCAATCAGGGGTTCACTCGAAGAGGTGGAATCGCTGACCGAGTCAGCGGCAATGGGGGTGGACCGAACCGAAGAGATGAAAAAGACGGTGCCCACAGCTAGCAAAATCAGGGCGGTTCCGGCTGCAACTAGGGTGTTGATCATCACCTGGTGAGACGCTGAGGAGTCATTTTCGTTCACGGAGAGTCTTGATCCTTACCTAGTCGAGAAAAGTAATTTCGGCTACGTTCCCAGACTACGTTATGTCTGAGCGCCTGAGGGTTTCGGGCATGCGAATCACGAGGAAAATGGGCAGTATGGCGAGCAGTGCCCCAAATGCGAAGGCCCAACTGAAGTCGAAAAGATCTACCAAGAGCCCGGCAGCCAGGGGCCCAACCACGGCTCCGACATCGCTCATCATTTGGAAGGTTGCCACCACTATTCCACCTTTCTTGCCTCCCATAACGTCGCCAATGACCGCTGAGGGTGCGGAGCCAAGGAAGGCGGCGCCGAAGCCTTGAATCGCCATGCTGACCAAGAACAGGATGGTTCCCCACATGGCGGCTTGGCCCAGCCCGTTGACTGCGGCATCGGCGAGAGTCAGTACGACCATTCCGAGTGCGGTCGCGATTGACCCGTACAGCAGGGCTTTGCGCCGGCCTTGTGTGTCAGCCATTCGGCCGGCGGGGAGCAGGACCAGAGCCTGCACGGCGGCTGCTGCAAGGAAGCCAAATCCTGAAAGTGAGGCTCCACGCTGCAGCCCTTCGACCACGAAGAGCGGCACGACCGAGCTACGCAAACCGAATGAGACGAAACCGGTAATCAGGTTCGTGCCCAGAGCCGCTTGATAAGCCTTGTCTTTGAGGGCGCCGCGAAGCTCTTGCATTCGGTTGTCTTGGCCATGGGCGACTGCCTCTTCGCGGGCAAGGAGTTTGGCGCGGCTCAGAAACACTAGGGTGACAGCAGCCGCCATGAAAAGTGCAGCCGCGTATACGAAAAATGGAGCGCGAATTGAAAACGCGACGACGATCCCCCCAACTGCAGGGCCGGCAACCCCACCGAGGAGAAACCCTCCTTGGAAAGCACTTGCGGCACGTCCGCGCTGGCTTGAATCAACGACACGCAGGAGTAAAGCGAGTGCCGAGACCGTGAACATGGATGAGCCAATTCCACCGATTCCGCGAAAGGCCACAAGTTGGAGGTACGTCTGGGAAAAACCAGCAATCACGCTGGAAGTGGCAACAATGAGGAGTCCAGATGTCAAAACAATCCGCTCACCAAGACGATCCACCAATATGCCTGCGACCGGGGCAAATACAAATCGCATCAATGCAAAAACGGAGATTACTGCGCTGGCTTGCAGGGCTGTTACACCAAAAGTTTTGGCAAAAATGGGGAGCGCCGGGGCCAGGATGCCGAATCCGATGGCCACGAAGAACGCAATGACCGAAAGAACTGCTACTTCCTTTGGGAGCCCCTTGAGCAAGGGGGTGCGCCGAATAGCGCCACCGAGACGCCGAGTGTGTGAGGCCCTAGTGGGTTGGTCCTCTGGGCTAGCTGGTAGTTCGGGCACTGTGATCCTTTATGAGGGTGCAAGTATGAAGCCTGCTCTTGTGAAGCCTGCTCAGACTCTACTTGCGCGGTAATCCACACAATGATGGAACCTCTTTCACTATTTATCCGGTGCAGGGCAAGATAGCCGCATGACAAGCGTCGGTCGAGTACGCGCACCTGATCGAAATCGCGCCAAAGTCTATGCCGCTGAGGATCAATTTTCGAGCCTGATGAACCGGGGCGGAAAGGTTGAGTTTTTTAGCTCAGTTCTTGACGTACCCACCCAGAAGAGATTTGCAAACCTTGAATCAATAGATACCTACATGTCTGGGCTTTTTGCCAAGCTGGATTGTGACCTATTTCCTCCAAGAACCCGTGAGCGCAAGGGATCTACGAGGGCGCATTACGAATTTGCGACTCAGGTAATTGCCATTCCCGTGTCAGGTCAAGCAGCAATGTGGGCACTGCGGGAAACGCTCATTCTTCACGAATGTGCACACCATGTGGCAGCCTCGTACGCGCCCATCGACGAGCCAGCACACGGTCCAACTTTTACGGCGTGCATGCTGATGCTGGTCGAGACAGCTCTCGGGGACCAAGCCAGGTTGCTACTTTCATCGGGTTACCTTGAGCTGGGTGTACCGGTTGGGGAACATCAAGAAATATTTTCACATCGGAGCGCAACGTGAAATTAGAGCGAATCGCGGCCCTTTTGGCAAAGGCCGAGCGGACAGACAATCAGGCAGAGGCCGATGCTTATCTCACCAAAGCACAAATGTTGGCGACCCTTGCCAGCATTGACCTTGCAACGGCGCGCAATCACACCAAGACGACAGAGACGCTCACACCTGTGAGTCGTACGGTCACGATCGGAGTGAAAGGAAAACGCGCCAATACCCACCTAGTTAATCTTTTTGTGACGGTCGCACACTCAAATAGTGCGCACGTCGATGTTGCTCGAGATTCAACCTATGTAATCAGTTACGGGATGCCCAGTGATCTGGATTCAATTGAGACTCTTTTTTCTTCGCTTGCCGTCCAAATGATCACCAATGGAAATGCTTATGTGAACGCAGGTTCCTGGCGTGGCGAAAAATTTGACGGACGAGTGCGAGTCTCTGGTGGATATCGCCGCCGCCGAGTCGAATTCACTGCCCAGACCGCCCGAGCCACCTTTTACCGGGCTTACATCGTGCGAATCGGTGAGCGTGTGAACGAAGGTCGTGCTCAAGCGATTCGGGAAAATGATTCAATGACGAAAAAGAAAGGAGGTCTATCTGGCGCGTTAGTCCTGGCCAACCGAGAAAAAGAAATCAGCTCATTCCATCGAAAGACTTCCCAGGCACGCGGCAGTTGGGGTGGTTACTCGGGTGTGGCCACGAACAACTCCGGATCGGCTGCAAGCGCCGGGCGCCGGGCAGCGTCAAGCGCGAATCTTGGCAATCGCCGAGAATTGCCCGGTGCCCGCCAAGAACTTTCCACTTAACTTGGTTGTAGTTCAACTAACCTGAGCACTTGGTGACATGATTGTGACGTGCTACAACACAGTGAACGCCCCTCTCCCGCTGTTTCATTACACGACATCACGGTGGCTCAGGAATCCCTTCTCGGAGTAATCGCTGACATCCCGGTTGCAAATGCGCGCTGGTTGACCGAGCTTGTGGGAGGACCGGTCTACCTAATCCCTGAAAATTTGCAAAGGGCGGGTTCATTCAAAATTCGTGGTGCTTACAACAGGCTCGCTAAATTGAACGAAAAAGAGCGTAAGAGTGGAGTCGTTGCGGCCAGCGCTGGCAATCACGCACAGGGTGTTGCGCTTGCCGCTCGGATGCTCGGCATCAAAGCAACAGTGTTCATGCCGCAAGGTGCGACGATTCCTAAAGTTGAAGCGACCAAGGGTTATGGCGCAGAAGTCGAGTTCGTGGGTAACAATATTGACGAGGCACTTGTGGAAGCACGCGCATTTGCTGAACGCACCGGCGCCATTTTGATTCACCCATTTGATCACCAAGACATTGTTGCCGGGCAGGGAACATTGGGCCTAGAAATCTTGGAAAAAATCCCCGATGTGAAGACTGTTGTGGTCTGCACGGGGGGAGGGGGACTACTTGCTGGTATTGCCTTGGCACTCAAGTCGCAGAGTCCTGATATTAAAGTCATTGGTGTGCAAGCGGTAAATGCCGCAGCGTATCCGGCATCACTCGCGGCGGGCTCACCCCAGAAACTTGACCACATGTCAACAATGGCAGATGGAATCGCGGTCGGTTTGCCCGGTGATATTCCTTTTGAAATTGTGAATCAGCATGTTGATGAAATCATGACCGTAACCGAGGATCAATTGTCAAGCGCAGCGTTGCTCTTGCTGGAGCGGGCGAAAATGGTGGTTGAGCCTGCTGGTGCCGCTGCGACAGCCGCAGTCATGGCCTGGCCGAAAAAATTTGAGGCACCCGTCGCGGTGGTACTTTCTGGCGGCAATGTGGACTCATTGCTTTTGCTTCGCATTATCCGACACGGCATGGCCGCGAGCGGGCGCTACATGACAATTAAAGTCCGAGTGTCTGATTCGCCTGGGAACCTGGCAAGAATTCTTTCCGCGGTCCAAGAGATGCACGCAAATATTGTTGAAATTGACCACAATCGCATGAATCCATCTTTGGGCGTGGATGAAGTTGAGATTGACATTCACGTTGAGACGCGTGGTCGTGATCACGCACAGGAGGTTCTGCATAACCTGATCGATCAAGGATTTAGCGCTTCCGAATTCTAGGTATACAGTTCCGCTTATGGCCAAAGAGGATGCAGTTCATGTTGAGGGCTTAGTCAAAGAATTTGGTAACGTGAAAGCTCTCGACGGGCTTGACCTAGTCGTACCCAGGGGGCAGGTGGTTGGCCTTTTGGGACCAAATGGTTCTGGCAAAACGACCACAGTTCGAATTCTTGCAACTTTGCTGAAACCAACGAAGGGCATCGCTTACGTCAATGGGTTCAATGTTGAAAAGCAGGCCGATCAAGTCAGGCACAGCATCGGACTGACCGGACAGTATGCGGCGGTAGATGAATTCTTGACCGGGCGTGAGAATCTGCGTATGTTCGGGGACCTTTACCACCTAGCTCCGCCCTACGTGAAACAGCGGTCTCAGGAGTTACTCGAGTGGTTCGACCTCATCGAGGCAGCTGATCGTCCGGCTAAAACATACTCGGGTGGAATGCGCAGGCGCCTCGATCTCGCATCAAGTTTGATTGCAAAGCCCCGCATTCTATTTCTCGATGAACCGACGACGGGTCTTGATCCCCGGTCGCGACTTGGCATGTGGGGAGTAATTGAAAGCCTGGTGGCTGAGGGAACCACAGTTCTGCTCACGACCCAGTACTTGGAAGAGGCCGACAAGCTCGCTGACGACATTGTGGTGATTGATCACGGTCGCGTGATCGCCCACGGCACGGCTGAGGAGCTCAAGGATCAAATCGGTGGTGATCGAATTGAAGTCACGATTACTGATCTTGAACGAATACGTGATGCGCAGACGGCCCTGGCACCGGTCTTTGGGGGAGAGTCCATGGTCAGTGACAGCCTGGTCTCTGGTCCGGTTTCTGGTGGCTCGACAGTTCTCGTTGACGTGGTTCGTTTGCTGGACTCCCAAAACATTGCGATCGCGGATTTAGCTTTGCGCAGGCCAACTTTAGATGACGTATTCCTGTCGCTGACCGGACATGGTGCAGTAGAGGAAAATTCGGAAAAGCTTGCAAGCCGGACGAGAAAGGGCCGCAAGTTATCATGAGCGAGGTAAAAAATTTGAGTACCGCTGCTCCTGTTGCGATGTCTCGGCCTTTACTCGGTTGGACGTTGCACGACTCAGTAGTCATTGCACGTAGCACGATCCTGGCGTCATTTAGAATCCCAGAAGCGTTGTTCTTTCAACTCATTCAGCCCGTGATTTTCGTCTTACTTTTTGCGTACGTCTTTGGTGGGGCTATTCCCATTCCTGGTGGTGACCCAGGTAGTGCGGCAGACGCAAGTTTATATCGGCAGTACTTAATGCCCGGGATTTTCGGTCAGACTGTCGCCTTTGCCGCTGCTGCAAGCACAGTTGGTTTGGCTGAGGCAATGCAAAAGGGAATTATTGACCGATACAAGGCGCTTCCCATGTCGCAATCCGCGGCGTTGATTGGTAACACTTTTGCTAATGCGTTGCGACAAATTTTGGTACTCACGGTGCTCAGTATCACGGGCTACCTGGTGGGCTGGCGAATCAATGATGGAATTTTGAACGCGGTTTATGCATATTTGCTTCTACTTCTTTTCGCTTACACGGTGACGTGGGTTGGGGCGTTCGTAGGCCTGTCAGTGCCAAACACTGAAACTGCCAATACGGCTGGACTTATTTGGATTTTCCCACTGACTTTTCTGTCTAATGCATTTGTCCCCTTGGATTCGCTACCCAGCGTGCTCAAGGTATTTGCAGCGTACAACCCAGTTTCATCGCTGGTTTTGGCGACTCGACAACTATTTGGTAATCCGACTGGCTACGCGCCGGGAACAGAGCCCGAGTTTTGGTCGTTGCAGTATCCCGTGCTTTACACGGTGATTTCGTGTTCCGTCGTCATTGGAATTTTTGCCCCACTGGCAATTAGAAAATACCGCACTGTCAGCCGCCGCTAATCTTAGGTGTAATCCTCGACTTTGAGTATTTCCACTGACATTTCTTTACCATTGACCATTTGGTAGCTGGTTTTCTCGCCGACCCGTTTGCCCAGAACTGCGGCTCCTAGGGGCGAAGTCGGCGAGTACACATCAATTGATGCGTGGGCGGCTTCTTCGCGTGAACCCAGCAGAAATCTTTCCTCGTCATCGAAGCCAATAAGTCGAACCGTAATAACTTTTCCGTGACTCACTTCACCTTCGGCTGCTTCGGGAACTCCGATCTGTGAATTCTCAAGAAGTTGTCGCAACTGACGTACGCGTGCCTCGTTCTTGCCCTGTTCTTCACGCGCCGCGTGATATCCACCGTTTTCCTTAAGATCGCCCTCTTCACGGGCTGCTTCGATTTTCTTAGTAATTTCCGTGCGCATTGGGCCTTGACGGTCTTCGTATTCGGTAGTCAGGCGGTCATGAGCGTCTTGGGTCAACCAGGTAATTTCGGTCATAACGCAACACCCTAATACTTTTTCCTTTTTTGTGGACAGGTGAGCCTAAATCACGTGCGAGAACTCTCGGTCCAAGGCTGAGGGGGCGGTGCGATCCCCGCCGGAAATTGCGGCCCGGGAACCCGTGTCGGATCGCCGGATTTAACGCAGGTGAGAACCTCAACCGTGTAGGCGGGTGCTAGCGTCCGCAGCGAATATTTCTCTTGGGCGTAGTCGGCCCCGCTTGGGATGGTGATCAGCGAGAACCCGACGTCAATGCGAGTGGAGTCTTGAGCGCGAATTACGCAGTCAACGGCGTCACTGCCGATCCTTCGGACCTCGAAACGCAAGTCCACGCGTTCTGGGCTTTTAACGCTCCAGGTGAGGAGCTTGAACTGAATACTTTTCTGGGACATAGAGAAAGTAACAAATCCGACGGATGCAACGAACACTAAAGTCAATAGCGAAATGGCAGCCGTTCGTAAATAATTTGTATGATTGAATCCGTACCGCTCCTGCATGGTCGCGCTCAACTGATCTTTACGAAAGGGGCTTGACACCCTCCCACAGTAGCCAGTGTTACCCGCGCGAGTGAGAGGATGCTCCCGTGAAAAACAAGCCCACCCCAACTCCATTGCGTTTGATGGCTATTCATGCCCACCCGGATGATGAGTCCAGCAAAGGTGCAGCAACCACGGCAAGGTACGTCGACGAGGGCATTGAGGTGATGGTGGTCTCATGCACCGGGGGCGAGCGGGGCGATGTCATCAATAAACAGGTTCAAGAACTAGTTGACCTGCATGGAATTCACAAGGTGCGCCAGTTCGAGATGGCCGAAGCGGCGAGAATTCTTGGGGTCAGACATGAGTGGCTGGGTTTCATAGACTCAGGTTTCCCAGACTCAGATGTCACAGAGGAAGAACCCCTCCCCGAAGACGCATTCGCGCTGGTTCCTCTGGCGATCAGCGTTCCGCCGCTGGTCAAGCTTTTGCGGGAGTTCCGTCCGCAGGTTGTCACCACCTACGACGAAAATGGTGGATACCCTCACCCAGATCATGTGCAGACCCATGTAGTCACAATTGCGGCAATTGCGGCGGCGGCCGACCCAGAGGCGCACCCAGAGCTTGGTCCTGATCACCAGGTGCAGAAGGTTTATTACAACCAGCAGTTCCACAAGGCGCGAGTATTGGCTCTGCACAATTTACTCATCGAGCGGGAAACCGAATCACCGTATGGAGAGTGGTTGGCCAAATGGGAAGACAAGCCAGGGGAGGAGGACCGGATCACCACGAGCGTTGAATGTGCGCGTTACTTCCCGATTCGAGATGCCGCCCTCAAGGCCCATGCAACCCAGATTGAACCCGATGGCCGTTGGTTCGCGGTGTCAACCCAACTGCAGCAGCAAGCATGGCCAACCGAGGAATTTCAGTTGGCTTCGAGCCTAGTCGAGACAGCGTTGCCCGAGACTGACCTTTTTGCCGGCCTACGCGGGAAACCAACCGAGGATTAGAGTTGGACCACTATGGATAGTGAATCTGATCTCAGCACAATTATTGACGGCGCCGGGCCGATCGCTGGACTTTTCGTATTGCTCATCGCGATTGCCTTGGTTTTGCTGTGGCTCAACATGAATCGTCAAATGAAGCGAATTGATCCCGATCTTCCACGTGGGCGGAGTGAAGTTCCTAGTGAGCCGGATTCCGGTGACATAACGCATAATGAAGAGAGCGCCGAGCAAGATCCTGATGCCTCGAAGCAGTGAGCTGTGGTCGCGGGCGCACACTCTGACGTCAATCTTGGCATTGCTGTCATTAATCTTCGTGTGCGTACTTTTCTTTTTCCTTGGTAAATGGCAATGGGATCGAACCCAAGATATTTTGGATGCCAAGCGTGCGGCAACGACAGCCGCGGTTTCTATTACCGACGTATTCCAACCGATGAAATCGGAAGACTACGGTCGAACTGTTACCGCATTTGGAGCGTTTAGTTCCATGGATCAGGTTCGAGTCAGTAGCAGGCTTTCTTCTGAATCCGTCGCAGGCGAATGGATTGTTTCTTCATTCATGCTCGACAGCGGACGATCAGTTGCGGTTGTGAGGGGTTGGGTCCCCGAAGGTGCGGTCTTCGCAACTTCTGAACAACAAGTCAATATCAAGGGTGTTCTGCAACCCAATGAATCTTTTTATGATTCCGCGGGTGATCAAAATGGCAAAGTTGTGGTGATTGATTCCCGGCAACTATCGGAACTGTGGAATGCCGACTTACTTGATGGGTTTATCGTCATGCAAGACCAGGAGCTGGTAACAGCGAACGCTCCGGAGATGGTTCCGCCCACTATTGCGACGGGGGACGTGGCGTTCCCATTACAGAACTTCTTTTACGCAATCCAATGGTGGATTTTTGCCCTCTTTGCCGTGGCGGTCTACGTTCGTTGGCTGATCGTAGGTAGTAAGTTGCGCACGTGATTCAGGTGATGGGCGAGGCCTTGATTGACATAATCGTTTCGCCACAGGGGGAAATCGATTCTGTTGTCGGGGGAGGCCCGGTAAACACGGCTCGCACAATTGCTCGGCTGGGTACTGAAGTGTCTTTTCTGGGTGGAATCTCCCAAGATGCTCTGGGTAAGCGAATTAGTCGTCTACTGGAGTCTGACAATGTTAATTGTGCAATTGAGCAGCATTGCGCTGCCCCAACCACGTTGGCCATCGCCTCTTTGGATGAAAGCGGTTCGGCGTCCTATCAATTTCTGATCTGTGGCACTTCGTCGCTTTCGGTTACCCCGGAAATCGCGCTCGCAGCTGTTAACCCAAGTGCAGTGGCGGTCCATATAGGAACTCTGGCATTAATTTTTGAGCCTCTATCCAGCGCAACCCGCGCGGTCGTCTCGGCAATGGGTGAAGATCAATTATTAATGATGGATCCGAACGCTCGACCTAGTGTGATGGATGACCCAACACAATTTTGGGAGAGTTTCAATACTTCACTTGATCGCGCCGATGTGATTAAGGTCAGTGGCGACGACTTGGATTACATGTTTCCGAGCCTTAGTCACGTTGATGCAGCAAGGCAGATCCACGAACAATCCAGTGCAGTTGTGTTGTTCACCGATGGATCTAAAAGTGTTCGTGTATTCGGTGAAGGTGCGCAATTCGACTGCGATGTTCCCAAAATCGAGGTAGTGGACACGGTAGGAGCCGGTGATTCATTTAGTGGTGGCTTCCTTTCCTATTGGGATACCCGTAATTGGACTCGCCGAGATACACGAGATGTTGAGAAAATCCGTAGTGCAGTCCAATTTGGGATTTCGGTGGCTGCAGTCACTTGTCAACGTGCAGGTGCCATGCCACCCTTGGCAAATGAACTCGGCTGAACGTAGGCTTCGTTCATGAACAAAATTCCCACGGCGCTGTTGGCATTCAGGATCATGGCGTGGGTCACGGGAGTTGTTTTGGCTGTCGCCTCACTATGGGCGCTCTACGGTTATGTGCTCGGGAACTACGGAACGGAAGGTGGCAAGCCACTTCTCTACAGTATTTTGTGGATTGCTCACGGCTGGCTGTATTTCGCCTACTTGATCGCCGCGGTTAACCTGGCATTTCTTTTGCGGTTCCCAATTTTTAAGACGCTGGCCCTGCTCCTTGCCGGGACAATTCCATTTGCGTCTTTTTACGCGGATTTTGTTATGCACCGTTACGTCGGTTCACTACCTATTAAGCGAGCTCCCACTCAATAGGGGTGATACCCGCTTGGATCAGTAAGTCATTCGCCCGACTAAATGGCTTACTCCCCCAAAATCCTCGGTGTGCTGAAAGGGGGCTGGGATGCGGACTGGAAATCACACCGCGAGGATCAAAATCGCCACCGCACTGCTGGGCGGCTTTTCCCCACAAGATTGCCACTGGTGCACCACTGGGCCTACTCTTTAATGCATTCAGTGCAGCGCCGGTCACCTGCTCCCACCCTTTCCCGCGGTGACTGCCCGTTGCCCCACTTTGCACCGTGAGCACCGAGTTCAATAATAAAACCCCTTGCCGAGACCAGGGGGTCAGATCCCCGCTCATGGGAGCATTCACGCCAAGATCGCTCTGCAGTTCACTGAAAATATTCGATAAAGTGCGCGGTAAGGCGATGCCAGGTGCGACCGAGAAGGCAAGACCACTGCTGTGACCGGGGGTTGGGTATGGATCTTGTCCGAGAATCACCACTTTGACCCGATCCAAGGGTTGAGCAAAAGCCCGTAGGACATTTTCAGGAGCCGGGAGCCAATTGTGGCCGCTTTTGGTTTCGGCATCGAGGAAGTCCTGGATTGAAGAAATCTCGTCAGATAGAGCATCAAGTGCTGGCAGCCAACTCGGGTGCACGGCACTTTCGATGGGAGAAAGCATTCCCACAGGTTAGATGACCGACGCAAGCTTTGGCTACCTGTGCCAAAGTAGGCATTGGGTATTACAGTGGAGTACATGATCTGGTTTTGGGGCTTAATGGCGGGCGTCGCACTGGGCCTTGAGTTTGCCACGACCACTTTTTACTTTGGCCTGCTTGCTGTTGGTTCGCTCGGCGGCCTTGCTGCGGCAGCTGTGGGCGCTCCAGTAATTATTCAGGTTGTTGTGACCGCTGCAATTACACTCCTGGGAATTTTTGCGATCCGCCCGTTTGCCCTTAAGAGATTCGCCAGAGTTCCTATTGGCGCTCGCACTGGTGTCGATACGCTCCCCGGCGCTGAAGCGCTTACCCTCGGTAGTGTCACAATGCACGAAGGACGGGTCAAGCTTAAGGGCGAAACGTGGAGTGCGCGACTCGATCCTGATCTCGCACTCGAACCCATTGAACCCAATTCACGGGTGTGTGTTTCTCGAATTGATGGCGCAACCGCGCTGATTTTCCCACTCGACTAAAGATAATTAAGGAGTTGTCATGGATTTGGCCGGCGTAATCATAGGTGCTCTTGGAGTACTAGCCGTGTTGCTACTCATGCTTACACGAACAGTGGTAATTATAAATCAAGCTAGCACAGGAGTTGTTGAGCGACTTGGGCGATTTCAGCGCACCCTAACACCGGGCCTTACAATTCTGATTCCGTTTGTTGACCGAATTCGTGACCGAGTAGACATGCGGGAGCAGGTTGCATCTTTCCCACCACAACCGGTAATCACTGAAGACAACTTGGTAGTTTCTATTGACTCTGTGGTGTACTTCCAGGTCACCGACCCTAAAGCAGCGACCTACGAGATTTCGAGTTTCCTGGTGGGAATTGAGCAACTCACGGTAACCACATTGCGAAATGTGATCGGTTCCATGGACCTTGAGCAAACCTTGACTTCCCGTGATGAAATCAATGGCCAGCTGCGAGGGGTCCTTGACGAAGCAACTGGTAAGTGGGGTATTCGGGTCAACCGGGTTGAGCTTAAGGCAATTGACCCACCTAAGTCGGTACAAGAATCCATGGAGAAGCAACTCAAAGCTGAGCGGGAGCGCCGCGCCGCCATTTTGATTGCAGAAGGAGAAAAGCAAAGCGCGATCCTTACGGCGGAGGGTGAGAAGCAAAGTGCAATTCTCATGGCTCAAGGCTTTGCCGAATCTGAGGTTGTCCGAGCGAACGCGGAGGCAGAAGCCGCAGTAGTAAGAGCTCAAGGTGAGGCTGCTGCGCTGGAGAAAGTTTACGGGGCGATCCACGAGGCCAACCCGTCTGCTTCGGCTTTGGCACACCGCTATTTAGAAACTCTGCCAGGAATCGCACAAGGAGATGCGAATAAAGTGTGGGTGATCCCCAGTGAACTCACGGGAGCAATGGAAGTGTTAAAAAAGGGATTCGTTAAAGAATAATCAGCAATGCAATAGCAATTGCCATGGCAGAGAAAATAATGACCTTGCTGAGCACCCGGTGAGACTTGGGTTCTGCGGTACTTGTTTTTTGATTGGCTAACTCACCTAATGTGATGTTTCGATCTATTGCTTCATCATATTCTTTTTTTGCTTTTTCGAACATGCAACTCCTTCGCTGTTACGTCCGTGTATGTTTCCCTTTTAGACCGTACAAGTTACGCTACCGCATGTGAATCGCCTGTCCCACTCCACTTCGCCGTACCTGCTGCAGCACGCAGATAACCCAGTCGACTGGTGGGAATGGTCCGAAGAAGCTTTCGAACATGCTCGCGCACGTGATGTCCCTATTTTTCTCAGCATTGGGTATTCAGCCTGCCATTGGTGCCATGTCATGGCCCATGAGTCATTCGAGAATCCAGATGTGGCGAAATTTCTTAACGAGCATTTTGTCAATATCAAGGTAGATCGTGAAGAGCGTCCTGATATTGATTCCATCTATATGGAAGCAACGGTTGCCATGACCGGTCACGGTGGTTGGCCCATGTCGGTGTTTATTGACCATGAAGGCCGGCCGTTTTATGCCGGAACCTATTTCCCACCGACCTCGCATCATGGGCTTCCTAGTTTTGGCCAATTGATCCAATCAATTTCCGATACTTGGGTTGAGCGAAAGCAAGAGATCTTGCAGGTAGGAAAACGGATCATCAGCGCATTGGATAATCGGACCCAAGAATTTGATGCGACTGATTTGACGGCACTGGACGACGAGCAGTACTTGGAGTTTTTGCGTGGAGCAGTAAACGGATTGCAGGAGTCATTTGATAGCGAGAACGCGGGATTTGGTGCCGCTCCGAAATTCCCGCCATCGATGGTTCTGGAGTTTCTTTTACGCATGACCACTGATACCCAGTCGGGTCAGCAGGCCGGGCTCATGGCGTTCGCATCCCTTGAGGGCATGGCTCGTGGCGGGATTTACGACCAAATCGGTGGAGGGTTTGCCCGCTACAGCGTTGATGAGGCTTGGGTTGTTCCACATTTTGAAAAAATGTTGTACGACAACGCACTGCTTATTCGGGCTTATGCCCACTGGTGGCGCCTCACCGGAAACCCACTTGCAGAGCGGGTGGTCCGGGAAAGCATTGAATTCCTCTTGCGTGAGATGCGCACGCCTGAGGGCGCTTTTGCCTCTGCTCTTGATGCGGATAGCGAAGGTGAAGAAGGAAAGTTTTATGCCTGGACACCGAGCGAAATTGCGGAAGCTGTTGGTGCTGAATTCGCAGATACGGCGTGTGAACTTTTTGAAGTCACCACAGATGGAACTTTCGAACACGGAAAGTCAACATTGCAGTTGCTCACTGATCCGCAAGACCCGAACTTGTGGTCCCGGGTTCGGCAGGAGTTATTCCAAGCGCGAAGCAAGCGAATCCGTCCCGGGCAAGACGACAAAGTAGTTGCCGCATGGAATGGATTAACTATTTCCGCCCTGGCGGAGGCAGGCTCGATTTTTGATAAACCTGAATGGATCCAAGCGGCAGAAGCCGCTGCCGATTGCGTCGTCAGTGTCCACTTGGGAGCTGGCTCGCGCCCGAGCAGCCTGTCACGAACTTCGCGCAATGGTGTCCCTGGCAAAAATTCGGGAGTGCTTGATGACTACTCGAATTTGGCAGAGGGGCTATTGACTCTCTATGAAGTGACCGGGGCGCCAGAGTGGCTGAGTCTGGCTCGTACCTTGATGGACACCGCCCTTGAGTTTTTTGACGACGGTAATGGTGGTTTCTTCGACACTGCGCGAGATTCTGAAAAACTGATTCGTAGGCCGCGTGACTTTGCAGACAATGCAGAGCCATCAGGATGGTTTTCCATGGCGAATCTCCTGGTTCGCTTTAGTGCGCTTGCTCCGAGTGATTTCTTGCAATTGAGAATCAGGGCTGAGCAGGCCCTGGGAGTAGTTCCCCAGTTGGCGCTGAGATCCCCAAGGGCAGTGGGTTGGGGTCTCGTAGCCATGTGGTCGCTGGCCCAGGGTCCTTGGGAGGTCGTGGTGAGTGGCCCCGAAAGCGCCAAGTTTGCTCGACTGGCTCTGCTCTCACCCTTATGCCCGGAAATCCGTTGGGTGCATGGCGAAGCGAACCACGCTCAAGTCTGTAGATTCACGATCTGTGAGCTTCCGACGAGCGACCCCAAGGAATTGGGTGAATTTATTAGTCTAAGACCACATCTGCGAGATCTGATTGCCGCAGAGGAGTAGCCTCAGGGGTCGGTAGGCAGCGGAACTGTTCAAGGATGAAAGGGCTGGGTGAAGGTGGGTCTCAAAGATCTCGTCTATGGCGTCTATGAACGTAACCTGGCAGCTCAAGTTCCGGTAGATCGAATTCCGCGGCACGTGGGTGTGATCCTTGATGGGAATCGACGGTGGGCCAATGCTCAAGGCTCATCTTCGGCACATGGTCATGCGGCCGGCGCCGCTAAGATTGTGGATTTCCTTGGCTGGTGCGATGAGTCAGGGGTTGAAGTTGTCACTCTGTGGCTGCTTTCCACCGATAATTTGAGTCGGCCTGAAGTTGAGCTTGAGAAGCTAATGACGATTATTGAATCAACTGTGAGCAATCTGGTTACTGAAGGTCGTTGGCGGATTCATCCTGTGGGAGCACTTGATCTGCTGCCGGCACACACAGCAAATCTTCTCAAGGAATCAGCCGAAGCAACTGCTGAGATTGATGGATCGCTGGTCAACGTTGCGGTGGGATACGGCGGGCGTCGTGAAGTGGTCGACGCGGTGCGGTCCCTACTTGCTGACCATGCAAGTCAAGGAACAAGTCTTGACGAACTGGCCCAACTGATTGACGTTGACCACATTGCTGAACACCTTTACACAAAAGGTCAACCGGATCCTGATCTAGTGATTCGCACATCCGGTGAGCAGCGCTTGTCGGGGTTTCTTCTGTGGCAAAGCGCTCACTCGGAGTTTTATTTCTGTGAAGCTTTTTGGCCAGACTTCAGGCGAATTGATTTCCTGCGAGCAGTTCGTGCATACGCCGAACGCAATCGTCGTTTCGGCACGTGAACACGTGCAGCAGAACAGGTGAAGAATCCGCTCTGCTGTTGCTGCCCTGATAGATCGAACGGGTAACTGGGAGCCGCCATTGCCTTATGTGTTCCACTGGATCGTGAGATCTTGGCAACTTTCTGCGCACTTTTGTGTCCATGGTTGTTAACTGTTTGCCTGCTCGACCGGCTCCCGAGAGGTGAACTAAACGATTAATCAAGTAGATCGTGACGTAGATCACATTATTTACTGGGAGCCGACCCCGAATCTGAATTGTCCGCGGGGGCACCCTGTGGCTTAATGGTTCTGGGGAAAAAGGCGAATTGCACAACTTCTAGTGTGAATCCGTGCGACACCGTTGATGTCACTTGATGAGGAAAGGAATGTGCGCGTGCGAAAGATGGGAAGTTTTGGCACAGTTGGCGTCCTGCCAACCCTCATTCTGGCCTTAATTCTTCCCACCACTGCGGCACTGGCCGAAGAGGCGGCACCGGTACCGGCCGCTGAGCCAGTCGCTGAGCCAGTCGCCGAGCCGGCCGTGGTTGATGGGGATGCCGCAATCCCAGTGGGAGATGAAGGCAACGATCCGGCCGCTAACTCCGCGTTAAGCCGTCAGGATCGAATCGCGGCAGAGACCGTACACGCTTTTGGCTCCCGCAAATCCAATGACCTGATGGGATATGAACCAAGCCTTTATCAGGGCAAGTGGCATATGCCCAAACGTGAGAAATTACGCAAATGTATCTCCAAGGCTGAATCCCGCCATCATTACAGAGCCGGACGAGGCGGCTTCTACCGCGGCGCGTATCAGTTTTCCCCGGCGCTCGCGCGCGGCGTAACGTGGATGATGCAACCGGAGGTCAGAAAAGAGATGGGTAAGGACGGGGTGCGCCTGATCAAAAAATTACGGAAAAAGCCCATGAATAAATGGAATCGCTACTGGCAGGACCGAGCATTCTGGACCATTTGGGCAAAAGGGACGGGTAAGAAACACTGGCCCACAAGAAAAATGTGCTGACAAGTGGGTCTGCTGAACGCTATTGGGGCGGCCCAACCGCAATATTGGTCGCAATCGGGCGCAAGGTCTCGGCAAAGAAATCATTACCTTTGTCGTCAACCACCACAAAAGCCGGGAAGTCAACAACATCAATCTTCCAGACCGCTTCCATGCCGAGCTCAGAAAAATCGAGGACTTCCACTTTTTTGATATTGTCCTGGGCCAGCTTTGCTGCCGGGCCACCAATAGAACCTAAGTAAAAGCCGCCGTTTTCTTTGCATGCGCGAGTGACTTCGCCACTGCGATTTCCTTTGGCCAACATGACCATTGAGCCCCCCGCCTTTTGGAACTGGTCAACATAAGAATCCATACGGCCCGCGGTCGTCGGGCCAAATGATCCAGATGCCATGCCGCCGGGAGTTTTTGCTGGCCCTGCGTAGTACACCGCATGATTTTTGAGATAACTGGGCATCGGTTCCCCACGATCAAGCATTGCTTTGATCCGGGCGTGTGCCAGATCGCGCGCGACAACGAGCGATCCGGTGAGTGAGACGCGAGTGCGAATGGGAAGTTTGCTCAGTTCTTCTCTTATTTGGTTCATGGGCGCATTGAGATCAATGTGCACCGCGGTGTCATCCAAGTGCGAGTCCTCTATTTCGGGCAAGAAATGAGCTGGTTCCGTCTCAAGTTGCTCAAGGAATACCCCTTCGGGTGTAATTTTTGCTTTCGCTTGCCGGTCAGCCGAGCAGGAAACAGCGATCGCGACCGGGCACGAAGCGCCGTGCCGAGGTAATCGAATAACTCTCACGTCGTGGCAGAAATATTTTCCACCGAACTGTGCTCCAATTCCGAATTCCTGGGTTTGCAGGAAAACCTCATGTTCCATTTCTAGATCGCGGTATCCGTGGCCATCGGGTGAGCCGTGAACGGGAAGTCCATCCAAGTAATGGGCCGATGCGAGCTTTGCGGTTTTAAGAGCGAATTCGGCACTAGTTCCTCCGACGACAATTGCCAGATGATAGGGCGGGCAGGCAGCAGTTCCAATGGCACGCAGTTTTTCATCGAGAAAAGAAGTGAACTTGGCCGGATTCAATAGAGCCGCGGTCTCTTGATACAGGAAACTCTTGTTTGCGCTGCCTCCGCCTTTAGCCATAAATAGGAATTCATATGACTGGTTCTTGTGAGGGTCGGAATACAACTCAATTTGTGCCGGCAGATTGGTGCCGGTATTACGTTCCTCCCACATACTTATGGGAGAAAGTTGGGAATAGCGCAGGTTGAGTTCGGCAAATGCATCAAACACCCCGCGAGAAATGTCCGCATTGTCTTGGCCGGCCGTGAGGACGTGCTGGCCGCGCCTGCCCATAATGATCGCGGTCCCAGTGTCTTGGCACATCGGTAGGACACCCCCGGCGGCAATGTTTGCATTTTTGAGTAGGTCGAGGGCGACAAAGCGATCATTCGGACTGGATTCAGGGTCATCGAGAATTTTTTTTAGCTGCGCAAGATGGTCACTGCGAAGTAAATGCGAGATGTCCCGCATGGCGGCAAATGTGAGTGCCGTCAACGCACTGGATTCAACGCGGAGGAAATCGTAATTCCCCAGACGCTCAACGCTTACCCCTTCGGTCGTGAGAAGGCGATACTGGGTTGAGTCAGGACCAAGTGGCAACTGGTCGGTATGGACGAATTCGCTCACGGCAACAGCCTAGGCCCGTGGGGGCTAGGGAACTCTCGCAGGCATAGGAATCAACAGTCCACAGTTGAGTGCTCAGAATTGAGTGTTCACAGTTGAGTGCTCAGAATTGAGTGTTCACAGTTGAGTATTGGGAGTTAGGCGCGTAATGGTGCTCGCTTTTGATTTCACGGATTGTTTTGCTCGCGCTCCGCATTACAATCGAATTCGTGGTGGGACCTTGGGGGCTGTACCGAACCCCTTGCAGAAGTTCACCGTCAGTAATCCCGGTAGCGCAGAAGAAGTTGTTGTTCCCAGTGACGAGATCTCGAGTACCAAGGATTCTGCTCAGGTCATGTCCCGCATTAATTGCGCGATCGCGCTCTTGATCATTGGTCGGCCACAGTTTCCCTTGGATTTCCCCACCCAGAGCGGTCATGGCGCAAGCGGCAATGATCCCTTCGGGCGTTCCGCCAATCCCCATGAGAACGTCAATTCCAGTATCGGGCCGCGCAGCCATCACGGCGCCGGCCACGTCACCATCGACTATGAATTTAATGCGGGCACCGGCTTCGCGGATCTCACGAGCGAGACCTTCGTGCCGTGGTCGATCCAACAGACACACGGTCAATTCAGAAACCGACTCACCTTTAGCTTTGGCAATTTTCTCAAGATTCCAAGCGGTCGGTGCTTCAATGTCGATTGATCCCGCCGCTTCAGGTCCCACCACTAGTTTTTCCATGTAGAAGACAGCACTCGGGTCGAACATGGTCCCACGTTCGGCGACCGCAATAACAGAAATTGCGTTGGGCATCCCCTTAGCGGCTAAGGTGGTGCCGTCGATGGGGTCCACGGCAACGTCGGCGGCCGCGCCGCTACCATCGCCGATGCTTTCGCCGTTGAACAGCATGGGGGCTTTGTCCTTTTCGCCTTCACCAATGACAACGATTCCGTTCATGGAAACACCGCTGACCAGGGTTCGCATGGCATTTACGGCGGCTCCGTCAGCCCCGTTTTTGTCGCCACGCCCCACCCAGCGGGCCGCTGCCATGGCGGCGGCCTCCGTAGCGCGTACTAATTCAAGGGCCAGATTCCGCTCGGGTACCGCGGTACCACCAACTTGATCTGCGCTCATGGCCGTAGCGTAGCGGTGTTGGGTGAGCAACGGCAGGCGAAATGATCCATGATGGGGGGGTGAGCGCGCCAATTCCCACCGGAAAGCCAAATGCCCGAATGGGTCAAACCGTGAGTGACATGGTGCTTTCCCTCGCTATTGTGCTGGGTGTGATCGGCGCAATAATGCTGGTCACTTGGCGTCCAACCCCGGATCCAGTGCGTGAAATTGATCCGATCCCTCTACTCGCATTTGCTAATTCGCAAGCTGATTTCCCTGTTCTGGTCCCGCAAATTGCTGGACTACGAGCAACGAGTGCACGTTGGGAGCCAACAAAGTATTCACAAAATGACCCCGTGTGGCATGTGGGCTACGTGACAGCAGAAGAGGAATACCTGGAAATCACGCAGTCCGCCGCATCAAATGAGGAATATCTGATCAATGAAATCGCAGGGATTACGGCAGAAGGTGAAAAATCAATAGCCGGTCAGGATTGGTTGGTCTTTGATGGATCTGATTCGCGGGCTTTTGTACACGTGACACCGGATTCGACAACGGTTCTCAGCGGAACCGTTTCTGCGGCAGAACTTGAAGCTGCCGTAGCCTCGTTGGCGTCTACTCCTCTGGTGGAGTAATCCGTTCGCTGGCAGTGTTGAGCCATTTTTCGCACACTTGAGCCAAGGCTTCACCTTTTTCCCAGAGGGCTAGTGACTCTTCAAGGCTTTGGCCCCCACCTTCAAGTTGCGCCGTAATGCTTGCTAATTCGTCACGCGCTTGTTCATATCCCAGCTCGTCATTTTTTTCCACGGTAATTCCTCACTTCTTGTTGTCATTTCGTGTAGCCGAAAATTCGCCGACGCTGACCCGGATCTGCACTTCTTGATCGACGCCAACCTGGGCTTGATTACGGATAATTTCACCTTTTACACCCTGAACAATTGCGTAACCACGTTCTAAAGTGGCGGCAGGGGACAGGGCGCGGATCTGTGCGCGAAGGTGTGTGACGGTGGCCAATTCTGCATCAATGCGATGGGTAACCCGCTGGGTCAAGCGATTGCGCAACTCATGTAATTTCAATTTATTTATGTTAAGTAAATTTGCGATCGCCCTCAGATTGCGAGCACGAAGTTCGGCGAGATTCCTCCGTTCTTCAACGACAGAAGGCACGATCCGTTTGGCAGCGTCGGTGGGTGTGGAAGCCCGCAGGTCCGCAACAAAGTCGAGCAATGGAGTGTCCTGCTCGTGTCCAATCGCACTAACGACTGGCGTGCCGGCAATGCTTACGGCCCGGATCAAAGCTTCGTTGCTAAATGGCAGCAGATCTTCCATGCTGCCACCTCCTCGAGCGATGACGATCACGTCGAGTTCAAGAGTGTCGAGTTCTTGTAATGCTGCGGTGACTTCGCCAACAGCATTGACCCCCTGGATGGCAACTTCGCGGATCTCAAAGTCCGCCCGGGGCCAGCGTTCCTTCGTGTGGGTGAGCACGTCATGCATCGCATCACTCTGGCGGCCGGTAATGAGACCAATTCGATCAGGGAGAAAAGGCAGTGGCTTCTTGCGTCCGGGGGCGAAGAGCCCCTCGGCGGTTAACTTCTCCTTTAAAGCAGCTAACTGGGCGAGTAGTTCACCGAGGCCAACGGCTCGAATTTCGCGTGCGACGACTTGCAGTGAACCTTGTTTGGGCCAAAAATCGCACCGGCCAAAAATAACTATTCGTTGACCCTCGGCTAGGGGCGGGTCCATTGCTCCGATGAGTGCTGAGTTAACCATTATTTTGAGTGAAAACTCAGCATCGGTATCACGCAGAGTAAGGAACTGGACATTGGCGCCGGGTCGGACACGGTATTGGGCGACCTGTCCTTCGATCCAAATGGAGCTTAAGCGGTTGATGTAGTCGTGCAGCAGGTTGGAGATCACTCGCACTGGAGCGGGTGATTGTTCCGAAGTCTGCAAGGTCACCTGCGCAGCCTAAGCGGACAGCGGGTGCTCTACCTAGGATATGGGCCTACGATAGAGGCATGGCTTCAGAAAAAAAAGTTCTTTTGGCTGCCCCTCGTGGATATTGCGCGGGAGTTGACCGGGCTATCCTCACTGTCGAGAAATCATTGGATCTGTACGGCGCTCCGCTCTATGTTCGCAAAGAAATCGTCCACAACAGGTACGTAGTGCAATCGCTCGAGGACCGTGGCGTAATTTTTGTTGATGAACTTGATGTGGTACCGGAAGGTTCAACGGTTGTTTTTTCCGCACATGGAGTTTCTCCGAGTGTGCATCAAGTGGCCGCCGATCGCTCCTTAAAGACGATTGACGCGACCTGTCCACTGGTGACCAAAGTTCACGCTGAAGCCAGGCGGTTTTCCAGTGAGGGGCTCGATATTATTTTGATTGGTCACGAAGGACATGAAGAGGTTGAGGGGACCATGGGGGAAGCCCCGAAGTCCATAACCTTGGTCCAGAACCCCGAAGAAGCTCGTCATTTGGAAGTTAAAGATCCAGAGAAACTCATTTGGCTGTCCCAAACGACCCTCTCGGTCGATGAAACTATCCAAACTGTCAACGTACTCAAAGAGCGGTTCCCTGAGATGGCGAGTCCACCAAGTGACGATATTTGTTACGCAACCCAGAATCGGCAAACTGCGGTTAAGGCGATGTCTCCAAATTGTGACCTCGTAATCGTGGTCGGTTCGGGGAACTCGTCTAATTCAGTACGCCTGGTTGAAGTGGCCCTGGACGCTGGGGCACAAGCTTCTTACCGGGTAGACAGTTTCCGTGAATTGCAAAGCGAGTGGGTTGAAGGCGTGTTAACGGTTGGGGTGACGAGTGGGGCATCAGTGCCGGAACTTCTCGTACAAGAAGTTATTGATTGGTTGGCCGAGCAGGGTTTTAGTGACTGCGAGGAAGTGAATACCGCTGAAGAGACGTTGATGTTTGCCCTTCCACCAGAGTTACGGCGGGATATTAAAGCAGCTGCGACTCAGTGATTTAGCGAAATGATCGGCGGCGAAAGGCAACTACGCCAAGGGCGACAATAGTGGACCCAATCACCCAGAGCCAATTATTTCCCAATGTGAAAAACACGGTGACGAATCGATTCATGAGGGAAGTATCGGTCACGTTGATTTGACCAACAGTCATCGCCATGACAAAAAAAGCAATGGCAGGCGCGAATATGGCTTGGGAATCGTCCTGTGAGCGAACTGCGAGACTCGCGAAGACTGAGACTGCGAAGAGTCCAAACCCAGCGAGAGCTCCAGGTTCGCCACCGAAGATGAGAACGTCGGCCAGACCAAAAATCAGGGTTGCGCCGACCGTGATTCCGTAAATCCAGAGAGCATTGAGCGCTCCGAAAACGACACCGCGTCGTGATCGGCGGGCACGCTCATCTCTCGAGGATTTGGGCGATGGGATTTGTCCGGACTGCTCTAGCGCCGGCGAATTGACGCGCTCAAGTGTTCGCAATTTACTGGCTCTACTTGTGGGAAGGGCGAGTAATGCTTCTTCATTTTCGTGTACGCCTTGGCTTTTGAAAACGCGTCCGGTTTCAGTGATCTGGGCCACCACAGGTTCAGCCGCGGGCTCTTCGGGGCGAAAGAGCGCCTCATATTCTTCGCCGGGTTGGTCAGTCATTGCAATAGGCTACCTAATCCGATTCGGGGAGTTCGGATGCTAACACTTCTAGGGTTGGGGTCTGCGTGAGCTCGCTCTCGTTCTTGACGCCCCGAACACCGAGATCGGTTAATGCCCGACCGGTTGGCCTAAGCCTGGTTTCAATTGAACGCACGGCACTGTTGTAGTGGCTCACGGCAGCCCCGAGTGATTTGCCGAGGCTGGCGAAGTGGGCGAGAACAGTGTCAAGGCGTGAGTACATGTCTTGGGAGAGCCGAACAATGTCTTGGGCTTGCTCGACCATGTCACTGTTTTGCCAACCCAGGGACACGGCGCGCAGTAGTGCAAACAAAGTGGTGGGTGTGGCGGGCACGATATTGCGACTAAATGCGAAGTCAAGCAGGTCGGGCCGCTGGTTCAGTGCGGCTTCGAGCAACGCCTCGGAGGGAAGGAACATCACCACAAAATCAACCGACTCACGAACTTCCGCGCTATATCCCTTTCGGCCGAGTTGTTCGATGTGTCGGATGACGGCTTCAGCGTGTGCGTTCATCAGGACTTCAATGTTTTCCTCTGACTGGTTTCCGGCAGTGCGCAGAAATGAATCCATCGGGGTCTTCGCATCAATTAAAATGCACCTGCCATTGGAGAGCATGACTTGTAGGTCCGGCCGCAAACGACCCTCAGCACTGTCAATCGTGTTTTGATCAAGAAAATGAACCCGGTTAATCATGCCGGCTGCCTCAACCAACCGGGTGAGTTCCATTTCACCCCACTGCCCGCGGGCACCGGACCGGCTGAGCACGGTACTGAGCTGTTGGGCTTGTGACTTAACCTCCGAGACTGAGCGAAGCAAGTTTTCGGACTGATGTGCAAGTGATTGGGTTAATTCGGCACGCAGGGCTGCCGAAGACTGTGCAGAAGAGACTTGCTGGGCGGACACCGAAGATGTGATCCGGTCGATTGCATCAGAAAGTGAACTCAAGCCCGATTGCAGTTCGGGCACACCCGAGGAGTGATTGCTACGGGTTCCCAAGAAATATCCCATCCCAACACCCGAGAAAACGAGTGCAATTACCACGATAATTAGTACTACTGAATCCACACCCCGATACTCGCATGTACGACCGACATTTAGGTTGATTGATGCTCAATCTAGACTCGCGGCTGTGGGATTAACTTTAGCAATCGTCGGACTGCCCAATGTGGGGAAATCAACACTGTTTAATGCATTGACAAAGAACAATGTCCTTGCCGCGAATTACCCCTTCGCAACTATTGAGCCCAACACGGGCATGGTTGGCGTGCCCGATCCCAGGCTCAATGAGTTAGCCAAAGTGTTCGGTTCTGAAAGAGTTATCCCGGCCAGTGTGACGTTCGTTGATATTGCTGGCATTGTGAAAGGTGCATCCGAAGGTGCTGGTCTTGGCAACAAGTTCCTTGCAAATATCCGTGAGTCTGACGCTATCTGCCAGGTTCTGCGGGCTTTCACTGATGACGATGTTGTGCATGTGGAAGGTCGGGTCTCTCCAAAAGAGGACATGGAAACTATCAATACCGAATTGATTCTGGCCGACATGCAAACTCTTGAAAAAGCGATTCCAAGGCTGGAAAAAGAACTCCGACTCGATAAGTCCAGGGCGGTTGTGTTAGAGGCCGCAGAGAAAGCCCAAGAGATTCTCAACAGTGGCAAGACTCTGTTTGGTGTGAGTTTCGATTCAGAACCGATTCGTGAACTTTTCTTGCTCACAGCCAAACCATTTGTGTACGTGGTCAACGCCGACGAAGAAGAGTTGTCCAATGATAATTTTCGGAAAGAAATGAAGGAACTTCTTGCTCCCGCTGAGGTGGTTTTCTTGGACGCAAAAATTGAATCTGAATTAGTTGAGATATCTGATGAAGAAGCGCTGGAACTGTTGCAATCAGTTGGGCAAACTGAATCGGGTCTAAACGCGTTGGCCCGGGTGGGCTTTGACGCTCTAGGACTTCAGACTTATCTCACGGCCGGCCCAAAGGAAGCGCGCGCCTGGACAATTCCCCACAATGCAACCGCCCCAGAAGCCGCTGGCGTTATCCATACCGATTTCCAAAAAGGCTTTATTAAAGCTGAAGTTGTATCTTTTGACGAACTGATGGGGGCCGGATCTATGAGTGAGGCAAAGTCACGCGGCAAAGTTCGCATTGAAGGCAAGGACTACATCATGGCCGATGGCGATGTGGTGGAGTTCCGCTTCAACGTATAAACATTGATCCGTTTGTCTGTTAGGCGTCAAATAAACCTTCACTGAGATATTTGATCCCAGTGTCACAGGCAACTGCGACCACGGTGTCATTTGGCCCCAATGCCTGAGCGATTGCAATTGCGCCGGCTACGTTCATACCGGTGGACGTTCCGGCAAATATTCCCTCTTTACGGGCAAGTTTGCGGGAGGTTTCTCGAGCTGTTTCCTCGTCAATTGTCATGACCCGGTCGTAATTTTTTGGGTCAAGTTGTGCGGGGACAAAGCCCAATCCGACACCTTCCACCCGATGGGATCCTTTTACGCCACTGCTAAGAATCGGAGAAGACGCCGGTTCAAGGGCAATTAATTCAACCTGAGCCCCGGCTTTGCGAAAGGCTTGCGACGCCCCCATTAACGTGCCTGCGGTACCCACCGTGTCACACATGGCCGTAATCCCATCTGTGCCGAGCGCCTCGAGGAATTCTGTTCCGAGTTTCTCGAACCCATTGACCATGTCAGGGTTGTTCAGTTGATCGGTGTAAAAAGTTCCTGGTTCCAGCGCGATCTCAGCTGCCCGATCCACCATGGCTTGGATCAAGGTTCCGGTGATACCCCCGTCATGGGCTTCAATGATTTCCAGTTCGGCACCAAGTGCGCGCATCATGTGGATCTTCTCTTGGGAAAAAGCATCCGAGGTCACCAAGCGAAATCGATACCCTTTTACACTGCAAATTAGTGCCAACGCGGTGCCAGTACTTCCTCCGGAGTATTCGACGACGCTCATTCCAGGTGTCAGGTGGCCTCGTTCCTCGGCCCCTTCCA
>Ga0209199_1000535_pt1 | contig 53265 bp, 52 predicted proteins | sample COGITO_mtgs_1105_7_FD_184805 | JGI IMG/M metagenome (GOLD analysis project Ga0209199, IMG submission 184805) | Pelagic marine microbial communities from North Sea - COGITO_mtgs_110523 (SPAdes) (version 2) | ecosystem: Environmental > Aquatic > Marine > Epipelagic ... | reverse complement strand
GGGGCTATAAACCCTGCACGCAAAAAACGTCGGCTTCCAACTGGACGCCGACGTTTTTTTATGACTTGTTGTTACTCAACATCCCGTCTCATGCTTGTTACCAAAGACATGAGCGCAAAGACTGCGCCGTATCCAAGCAGAACTAATGTCGCCTGAATAGGGTCCAGGAAATTGGCGGTGTTGATCCCAAATTCCGGGGCGTCTATGTCTAGTGCTGTCATCGCTGTGATCAAGCCACCGGGCAGATACTTTGCAATGTCGACCCAAAGAACTAGCAGCAGCGGATCGATGACGAATAAGTAAACCAGTGAGAACACGATGGCGAGCATCTGGCTCTTTAGCAAAGCCCCGATGGCAACTCCGATGACTGCGAGAATTGCCCCGGAAACAAGGCCAGCGATAGTCAGGTTCAGAAAGGTGCTGCTCGAGGGAGCGGCAGCGTTATCAAAAGTCGCCAACACGAGGATGCCTGCGAATATAGATGCCCAAACCGAGATGAGCATGAATACGGCGCCGACAATCGCGGCGATGCCAAGCTTCGCTGCCAATACAATCTCACGCTTTGGGCGCGCAAGGAAGGTGGCGACGGCTGTGCCGTGACGGTATTCGCCGGCCATCAGCATGATTCCCAGAATGATCACAAAAATATATCCCGAGATCGCATTTGCATAAACTCCATCAATTGCTTGAGGTGAATCAAGTGTCAGACCAGCACCGACGTTGCCCGCCTCAAAAATAAACGGTGTAATGACAACCGAAATTATCGAGATGACTATCGCTGCGAGCAGGATGCCCCAGTTAGCTCTCACATATAAAACTTTGCGAAGTTCAGATTTGATAAGCGACATTAGTTCACTCCTTCGGTTAGCTTCAGGAAGGCCTCTTCGAGGGTTCCGTCCTTGATGATTTCCTTCATGCTGCCGGAGGTTATTAGTTTGCCCTTGTGCATGATGATGACGTCATCAACCGTGTTCTGCATCTCAGCCAGCTGGTGAGAAGAGACCAAAATAGTTCTTCCGGAACCGGCCAGTGATCGTAAAAACTTTCTGAGCCAAGCAATTCCAAGCGGATCAAGACCGTTTGCCGGCTCATCCAAAATAAGAACCTCTGGATCTCCCAGGATTGCTCCCGCGAGTGCCAGGCGTTGCTTCATACCCAGCGAGTAGTTCTTGGTTCGCTTGTTGGCGGCTTCGGTTAGTTCGACGAGTTCTAGAACCTCGTCGACTCTAGAGTCAGGGATGCCACCAGCAGCAGCCATCACCTTCAGGTTTTGTTTTCCAGTTAGAGCTTTATGAAAACCTTGAGAATCTAAGACGCAGCCAACCTGTCTGATTGGGTCTCGAAGGTCGCGGTAACCGGCTCCAAGAATGGCAGCCGAGCCGCTTGTCGGTTTAGCGAGTCCAACAAGGCACCTAAGGGTCGTAGATTTACCGGCACCGTTTGGGCCTAGGAACCCAGTAATCCGGCCCTTTTGAATTTCGATGCTCAGATCGGATACGGCCTTTTGTTTGCCGTAGGTCTTCACGAGGTTGATGAAGGTTATTGCTCCAGTCATTTCACTCCATCTTTTGGTTGGTCATGTTGACTTTTAGATTGTTCGGATAACCACGAGTCTAGAACTCATGGCAGAATGTAGGGATGACTTCACCTACTTCAATAGCAACCCTACACACCAACCATGGTGCAATCAAGGTAGACCTTTATGGTTTGCACGCCCCTAAGACTGTCGAGAACTTCGAAGGACTGGCAACCGGTGCCATCGAATGGCGTGACCCTAAGACCAATGCCACTCAGACAAACACTCCTCTTTATAACGGCGTGATTTTCCACCGCATCATTCCTGACTTTATGATTCAGGGTGGAGACCCAACCGGAACCGGAATGGGTGGCCCTGGCTACCAGTTCGGTGATGAAATCCACCCAGAACTTAACTTCACCGAGTCCTACATGCTTGCAATGGCCAACGCTGGTCCTGGAACTAACGGCTCACAGTTCTTCATCACAACCGCTCCAACCACCTGGCTGCAGGGTCGCCACACCATCTTCGGTGCTGTGGTAGACGAGGTTAGTCGCAAGGTTGTCGACCAAATCGGTGCCGTAGCAACCGGGGCAAATGACAAGCCCAATGACGACGTAATCATTGAGAGCATCACAATCGAAAAGGCCTAAGTGGCCAAACTAAAGCTAGCTAGATTCCAACAGGCCCCTGTAACCTCGGGCCTGTTGGCCCTTAACGTGCTTATTTGGTTGGGGCAGATTAGCCCGCTTGGCTACATGTTTACCAACAGCTTCTTCTTTGCGCCTCTATTTGCACCCTGGGAGCCGTGGCGCATGCTTACCGCCGGCTTCGTTCACGACTGGTCTGGTCCGCTGCACATCCTGTTGAACTCTTATGCAATTTGGATCTTTGGTCGAATTCTCGAGCCTTTGCTTGGCCCGGTGCGTTTTTTGGCGATGTATTTGACCTCGATTGTTGGAGGGTCGGTTGCGGTCATGTGGCTGTCAGATCCTCAGGTCCCAGTGGTTGGTGCTTCGGGCGCCCTGTTTGGTCTTATGGGCGCCTACTTCATAGTGGTTAGGTCTAGAGGGGGAAATGCAACTCAAATCTTCACTTTGATCGCAATCAACTTTGGCCTTGGGCTCTTTGTTTCTGGAATTTCTTGGGAGGGCCATCTTGGTGGTCTTGTGACCGGTTTGGCCATAGCGGGAATCTACTCACAAACCCGAGCGCGCGAGAAACGCTTGCAGCAAATTTTTGGGGTGTTCTTGGTTTGGGGAGTCCTCTACGGACTAACTATGTTGAAGATCTCTACTTGGATGTAGTTATTTCCACTTAGTGGTCATACCGAAACCGATCATCGCGATTCCAAAACCAACGAGGATGTTCCAGTTCGAAAGATCTATTGGGGCTGCGCTACCCAGCGGGTATCTTGCTGATGAGATGTAGAAGACAAGAATCCAGGCTAGGCCGAAGAGCATGAAGCCAAACATTGTGGCCTTATACCAGGTCGGATTTTCTTGCTCCTCTTGGACCACCTTTGGTTTTAGTGGTTTTGAGTCATTATTTTTATTTGATCGAGATTCAGCCATGCGCTCTAGCTTAATGCCTGAAGCTAAATCCTCGCTATCCGAATAAGCTATTGACATCATGGTCAAAATCCTCGTCTTAGACAATTACGACAGCTTTGTCTACACGCTTAACGGCTATTTGCAGCAGCTCGGTGCTGAGACCGAGGTTATCCGCAACGACGCGGTTGCCGAATCTGAACTTTCTGAACTCCTAGCCAGGTTTGATGCTGTTCTTATTTCTCCCGGCCCTGGAGCCCCTGCTAGCGCAGGGCTTTCTATCCCGACCGTGAAGCTTGCTCTTGAAACCGACTATCCGGTTTTCGGTGTTTGTTTGGGTCACCAGGCAATCGCCGAGGCCATGGGTGCCAGAGTGGAGAGCGCGCCAGAGCTAATGCATGGAAAAACCTCAAAGGTCAACCACCGCGACAGCTTGATTCTTGGCGGCCTCCCACAGGGCTTTTTGGCCACCAGGTATCACTCGTTGGCAGTGGTTCCGGAAACAGTCCCGGAAGATTTAATTGTTACCGGTCAAACCGATAGCGGCGTCATTATGGGCTTAGAGCATAGGACCAAGCCGATATACGGAGTCCAGTTTCACCCGGAATCAGTTATGACAGAGGGCGGCTATCAGATGTTGGCTAACTGGCTAGAAACCCTGGGCGTCGAAGGGGCTAAGGAAAAAGCTAAGCACCTGAGTCCGAGAATAGAAAAGCACTAGCCGGTAACTGGTTCAGTTGGGCTAGGTGTCGGCGTTGGTGTCGGCAAATCTGGTATTTCCCCTCCCACACACTCAACATACAAAATTATGTTTTGCAGCTGCGGCGCTTCACCCGGGAGAATTGACTGCTCTAGCACGATTGTTCCAGGGGTTCCAGAGCAGGCCAGGACATCGACAATTTCAACTGAGACCGTGAAGCCAATCGAAGGGTTGGTGAGGATGCTTCTGGCTTCAAGGACCTCCAGGTTTCTCACATCTGGCACCTGCACGGTGCCATCGGACAAGATTATGTTCACAACCGTGCCAAGTGGGGTTCTAAAGTTGGTAACTGGATCAGAGGCAATAACTACCCCTTGAGCCACAATCGGCGAACCGACAACGGTTATCGAACCAACAGTTAGTCCCTGTGCTTCGATAAGAGCGACAGCATCCGCTTCGCTAGCACCGACCAGGTTAGGAACAGTCACCTCGGTTGCTCCACTTGAAACATATAGGGTCACCGCAGTGCTTGATAGCACCTGAGTTCCAGACTCTGGAACTTGGCGGATGACCACGCCCTCGGGAACGGTTTCACTCTTTTCATAAACTCTCAGCACAACCAGCTCCTGAGATGTCAGGGTGTTTAGTGCATCGTCATAGAGAGAGCCCTCAACGCTGGCAACGCTCACGCCACTTGTCGGGCTTGTGCCAGGCTCTTGTGATCCTATATTCATGACCCAAAACAGCAGACCAACCAAAATCACTACCACGCCGGTCCCAAGGCCCCAAAGCACCCCGGCCCCAACCTTGCTATTGGTGGTAGTTATCTGTGTGCTTGGCGCAGTTTCAAAGCCATCGATAAGCGAGGTTGGTAACTCACCGCTGTCAACTTTTGTAATCACCTCGGTCGAATCAAAACCAACTGGCTTCATATTGGATACCGACACCGGCTGCTTTTTCGTGATAGGCGCACCCGAGTGGGCAGCATTCAGGTGCTCTTGGAACTCTTCGGCTGTTTGGAAGCGCTCATTTGGATCTTTAGTCATCGCCCTTAGCACCACAGCATCAAGCTCGGCACTCACAGCGGAGTTGAAGGAAGAAGGGGGATCGGCGGTCTCTGACACGTGCTGGTAGGCGACAGAAACAGCGCTTTCGCCCTTAAAAGGTGGCCTACCGGCCAATAGTTCGTAGAGAATCACACCGGTTGAATAGAGATCTGTCCTTGCATCAACTGCGTCTCCACGTGCCTGCTCTGGAGAAAAGTATTGAGCGGTTCCAACAATGCCGGCGGTTGCGGCCTGAGTCGCAGAGTTGTCGTTTACCGCTCTTGCAATACCAAAGTCCATTACCTTGACAGAGTCGCCTTCGCCAACCATGACGTTGGCTGGCTTGATGTCGCGATGGACAACCCCGGCATGGTGAGAAACCTCGAGTGCAGTCAAAATACCAGAGATGTATCTAACGGCCTTGTCCAGGTCAAGGCTTTTCTCAGCAACCACTTCCCTTAGGAGTTTTCCCCGGACGAGCTCCATAATGATGAACGGAGTTTTCACAATCTGCCCGTTCGAATCGGCGGCTTCCTCCTCACCGGCGTCGTAAACACGAACGATGGTTGGATGCGCCATTCTGGCACTTGCTTGAGCCTCTTGACGGAACCTTGCCTCAAAGTTTGCGTCATTGGCAAGGTCTGACTTTAAAAGCTTTATTGCGACGGTTCGGCCAAGCCTGGTGTCGTAGCCCTCAAACACCTCGGCCATGCCACCACGGCCAACTAGCTGACCCAGCCTGTATCGGCCTGCAATCAGTCTTTCGTTCTCGCTCAAACCCGCTCTTTTCCGCCTATTGAAGTCTAGTTTTCGTTTTCAGTTTTCATTGCACATCTCGGTCACAGTCTTATTACTCTGTGGGCTCAGGCTCCGGCTCTGGGAGAGGGTCTTCCGGCACATCGACGGTGTCACCTGGGACCTCGGAGGGGACATCGGCTGCTGGGTCAACCGGATCCAAAGGAAGGCCAGTTTCAGGATCTACCTCAACCGCAACAGGCGGTGAGCTGGAATCTGGCTCTGGAATCTCAATTGGGATGTCCTCAAAATTACCCACGTAGTAGGTGACGCTGACTGTGCTGCCGAGGGTGAGGTTACCGGTGGGAGATACCGCATAAACACTTCTCACCTCTAGGGAGTCGCCGTCAATAAGATCACCTGGAATTGCGTTGACCACAAATCCGCGCTCCGTGAGCCATGCGGTTACTTCGCTCAGATTCTTGCCCAAAACATCAGAAACCAAAACCACATAGGTGGAAGGCTTTGGCGTCGTTGGCTCCGGCTCCGGGGTTGCCGACTCCGAAACCGTGGGGGTTGGAGTATTTGAAGGAGCCACTTGATCGGCATTTGGTTCCGAGAGAATTGCCACAATCACAACAATGGTCGTGAGCCCCAATAAGCCAAGTGTTGCAAGCCAAGGCCAGACAATCGGTGCCTTGGGAAGCGGTGCTGTGTCAGTGGTTAGTACCTCAGTAATCGGGTCTTCAATCGCCGGCACGGGCTTCTGTGGCCCACCTTTGCGTTTTTCCCGCAGCAGTGCCTCTGCTCGGATTGCCAAAGAGGTCCCGGATTCAGGCCGCTGGTTTGGCTTTTTTGCCAGGCAACTCAAGACAAGATTTTGAACCCGTGGATCAATTGAGTCGCTCAAAGCCGGGGGCATTTCATTGATGTGAGCCATGGCAATTGCCATTTGATTCTCACCGCGGAATGGCCTCTTTCCAGCCAGTGCCTCATAGGCAACAACGCCAAGAGAATAAAGATCGGTGGCTGATGTTGAGGTCTTGCCGGTGGCTTGCTCGGGCGCCAAGTATTGAACCGTTCCCATTACCTGACCGGTTTTAGTCAGTGGAACCTGATCCCCAACCCTCGCAATTCCAAAGTCGGTTATTTTCACCTTGCCCTGGGGGGTAATCAGGAGGTTGCCCGGCTTTATGTCCCTGTGGACCAGACCCCTTGCGTGTGCTGCTGCAAGGGCTCTTGAGGTTTGCGCGATAATGTCCAAAACCTGTTCTTCAGAAAGCCTTTTCTCACGCTCGAGCAATCTGGACATAGATTCACCTGGGACTAATTCCATGACCAAATAAGCAGCACCGGTGTCCTCACCGTAGTCATAGACGTTGGCGATGCCCTCGTGCTCAACTAGGGCAGCAGCCTTAGCTTCGCTTCTGAACCGCTCGAGAAAGGTTGGATCAGAAAGATATTCCTCCTTCAGAATTTTGATGGCTACCGGCCGCAAAATTAACTCGTCCTCGGCCTGCCAAACCTCTCCCATGCCACCAATGGCAATCCGAAGTTGGAGGCGATAGCGGTCGCCGTATAACTGTCCTACTGCAGGCTTCATTTATTCAACACCGCCTGCATTACTGCCTTGGCAATCGGAGCAGCAACCTGATTCCCAGTTCCGTTTTGACCGATGCCACCGCCGTCTTCAACCACAACGGTCACTACGATTTCAGGGGACTCGGCCGGCGCGAAACCGGTGAACCAGAGCGTGTAGGGCTCGTCGGTGCCATTTTCTGCGGTGCCAGTTTTACCAGCAACCGCAATCGAAGAAATACCGGCATTTGAAGCGGCACCAAATTCCACAGAGTCAACCATCATGCGGGTTAGCAGAGCCGCGGTCTCCCTCGACATTGGTGAGGAAAAAACCTGCGGCTGAGGTTGGCTAAGAACGTTTAGGTTGCTGGCAACCACTTGATCTATCAGCTGAGGTTTCATCAAGACACCTTGGTTTGCGATGGCAGCGGTGCTCATTGCAATCTGCAGCGGGGTGGTGCGGACATCAAATTGACCAAAGCCCGAAAGCGCTACCTGAGGTAGCTCCATGTCCTGCGGATAGATGCTTGGAGTGACAGTCAGTGGGATGGCAAGCTCATCACCGAAGCCCATTAGCTCTGCCTGAGCCCTAATCCGGTCCTGACCCAAGTCGACCGCGAGAATCGCAAAAGGGATATTGCAAGAGCGAATCAAGGCAGTTTCGAGAGTTACCAGCGCCCCATCACCGCAGGTCGAGTTGTTCGAGTTGTTGATATATGTTGTTGTGCCGGGCAATCTGTAGCGGTCTAGGTTTTCAAAGGTTGTGCCGGTGCTATAGCGCCCACTTTCCAGAGCTGCCGCTGCCACCACAATTTTGAATACCGATCCCGGGTGATACAGGTCTCCGCCAATAGCTCGATTTACAAGAGGTGAATCAGGATCATCTAACAGCTCCCTATAGGCGCTGGTCGTGGCTTGCGAGCTGTGGCCAGCCAAGAGATTTGCGTCAAAGCCAGGCTTGGAAACCATCGCAATAATCCTGCCGGTTGCAGGATCCATCGCAACCACCGCACCTTTTCTAGCACCAAGCGCATCCCAGGCCGCTTTTTGAATATCGGCGTCAAGGCTGAGTTCAATCGCTGCCCCGGTTACCGGCGTGCCATCGAGTAGCGCATTTATTTGCTCAAAGAACTGCGCTGAGCTCTGGCCGGAAAGCAGAGAGTTCATTGAACGCTCTATTCCAGAAGACCCGGAGAAAATACTGAAGTAGCCAACCACTGAGCTATACAAAACAGAGTCGTAATTTCTCAAGAAACGGTACTGATCATTAATTGGATCGCTGGTGACAACCTCTTGCTCGCCAACCAATATCGATCCACGCTGAGTCTTATAGGTTTCGTAGGCCGCACGGACGTTCCTTGGATCCTGATAAAGCGACTGGGTCCTAAGAACTTGAATCGAAGACGCCATTGCAAATAGCGCCACAAACATCACGGTCAGGAAAAGGCCAACCCGCCTGACTTGCCTGTTCACGCCGCACTCCTTCTGAGTGAGGAATCAGAGAGAACCAATAGCAAGGCGATAATTGCCCAGTTTGCTAACAGTGAGCTACCACCGGCAGCCAAGAATGGAGTGGTGAGCCCGGTGAGTGGTAGCAGCCCCATCACACCTCCTGAGACAACAAATACCTGCAGGCCAATAACAAATGCAAGACCAAGAGCCAGCAGCTTTGAAAAATCATCCTGGTTAGTGTTCGATATTCGAAGACCGCGATAGACAATCAAGAGGTAGATGGCAAGAATTGCGAAGACACCAGCCATGCCAAGCTCTTCACCCATGGCAGCGAAGATGAAATCACTTTCAGCAAGGGGTATTAGTTGAGGGAAGCCAGATCCCAACCCGGCTCCAATTACGTCACCGTGAGCCATTCCGAATAGCCCCTGCACGAGCTGGTAACTGCCGCCCGCAGCGCTGTAGTTGGCCTGTGAAAAAGGGTCTAGCCAAGAGTCAAATCTGGCTGCAACGTAATCAAAAACTCGTGATGCCACCAGTGCACCGGTGATCATCATCACCATTCCGATACCAACGTAAAAACCTCGCCCGGTAGCCGTGTAGATCATCACAAGGAAAAGCCCGAAATACAAAATTGAAGTACCGAGGTCCCGTTGCAAAACCAGCACACCAATCGAGGCAATCCAGAAAAGCAAAATCGGCCCCAAGTCCTTTGCGCCTGGAACCCTCATGCCCAAAACTCTGGAGCCAATCTCAGACAGTGATCCCTTTCGCGATGCTAGGTAGCCAGCAAAGAAGATCGCAAGCAGAATTTTTGCAATTTCCCCGGGCTGAAACGTAAGATCGCCGACGCCAATCCAGAGTGTGGCCCCATTCAAAGTTCTTCCAATTACCGGGGCCGCTGGCAAAGCCAACAGCACGACGGCAGCAGCCCCTGCCAGGTAGGGGAAGCGCCTCAAAACCAGCGGGTTTTTCACGAATCTGACTACTACTGCGGCTATCAACATCGCAAAGCAGCTCAGCCAGACCTGTCGCTCTGCAAATAGATCCGGCCCGCCGTTGGTGATTTCAGCCAGGTCTAGTCGGTAAATCATTGCTATGCCAAGACCGTTTAGCAAAAACGCAAGTGGTAAAAGTAGCCCATCGGCATTAACGGCATGTTTTCTTAGCACGTAGTGAAGAAGCCAGGCGCTGATTGTCGGGGGCGCCCAGTAAACCAAAAGGTCCGCCGACATCTCTAGGTTCACCGCAAGTTGAATTTGGGCAAGTGCGAAGGCGTGGATCCCAGCAACCCAAAAAAGCAATACCGCTTCAAAGTTTCTTGACCTTGGAACAGCTTTTAGCAGCATCGGTATTGCCGAGGTCAGTGACACATTACTCATTGATACCCAGCTTTAGCTGGTCAATCAACTTAATAGCTTCATCCAGCGATTCAACCGAAATGGACCGCTCGATCAAGGTTTGCTGGAACTGCGAGAGGTCCTCGAGGTTGATTTCCGAAATCAGGTGCGGGCTTGAAAACTTCCAAGGACCCAGCTCCTCCCTGATCCCCTGGTAAATGGTTACTTGACCCTGGTAGACGTCGACGTAATAGCGAGTTTGGGTGTACTGGTAGGCGCCAAAACCGATTCCGATAATGATGGCGGCAAACAAAAGCCATCCAAGAACTATTCGAAAGCTGCGCCAGCGAAGCTTCTGTTTGGTTTCGGCAAGAATCTTTTTCAGTAGCGCCTCGGACTCGGGTGCGAATTTCGCAGGGTCCTCTGGAGCCTGAAGGAGCTCGAGCAAGCTGCGTGGGTTGAACAGACGCAAAATCTTGCCACCCTTGCGCTCCTCAATTACAACTTCGTGATCTGCTGATCCAACAAAATGAGCACCTGGTTCAAAGTCAGCCTGGACGGTCGGGCGCACTATATCTGTGATTACGACCGTTACGTTGTCCGGTGCTCCGTATTCCAGTGCCTCACCAACCAACAATTCTGCAGCTTCCTCGGTTGGAATATTTGAGGTCAGAACCTTGGTCATAACATCGTCCGGCACAACCCCGGAAAGACCGTCACTGCAGAGCATCCAGCGGTCTCCTGGAAGTGCGTCGTGAAGAGCAACATCTAATTCAGGCTCACCCTGAACGTCACCAAGCACTCGCATCAAAACACTTCTTCTGGGGTGAACCAGTGCTTCAGCTTCGGTGATTCTCCCGAGCTCGACAAGTTTTTGAACGAAGGTGTGGTCTTTGGTTATCTGCACAACTTCACCGGAACGGACTCGATAAATTCTGGAATCACCGATGTGTGCGGTGACCACCTGGTTGCCGTGAACCAACATCCCGGAAAACGTGGTTCCCATTCCCTGCAGCTCTGGATGCTCAATTACTGTCCCGTTTAGCATGTTATTGGCGTCTAAAACACCAGACTTGAAGCCCTCAATTGCTTCTTCGATGCTGTCGTATTTACTGTCCGTGAGCGCAACCCGCTGCGAGGTGATAGCAGACGCTATGTCACCGCCAGCATGACCGCCCATTCCGTCTGCAACAAAAAATAGCTGGTAACCGGAATAACCAGAGTCCTGGTTAGAACTTCGGTGCTTGCCGATATCACTGGCCGCATAGCTGATTGTTTTAATTGCCAAGGTTTTTACGACCTCAGCTCAAAGGTTGTGGTGCCAATTCTGATTGTCATTCCAGGCCTGATGGTTTCGGGGGTGGTTAGCTTCTTACCGTCCAGGTGAGTGCCGTTGGTTGAGTTCAGGTCTTGCAGCACCCAATCGGAGCCAACATGAACCAACTTTGCATGCATTGAGGAAGCAAACTCATCGCCGATAACCATGTCGGAGCTGGGGGCTCTGCCGATTAAAATCTCCTTCTTACCTTCGAGCAAAATGTTGTTTCCAGCTGTGCGGCCGGTGAGAACGGCAATTTCGCTCGGGTCAAAACCTTCGACATCTTCGATGCCAAGACTCGCTGCGGAGCCGGCCGTTAGCTGAGGGGCATTTTGCTTGGCAATCTTGCTAATCACTCGTCGGCCGTAAAGGTCAGCGCGAATAACAGACAGCAAACTAAGTATGAAAATCCACAAAACTGCCACAAAACCAATGCGGATCAGAAATAGCGCTAGCTCACTCACTTGACTCTCCTGTCAGCGCCAGCAGCTCAAATGCGAACTCGGTCCTCCCGGCAGTTATAACGCTTCCCTGGCGAAGAACCAACTCGTTTACTCTGTTGCCATCAACAAAGGTGCCGTTGGTTGACTCCAAATCTCTAATGGCAGCAATCTCGCCATTAAAGGCAATTTCAAAGTGAATCCGGCTCAGTCCTCGGTCATCAATCATGACCTCTGCTTGATCGTCGCGCCCGAAAGTGGTTGTGCCATTTCTAAGCTCGTGACGAATACTGCCAAAACTTATGACGGGTTTCCAAGTCACTACCGTGCTAATCGCTGCTGATCCGACTTTCACTCTGCCACGACCAACGCTTGAGTCTTCAGAAAGGCCAAGCTCTATTTCGCTGGTGACCCGAAAGTTTTTCTGGTTCGCGTAGTCGGCTATTTCTTTACCGATTGCTGTCAGCAATTGGTCAGATATGTCTTGCTTGTCATGAGGGTTCAGTTTGATCAGGTAGCGGTGGGGGACTAAAACCTTGTCTCCGGTGCCACGTTTGGCTGCAATGTCCATGGCATTCTTAATGGCCTGCGAGATCTCAATTGGTTGCAGTTGCCGCTTGGACAACTTTGCAAACATTGAACCCACAGTGTCTTCAATGCGCGCCTCGGCCTTGTCTAGAAAGCCCACGTTACCTGCTTCCCTTAGCGGTTCTTAGGTGTGGCAAGTCTAGCGTTTAAGGCTAGGAATAGCCCCTATTTTTCATCCCGCTGACAGTTAGACTGGCAGCTGCTAACCCAATGGTGCGCACCCCACTAATTCCGGAAAAGACCTCAGATTGCTAGAAACTTACCTAATCGCACTGGAGGCGCTCGGCGTGCTCGCTTTTGCTCTCTCGGGCATCATCGAAGCGGCAAGAAAGCAATTCGATTTGGTTGGAGTAGTGATGATCGGTGCGATTGCAGCATTTGGTGGAGGAACACTACGAGACGTGCTCCTGGATCGCCGCCCGTTTTTCTGGGTTGAGCAGGAGTACTGGGTCTGGATACTGATAGCAGTTGGTCTGGCGCTACCTTTCTTTTTCCGTGCCAACCACATCGTTCTGACCGAAAAGATCATGCTGATTCCCGATGCTTTTGGCCTCGGTATTTTTGCAGCTGGCGGCACTCACATTGCCCTTGTTTCAGGAATGAGCCCACTTATAGCTGTTCTGATGGGTGTTGTTACAGCGGTGGCCGGAGGAGTATTGCGCGACGTTCTGGTCAACGAGGTTCCGCGGGCATTCCATGACCACCAGCCCTATGCAGCGATTGCGTTTGCCGGTGGTTGGGTGGTAGTTCTCTTGGGCTATTTGCAATCCCCAGAGTACGTAGACGTTCTAATTGCGGCCGCTCTTATGGTCGTCGTTCGTCTCTTAGCAGTGAAGTTCAAGCTCGAACTTTTCCGCTGGCGCTACCTGTAGTCCTCAGCAAATTGCCAGACAACTGGCCTTTCTGGCACCCAGCTGGCAAGCGCCTCCGCGCTTACTGAATTTCAGGTTGAATTTGATTTTGCCTAGCTAACTTGTTGCTTGTCCAAGTGATTGAGAACGACAAGGAGTGAACATGAAGAAAAAATCAAAAATCGCGATAGCCGCAACAGCGGCAATTACCGCAATAGCCCTGGCAATTTCATTGCCATCGCTTGCCCACAATGGTCGGGATAAACCTGGTGGGCGCGGTGGCATAGGGGTTGAAGCCCATAAGGAAAGCGGCCACGGAAAGATGATGTCAAAGGGATCATTTGCTTCCGTGTCAGTAGCAATAACAAATGTTCCGTCCGATGTAACCTCGCTCCGTGAAGCTGCAAAGGGTGCGAACTTTGGAGTTTATCGATTGGCAGATGACGCAACGGGTCTGCCTGAAACCAAGCCTGAAGCCAAGCCTGAAGCCAAGTCTCGAACCATAGGGATCAAGCCTGCAATGGGTGAAGCCGGGAACCTAGAGCTGCCTGAAATTATTGATGGAGATATCCAGGCGACTCTTAGTTTTAAGACCGCAGGAGAAGAGGGAGTCAAGAAATTCGCAGTATATCCATCAGATGGCTCTGACCCCATCCTGGTAACAATGACCACTGACGCTGCTGGCGCCACAACACTCAAAAGCTCTGCGGACCTAACTGTCAGCTACAGCGAAAAAGTCGCTGCGACATTCGAGCAGTGGAAAATGAAAAAGGGTGGCCACGGAAAGATGGGTCACGGCAAGATGGGCGACAATAAGGATCTTGATCCAGCTGAATGGTCACCATCTTGGGAGCCAGAGGAACCAGCTGAGTGACTAAGAATGCCAAACCTGAGTGTTGGCTGACAAGTTGGTGGCTAAACACTGATTTTCATTAGCAGTGCCGGCTTGGATTCATAAGCTAAAAGCATGAAGTCAACTTCTTGACTTGATACCCTCCTAATTGGAGTAACCCCCGAGCAGAATTGCTTGGGGGTTTTCTCCTGCAATTAGCCGATTTCTTGGAGCTTCTTGCGGCCGCGAACGTGGCTCTCATCGCACTTTAGGTTTTCTGGGTCTTCAAAACAACTGTCACAAAGCAGCACAAGGTCTTTGCATCCAAGTCCTAGGCAGTTCCTTAGGTCTGAGGTTGGTCCAATGCAAACTTCACACTCACCAATGGTCTTGGCCTCGTCCGAGAACCTGTGGATCATGCGCTTATCAAAAACATAGAGCGCGCCTTCCCAGAGTCCTCTATCTCGGAACTTCTCGCCATAACGAACAATGCCACCTTCAATTTGATAAACCTCTTTGAAGCCTCGGTTCAGCATCACCACTGAGAGAATCTCACAGCGAATCCCACCGGTGCAGTATGTGACGATCTGCTTATCCTTCAGGTGGTCATACTTTCCAGATTCAAGTTCAGCAACAAATTCATGGGTTGTTTGAACATCTGGCACGATTGCGTTTTTGAACTTACCGATTTTTGCCTCAAAAGCATTTCGACCGTCAAAGAAGACAACGTCATCACCGTGCTTTTCAACCAATTCGTTCACTTGGTGGGGCTTTAGGTGCTTGCCACCGTTTGTGATTCCGGACTTTTCGACTGTTACCTCATCGGGTGTCGTGAAGGCAACTAGTTCCTTCTTAACCTTGACGCTGAGCTTGGGAAAATCATCTCCCTGGCCATCTGACCACTTGAAGTCAATCTTGCCGAATCCCGGATACTCCTTGGTTTGCCTGGCGTATTTCTTGAGGTCTGCGATGTCCCCACCCAAGGTTCCATTAATACCGTGTTTGGAGATCAGGATGCGACCCTTAAGGTTCAGCGCATCGCAAAGAGTCTTTTGCCAAAGCATGACTGCTTTCGGGTCCGCTACCGGAGTGAACCCGTAATAAAGGATGATCTTGTTTATTGCCATTTGAAATTCAGTTTAGTCAGAGGCAGGCGTCATAGACTAGAAAGATGTCTATGAAGCCAGGGCTAGAAACAGCCTCATTTAATTTGTCCACCAAACCAACCAGGGACCTCTTCCAACACGTCAACGGCGGCTGGTTAGATAAAACCGAGATCCCAGAAGACAAAGCGGTCTATGGCAGCTTCTACATGTTGGCCGATGATGCAGAGCTAGCCGTAAAAGAAATCCTCGAGGAGGCAGCAGCTGATCCAAAACCCGGAGTCAGCCAACAGATTGGAGAGCTTTACGCCTCCTTCTTAGACGAAGAGCGGATCCAGAAACTGGGTGCAGCGCCACTAGCCGCTGACTTAGAAAAGATTTCAAGCGTTTCAAACCTCAAAGAGCTTTTCCACCTGATGGGTCAACTTGAGCGAATGGGTGTCGGAGGCCTCTGGGGAAGTTACATAGATAACGACCCAGGAAATCCTGAGCGCTACCTGGTTCACTTCTATAACGGCGGACTCGGTCTGCCGGACAAGGACTACTACACCGACGAAAAATACCAGGATGTGAAATCCGAGTACCCGCTTCACATCTCAAGGATGTTTGAGCTCGCAGGTGTCGACAAGTCAACCGCAAACAAAAACGCAGCAAACATTCTTGCCCTTGAAACCCTGATCGCCTCAAAGCACTGGAGCAGGGTCGAGTCTCGGGATGCCGAAAAGACCTACAACCTCAAGACATTCGAAGAGTTAAAAAAACTTACCCCTTCTATTCTTTGGGAAGAATACTTGGCCGGTCTTGAGCTAACAGATTCATTCCTAGAATGGAATGTAGTGATGATGCCCTCTTTCTTTGAGGGGCTCTCTGAAGTACTGACAATGGAGCACCTGGAAACTCTCAAGGTTTGGCTGAGCTGGTTGTTTATCCGTGCTCACGCACCATATCTTTCAGATGACTTTGTTGCCGAGCGCTTTAGTTTCTACGGCACCAAGTTGACTGGTCAGCCAGTGAACCGCTCGCGCTGGAAGCGTGCGGTGAGCTTGGTGGAAGGAAGCCTGGGCGAAGCCGTTGGAAAGATTTACGTTGAGAAGCACTTCCCGCCGAGTTCAAAAACTCAGATGGACAAGCTGGTTGCCCACCTCATTGAGGCCTATCGACAGAGCATCGATCAGCTTGACTGGATGACAGACGAGACCAAGCAAAAGGCTCAAACCAAACTGCAGAAGTTCACCCCGAAAATCGGCTACCCGGTTAAGTGGCACGACTACTCGAGCATTGAGATCAAACGTGAAGATCTATTGCAGAACATTAAGAATGTTTCGAAGTGGGACTTCGAATACCAAGCTAAGAAGATCGGTTCTCCAATCGACCGCGATGAATGGCACATGACACCGCAGACCGTGAATGCCTATTACAACCCGGGGTTGAATGAGATAGTTTTCCCAGCCGCCATTTTGCAGCCCCCCTTCTTTTCAGAGCAGGCAGATGACGCTGAAAACTTTGGCGGCATTGGCGCGGTGATTGGTCACGAGATTGGTCACGGTTTCGATGACCAGGGATCAAAATACGATGGTGATGGCAAGCTGCTTTCTTGGTGGACCGAGTCCGATCGAGAAGCCTTCGAAAAGAGGACTAAGTCGCTCATCGATCAATACAACAAGCTGAGCCCTAGTCAGCTCGATGACACTCACACTGTCAATGGCGAACTCACGATCGGTGAGAACATCGGAGACCTCGGGGGTCTAGGTATCGCGTGGAAGGCTTATATCATTTCCCTGGACGGCAAAGAGCCGCCGATTATCAACGGTCTGACCGCTGCCGAGAGGTTCTTTTTCTCATGGGCTCAGTGCTGGCGCGCGATGTCAAGAGACGAAATCGCAATTCAGAGGCTTGCCACCGATCCACACTCACCACCCGAGTTCAGGTGTAATCAGGTGGTCAAAAACCTTGACATCTACCACGAGACATTTGGGACGAATGAGGCCGATGAAATGTGGCTCGAGCCAAAAGATCGCGTCGTCATCTGGTGAAGCTCTGGTTCCGGGTTATCTATGTGATGTTTTCCTGGCGCAGGCGATCGAAGCTAACCATTGATCAGGTGTCAAAAATAACACTCCGCGTCTTGCCAAGCGACTTAGATATTTACAACCACATGAATAACGGTGTGTTTCTAACTCTGATGGATATCGGTCGCTATGACCAGGGCCTGAGAACGGGGTTCTGGCAAGAGTGGAACAAGAAGGGCTGGTACCCAATTGTTGTGAACTCGACAATTAGCTACCGAAAGTCTCTAGAACCATGGCAAAAATTCGACCTAGAGACCAAGGTCATCGGCTGGGACGATGTTTCCTGTTACATAGAACAGCGTTTCGTTCGAAATGGTGAAATCTATGCCAAGGCAATTATGCGCGGGAGGTTTCTGAAGCGCAGCTGGGGAGTCTTGACTCCCCAGGAAGTAATGGAAGGCTCCGGTGGATGGCCAGGACCAAAGCCGACTGTTCCTGAGTGGGTTCTCAGGTGGGCAAAAGACATCCAGTTACCCAAGGGTAAAGAACCAGCTCCCAGCGACTGGGACTAATTGGCTCCAGGCCAACGGCAAGAAGCTACAGCCTCTTCGATAGTGCCCTTTAGTAGGTCATGGGTGTCTGGGTGTTTTTCCATGTACTTCACTGTGTAGCTGCAGACCGGAACAACTTTGTGGGCGCCAGTTGTCCTGATGTCTGCAAGTGACTCTCGGAGCAAAATGGCTGCCAAATTTTTCCCCTGGTGTTCAGGGTTCACCTCGGTATGGACCAGGTGCATGTCTGCGCCAGATATTGTGTACTCCATTAGCCCTACTCGCTGAGTATCTAGATAGATTTCATAGCGGTTCTGTTCACTGTCGTGCAAGACCTTTGTGCTCATGCTGTTAATCTTTCTTTCTATGGCTACCAATCAGGTTATCAAGGGTGAAAACCTAAGTGTGTTGAAATCGCTTCCCGATGAGTCTTTCCAGCTGATCTACATCGACCCACCATTTAACACCGGTCGCAAGCAGGTGCGGACAAACAGATCATCAAGAGCTAGCAGCACCGGAAACCTTGGTTTTCAAGGCAAGCGGTATGAGCAGATTGTCGAATCGGTGCTGTCCTACGATGATGAGTTTGCAGATTTCTGGGCCTTTCTTGAGCCAAGGTTGATCGAGGCTCGAAGATTGCTGACCAAAACTGGAACAATTTATATGCACCTTGATTATCGCGAAGCCCACTATGCAAAAGTGCTGATGGATGCACTATTTGGCAGGGAGTGCTTCCTGAACGAAATCATCTGGGCCTATGACTACGGTGGCAAATCTAAAAGCAAATGGCCTGCCAAGCACGACACAATCTTGGTTTATGTGAATAACCCAGACGATTATTACTTTGATTCTGAAACAGTTGACCGAGAGCCATATATGGCACCTGGATTGGTTACCCCTGAGAAGGTCGCCAGGGGTAAGTTGCCAACAGATGTTTGGTGGCACACCATCGTTTCTCCAACCGGAAAAGAAAAGACCGGTTACCCAACCCAGAAACCACTGGGAATCCTGAGGCGAATTATTAGTGCCAGCTCAAAACCTAGTGACCGCGTACTAGATTTCTTTGCCGGCTCCGGCACCACTGCTCACGCAGCTTTTGAGCTGGGCAGAAACTTCACTGTCGTTGATCAAAATCCGGAATCATTGGAAGTGATTCAAAAAAGACTCAACGATCTTGCAGTTCCGTTCGACTTTCTCGAGAAATAAACCAGACCACCACAAAAGCGATTAGCACAAACAAACTCGCTGCTGCCATCGCCATGCCAAAGTTCTCAGCCCCGGGTCTTGCAATCAACCTAAACAAAACCAGCGGCAGCGTTGCCTCAGAGCCATAGGCCAGAAAACTAGCTGCGCCGAACTCTCCAAGTGAACCCAGTGCTACGAATGCACCGGCAATTGCAAGTGGCTTTCTCACAAGCGGCGCCTCTACCTGCGAAAACATCTGCCAACCAACAGCTCCATCCAAACGGGCAGCATCTTTGATTTCAAGTGAGACAGCTTGCCTCGCTGGCCTGAGCACTTGATAGCTAAGGGGAATCAGAAACAGGCTCTGCACCATTGGAACCAGGAGCCAACTGCCACTGATGCCTGCAGGAAGGTACCCGCTGAGAATCAAAAACACGAGACCGAAAACAACGGGGGAAATACCTATCGGCAAGAGCACACCAAAGCTGGTTTTTCTTCTTCCTGCAATAAGCCAGGCGATTGGCAGCGCGATCAGCGCGGCGACCACAAGGTTTCGCAAAGAATTGATGCTTGCATCCAGCACCGAGATGTTCAATAAATCCCTGGCACCCTTGCCACCTAGATTTTGAACGTTTTGAACCAACCCGGGTCCAAGAGTTGCCGCGCGATAAAAGACCTGAATAAAGACAAACCCGATTGCTGCCAGCAGCAAGGTGCCGAGAATCCAACCAAGTCGTGAACCATTGGAAGCTGGAACTTGCTCACCAAATAGCGATGTTGGCTCAGCACCAATTGATCTGGCCAAATAGAAAAAACAAAGTGTGAGTGCGGTTTGCAGAAGAGCCAAAACCAGAGCCGAATTGAAATCAAGATCTCTGAGTGCTGCGGTTGCAATTTCAGTTTCCAGCGTCTGCACCTTGCCCTGGCCCAGGGTCAAAACAAGTCCGTAGCTGGTGGCACTGTAAAGGGCGACAAGTAATCCTGCAGAGAGCATTCCACCCAATTGCTGCGGCAGTTCAACGAAGAATCTGGTCGATAATCTTCCAGCGCCATCGAGTGAGGCTGCCTCAACTTGGTCTGACGGTACCTGGTTGGCAGAAACGATTCTGGCCATGAACCCAGCGTTCATCAAAACGTGAGCACCAACAATCCAAAGTATTCCAAATCTGGAATTCATCTCCGGGGACTGAAGCGGCAGCAGAGATAGACCGACCAGAAAAGGAGGCAGTAAGAATGGAACCACAATGACTGCCGAAACAAATCTTCGGTACGACTTCGAAACAGAGGCCAGCCAGTTTCCTATCGGGTAGCCAATGAGCGCTGACACCACCGCACTTGCCAAAGCAATAAGTGCGGTGGTGACAAACAGCTCGAGGTTAGTTGTCAAATACGTCTGACCAGTCCTTTAGCCAACGCTCACGATTCTCAGAAAAGTTGAGGTCAACCCCAAGGACGCTCGTGGCTGGTGTTGCGAACATCGCCCAGTCAGCAGGCACCTCAATCTCGGTGTTTGCAGGATAGACATACATTGCCGAAGGCACTGACGCTTGGAAGTTATCAGCCAGCAGGAATTCCACTATTGCTTCAGCACCAGCTTTGTTTTGAGCATTCTCCAGCACACCTGCATATTCGGTTTGCCTGAAGCACTCTGATGTCAGTGCTTTGGATCCGGCACTGCCATCTTCATTCACTTCGGCAGCCGGTGAGGATGCATAGCTCAGGACAATTGGGCGATCTCCGCCGTATCTGGTGAAGTCAACGAAATAGGCATCTTCCCAACTTCCGGAAACCTTCAGTTCGTTATCTCGAATAGATCTCCAGTAAGCAAAGACCTCAGCGCTGGTTTCAAAGCCTGCGTGAGTGGTTGCGAGGAATGCCAGCCCAGGGGATGAAAACCTCGGGTTAGTGACAACCGTCAAACCACGATATTGCTCCTGGCCCAATTCCCTCCAGCTGGTTGGAGGTGTGATTTCAGAATCGGCAAACCAATCGAGGTCGTAGTTGAAGCAGACGTCTGAGAAGTCAATGGCGGACATCTCACCGTCGACTACTTCATTTTCGAGTGCAACCGATTGGAAGGTGTTGTCGATGCCGAAGAATGCATCTGCAACCGGAGCATTTTTGGTGAGCACCAGTTGGTTTGTAAGGGAACCGGTGTCACCCAGTCTGATAATTTCTAGATCGAAACCGGATTCGCTTTGAAACTCCGCCATCAACTCATCGCTGATCACAAAGGAATCGTGAGCTGCGAGTCGAACCGTTGTATTTTCTGCTGCGGCACATCCGCTAAGGGTGAGCGCGCTTGCTATCAGTAGTGCTATTTTTTTCATTTTTCGTGCCTTTCGAAGATGCTAGGCACGGGTTAGAGGTCTCTACCTACGCTGGAATTACCCAGATCAGGTTTGACGGTCGAAGACTCTATTTCTAGTCTTCCTCTCAGTCCGGTTTACCGAACTCCCGTGGTTACTACTCTCACTCTAACAAGAAATAGCTAGTGGCTCACTCCCGCAGCATCGGCAGCTTCTTGAGAGGCACTCTTTTCGCGGAGCGGGATTTCCTTGATGAACCAGCTGATCACAAAGGCAGCCGCAATAAAGAAGATCGCAACGAAGAAGACTGTCAACGAGGATTCAACAAAGCCAATCCGGAATGGCAGGGTCAATCGCTCATCCGCACCGATCATGAAGGACGAGTCAAGGGTGATCTGGTCTCCTGCAGCGGGACCTGATTGCAGGATCCCCAAGATCGCCTGGTTCGCAGGGTCGTTCAAGACGCTTGGGTCTGAGGTTGCGGAGGCTAACCCTTGAGTGACGTCTGCCCTGGTGAACGCGCCTGAGATCTTTTCACCAACGGTTCCAAACAGAATTGACATAAATACTGCAACACCGAGTGTTCCACCCATCTGGCGGAAGAAGGTCACGGAGCTGGTTGCAACGCCGATGTCTTTGCCGGCAACAGAGTTCTGGCTCGCAACCATGGTTGTTTGCATCAATTGACCAAGCCCGAGACCGATAAGGATCATGCCTATTGAAATTACCCAAATCGGAGTGGAGGCATTCATCATCAGCAGCATGTAGAGATAGCCGAAGAACAACACTGCGGTACCAGTGTTGAAGAAGATTCTGTACTTGCCTGTAGCTGACATGACGCGACCAGAAACTATTGTCGCGGTCATCATTCCAGCAACCATTGGAAGCATGAGCAATCCTGCTTGAGTTGGGCTTGCACCATAGACAACCTGGATGATCAATGGCAGCACGATCATGCCGCCGAACATTCCGATTCCCATGATGAAGCCGAGCACCTGCGTTCTAGCAAAAGTGGCATTCTTGAATAACGAAAGCGGAATCAATGCCGCTGAGCCCATTCTCTTTTCAATCATGATGAAGCTCACAATTCCAAAGACACCGGTGACATACATCGCAATCGAAAGTGGGCTACCCCAACCCCACTCACGACCCTGCTCGGCAACCAAGAGAATCGGAACAACCGCAAGCACGATTGTTGTTGCTCCCCACCAGTCGATCTTCTGTGGCTGTGGGGTGTGGGGTACATGCAAAAAGGTAATGACCATAAACAGCGAAACTGCGCCAATTGGAAGGTTCATAAGAAAGATCCATCGCCAGCCGTCGATGAACAAAAACTCTCCGGCACCCGCGAAGGCTCCACCGATGACCGGACCCAATACAGATGAAGTTCCAAAGACAGCCAGGAACATGCCCTGATATTTGGCTCGCTCCTTTGGGGGAACAATGTCGGCAACGATTGTTAGGGCGAGCGAGAACAAACCACCCGCACCAAGCCCCTGCAATGCCCTGAAGGCGGCAAGTTCAAACATGCTGGTTGCAAACCCCGCTGTTGCAGAACCAATAATGAAAATTACAATTCCAACAATGAACAAGGGCCTACGACCAAAAATGTCACCGAGCTTGCCATAGATCGGGGTGCTCACCGTGGAGGTGATCAAATACGCGGTTGTCGCCCAGGCCTGCAGCGAAAGACCGCCAAGGTCATCGGCGATGGTGCGCATCGCAGCACCAACTACCGATTGGTCAAGGGCAGCCAGGAACATTCCTGACATTAGACCGATGAGAACTATCCAAATTTGCTTCGGCGTCATGGTGCCGGATTGGGCTGCCTTTTTTGCGGCATCCCGAGAAGTGTTCGTAGCCAACGGCTCTCCTAGATTTAGGGTTTAGACGTGCGTAATCCTACTCCTTTGAAACGGAGTCCAATATTTATATTTGGACCCCCTCTCATTTTGGGCACACTGGGACTCGGGTTGGTTTTGCAATCTGGCATGTTCGCTTCCCCGGAGCACACAATCATTGCTCAGCAGGTTGAAGCGTTCCAAGCTCAAAACCTAACTCCACCAACACCGGAAATGACCGACTACCTATACCCACGCTCAACTATTGATTTTGCGAACCAGCAGTACGTTGTGGTGAATAAACATCGAGAGCTACATCCAATCGATTACGCGCCGGCAATCCTTGTCGCAGCACCCAGCTCCGAGTCGCTTGATAATTCCAGAGAGCTCCTACTGACTCCTGCAACGGCAACTGCCCTGGTCGAAATGGCAAAAGATATGTATGAACAGGGTTACGGGAAGTTGTTTGTGAACTCTGCCTACAGAACTTATGAATATCAGACGGAGCTCTTTCAATCCAAGACCAGCCAATATGGGCTTGCCGAAGCATTGATTCGATCCGCGAAAGCCGGTCACTCTGAACACCAGACCGGATTGGCTGTCGATGTTTCAGTTCCTGATCAGGGGTGCGCAATCATGCAGTGCTTTGGTGACACCAAAGCCGGCCAGTGGATTGCAGACAATGCTTGGCGCTATGGCTTTATTATTCGCTATGAAAAAGACACTACGGTAATCACCGGCTACACCTATGAGCCGTGGCATCTTCGTTATGTCGGAATAGAACTGACCGAAATCTATTCTCAAAATGGAATACAAACGCTGGAAGAGTTCTGGGGGCTGCCCGCTGCCGAGTTCTACTTGGAAGAAATGACCGAGTCGACAATCGACTGAGCTTCGGACAAAACTGTTTCCAGGTGATCTAACCCGTTGAAAGACTCTCCATAAATTTTGTAGACGTCTTCTGTGCCGGATGGACGAGCTGCAAACCATGCGTTCTTGGTTGAAACCTTCACACCACCTAAAGCCCCACCGTTCATGGCTGAGGTTTCAATTTTTTCTATTGTCTCCCCGCCAAGTTTCTTGGCAGAAATATCATCTGCGGAGAGCTTTGCAAGCACACTTTTTTGCTCGAGTGTTGCCGGAGCATCGATGCGCCGATAGCTGGGCTCACCAAACTCCTGGGTGAGCATCGCGTATTGCTCGGACGGGCTATATCTAGTGCTGGCTTCCATTTCTGCCGCCAAGAGACACATTATGATGCCGTCTTTGTCGGTGGAGAACGGTTGGCCGTTTAGACGCAGGAACGAAGCTCCGGCCGACTCCTCGCCACCGAAACCTAAGCTGCCATCCACCAACCCCGGAACAAACCACTTGAAGCCAACTGGAACTTCAACGAGTTTTCTGCCCAGAGATTCGACGATTCGATCAATGATCGAAGAGGAAACCATTGTCTTACCGACGCCAGCGTGAGAGTCCCAACCCTGCCTGGATTCGATTAGGTATTGAATCGATGCAGCCAGAAAGTGATTTGGGTTCATCAAGCCAGAATCTGCAGTCACGATGCCATGCCTATCGGCATCGGCATCATTGCCGGTTGAGATGTCGAAGTTTGCTTTGTTTTCAATGAGCGATGCCATTGCAAACGGCGACGAGCAGTCCATGCGAATCTTGCCGTCCCAGTCCAGGCTCATGAAACCAAACTGCGGATCTACCTTGTCATTTAGCACCGTTAGATCCAACTGATAGTCACTGGCAATTTGTGCCCAGTAGTGAACCGCTGCCCCGCCAAGTGGATCGGCACCAAGACGCAAACCTGAGTGGCTGATGGTTGACATGTTCAGCACTTCACCCAGTTGTGAGATGTAGTTATTTTGAAAATCAAATTCTTTTGGGTTGGGAGTGGCTCGCTTTACTCCGGTAAGGGCTGCCGCCAATAGCTCGTTGGCTCGATTAGCGATGCGAGAGGTTGCATCGGTGTCCGATGGGCCACCGTGAGGGGGGTTGTATTTAATGCCACCGTCTTGGGGTGGGTTGTGACTCGGGGTAATGATGATGCCATCGGCCTGGGCATCCGAGCCCCTGGGAACCTGGAGGTTGTGATCAAGGATTGCTACCGACACCGCAGGGGTGGGAGTGAACCCCTTGTCCTTCGCTACAAAACACTCGATGTCGTTGCCAGCTAATACTTCTAGAACGCTCTGCTGTGCAGGTTCAGAAAGCGCATGGGTGTCGCGGCCGATATAAATCGGACCTCTTATTCCTTGAGAATCGCGATACTCAACTATTGCTTGGGTGATCGCCAGGATGTGGTTTTCGTTGAAGGAGCCATTCAGCGAACTGCCCCGGTGTCCGGAGGTTCCAAAGACAACCTTCTCGGTTGCTACTGATGGGTCTGGCTTGATGTCAAAATAACTAACCTCCAGAGCGCGGAGGTCAACCAGGTCGGCTGCTTGTGCCAGCTGCCCGGCTCTTTCGTGGGTCAATTTTCAACCCTTGGGTTTTTTCTGAATAGGAAGACCAGGTAGCCGGTAGAAAACCCAAAGCCAATAAGTGCGTAGAGAATTACAAACCAGTTCACTCCGGTTGGGATTAGCAGCGTCAATACACCGAGGCCAAACGCCCCCACCATCATCACCCGTGCTACCCAGAGCACCGCGCTGTCACTTCCGGACTGAGCAGACACAAACATTAGGCCTGCAAGTGTGAAGATAACCACACCGGTCATTTGCATTGCCCAGTCGAGCCCTGTAGAGCCGCGTAAAGCCAGTAGGTCTGTGAAAATCCTTGGCAGCGTGAGCAAGATTATTGAGCTGATCACGAAGACCAGAGCACCAAGCCTCAGTACTCCGCGCAATCTTTGGACATCGCCTCTTTTATGCATAAAAATCATCGTATTGCTATCTTCCAATTCCCGCCTGCCCTAATCTTGAAGGATGTCAAGCACTCACAAGATTGCATACCTCGGTCCTGAAGGAACATTCACCGAGATGGCTGCCAAAATGCTGCCCAGTTCAGGTGAAGCTGAACTATTGCCAATGTCTAGCGTGACCGAGGCACTCGATGCGGTCTTGTCCGGTCTTGCGATGCGGGCAGTGGCACCAATTGAGAATTCTCTAGAGGGGGGCGTCAGCGCCACCTCAGATGCTCTTGCAACAATCCCGGGTGTTCAGATCTATGGTGAATACCTGGTGCCAGTTAGCTTCGACCTGATGGCAAGGCCGGGCACGGCGCTCGCAGATGTCTCAGACGTCCTCACTCACCCTGTGGCCTACGCACAATCCAGGAAGTGGCTAGACAAGAACCTCAAAAACCCGAGTCACATCCCCGCAGCCTCGACCGCGGCTGCGGCCAAAGCACTTTCTAACGGCTCAAGCGCCCATGCTGTAATTGCGGCTACCGGTGCTGCCGAGATCTACGGGCTTGAAATTATTGCCAGCAACATCGGTGAAAACCAGGATGCCCAGACCAGGTTCTATGAAATTGGTATTTCTGGAACCCCTCCAAAAAAGACCGGCCAGGACAAGACCAGCGTTGTTGTTGAACTGCCAGACGATCGCCCGGGTGGGCTTTTGGAAATGCTGGAGCAGTTTGCTGCCAGGGGCATAAACCTTTCCAGGATTGAATCCCGTCCGATCGGAGATCGGTTCGGTCGGTACCGCTTCAACATAGATGTTGAGGGTCACTTAGAAGACGAGGCAATTGGTGAAGCCCTGATGGGGCTTCACAGATTCAGCCCCAAGGTCGTCTTCTTGGGCTCCTACCCAAGAGCAGATCATTCTGATTCAGTCCACTTGGGAAACAACGCAAACCCAGACTATGAATCTGCTCAAGCTTGGCTCGGGAAGCTGCGCAAAGAGCGCTAATCCCAAGCAACAGCTAGCAAGCGGGTAGGCTTCATGGTGTGATTGAGATCAACCTTCTTAGAGAAAACCCGGCCCTTATTAAGGCTTCCCAGGTTGCCAGAGGAGCGGACGTTGGTCTAGTTGATCTCGCGGCGGATCTGGCTGAGCAAAAGAAGCTCGCGCTACAACAGTTTGAGACTTTGCGAGCAAAGCAGAATGCCCACGGCAAGCTGGTCGCTCAGGCACCCAAGGAAGAAAAGGCAGCCCTTGTCGCTCAGGCTCAAGAACTTTCAGCCGACGTGAAAAAGCAAGAGGCGGCGGCAAACTTAGCCGAGCAAGAGCTGATGGTTGTCCTTCATAAAATCGAGAACATCGTTCTCGATGGTGTCCCAGCAGGTGGCGAAGAAAACTTTCAGGTAATCAAAGAGGTAGGCAGCAAACCTGCTTTTGCTTTTGAACCCAAAGACCACGTTGCACTTGGTGAATCGCTAGACATCATTGACATTGAGCGCGGTGCAAAGATTGCCGGCTCCAGGTTTTATTTTTTGAAGGGGCTTGGTGCAAGGCTTGAACTTGCCATGATGCAGTTGGCTCTTGATCAAGCAAGCGAGGCTGGCTTCACGGCATTGATTACACCCACATTGGTCAAGCCAGAAATCATGCAGGGAACCGGGTTCTTAGGTGAGCACTCAGCAGAGGTTTACTACTTGCCGGCTGACGATCTTTATTTGACCGGCACCAGTGAGGTGGCTCTTGCCGGCTACCACAGCGACGAGATTTTAGATGACCTAGCAGAACCAAAGCGCTACGCCGGCTGGTCCACCTGCTACCGCAGGGAAGCCGGAAGCCACGGCAAGGACACCAGGGGCATCCTGAGAGTCCACCAATTCAACAAGCTTGAAATGTTTTCATACTGCAAACCTGAAGATGCCGAGGCTGAGCATCAGAAGCTTCTTGCTTGGCAGGAGCAAATGCTGCAAAAGTGTGAGCTTCCCTACCGGGTGATTGATGTTGCTGCTGGAGACCTCGGATCATCAGCTGCTAGAAAATTTGACGTTGAGGCATGGGTTCCAACCCAAGGTGATTACCGTGAACTTACTTCCACCTCTAACTGCACCACCTACCAGGCCAGAAGGCTCAACACCCGCTACCGCGATCAAGATGGCAAGCCAGCAACCGCTGCGACTTTGAACGGGACGCTTGCAACAACCAGGTGGTTGGTTGCAATTTTGGAAAATCACCAGCAAGAAGATGGTTCGGTATTGATTCCAAAGGCACTTCGCGGCTACCTCGGTGGCGTTGAGAAGATTGCCCCCAAGAGCTAAATGGCACATAACGACCCCTGGCTAGTTGGCATCGATATCGATGGCACGCTTGTCCATGACGATGGGTATCTCTCCGACGAGGTTGTTGCTGAGGTAAATCGCGTCAGAGACCTCGGTCACCATGTTTTTGTTGCAACTGGCAGAGCGGCCTCAAATGCCTACCCGGTAATCAACCAACTCGGCATTGACTCAGGTCATGCGGTTTGTTCAAACGGTGCAGTAACAATTCGGCTAGATGGCTCACACCCAAAGGGTTTTGCCGTCCATGACGTGAAGACCTTTGACCCCTCTGATGTTTTGGCAAGGCTAATTGAAACAATCCCAAATGCCCACTTTGCCGTTGAAGATCTAGACGGCGGCTACCGCTTCCATAAGCCCTTCCCCAACTATGCACTCGGCGACCAGAACGTTGAAACCCCTCTCGAGGAGCTTCTGCACCACCCGGTTAGCCGAGTTGTTGTGTTATCACCTGATCACGATGTCGATCAATTCTTGAAGATCATGGACGACGTCGGCCTTCAATCGGTGAGCTACGCCATTGGCTATACCGCTTGGCTTGACATAGCACCGAAGGGCATAGACAAGGGCCATGCGCTAAACCAACTTCGGGATCACTACGAGCACACCTCGAACCGGGTCCTCGTGATGGGCGATGGCAGAAATGACATCGAAATGTTTCAGTGGGCCCAGAGTCTCGGTGGCCACGCCTTCGCAATGGGCCAAGCCCCTGAAGAGGTAAAGCTTGCCGCCACTGCAGTTACTGCTGCCGTTACAGAAAATGGCGTCGCCCAGGTGCTGAAGTCACTTGAGGGACTTGAGTTTTTTCAATAACCACTAAACTCTTCTGCGGAGGCCTGTCCGAGCGGCCGATGGAGCTGGTCTTGAAAACCAGTGGGCAGAAATGTCTCGTGGGTTCGAATCCCACGGCCTCCGCCATTTTGATTCAAGCTTGCTGACTCTACCTGGGCTTGCACATCCGGCTTCGATGACCAACTTCCACCAAAAGTATGAGCAGCACGTCATCCTGTATTGAAGCTAAGACTCTATAGTCCCCAGCTCGGTAGGCCCAAAGGTTTGAATCTTGGAGAGCCTTTCCCGAGGAACGCGGATTTGATAAGTTAACCCCGTTAATCAAGAGCCTAATTCTGTCCGCCACGGGCGGGTCCAACCGGAGAATTTGCTTCTCAGCCTTCCCTGAAAACCTAATCTCGTATTTCATTTAGTCGAGCTAGGCCACTCAATGTCTTTCAAAGCAATGGAGTCCTCGCCTGACTCATTGAACTCCCGCAATGAATCTTTGGCCAGGTAGTAATCTTCCTGATCTTCGAGGAAGATTCGAAGAGCCTCGGCAACATAGAACGATTTCGTTCTTCCTGTTCGCGATGCCAGTGCCAGAAGTCTCTGGTCGAGGGACTCTTCTATTCGCATGTTTACCTGCTTCTTGGGCATGATTCTCCTCAATTCCTATACACGTATAGTAATTGAAAGGAGGACTTAGAAGCGAAACTACCTGTCTCGAAAGGTTGCTCCCGCGAAGAATCCGAATCTGGGGATAACTCATTGAAACGCGCAGTTGTGGGCCAGGAGCTGCCTGTTTTTTGGAGGCCTTCTCTTAACACGAAATAGAAATTGTAAAAAATGAAAATGCTTTCCTGACACCCTGTTTCGCTATTGTTATCCGAATGTAACCGCTTGCAGTTTCATTATCAGCGAGAAGTCCTTATGCTTTAGGAGACCCTCCCCAAAGGGAGGTTTTTGGGGTTTACCCTGATCGAATTCGAAAGGACAAAAATGTCAACATTACGTTCTCGTTTTGTTGCGGTTACCGCAACAGCGATGGCGGCTTCATTGGTTCTTGCTGGATGTGCAGCGAGCGATGAAGACACCACCACTGCAGGCAGCACAACTACCACAGACTCCGGCGACTCCGTTGCTGCGGGCTGTGAAGCTTATGCAGCTTATGCGGGCAACGAAGGTGCCGAGGTAGAGATCTACACCACCATCATTGACCCAGAAGCATCACTATTCATCGAGTCATTCGTTGAGTTCGAAGACTGCACCGGCATCACCATCAACTGGAACGGTACTCAGGAGTTCGAAGCTCAGATTGCTGTTCGCGTTGAGGGTGGAACTGCTCCTGACCTAGCGATCTTCCCTCAGCCAGGTCTATTGGCTTCATTCTCTGACAGCTTGGTTCCTGCAGATGCAGACCTAACTGCTTCAGTTGACGCAAACTACACTCCAGACTGGAAGACCTATGGAACTGCTGACGGAACCTTCTTCGCAGCTCCTCTGGGTGCGAACGTAAAGTCATTCGTTTGGTATTCACCAAAGACTTTTGCTGACAACGGCTGGGACATCCCAACCACATGGGCAGAGCTTCTAGCTCTATCTGACACCATCGCAGCTGAGGGCAACGTACAGCCTTGGTGTGTAGGTATCGAGTCTGGTGGAGCCACCGGTTGGGCAGCTACCGACTGGATGGAAGACCTTATGCTTCGATTCCAGGATGGCGAGACCTATGACGCATGGGTTGACGGCTCAATGCCATTCAACGACCCTAAGGTCGCTGAGGTTATAGCCGAAGCTGGCAAGATCATCAAGAACCCTGACTATGTAGGTAACGTGCCAGCAATTGCCACCACCTCATTCTCAGCTGGTGGAGCTGGTGTTGTTGATGGTTCATGTGCAATGCACCGCCAGGCATCATTCCTAGGTGGAATCTTGGTTGGCGACTATGGCGCCACCATCGTTACTCCTGCGGACACCGATGTTGAGGGTGGAATTACTACCTTCTACTTCCCAGGCGTTTCTGCTGACAACAAGCCAGCCCTTGGTGGTGGCGAGTTCGTTGGTCGATTCACTGACTCAGCAGCAGCTGCTGCTGTTCAGCACTACCTAAGCACCCCAGAGTGGAACAACGCCAAGGCTGCCCTTGGTGGCTGGTTCTCCGCTAACAAGGGACTAGACACTGCAAACGTTGCTGACCCAGTAAACAAGGTTGCTGTTGAGATCCTTCAGAATGCAACCCTGTTCCGTTTCGACGGCTCTGACGTTATGCCAGCAGCTGTTGGTGCAGGTACCTTCTGGACCGAGATGACCGCATGGGTGGCTGAGGACAAGTCTGACAAGGCTGTTCTAGACGCTATCTACGCAAGCTGGCCTTACTAAGGCTAGATAGATAGTCGACCCTGGCGCCTCGAGAGATTTAGGCGCCAGGGTTTTCTACCTCTAGGATTTGAAAATGATGCACTTTAGCTTTTTAGCGGCCAGAAAAACGCCCTGGGAAATCATCGGTGAAAACTTCACCCTGTTGGCATTTGCCCTACTAGCTTTCGGTGGAGTTCTGGTGCTGCTATTCCTCATCGCTGGAAGAGCTAACGTAAGAGCACAAGAGTGGCTCAAATATTTAGTCTTTTTAGTTCCGGCACTGCTGTTGCTGTTGGTTGGGCTAATTTACCCAACAATTAGAACCATCATCCTGTCCTTCATGGACGCGAAAAGCGAAAACTTCGTAGGCTTTGACAACTATGTCTGGGCCTTCACCATCCCAGAAATCCTGATTGTTTTGCGAAACACCGCAATCTGGGTCTTCTTGGTTCCGTTTGCCTCGACCTCAATCGGCCTAGCCATTGCCTATATGACCGACCGCATGAAGCGGCCAACGGTGATCAAGTCGCTTATCTTTATGCCGATGGCGATCTCCTTTGTTGGAGCCGGCGTTATTTGGCGATTTGTTTACTACTTCGAACCAAATGAGAACAGGCCAGATCTCGGGTTGCTCTCGACGATCGTGAAGTCATTCGGCGGCACACCAAACAACTGGATGCTTGAAGCTCCCTGGAACACTTTCTTTTTGATCGTCGTGATGGTTTGGATCCAGACCGGTTTCGCGATGGTTGTTCTCTCTGCCGCGATGAAGAACGTTCCAGATGAGATTGTTGAAGCGGCCATGCTTGACGGCGCGAGTCCGTTGAATCGCTTCTTCCGAGTTACCATGCCGATGATTAGGGCCACCCTGGTGGTTGTTCTAACAACCATCATCATCGCGACTTTGAAAGTCTTCGACATCGTTAGAACCATGACCGGAGGAAACTTTCAGACCAACGTGATTGCCAATGAGATGTATTCGCAGGCCTTTAGGCAAATGAACTATGGAACAGGGTCGGCACTTGCCATCATCCTGTTCGTTGCGATAATTCCGGTAATTATCTACAACATTAGACAACTTCGCCTAGAGAGGACGGAACGCTAATGGCTACCGTGCAAACCCTCAGGGCAAAAAAGCGCGCCAAGGACATTTTCAGCTCGCCCTTCGCCTCCGCTGCTGCTTGGATTATTGCGGTGGTCTGGACCGTGCCAACCTTCGGGCTATTGGTCTCGTCGATCAGACCAGACACAGACATTAACTCTTCGGGCTGGTGGAACTTCTTCGTTCAGCCAAATATCTCTTTTGAGAACTATCAAAAGGTGCTGTTTGAGGGAACGACGACAAACCCACCGCTGTTCCAGTTCTTCTTCAACTCGCTAGCAGTCACAATTCCGGCAGTAATCTTCCCGATCACGCTGGCGGTGTTCGCTGCCTATGCGCTTGCTTGGTTTGACTTCAAGGGAAGAGATTTTCTCTTCTTTGGCATCTTTGCGCTGCAGGTTGTGCCGCTTCAGCTCACGCTAATTCCTCTGCTACAGCTGTTTGCAAAGGGCCTAGTAATCGGTGACACCACGATCATTCCAGACCTTGGAATCACAGGCACGTACATCCCAATTTGGATAGCTCACACGATTTTTGCTCTGCCGCTGGCTGTGTTTTTGCTGCACAACTTCATAAGCCAGATCCCGAAAGAGCTGATTGAGGCTGCGCGAGTAGATGGAGCAGGTCCATTCACGCTATTCACCAAAATTATTTTGCCGCTGTCCGTCCCAGCCATCGCGTCGTTCTTGATCTTCCAGTTCTTGTGGGTGTGGAATGACCTGCTTGTTGGTCTCACTTTTGGTGCCGGCTCAAAAGAGGTAGCACCGATGACCGTGCGAATCGCAGAGATGGTTGGAACACGCGGATCTGGTTGGGAAGTTCTAACAGCTGGAGCGTTCGTGTCGATGATCGTGCCGCTAATTGTGTTCTTCGCCCTGCAGCGCTACTTCGTAAGAGGCCTGCTAGCAGGTTCAGTAAAGGGCTAGCGGTTAGTAGCTAGAAACTGAATTAGCTTCGCGCTGTCTTTTGGCAGGCGCTCTTGGTTTATTGGGTCGACGTAGTAAATACCAAATCGCTTTTCAAGCCCCTCTGCCCATTCGATGTTGTCCATCATTGACCAGGCGAAGTAACCCCTGAGGTCAACGCCCTGGTCTTTGGCATCCAGGGCGGCCGAGATGTGATTCAGGTAGTAATCAACACGGTCGGCATCGTGAATCTCACCGTCAACCAACTTGTCATCGAATGCGCCACCGTTCTCAGTAATGTATAGCGGCAAGCCGGGCAGTCTCTCGGCTGTCTGCTTCAGTGTTTCTGTAATAGATGGGGCAAAAATCTCCCAACCCATCTCAGTTCTTGGCTCTCTTGATGCCATTGTGGCCCCAGCAGGAGTACCCGGGTAAAGGGCAAAGTCCTGGCCTTGAACCTCGGTTGAGGTGCCCGCGCCGGTTCCTGCAACCCTGATTGGCGTGTAGTAGTTGATGCCAAGCCAATCGATGGGCTGAGAGATGCTAGCAAGCTGGGACTCATCGACAAACGACCAGTCCGTCAGCGCGGCAGTTCGCTCAACTAAGGAACTGTCTATGCCTCTGCCTGCCAGTAGATCAAGCCAAAACTTGTTCTGCAGGCTGTCTAGGTGCTCGGCTGCATCAGCTGCAGCCGCATCCTCTGCGATCACCTGAGTCAGGTTCAAAACCGTTCCAGGCTGGCTCACCTTGTGTTCCCTGAGCACGCTCATGGCAGCACCGTGTGCAGTCATCAGCCGGTAGCCGGCTTCCAGTCCAGCTGCAGGATTACCTATACCCGGTGCATGCATCTTGGTTGCGTAGCCTAGGAAGGCACTGACCCAGGGCTCGTTGAGCGTTGCCCACATCGCAACTCGGTCACCAAAGTGGGTGGCAAGAGTGTCGGCGTATTCTGCGAAGTAGTTGTGAATGTCCCTATTCAGCCAGCCACCTTTTTCCTCAAGTTCACTTGGTAGATCCCAGTGATACATCGTTAGCGCCGGCTTGATGTTTCGCTCCAATAGCCCGTCGATCAGCCTGCTGTAAAAATCGATACCGCTTGCGCTTGGTTTTTTATGACCTGGGATTACCCTTGGCCAAGAAACACTGAACCGGTAGGCATCGACACCGAGGTTCGCCAAAATGTCTAGGTCTTGATCAAGTCGATTTACATGGTCACAGGCAGGATCCGCCTTGGTTCCATCTTTGATGTTGCCAGGGATATCGGCAAAATCATCCCAGATTGACCGCCCTCTGCCCTGACTGTCACCCTCTATTTGCCAAGATGCGGTGGCAACTCCAAGTGTGAATTCCCTAGGAATACGTTTCGATAATTCAACTGCACGGGTATCCTCAGACATGTAGTTAAGACTAGTTGGAAAAGACATCCGTGACTGATTCAGAATATGAGTTCCTAGAGGCCCCCAGGCCCAGGCGACGCAGCTGGCTGAAGATCCTTATAGCCGCAATTCTGGTGGCAGTTGTTGGAACAGTTGCGGCCGGTGCGGGCGGCTATTTCTATGTCACCAGTCAGCTAAGCGCCTCCGGCGTCGAGGTCTATGCGACCGATGGTTCCAGCTTTGACATTCCCGATGCGGCGAGCATTATGGGCCCAATCAGCATGTTGATCATTGGGTCAGACACCAGGGAGGGTCAGGGCACAACCGCTTATGGTCCGGTTGGTGCTGCTCTCGCAGACGTAATAATTCTGGTTCACGTTTCTGAAAACCGTAAGAACGCGGTTGCCATGAGCATCCCGAGGGATCTAATGGTGGAAGTCCCATCCTGTCCAGACCCGGCAGGCGGTAGGAACTTCCCGGCCAGAGACCTGGCTCAGATTAATTCCACGATGAATAAGGGTGGCCCTGCCTGCACGCTGCTTGCAGTTCAGCGGCTAACAGGACTTTCAATCCCATACCTCGCGATGATTGATTTCAAGGGGGTGATTGCAATGAGTGAGGCAATCGGTGGTGTTGATGTCTGTGTTGCTAGCACGATTGACGACAGCTACACGGATCTCTATCTAGAGGCTGGTGATCACACACTCATTGGTGATGAGGCTTTAGCATTCCTTCGAACCCGTCACGGTGTTGGTGACGGTTCTGATTTATCCAGAATTTCAAACCAGCAGGTTTTTCTGACCTCACTGGTTAGAAAACTCAAAGACGAGGGAGCACTGGCCAACCCCTTCACAATGTTTAGAATTGGCACCGCTGCGCTTTCCAACATGACGCTTTCGAATAGCCTCACCGACCTTGGCGTGATCTACGGCTTAGCCCGTCAGGTGAACAACGTTGACCTGGACAAGATCACCTTTATTCAGCTTCCTGTCTATGACCTAGAGGGCGAGTATGCCGGCCGAGTGGCACCTGTTCCTGAGCGCTCGGCTGAAATCTTCCAGCTCTTGATCGATGACCAGCCGCTAGTTCTGGCTGAGGCGAATATCGGTAGGGGTGCGGTTCTGGCAGAAGAGCCATCCACGGATGAGGCAGTTGATTCAACTGCTGAGATAAATCCAGCCGATGCTACCGCAGCAACTGAGCCAACGGCGCTGCCGGAATGGGTTCAAGGCACCAACGCAGCAACCACCAGTTGCTCTAATTAAGTTTGGATTCGCCTCAAGTATCTTGTAGGCTTCAGGGGCAATTGGAGACGTCGCATAGTCCGGTCGAGTGCGCCTCACTGCTAATGAGGTAGGGGTTTTATAGCCCCTCGGAGGTTCAAATCCTCTCGTCTCCGCGCTAACCCACAACCCAGTCAGCTGGGTTGTGGGTTTTTACTTTTAGCTTCGCATCGGCAACGACTCAGGCCGTCAGGCTTTTAGCGAAATCGGTTGCGATTTCCACCATTTTTTTAGCCGCCGGGGATGATTTTTCTTGCATCCTCCTGGCCAAATAGATTCTTGAGAAGGCGTCTTTATGATCTATCTCTAAGAACTTGACGTTGGGTAGTTGGATTGCCGTCAGGCTGCGTGGGACAATCGCGACCCCAGCATTGCTCGAGACTAATCCTAGGATTGTTGCGAATTGCACGGCCTGCTCCACAATCTGAGGAGTAAAACCCGCTGAATTACACAGCCGGTAGATGTGGTCGTGAAGGTAGGAAACTTTGGTTCTTGGAAACATGATGAATCCCTCAAACTTTAGAACATCTAGCGTCACGCTTTTTTGAGATGCCAGCGCATGTGTTTTTGGAACTGCAAGCAGTAGCGGTTCGGTAAGAAGAAGGCTCACCTCGAGCCCAGGTGATTGAGTGATTTCTCGAAGAACTCCGACGTCAATTTCTCCTGCGCGCAATCTAGGTAGCTGCTCCTCGGATGTGAGCTCGACGAGGGAAAGCTTTATGCCCGGGGCACGTCTATGCAGCTCAGCCGTGAGTTCCGGCAAGATACCGAGAGCTGCCGAGGCTACGAACCCCAAGCGAACGGTTCCTGCGTCGCCCTGGATGACATTGCCCATTCGCTGGCTAAAAAGTTCGTGGGCCAGCAAAAGCTCACGAGCGTGCTCCAGGAAGATTTCGCCAACCTCGGTTAGCGAGACAGTTCTGGTGGTTCGGGCTATGAGCTTCGCCCCGGAGGTTTGCTCGAGTTTTTTTATCATTTGGGACAGTCCGGATTGGGTGATTCCCAGGTTTTGAGCTGCTCGTCCGAAGTGGGCTTGTTCGGCGACCTCAACAAATGCGGCTAGAGACTTAATGTTCATGCTAATTATCATAATCACTTATGAATAACATTCCTATATTGCCATAGTTATTAACAATGCTGTGAGGTAACTTTGGCTAATCACACTGCAGTGAAGGGGCTTACTTGTCAGCAATCAGTTCGAACGAAGCACAAACTCCCATGAATCTAATTGGGGGTAAGTGGGTTGCGGGCCGGGGTGACATGCTCGAAAGCATAAACCCGGCAAATCCGAGTGAAGTTGTGGCAAGTTTCCCGCAGTGCAGCCCGGCAGATGTTGATGATGCCGTCCTGGCCGCAGTCACGGCCCAGCACTCTTGGGAAGCGCTTGGAATCATTAAGCGCGGTTCAATTCTTAGAGAAGTAGCGGATCTAATGACCGTGCGTCGCGAGGAACTTGCGGCACTGATGACCAAAGAGCAAGGCAAGACCTACCCGGAGGCCCTTGGAGAAATCGATGGCTCGGCAGAGACTATTCGCTATCACGCCTCCAGTTCAAGAAACCCAATTGGCAAAACCTACCCGTCTTCTTTTCCCGGCGAGCACATCGAACAGGTTCGAGAAGCAATCGGTGTTGTTGGAGTAATTACCCCGTGGAATTTTCCAACACAAATTCCTGCCTGGAAGATTGCACCTGCATTGTTGTGGGGAAACACCGTTGTCTGGAAGCCAGCCAGCGACATACCTGCAATCAGCCACGCATTTGCAAAGCTATTCCACGATGCCGGTGTGCCAGCGGGCGTTCTCAATTTGATTTTGGCTTCTGGAAGAGTGGCATCTGCAATGGTGCAGAGCACGCACGTGAGGGCGCTGTCCTTCACCGGCTCAGTTCCAGTGGGACAAATAATTGCTGAGGCAGCTACCGCTCGCGGCGTCAAGGTTCAGCTTGAACTAGGTGGCCACAACGCAGCGATTGTTATGCCAGATGTGGATTCGGTATTCGCGGCTAAGCAGCTAACCGTTGGAGCGATGTCGGGCTCCGGTCAGAAGTGCACTGCCACCAGAAGAATCATCACCGTCGGTGATGCGCATAAAAGTTTTGTGGCGGCTCTAAAGATCGAAGTTGAGGCACTGGTTGTTGGCCCGGGTGGCCAAGCAGGAGTAACAACCGGACCGGTGATCTCTGCTTCTGCAAAGAACGAGATTGAAGCCGCTGTCTCAGATGCTGTTGGACAGGGCGGCAAAATAATCGCTCAGGCAAAGCTTCCTGAAGGACCAGGATTCTACGTTGCTCCTACTGTGCTCGAGGGCGATATGACACTTCGAACTTGCAAAGAAGAAGTCTTCGGACCAATCACCACTGTTATGAACGTGGCTAGCCTCGAAGAGGCCATTGAGATTGCTAATGCCACCGAATTTGGATTGACCGCCTCTATCTTTTCCGCGAGTGATGCAGACATCCAGCTTGCGACAACCGGGCTTATCGCGGGCTTGATAAAGATCAATGCTCCAAATACCGGGTCTGAACTGCACGTTCCGTTTGGTGGCCTGAAGGGCTCAACCTTCCCAGGCCCAAGAGAGCAGAACGCCGAGAGCGTTGCAGAGTTTTTCACTATTACAAAGAGCGTCTACCGACGAGTTGCTCCCAGGAGGCAGCCATGAGCATTACGCACTCATCCAAAATCTCTTCACTGAAGTCGACCGCTCGGGGTCCCGAATTAGCGATGGATCCTCATGAGCTTGGAACAGCGAGGCAAACGCGTCACAGTTTTTCTCGCGCTCTAGTGAGGCATGCCTCGCAAGAAGGCTGGAAGATCTCAAAGCGCGTCTGGGAGATAGACGGGCAAGGCAGAGGCCACGCAATTATCCGAGTTGAGCTTGGTCAACATATCGCCGAGCTTGTTGTCTTCTCGCAGGTCATCGACGAGGAAATGAGAACAGACCGAGTTATTGCACAGGACTGGGATGTCACCTCGGCACTGGTTGAGGGTGAGGTTAGCCCGGAACGACTTGAGATTCTTAGAAACCACGTCACCAAGCAAGAAGATGGTCGCGCGGATGACATGACTCTAATTTGGGCAAGAGCCAACCGGAGCCAACGGTTCTTCGATTATGTGTCCGACCGACTAGCCAACGGGCTGCAACCCGAAGCTGACCAGGTTAGTGACGCGGCCTATATTTTGCGCAGCACAGCTTTTTACGGCAACGGCAAATGGGGCCTTCGTGACTTTGAGGGAATTGGCTCAAGCAACCCGCTCAGTGTTCCCTATCGCGCCCAGATGCTTGCGGCCTGGTTGCTAAGAGAGTTTTCCGCTGATCTCGCAGAGCACTGCGCCAAAAGCAAGTCCGAAACTGCAGTGCCATTGGCTCGAGCATGGCGAAGGTTCTTAGGTCTGGGAAACGCAACCGGGCTGGGCATGGTGCCCTACGTAATTCGTCACCCTCAGGTTATGGATGCTTGGGTGGCCCTGCGCGAATTACCAATGGCACACGCCCACAGTCAAAAGTGGAGCCCCGATTCTAAAGAGTGGGCCCGAGTCTGCAGTTTGCTCGAGCGCTCCAAGCTTTATTTCTCCCAGAAAAAGTCTTTCACCACCGAGCCATACCCATCGGGTCCAGTGCTGGCCGAGTTGCTCACCGAAGTAGTTGATTGGGCAAGGCAGTATCAGGCAAGTGGTGAAATGAATGGCCTAAAGATCTCTCACCCGGCCAAGGCGCTTAGCGAACTTTCGGCAGAGCGCTCCACCGAAGTCCGCCAGATCGTTGATTCGGTCTTGGTTGAAATCGACTCCTCGCTGGATGCGGACATTGAGTCACTGTTGCTTTGCGTGGATAGGACGCAGCTGAACCCAACAATGTCGGCTGGGGATTTGATTCAGATAATCAAAAATCAATACGGCTGGGCTAACAACTTTGATTTCAGTGCTCCAGGTCAAACCTCAAGATTCTGGTTCTATTCAAGAAATAATCAGGAGCCTCGTCGTGGTTTCCGCGGCAAGGACAAGGGTCTTATTACTGAGCATCCGGTTGGCGTCGCCAAGGACGTAGTTTCTTTGATGAAGGACCTTGGGGCTGCGCGAATAGAAACTTCAACCGGAGAGTTTCTGTCACTCCACCCACAGCACTGGGGAATCATCGAAAGAATCCAGTCGGTAGAAGGCTTGGTTTATACCGAGGCGCACGTGAACCCATTGGCCGATGATTTCTTGCCGCTTGATCTTCAACGTTTCCAGTTGGCAACCTACGGCATGGAGAACTACAACCCGCAATCCACCGATTGGCTAAGAGTGACTCTTTACAGCGGAGCACCAACGGTTAGTGACGTGCTAGAGGGTGTCGATGTCGACGACTGGCTATTTCTTCCAAGGCCTGAGGATGTCGCATGACCAAGAATCTAGTTTTTGACGGACTACAGATCAGCAACTGGGATCGCAACACTCTCGAGGAAGTTCGAAGAGGTGGGGTGCACGGAATCAATGCAACCTGCGCGGTCTGGGAGGGAACCCTAGAAACCATTCGAAACATTGGCGATTGGCTGGTGCTTCAGAACGACTCTCCAGATCTTGCTCGATTGGTAACTAGCGCGAGTGAAATACGCGAGGCAGCAGCCGATGGCGTTGTTGGGGTAGTACTCGGATTTCAAAATACTTCGCCTTTTGAGCAGGACTACTCGACGGTGGAGATCTTCCACAAACTTGGTGTCCGAATCGCACAATTGACCTACAACATTCAAAACTACGTTGGCGGCTCTTGCTATGACCCAGATGACTCCGGCCTTACGAGGTTTGGCGGGCGAATCGTGGAGGAGATGAACCGAGTCGGAATGCTGGTTGATTTGTCTCACGTTGGAAATCGCACTTCGCTAGACGCGATTCATCATTCCATCAAGCCAGTGTCAATCACTCACGCAAACCCGCTGTGGTTTTCTGACACACCGAGGAACAAGCCAGACGAGGTAATGCAGGCTGTTGTTGATCGCGGTGGAGTGGTCGGAGCTTGTCTCTACCCGAATGTAATCGGCGGCGCCGAAACAACCCGCGAAGCTTTTTGCGACATGGTGATTCGCTTGGTGGATCAGTTGGGCCCAGACCACGTTGCCATTGGAAGCGATTCGGCACGAAACTGGGATTCCAGTTACGTGACTTTTCTTCGTGACGGTCGCTGGAAGCCAAAGCAAAATGTTCAGTGGCCCGAATGGAGCGCCTGGTTCCAATCCCCAGAAGACTTCCCCGCTCTTGCCAACGCTCTTTCCGACAGAGGTCTACCCGATGAGGTGTTGACCAAGGTTCTTGGTGAAAACTGGCTGACTCTATTTGAAACTGTTTTTGAACCCGCCAGCAAGCTGGAGGGCGTCGGTTAATGACTCCACAAACTGCGGAAGCCAGAGAATCTAAGGTCTCTTTACGAGAGGTCAAAGAGGAAAGCTACCGCGCCCTGCGCGCCATTGGCTACACCTGGGGTCAAGCCCAGGTTGCTGGTCGAGTCGCCGGGGTTTCGCAGGTGCTATGGGGGACCGGCATAAGCGCGATTGTTTCAGACGGCAACAGATTCTTGGGAGCAAGAAGATTACCCAAGGTGACCGCTTCAGAACCTAATGTGCGTATCAACGCCAAGGGGACCAAATACCCAACGTTTGCACCGCTCGCGTTTGCTCTTGCCCTGGGCAAACCAAACAGCGAAATTCACTTCAAGAGCGCCGGTCTCACAAAAGAATTCGCCACCGCGCTCTGGGACATCGAAGAGGAGTCCGCCGGAACATTCTTTTGGGGCAGCCAGACCAAAGGTTCTTCTAAAAATGCAGTCGGCTATTCAGTCACCGAGGGGGCGCTTTATCAGCACGGTGATCCTTCGAGCACTAGCCCAAAAACCTGGTCACTTTCCAGGCAGGTAATGCCAGCAGGCAAGCTAGTTCTTTCTTTGCAGGCCAGACAAGAAGCAGTCGCGCAATCACTTCGATCTGGTGTCGTAGTCGATCCATTCGAATGGTCCGCTCTAAAAAAATTATCCTGGAAGTTCTTGGTTCCCGAATGAACAAAATAACCCGCCTCGATCATGCTGATGGCAAGCCGCGCTCTTACCCAGCAGCAACCCTGCTGGCCGACTTGGTCTTTCCATGCGGACAAATACCAGTCAAGGCAGACGGCACAACGCCTGAGACCATCAGCGAACAAACAGTTGTCTGCTTGGACAACCTGGAAGCCACTCTGATTCGCGCCGGCTCTTCGCTGGATGCGATTTTGCAAATAACTGTTTATCTGGCGGCGATAGAAGACTTTGAGGCCTACGACGAGGCCTGGCGTAATCGCTTTGGCAAGTTCCCGCTGCCACCCAGAACAACTTTGTTCGTCCAGGGATTCAGGGGCGAGAAAAGAATCGAACTAACCGCAATTGCTCATCGACATGGCGAGGAGGCCAAGAAATGACAAAAAGCGAACTGCCCTACCTAAGCGCCAAAAATATAGTCAAAGACTTTGGCGACAATAGGGTGCTGGACGATGTTTCAATTGACATTCACGCAGGAGATGTGATTTCAATCATCGGCCCGTCCGGCGCTGGAAAGTCCACATTCCTTCGATGCATCAACCTGCTGGAAACTCCAACAACCGGTGTGTTGTCAATTGGTGATTTTAAAATCGAGATTGGCGAGGGCCACAGAAAAGCCAGCAAGAAAGAGCTTTCCACCCTGCGACGAAATGCCGGGATGGTGTTCCAGTCATTCAACCTGTTTCCGCACCTGACGGTTCTTGAAAACATTTCCCTAGCTCAGCGCAGAGTCTTAGGTCGAGATAAGGACGAGGCAAGAGCGCGTTCAATGGAGCTTTTGGACCGAGTTGGTTTGAAAGACAAGGCCGATCAATACCCGGGCAGATGTTCCGGTGGTCAGCAGCAGCGCGTTGCAATCGCGCGCTCGCTATCACTGGACCCAATGGTGATGCTTTTTGACGAACCAACCTCAGCATTGGATCCAGAGGTGGGCGCGGAAATTCTTGCTGTCATGCGCGAACTAGCAGATGACGGAATGACCATGATGGTGGTAACTCACGAGATGGGCTTCGCCAAGGAAGTTGGCGATCGTGTTTACGTGATGGTCGATGGTCGCATTGTTGAAAGCGGTCCACCAGCGCAGGTAATGAGTGAGCCTGAGCACCCACGCACGAAGCAGTTCCTCAGCGCGGTTTTGGGTCGCTGATGATCGGCTACATTCTTCAGGGCATGATTTGGACAGTGTTTATAACCCTGTCCAGCTTTGCCATTGGCGCGGTTATAGGGGTTGCGGTGGCGGGAGCCAGAACCGCACCGCTAATGATCGTGCGAGGAATTGGCCGGGCCTGGGTAGAAATAATCAGAAGCGTGCCGCCATTGGTGTGGCTATTTGTGGTCTTTTTTGGCCTAGCCGAAGTTGGACTGAGGCTCACGCCACTGCAGGCGGCAATCTTCACCTTCGGGATAATTGCGTCTGTTTATTTGGGCGAAATCTATCGGGGAGGCCTTGCAACACTTGACCGCGGGCAGATAGAGGCCTCCAGAGCCTTAGGGCTTGGAAGCTTTGATTTACTAACCAAAATTATTGCGCCGCAGATTTTTAGAACAGTAAGCCCGTCCATGGTGACCTACGGAATGGGCTTGATGAAAGATTCGGCTCTAGCCTCAACCATCGGCGTTGTCGAAATGACCTTCAGGGCTAACCAGCAGGCCCAAAGTACTGGGCAGGGACTAGCCGCATTCGCGATTGTTGGCGCCGCTTATCTACTGCTGAGCATCCCACTGGGTGCCTGGGCCAGAAGAGCCGACACCAAGAGTCGACTGAAATACGTGGTGAACTAATGGATATACAAACCTGGTTCGGTTACGTAATCGAATTACTCCCCGGTCTGGTCACAGCCATGCAGCTGACCGGAATCTCATTGGCTCTCGGTTTCCCTTTGGCCCTAGCGTTTGCATTGCTGATCGACATCGCACCAAAGCCACTGAACTGGATAGTTATCGGTGTTGTCGAGATTGGTCGCGGTGTTCCACTTTTGGTACTTCTTTACATTTTCTACCAAGGCCTGCCGCAAATTGACATAGTGCCGTCCGCGATGGTCGCAGCAGTTTCTGCCTTCACTTGGTCAACGGCCTCTTATGCCACCGAAACTATTCGCTCCAGCATTCAGAGCGTTCCAAGGGGTCAGTTAGAAGCGGCCAGCGCTGCTGGGCTGAGTGGTGTTGATAGCTTCCGCTTTGTGATCATGCCTCAGGCTGCCCGAATTGCGATTCCGCCGCTGATGGGGTTGGCAATAATCATGTTCCAGTTGTCTTCACTGGCCTATGTGATCACCATCAGCGAGGTAATGCAGTCTGCTTACTTCCTTGGAACTAAAACCTTCAACTACCTACCGGTTTTCTTGGCAGCTGCCGCTGTCTACGCATCGATAACAATCCCAGCTTCGGCCTTGGTCACATCCATAGAAAGACGCCTAGCAAAACATGTCTGAGGCGACCAACACCGGATTCAATCGGAACAATCCGATTGACAAACAACGCAACGAAAGGAAACACATGCCAAAGCACGCCAGCAGACTTGTTCTGCTTCTAGCTGTCTCTTCATTCGTCTTGACGGGGTGCGCCACTGAAGCCGCTCCCGAGGCGACCACTGAAGCTGCAGCAACAGCTACCGAAGAAGCAACAACCGAAGAGTGTGTGCCTGCACACGCCGGCCTCACCACTGTCGAGGCTGGACTTCTAACGGTTGCCGCATACGAGTACCCACCGTTCTCTGCAATTGACGGCGATTCACTCAGCGGTGCTGAAGGCGAAATCCTTCACGCCATCGCAGAGCTTGAGTGCCTAGATGTAATGGTGCAGCCTGGAACCGGTGCAGCAATGATTCCTGCGATCGAATCTGGTCGCGCAGACACAACCCTGGGTAGCTGGTACCGCACAGCCGCCCGTGCGGAAATTGTTTTGTTGAGCAACCCGGTCATCATCGACCAGTTGACACTCATCTCCGTAAATGGCGTTGACTCTGTTGAGGGGCTGATCGGAAACAAGGTTGGTTCAACTCTCGGATTCCTTTGGAACGAAGACCTGGAGAACATCCTTGGAGACGACTTGAGTCTCTACGAGACCACTCAGGCTCTTTATGCTGACCTTGCAAGCGGCCGCATCAGCGTCGTTGTAGACACCTTCCCATCCGGACAGGCCGCATTGAAGAACACACCTGTTGAGGGTGCTGTATTCAATGTTCCAGCTCCAGATGACCGCGTTGTCTCAACCACCAAGCCAGGGCAGACTAACTTCCCTGTGAACCTAAACAACCCTGGACTACAGGAAGCCATAAACGACAACCTAGACACACTTCGTGAGTCTGGCGTTTTGGGCGAAATTGCTGAAAAGTGGGGCTTCTCACCAACAGCTGTAGCCGAGACAGTACCGAACCTTCTATAGGTTGCTAAACCATAAAGCCCCGGTGTTCGCACCGGGGCTTTATGCATGCCCGGACAAAAACTGTGCGGGGCAAATCCTGAAGCAATTCTTGGGGCGGTTATCTAGCCAACAAAAGAATTAGCTGTCGACATCGCCAAGCAAGTAGTCAGAAAGTGACGAGGCAGGGCCTGACTGCCCTCCATGCCTTCCCTGGAAAACCGAGGTGGCATCTGTACCGCAAATGCTCACAATTGCCCCAGCACCGCCGGGATGCCTAGAGATCCAATCGGTTAGGTCATACGCCTTGCCTGAGATAGCTGCCCAGCAACTCGAGGTCGAGTTGTTCTTTGCAATGTTCGCCATTGAATACTTGGATTCGACTGGTTCCGGCTCTGGTTCCGGCTCTGGGGCAGGGGCCGGGTCTTGGGTTTGTTCTGGGGCTTGAGTTTCAACGGGTTCAGCATCTTGGGTTGCTGGCGGAGCTTTGGTAGCGGATGGCTGCACTGACTGAGTGGTAGCTGGTGCGCTTTCCTCCGGTTCAGTTTCTGTTTCCGGCATCGAGCTTTCGGCCTCTTCTGCATCGAGCTCAGTCTCTGATTCCTCAGTGACCTCAGACGGTGAATCGGATGCAACCTCGACTGGTTGGCTTTGGGTGCTCGCAACAGGGTCGCTGTTATCGACGGCTGCGCAGCCGGTTAGGAGCCCAGCAACCAGTAGCAAACCAAGAAGTTTCATAGAACCAGTTTCTCCTTATCTAGGGCGGACAAAGTTAGATGGTTGAGGCAATTGCTTTTTCCATTTATCAAGGGATGAACTTAAACGCCCGTGTTTTTCTTCCCCGAAATAAGTTAGACTTTGGAACTTACCAGCGCTTGTGGCTCAACGGATAGAGCATCTGACTACGGATCAGAAGGTTGGGGGTTCGAGTCCCTCCAAGCGCACTGAAACCCAAGAAGCCTTCACAACTTCTTGGGCTTCTTCATTTCCGCTAGTTGCTGAGTAACAGGCCCTAGAAGAATATCGTTCTCGACGATTTACTCTTGGCACTTCGCCTCAGAACACTGACTCCGTTAATTGGCTCTTGTTGGGGTCAAATAAAGCCTTTTAGTACTCGTTACCTAAATCGTTTCTAGCATCTGGTCAATGGTTGCTTCGTCGAGCGCGTAATCGATTGCCATCACAGCAGCCCCCACAATTTCACCCTTACTATCTCTGCTCTGGACGACTGTGAGATTCTCGCTTGCTAAAGGTGTCGACCGTCCGTAGACGATCTCGCGAATACCAGCAATCAGGTGCTCCCCGGCAGAAGAGAGCGACCCACCGATCACGATAATCTCAGGGTTCAAAAGGCTTACGCAGGTGCTGAGAACCTCACCGATGTCCCTCCCTGCTTGACGCACAGCCCGAATCGCCTCGACCTTTGACCTGCGCGCAGCATCAATCAGATCTGCAGTGTTTCGAATTGGAAGGCCAGCCTCGTTCACGCTTCTAATAATTGCTGGCGCTCCAGCGATTGCTTCCAGGCAACCGAAATTTCCACATTGGCAGGCAACGTCCGTCCCAACGAGTGAGCGAACGTGGCCAATGTCTCCGGCTGTTCCATCGGCGCCACGCTGAAGTATTCCTCCGGCAATGATGCCGGAGCCTATCCCTGTTGCGGCTTTCAGGAAGATTAGATTCTCCACGTCAGGGAAATTCATGAACCTCTCACCAAGAACCATCATGTTTACTTCGTTGTCAACCAGAACCTTTGCTTGGAGATCTCTATTGACTCGCTCTGGAATATCAAACGCGTCCCAGCCGGGCATGATTGGTGGATTAGCTGGGCGTCCGGTTGTGTGCTCCACAGGCCCCGGGACGCCAATTCCAATTACCAATAGACGGTCTTCCTGTATCCCTAATCCGGCAAGCAGATGCTTAAGCTCGCTGGTCATCCAACGGAGACAGACCTCCGGTCCGTCAGATATCTGACGCTTAGTGTCTATTGAAACCAGAATCTTGCCACTGAGATCGGCCAACGAAGCCTGAGCGTGAGTTGCTCCAAAGCTGACTGCCCCCACAACGAAAGCATCCTCTTTTAACTGCAGGCGCGCTGAAGGGCGGCCACCAGTGGAAGTTGCATCTGTCATTGGACCGATGACACCCAGTGCCAGCAGAGGATCTAGGCGCAAAGAGACAGTAGACCTGGCCAATCCAGTGAGGTTCGCTAGTTCCGCCTTAGTGTGCGGCTCTCCGTCTCTGAAGAACTGCAGCAGGCGTCCAGAGCTGAGACCTAGGTTTATCTTTCGAGTTTCAGTCACTTTCTAATTATAGAGAGGCACGTTCTTCATATTTCCAAATAAGTTCGTAACAAATAGATAACAAGTTGTCGAAATTCGACATAAGTATTATTAAGAACGGCAGTATTATGTTCAACAACTTTATGCAAGGAGGCAAGTCAAGTGAAGCTTGGTTATTCAACAATTACATGGGGCGGTGTCGTTGGGCACCCCGGCGGTGTTACGAGTATCAAAGATCTGTTTTACATGACTCACGGTGATACTGCTGCGGCGATCAATGATATTGCCGAGGCCGGTTATCAAGGCACGGAGTTATTCGACGGCAACCTCGCAGAATTTGAAAACGAGCCCGAAGTCCTCCTAACTGCTCTTAGAGAGTCGGGCCTGGAGCTTGTTTCTGTATACACGGGAGCAAATTTCATCTATGACGAGATTCTTGACGACGAGCTTTTCAAGATTGAGCGAGCCGCGATACTGGCTAAGAACTTTGGCGCCAGTCGTTTGGTTGTTGGTGGCGGAGCGAAGAGGCCTGATGGACCCAAGCCCGATGATTTCAAGAAGGTCGGTCGTGGCCTAGATATGACAGCAGACATTGCCAGAACTCATGGGCTGGAGAGTAGCTATCACCCTCACCTAGGAACAATTTCCGAAACCCTGAGCGGATTTCATCAGATCATGGACAGCTGCTCGATTGGTTTCTGTCCAGACACTGCTCACCTGGTTGCATCAGGCATAGACCCAGTGGAAGCAATCGAGCGCTACGGAGACAGGCTCCAGCACGTTCACTTAAAAGACCTCTCGCAGAAGACCGGGCAATTCACCCCATTGGGTGAGGGGGACATTGATTTCCCTTCCGTGTTGGAAGCGATTCGCGCAACAAATTACAACAGTTGGTTAATGGTGGAACTCGATTCCTTTGAGGGGGATCCAAAAACTGCCGCAATAACCAGTAAGAGGTATCTAGAGGTGTTGCTCGCCAAATAGAAAACCATCCATCCATCGCACAATTAAAACCAAAATCAAGGAGATCGAATGATCAAGAAGATGACAAAAACTGCAGGGGCAAGTCTTGCCCTGTTGCTAGCCCTTGCGGGTTGTACTGTGAGCGGTACGACTGCGCAATCAGAGGTAGAGGGAACAACCCCTCCGGCCAATGAAATCGACATTTCTGCTCAGGTCGACGCAGCTCTAGAGGAACTGACTAGCTCTGTGTTGAGCCTCGGACCCAACGGCGAAGCACCAGCTGGATTTGAATCCACTGTGCTTACTGCTGATGAGGTTGCCCAGATTCAAGGCGCAGGTCTAACAGCGGCAATCGTCATGCACTACGCCGGAAACGACTGGTCCAGCGCGCAGATCGAAGGACTCAAGGACGAGTTTGCTCGCCTGGGAATTGAAGTTGTGGCAGTAACCGATGCCGATTTCAAGCCAGAGAAGCAGGTTTCGGACATTGAAACGGTAATGGCATTGAACCCAGATATCATCATCTCAATTCCAACCGACCCAGTTGCCACCTCCGCTGCCTATAAAAAGGCCGCTGCTGCGGGAATTAAGTTGGTCTTCATGGATAACGTTCCCGCAGACATGGTTGGAGGCACGGACTATGTTTCTGTTGTGTCCGCTGACAACATGGGCAACGGAGCTGCTTCTGCTCACCTAATGGCAAAAGCTCTAAACGGTCAGGGCAAAATTGGCTTGATCTACCACGATGCTGACTTCTTTGTAACAGCGCAACGTTATCAGGGCTTCAAGGATGTGCTGTCTCAGTACCCAGGTATCGAAGTTGTTGAGGAAAAAGGCATCGGTGGACCTGACTTTGCTGGTGACGCTCAGGCAGCGGCCACGGCGCTGCTGACCAAGTATCCAGATATCGATGGCCTTTGGGGAGTCTGGGATGTTCCAGCCGAAGGCATGATGGCTGCAGCTCGCGAAGCTGGTCGACTTGACCTAAAAATCGCAACTCAGGACCTCGGAACAAACGTTGCTATTCAACTAGCAAAGAATGAACTAATTATTGGTCTAGGGGCACAACGTCCATACGATCAAGGAGTAGCTGAAGCTCGTCTCGCAGCGGCGTCTTCTATCGGGAAAACTGGACTACCCGTCTTTGTTGCCCTGGGCGCTCTGCCGGTTAGCCACGAAAACGTGCTCGAGGCTTGGAAGACTGTCTACAGCGTAGATGCACCTTCCGCAGTTTCAAGCGCTTACGTAAAGTAATTAAGGACCTAGAGGGCCGGGGGTAAAACCCGGCCCTCTAGCTCACCCATCCATCTGGGCTCGCACCAGTTTAGCTAAGGAGAGCAAATGAAGCGTATAAACGTAGGTCTCATCGGAGGCGGTTTCATGGGGAAAGCACATTCCCTCGCCTATTCAGCGGTACCAATGTTTTTTTGGCCATCTGAAATAATGCCTGTCAAGCACACGGTAGCCGAGTTCACTGACGAGCTTGCTAGCGAAGCAGCAGCCAGGTTTGGCTTCGCGAATTCAACTAGTGACTGGAAAACGTTGGTTGAAGATCCGGAGATCGATCTAATCGACATCGCAACACCTAATAACAGCCACGCTGAGATAGCTATTGCCGCTCTTAGAGCCGGCAAACACGTCATTTGCGAGAAGCCCTTGGCTAGAACTGTCGAGGAAGCCGCGGCGATGTATGAGGAATCTCGTAAGTCAACTGCAGTCAATATGGTTGCCTTTAACTACCGTAGAACCCCAGCACTTGCATTGGCCAAGCGCTACATAGACGAAGGCGCTCTCGGTGACATCCTCAACTTCCGCGCTACTTATTTGCAAGATTGGTCTGCGGACCCAAACTCCCCGCTGTCGTGGAGATTCCAAAAGAAGATTGCGGGTTCAGGTGCTGTCGGTGACATTCTTACTCACGTTTTGGATTTAGCCAGATACCTTGCCGGTGAGGTCACCGAAGTTTCAGCCCTAACCAATCACATCATCAAGGAGCGTCCACTGCAGCAATCTGGAGTCGACTCTCTTGGGAATTCAAAGGGCGGTTCCGAAGGCCCCAAGGGCGAAGTGGATGTCGAAGATGAGGTCATGTCACTACTCAAGTTCGAATCTGGAGCTATCGGTTCTGTGGAGGCAACTCGAAACGCTTGGGGCCGCAATAACTTCATCACGGTAGAGATACATGGTTCAGAAGGTTCCGTTTACTTTAACTACGAAAACCGCGATGAGCTTCAGGTCTGCTTTAAATCAGACGGTGATGACCGTCGAGGTTTCAGGACCGTCTACACCGGACCTAATCACCCTAACGGCGCTGCGCTATGGCCGATCCCTGCGCTTGGCATTGGCTATGGCGAAACCAAGATCATCGAGGCTCACGACCTGTTCCTTGCAATTGCTGGAGTAGAGCCGGTTCGTCCCGACTTCGGTGATGGGTACCAAGTAGCTTTGATCGACGATGCAATCCTAAGATCTGCGGGAACCGGTCTTTGGACCAAAGTTCCGCAGTTGAATCGCGATACCGGAGCGGTAACAGACGGTGTCTAAGGAGCTTGGGCCGGTTATTGAGATGCGGGAAATTAGCAAGTCCTTTGGAAGTAACCCCGTGCTCAAGGCGGTCGACTTTAGTGTAGAAGTCGGGGAGGTTCATGCCCTTGCAGGAGAAAACGGCGCTGGCAAATCAACGTTGATGAAGATCTTGCAAGGTGTCTATCAGAAAGACTCTGGCTCGATTTACATTTCCGGGTCAAAGGTTGAAATTACCGACACCTTCTCCGCCAAAAAGGTAGGAATCGGCATGGTGTTCCAGGAGTTTTCGTTGATTCCTAGTCTGACGGTTGCCCAGAATATATTTCTTACCAACGAGCCGACCAAGTATGGATTGATCAGAGATTCGAAAGCCAAGTCCCTGGCCGCTGAGTTGTTTAAGACCATGGAAGTTGATTTAGATCCGGGCAGGCTCGTCGAGTCTCTCCCAACTGCTTTGTGGCAGTTGACCGAGATCGCGAAGGCACTTGCCCAGGACGCGAAGATTTTGATCATGGACGAACCCACTGCTTCGTTGGCAAAGCATGAAACCGAAGGTCTTTTTAGTCTGATTCAACGGTTGAAGAAAAAAGGAATTTCGATCATCTACATTTCGCATCGGATGGATGAAATTTATCGCATCGCGGATCGTATTACCGTGCTGCGGGATGGATCGAGAGTCCTTACCTCTCGGCTGGAAGACCTGACTCCGGAGAAAATCGTGGAGGCAATTGTCGGAAGAGAGGCTTCAGCCCACCTCCTACACCGGGACCGCTCAGAAAATATATCCGAGGAAATTGTTTTAGAGCTTGAGAACCTAACTTGCGGAAGCAAGGTGCAAGGAGTCTCTTTGAAGCTGAGGAGAGGGGAAATTCTTGGCTTAGCGGGGCTCATGGGATCCGGCCGCACCGAGCTTGTTAATGCAGTGTTTGGAGTGCTTAGGCCCACCTCCGGGACTATCAGTATCAATGGCAAGCGAATCAGAAACAACTCGCCCTCAGACGCAATCTCGAATCGAATCGCTCTAATCCCTGAGGATCGAAGAAGCCAGGGTTTAGTTCTTGATCATGCGGTGACTGAGAACCTGACGCTCCCACTAATAGATCAACTGACAGTAGCCGGATTGCTCTCGAGCAAGAAGGTTCTAAAAAAGAGCCAGGAAATAATTAAGCAGTTCGAGATCAAACTTGCTCACCCGGAAATAAAAGTAGGTTCGCTCTCTGGCGGAAACCAACAAAGGGTCGTTATTGGCAAATGGCTAGCCACCGACCCAGAGATTCTGATGATGGACGAGCCCACAGCTGGGGTGGACATTGGAACCAAAGGTGAGATTCTCGATCTAGTGCGAACTATTGCCAATAGCGGAAAATCTATAATCCTCATTTCTTCAGAGCTCCCGGAATTACTTTCTGTCTCAGATCGAATTTTGGTGATGAAGGACGGGCGAGTTTCGAAGAGTCTCGATCGCAAAGAAATACCCAACGAAGAATATCTGCAGCTAGCAATCCAAGGAGCATCGTGAGTAATCAAACAGCATTCGCGCCAATACTTAGTCGGCTAAAGCGATTTGAGTGGCGCCAGAACATCATCTACATCGCGTTTGTGGCAGTTTTTCTGCTATTCGCTGTTTTATTGCGAGATTCAGGCTTCACGAACCCGAACAACCTGATGAACATTCTTCGGCAAACCGCGACCATAACTGTTATGGCCGTCGCCATGACATACGTGATTGCTGCCGCGGAAATTGATTTGAGTGTCGGATCGATAGCAGGCCTCTCGTCTGTTGTCACGGCAATGTCCATAAGTAGCTGGGGCCTAGTCCCTGGCATTATGGCAGGGCTTTCGGTTGGGCTAGTCGCAGGCGCAATCAGCGGCGGCTTAGTTGCCTGGCTGAAGGTTCCCTCGTTTTTGGTGACCCTGGGAATGCTCGGCCTTCTTGTGGGAGTGGCACGATGGATTACGGCCTCGGCACCTATTCCAATTGCTGACCAAACCTACATTGCTATTTTCGGCGGCGGTCAACTTGGGCCTGTCCCAACCATCTTTATCTGGGTGACTCTGGTTGTCGGAATTGGTGCGATCGTTATGAATAAAACTAAGTTTGGTCGACACGTTAGGGCAACCGGTGGAAACTTGGTTGCCGCCGGGTACACAGGCGTCAAGACAGATAA
>Ga0209199_1000528_pt1 | contig 53581 bp, 30 predicted proteins | sample COGITO_mtgs_1105_7_FD_184805 | JGI IMG/M metagenome (GOLD analysis project Ga0209199, IMG submission 184805) | Pelagic marine microbial communities from North Sea - COGITO_mtgs_110523 (SPAdes) (version 2) | ecosystem: Environmental > Aquatic > Marine > Epipelagic ... | reverse complement strand
AATGCTTCCGAACCCAAACTCACTCCGCAAGGAGACCTAAAGGGTAAAAACATGGCATTGAATTCAAGCCCGTCAAAATCAGAGTTGATTGTTCCCCAACCCCTTGATACAGCCGAATTGGCAGAGATTTCTAATGCATTATTGACCAATAGTCGTCTGAAAAGTGTGCATGGAATGGCAAAAGTAAAAGGAATAAAAACTGGAAATATTGACAGTTTGATAAAACTCACAGGGTTTGGTTCCCGACTAGATGGAAGCTGTTATGTGACCAGTATCCAGCATGAATTATATCGAGGAGACTTCTTTACGACTTTCGGTTTTGGACTCAAGGCCAACATGAGTGAACAGAACAAGGGGATTGATCTCTCAAAACTTGTCCCACCCATTAATGGACTTCATATAGGTGAAGTGAAAAAAATTGACAAGGATCCCGATAATGAATATCGAATAAAAGTTCTTATTCCTGCTTTAAAAGCGGCTGGAGATGGACTTTGGGCAAGATTAACTCACTTTTATACCAGTCCTGGCGCAGGCTCTTTTTTTATTCCAGAGGTCAAATCTCAAGTTGTGGTTTCCTTTATCAATAATGACCCCAGACATCCAGTTATTTTGGGAGGCTTGTACACCAAAACAACCAAACCCTATACTGAAATCAAAGCTAAAAATGAAAATAAAGCTTTTGTGAGCAGAGAGAAATTGACCCTTGAATTCGATGATAAAGACAAGGATATAATCATCAAAACCAGTGACAAAAATAAAATCACGATTAGTGAGAAAAAGAAAGGGATTACGATTGAAGATCAAAATGGAAATGAAATCAAAACCTCCAAAAGCGGAATATCAATCTCTAGTAAAAAACAAATTAAAATATCCTCAAAGGCCGATGTAAGTATCAGCGGTTTAAAAGGGGTTACTATCAGTGGTAAGTCAGGAAAGGGGCTGTCTTTTGACGGAAGTAAGGTGAATGTTAAATCTAAAGCTAAAGTCAGTGTCAAAGGCAGTGGAGTTGACCTCAATGGTTCAGGTGCCATTAATATAAAAGGAGGAAGTGTAAATATTAATTAAGAGGCTATGGATGAACAAGAAAAATCATTTTTAGGAGTTGGTTGGGCTTTTCCACCCACTTTTAACAAGAGCAGAGCAGATGTTGAGATGGTTACAGAAAGTCAGGACATCAAGGAGAGTCTAGAGATTTATTTCGCTACTCGTTTTGGAGAACGTGTGATGAGAAGTGAATATGGTTGTATCATACACGATTTGGCATTTAAATCTTCCAACACCAATTCATTGAAATCTGTGGAGATCAGCCTTGAAAAAACCATTCGTGAGTTTGAACCAAGAATCATCGTACATGGAGTAAAGTCAGAGCGTACGAATATCGATGATGGAATCATCAATTTCATTGTGGATTATGAAATTCAAACCACAAATGTAAGGGACAACATTGTCTTTCCTTATTATATAAATGAAGGTACTAATATCAAATAGAAATTCTTGGAGGACAAGTTTACCCATTTTCTGAACCCAGACAACTTCAAAATTGACGATCGCAATTTAGAAGATCTCATTTTGTTTGTCCAAAACCTTTCAAAGCATTATCAATATTTTGATTTGAAGAACAAAAAGGGGGGGGATTGGTTTGACCTTTTTGCTTCTGACGAGTCATTCCTATTGGCAGATATTTCCAAATTTGAAATCCGGAAATACGATGCCTTGAGATTGAGTCTCACTCAAAGTTTTGATGAGTTGTCCTCTGAAAAAGAGAAAAAAGAAATATTCCAATCTTTTTTCGAATTGTTATTTACCTACTTTAAAATCATTAATGATTGGTATGCTTCTGCCACAAGAAATAATCTTTCACGCGAAAGCTCTGAAATTGAGTTGGCGATTGAACAAACCATTCAAAAAAAAATAAAACCTTTCTTTGAGGAATTTGCTGCCTATGCCTTGTATATCGAAAAGGAAAATGAAGAAAAATTAAAACTCAAAATATCCTTTGAGGATTTTAAAACCATTTGGAAATTAAAAGATATAAGTCCCAAAAACATTTTCCAAAAAATAGACAGTACACAACCCAAACTCAGCAGTGGTTTGAAAAAGTTGATTTTACTGTATACTCCAGTCTATGAGTCCCTTTTGAGCCTTCAATTTAGAGCTTCAAAACTTTTCAAAGTGTCCATTGATGAAAATTCAAATCACAAGGCCCATATCGGTTTATTGATTGCTTTTTTTAAGCTTTATGAACACGCTCAAAATGACTTGAATACCTTGTCAAAGAAACATCTTGATTTCTATTACAGAAATATTCTTAGACAGCAAGCCCACGGGGTAGTGGCCAAACAGATGTTAGTTCATTTCCAAATTGATGAAAATATTGATTTCCTTCCCATCGATCAAGGGAAATTGATTGTCGCAGGGCAAAATGAAGACGGGTCAGAAATCACTTATCAGACCGAGGAGGAAATCATTCTTAACAATGCTTCCGTCTCCGAGCTTAAAACGCTTTTTTTGAGTCGAAACAACTATTATGAATATAACTCACGTCACAAATTGGTCTCTGGAATTTTTTCAAAAACCCACTGTCACGATGCCGATGCCGTTGTTGAATTTAATGAAAATGGGGATGTCTTTTCTACTTTGGGTGAAGACCAAATTCTGATCACAGATCAAGAAAAAACCATGGACAACGCTAGAGTGGGTTTTGCTGTTGCCTCCCCTTCACTTGTATTGGGTAAAAGCAACCGAGAAATTTTATTCAATTTCTCCTTTACTACGGATTCTATCAAATATTTGTCCAATCTGATTATTGACATTGCCAACAGTAAAGGCGTAACAGAAGAAGAGGTTTTTTTCGAAGTTTTTCGAGATCTCTTCACCATCACCTACACCAATGTGGAGGGGTGGATTGAGATCACTGACTATGATATTGATTACCCATCCGATTGGACACTCAATACCATTGGAATTCGCATGCATCTGCCCAAGCAATCCCCTTCGGTTGACAATTATCAGGAGGCGATTCACCAATTGAATCTCAGTGCCACCCAACCGGTTTTTCAATTTTTGATCAACTCCAACGAGTTCTATTATCCCTACTCCTTTTTGAGTGGTATGCAAATCACAAAAATCGATATTGAAGTCAAAGTAAAAGAGTTGAAGAACATCAAAGTGATTACCAATCAAGGAGATGTTGATGCCAATGCAGAATTTGATATGTTGGGCGTTAATCCTTTGGTGGGGGCTTCAATAATGATTGGGAACCATGAATTATTTTGTAAAAGAATACATCAACTCTCTATGGGATGGAGTTATACCAATCTCCCTTCCGATTTTGAGAGTATAGAAGAATATTATAAAACTTATAATCGGGAGATTCAGGACGACAGCTTTAAACTTAAGCTCACTGCCCTTTCGGATTATTCATTTTCTCGCTCTGGCACAAAAGATATCGAGATCGATATGTTTGAATCTGATGAAGAAGGACGAACACTCGCAAACCGTTTTATTGCGGAAATTGATGTAGCGGCATTCAATTTGAAGCCTAATTTTGATCTCCGTGAAGAGGACATGCTCAATTATTCAAATGATGACGAAACGGGTTACATCAAAATGGAGCTTACCGAACCACAAATAGGCTTTGGCTCCTCTGCATTTGCTAGTATTTATAATGATTCAGTTAGCCAAGCAACTCAAAATCCACCCAAGAGAGAAGCGGTTTCGATAAGCCCGCCCAACGAGCCTTATTCTCCAATGATTGAAAATTTATCTATAAATTATGAATCGGAATCCTCTTTGTATTTTAATGAATCTAATGTTTCGGAAAATGATAATGATCAAGACAATAGATTTTATTTAATCTCTCCTTTCGGTGTAGAACAGACTTTTTCAAAGCATGGGATTTCGAGTAATCATCTAATTCACCATTTTAATTACGAAGGGGAATTTATTATTGGACTTGAAAAAATTCAGGCACCACAAACGCTGAACTTTCTCATTGAAATTAAAAAAAGCGGAAATGAAAACTATGCCTTTACCCAAAATTTGGAGTGGTTGTACTCCAAGAATAATGGATGGAAAGAATTGAGTCCCAATGATATTATTTATGACGAAACCATCAATCTGACAAAAACGGGAGTGATTTCCATATCGATACCCGCCGATATTTCTAATGACTCCAGTCTTTTTAATAATGATAAATTTTACATTAAAGCCTGTTCCAAATCCCAAGCCGATCAATTCAGTTTGATTAAGGCCGTTTATACCAATGGAGTAAGAGCTGTGGAGTGTTTCGGTGAAGAGGAATTGGAAAAAACAAACCATTTACCTCCCAATAGTGCAGAAAGTTTTAAGCCCATTATACCCGGGGTGATCAATATTGCTCAGCCCATGACGACTTTTGGAGGAAAAGACAGAGAAAATGCTTTAGAGTTTTACAAACGGATCAGTCAAACGCTTCGTCATAAAAATCGTCCTGTAAACAGAAGCGACATTGAAAATTACACCCTACAACAATTCAATTGGCTTTCCTATGTAAAATGCTATTCTAAAGAAACCTCTAGTGATGAATCCAACAACAACAATATTGAATTGTTGTGTCTCAAAAAGATTGATCCAACCCAAAATATTGATGAGATAAAACTGAGTACTGCAGATAAAATTATTGTAGAATCCTATTTGGAAAAAATAATTTCACCCTTTGCAAAAATTGAGGTCATAAGCCCTCAGTTCGAGGATATTTGGATTAAATGTAAAATCAAGTTTAGAGACATATCGGGCGGAAAGGGGATTGCCAGATTAAATAAAGAATTTTTCAATTATCTCTGTCCATGGGCACATTCAGATCAAGAGAGAATTGTTTTAGGACAGAAGATAAAAAAGAGTGAAATTATAAAATTTGTCAAATCTCGATCCTACATTTCTTTTGTTACTGGTATTTCAATCATTCACATCAAAACCTTGAGTGATGGATCCAAAATATTTTGTGATACTGCCAACAAGGATGAGAATACGGAGTTCATTGAGACAGGAACTGTACGTTCTTTATTGGTTCCCCGAAAAAACAAGATCGAACAATTGGATCAAGAAATATATTCCGAACCAGAAACCACCGATTACTACGAATTGGGAATTGGTGAGAATTTTATTATTTCTTCTGACAGTGAGGAAAGTCAGTTTTTGAAAGCTCCAAAAAATGACCAAAACAAGAAAAATAAATCCAACCCCTTCATATTCAATATCAAATTTTAACAGATTATGGCTTTAATCAATAGACAAACGTTAAAAAATTATTTTAAAAAAGGAGGTTTTGCAACGGAGAAACACTTTGTAGATCTTATCGATTCCTCTTTAAATGTAGTTGATGATGGAATTTCTATTCAAAGAGAACACGGTCTGAAGATCAGTCCGATTGGTTTCTCAACCAAATTAATTTCCTTCTTTAAAAAGTCCACACAAAAATCCCCCGAGTTTTCTTTTGAACTGGATCAGGCTAATGCCCCTGGATTATCAATTCAGGGCGAAAATGACAAAAGCGTTGTTAAGGTCAAGAAAGAAGGTTTGGTGGGCATCAACACTTTCGATCCCAAATACGATTTTGATGTCAACGGAACGGTAGGAATGAAATCTAGAGTGGGAACCCACGCCATAGGAAGTGTTCCTGGAGACGGAAATTGGCACAGTATTCTTTCCAATTTAGATGGAGTCAATGCCTATGAGATTACGGCCAACATAAAAGGAAAAATTGGCGCTGGTCGATACAGTATAGCACATGCCATTGCACTATCTGCTTTTGGAGGTAGAGGTAGTCGAAACAAAATAAAGACCACTGTAGCCAGTTATGGGAGTTTCTTCTATAAGATTTCATTCAGATGGTATGGAGATGTTCATAACTATGAATTACAGGCCAAAACAACCCGTCATTTTGGAATTGACGAAAAAACGGGTAGCCCATTTCCATTATCTTTTAATATTGTTAAACTTTTTTCTGATTAAGCCATCTCATGATTGAGCCAAAATTCTTGACATCTCCCGATTATACGAGCAAAAGCATGCATTATGAATTTTTGCGTCAGTTGGGCGTGGAGTGGATTCAACGTATTTCGGGTGAAAAATGGACAGATTATAATTACCATGACCCAGGGATTACTTTTTTGGAACAACTATGTTATGCCTTAACCGATTTGGGTTATCGAACCAATTTTCCTATTCAGGACATACTGCTGAGCAGTAACGATGATTTTGATTTAGAAAAATACAATCTACTTATCCCTGCCAATAAGATATTTTCTTCCGCGCCCCTTAATTTGGTTGACTTTAGGAAGATGATTATTCAACAAATTCCCAACGTAAAAAATGCATGGATTAAACCAGTTGAGGAAAACCAATTTGGATTTAAGGGGATATATAATGTCTTGATTCAATGCGATGAAGAAATTGGAGACCATGAAGTCAATGAAATCAAATCACAGGTAAATCAGTTGCTGATGCAAGACCGTTCTTTGTGTACCGATTTTCAAGACATCAAAATTTTACAAAAGGACACCTTGAGCATTTCGGCTGAAATCAGTTTGGATTCATTTGTATTGGGCGAATCTGTTTTGGCGGAGGTCTATCAGAAAATTGAAAAGGCCATCAATCCCAGTGTTCCTTTTCTCGAGTATGAAGATATGATTGCCAAGGGATATTCCCCTTTAGATTTGTTTACCGGCCCCGCTGTAGTCAATGGATTTATAGATGAGAAGGAGTTGAAGAACAAAACCAATGAAATTTATGTCTCTGAACTCAAAGAATTGATCGAAAACATAGAGGGGGTTGTTAGCGTGGATCAAATAGATGTGTTCAAAAATGGGATAAAAGTTTTTGATGATCTGATTCCATTTGGTGAGGATACATATCCTTCTTTAGAAAAAAACATTCACCATTACCACAGCGCCTCAGAGCGGGTCGTTTTTTTCCGAAACAGTAACAAATATGAAATTGACACCGTAATCTTGTCTCAACTTTACGACGCATTGACAGTGGCATCCAAAACAAGTTTTTTTAAACCACAAGAGATAAGGAGTAAGGATTTTACAAGTCGGTTTTCCAAAGAGCAGATTGAAGAATATTTTTCAATACAAAATGAATTGCCATCCATCTATGGGCTAAAGGAAAACGAACTCAGTTCCTCGACCAACCGAAAAAGAAAGGCACAGACAAAGCAACTCAAAGCCTATTTAACCTTTTTTGAGCAGGTCATGTCAAATCATCTCAGTCAGTTGATCAATTTGAGGAATATTTTCTCCATAGACAAACAAGTCGATCAAAGCTATTTTACTCAAGTCCCAGAGAGTATTCCAGACGTGAAATCAATTCTCGTGGACAAGGAACTTGTGGGATATCAAAAAAATCTCCAGCAATTGACAGAGAGTGAGGAAAAAAAATTCCTCAGAAGAAACCATGTCATTGATCATTTGCTTTCTCGCTTTGGGGAGTCGTTTAATTCTAATCTTCTCCAAAAACTCATTCAATCTTCTAACGACCACCTCAGTGAGGGTGAAATTCAAAGAATGGCACTGGATAAGAAAATTGATTTTGCAGAGGAAATCGTCAATTTAGGTAAAAATAGAATAAAAGGGTTTAATTTTTCTCTACCCACGTGGGATCATCAAAATATTTCCGGCTTAGAATTGCGTCTTAAATTGATGTTCGCCATTCAAAATAAAAATATTCGATCATTGGTTGCTCCTATATTGGATAACTATCAAAAAAAGTCAAGTAAAGAGAAATGGACTGTTAGAGAAGTTCAAATTATAAAGGGTCCCAAAACAAAATTACTTTCAAAATCGGGCGATTACTCCCTCGATGAAGTCTCTATCTATTGTCCCGATCCAACTTATTTTAAGTCACTTTTTATTTTCGCTCCCCGTTCGAAGAGTTATCGTATTGTTCCTACCAGAGTCAACAATAAGGTGGTTTACAATCTTCTATTTAACATTCCCAATCAAGAGTTTCCTGCCGTAATTTATCGTGCGTCAAAGAAAAAAGAGTGTGAAGAAAAATTAGAACAACTCAAAGAAAAGTTTAGAACTTTTAACAACGAATGTGAAGGAATGTTTGTGCTTGAACACATTCTCCTTCGTCCACTTGTATCGACCAATTACATTACTGTTTTTAAAAATGAACAAGGGGAGGAGTTCTTAAAAAGCTATAGCGCTTCAACTTTTGAGGATCAACGAGAATTTAGAGATGATGTGTATGTATTGGGGGTGAATGCAGACAACTATTCCGTTCAAAAAGCAAAAAGGAAAAAATCATTCAAAATTGTCTTGTATGATATACTAAACAACCCTGTGTTCGAATCATTAAAGACATTTGACACCAAAGCGGAAGGTTTAGAAGAAATCCAAAATTATATTAACTTTTTTAGTGGGCACAAGCGCAACAAAACAGATTTGAAAGAGTTTTCTTCAATCAATATTGACATTGGCAACAGTCATGAGTTCCCGGTCGACTTTGACTATTCTAATTCTTTGAGCATCATATTACCCAATTGGCCTTTTCGTTTTCAAAACAACGAATTTTTAGACCATCTCAAGGAACAAATCAATCATTTTATTCCAGCCCATATCAAATTTAAAATCTACCTTTTGGAGGTAGACAAACTCGTCCTTTTTGAAGAGACCTTTTTAGGTTGGCTAAAAAGTAAAATGGATCGAAATAATGACGTTTCCGATCTCATGTCCATGCAATTGATACAATTGCTTCAGCGTTATAACTCAATTCAATAAAATGGCAACCAAGGCAAGGATTAGAAGGCTTGTTATGGAAGTTGAAATTCCTTCTGAAAAGGATTTTGAAAGCATCAATCAAAAGGCCAGAGACTTTGTCAATAGAAATCTTCTGGCGGAGATTCAAAAAATAGCGGATGAATTGGATCCTAAGGTCAACTATATCATTGATCAAATTGAAATTGATTTAGGAACAATAAATTTTCAAGACCCCCATAGCCTGACGCAATTTTTTGGAGAATTATTTAGAAAACAATTCTCTCGCAAAAAAGCTTCTGCCAAAGTCACCGAATCTGTCAAATTTGAAAATGCTATTCTTCAATTTGTAGATCAGGGTTCACTTCCTTGGTGGTTCGATCGATCTGAGGGACTCAAAAGGGATATTTCAAAAAATAAATTCTCACAAGATTTTCTGAATAAAATCAGGTTTCTATTGGTGAACTCAAAAGAGAATTTCTTTCGATTACAAAACTTTTTGGGTACCCGTGGTTTTGAAGATTTTTTAAAGGAAATTTTAAATAAAAATCATTCCTTTTTTGTTTCCAGCATTCGACTTATAGAGATTTTGTCTAATAAAACCAAACAGAAATGGGTCATTTCTAATTACAATAAAAAAACACTACAACATTTACTTTTTGTAAAATTTTCTGTCGAAAAACCCGAAAAAAAACTAACACTTCTCAAAGTTCTTGAACAGTTTGCAGAGCAAACAGGTCAAGATATGGAGGAATTATTTGCACTTTCCCTAGACCAAATTACAGATGAAAAAAAGGAGTTCAATCAAATTTTAACCACCCTCTCCAAAGAACATTCATCCATTCAATCTCCTCAAAGTTTATATTTGGCAGACGCAAGTGTCATTTTGATTAATTACTTATCAAATGGCTTAGATTCACTACCCCCTGGTTATGCGGATTTCCTTGTTTTGGACGATTTGTTTCAAATGATCCTAAAGCAGTACAAGAAACCGTTTTTACAACAAATTAAGTCTGTCAAAGCCAGTAACGAAGCACTGCTAATTCAAAGGTTAAGTTTCTTGTTTAATCGTAGCAGATTGTCACCACTTCTCGTCATTTTGACTGATGAATCTTATGCCTCTTTCTCTGAAATCATTTCATTTGTTAGATCCTCCCAAATGATCAACCTATTGGAGCGTCAGAGAATTTCGACGGACTACCAAAGTTTTGACAGTGCTGTTTTAAAATTTGTGCTCTTTGAATATCCAACGACCTCCAATGATCAAACCCTATTGGAGCAATTTTTCAAATCACTCTCTTCAGACTTTGGATTGAATTACTCCGATTTGATTCAGGAGTTTTATTTAAGTTTCAAATCGGGGAAACAGCATCAGAAAGTCGCTTCTGCCTTGCAAGAAATATACAATAAGGAGATTGTTTTAAAATACAATTTTAAAGCTCAGTTTACGATCCCCATTGAAAAAGAAGTATTTGAGTTAGATCCAAATTTGAGTTTATTTCAGCGGGAGTCATTCCTTTATTTTGCAGACCTACTTTTCAGGCCTCCAATAGCTAACCTTTTATTAAATCGTTTTGACTCCTCTAAAGATTTATTAATTTTTATTTCTTCAGAGATTCAAAAAGTAAAAGGAGAGGATTTTGGAGACCTAACCATTAAGTTGTTGACTGTATTGGCAAGAAGAACTACATCTAATCTTTCAGATTGGGTTGAAAACACCATTCAATACATCAGCCCTAAAATCCCTAAAGATTCTTTTGACCATCAAATATTAGCCAAACTCACCCGAAAGCAGCACAGTGAAAGTTCAGATGATGTTCAGCCAAGACCTCAGCAATCTACCTTATTTCGTTATGAGTTAGAAATGAAATTGACTCCCTTTCAAGAGGAGTCAGTAGTATTGTTTTTATCGCTTTACAATGAGTTTGCGAAGAATGAACTTTTTAGAAGTAAGTTTTCTAATCTTATAGAATTTGAGAAATTTTTATCAGATGACCTAAATGGTTCTTCGCTGAGCGATTTTGAATTGTTGATAGAAAATGTTTTTTCCAGAATTTCTATTGCAACACAACTATCTTATCCCAAAATCATTGATATTGTAATAGATGGGATAAGTGATAAAAATGAAAAGACCTATTTTGACCTTAGTATAATCCGAAAGTATAAAACAGCTTTGTCAGAATCTTTCAGTGATGGAGAGTATGCCCTGGAAAGTGATCAGAACTATTTGATTAAAAAAGGAATCTCATTCGATGATAGGAAAATGATTTTATTCCTTTTCCAACATTTGGAGAAATTGCGAAGTACTCCAACTTTTAAAAGGGAGTTTTCAAACCGAAATAAAATATTGGATTTTTTAGCCCAGCAGTTTAAGTCTCTTTCGTCTCATTATGAGATGCATGCTCACCTTATAGATCGGCTAGCATTGAAACTAAAAATTCCATACAACAAAATAGTTGATGAAATCATAACATCGATTAAATCCAAAATCACAAAGTCCAGTCTTGACTTTGAGTTTATGGCTTTTTTCGACTCCAAAGACAGGAAAATCCAAGTAGATCCCGCCCAAGAAAAGCTACTTTTCACAACGATTCAAAAACAAGGCGTTACCCAAGATCATTATAAAACAAAGACTTTCCAATTATACTTCAGGGTATTTGAGCAATTCAAAAATCAAAAAAATTACAATAAAGTCTTTCCAAAAGATGCTGATTTAGCCCGTTTCCTGTCCAAGCAATTCAAAGCGCAATCCGGCAAAAACTTTGAGGATAAAGTAGATGTTTTTTTCGAGACCTTTGGACAAAGTACTGGAATAGGCCTTTCCAATTTGTTTGTTTTTTCTATCGATAAATTAATTTCAAAACCCTACGTCGATGAATTATCAAACCGGTTGTTGTCCAAAATGATTATAAATTTAATTGCGCTCAACCTACCCAAATTTGATTTCGGTCTTAACCCTTCAAGCATTAAAAATATTGATGATTTAGTCATTCGGATGGCTGCGTTAAAAAAAGTTTATCCGAGTCAGTTTTTACAGTTAGTCTTTTATCCAAAAGTAATTCAGATCCTCAAGCCTGTATCTTTTATCACAATAACTCAAAGGTTAGCTGCGGATTCAAACATCAATCCTCTTTGGATTGATAAAGCCCTCGATGAAAGTATTCATAAGACAAAAGGTAGTTTGAGAGAAAGAATTCGCTACATATTACTTAAAATCATTCTTAAGCCCAAGTCGATTAATTCCCAACAAGATTTTTTAAAATCCATTGAAGAACATTTATTACGTCATGATCCCAAGATTATAGAATCTGGAATTATCAATACTGAGTTCAAAACAGTTGTCGAGAATGATGAGGAATCGGATCTTTCAATGATAAACAAGATTGTCGATCTTCTCACCGAGCAAAAGGAACAGTTCATTAGTCCTTCTGATGAGTCTTCATTTGAAATGAATCAATTTGAATACCTATTGCATCACAAAAATGACATACTGCTGTCCAACGATGAAGAAAATTCAACTCGAATTCAAAAAGAATTGGACAATTTTGAGTTGATTATCTCCAGCGCAGACTCACTTCTATTTTTCCTAAAAACTTACACACAGGATATGGAACTTTTGTTGTCTTTTACCGAATTGGGATTGACAAAAGAATATAGAAAAAGAGTCATTCAAAGTCTTGACCAATTGAGTAAAAAGTTTTTGATTTTGGAAAAACGTTTGATAGCACTTCAAAGCAGTTTGCGATTTTCTAATCTTGAAAACAATACTTTTAAAATTTTATTGAGAGCACTTATTTTTAAAAACATTGGACGTTTCAAAACTGTCGAAAAATTTAATGTTAGTGATTTTACATATGGTTTTTTTGAACATCTCTCGCGTGAGAAATATCTCAATATTAGAGCCATCAATCAAATTCCTCCTTCAAAAACATCTGATCCCATTAGCTTGGAAATTGATCAAGCACTAAAGGTTTTTACCGATCGTGGAAGTTATTTCGGAATCAGTAAAAAAATTCGTGATGAGGTGTATTTTAAGGATTTGGCTCTTGCCGTTTTGAAACACGATCAATTGCCCGAATGGTCCTTGTCCGAAACTTTTACTGCTAAGGATTCTTGGGCGTTTATTATATCCAGAATTGAAAATCAAGATTTTGAGTTCACCTCAAGATTTATCCAATTGATGCCTATATCTGATGGCTTTTTGGAAGCCATAGCCGAAAAGCCACTGAAGTTTTTCACCTCTTTTTTCCAACAGATACAGACCCCATCTATGGGGTATGATCTCAGTATGAAGTTTCAGCAATTGGTCAATTACTTTTCCAAAAAGCCTTGGAATTCAAAAGATGATGTGGTCAAAGTATTGGTTCAATTTGTCCTTCAAAAATCGGTTTGGAATTCCAATAGTTTGATCCAATTTATTGGACAGTTGAGGGAATTTCTGAAGCCCAGAACGAATTTCACCAGTTCTCAAATAAATGAGGAAATAGATAAAGCCTTGGATAGAACTTCTTTCGCATCATCTTCCAAAAAAACTGATCCATTCACCCGTGAGGATATAATAGAAGCAACACGTTATTTTATTGAACTGGGTCGTTTTCCTGATGCTTATCAGAGGGACCTTGTCGATCTTAAAAAAGAGGTTCGTTTGGTCTTGATTCAAAATTCCATTTCACTCAAGCAACTTTTACGATCCTATCTCAATCGATCCGATGCAGTTATTAATATTTTAAAAATCATTTCACAGCAAGAATTGATCAAAAGTACAGTAGCGTTATTCTTTCAGGAAAACGAAGATCTTATTGTAATCGGTGAAATTCTGTTTTCAGGCCTTAACAAGGCAAACGATACCCCCCAAAAACTACCATTATTTTTCAGACTCATTCATGAGTATTTTATCAGCAATGGATTCAAATCCAGTGCCATAAAAAGTTTTTTTGTTAGTTTAAAAAATGAAGACAAAGCTCTTTATTCCACTTTGGTTAAAGAATTTTTAGCCTTCAAAAAATCAAAAAGAGGGAAGGATTCTCTTGCCATCAGTAAATTTCTGTTGGATATCGTAAACATAGATGACTTTACAGCAAATCTGGAACCTAAAAATATTGATTTAGAGCGTTTGGAATACTATGTTGAATTTGGTTCTTCAAAATATGATGATGTTTTGTTGAGCAGGAGTAGTCTGTATGATATTTTTCAAAGACTTATTGATCAAGAAGAATTACTAATAAAGAAAAGACTTCATCAATGGGGGAATTCCAAAAACAAAATTCGAAGAATTCTCAAGCTATACCCTGAAAATAAAACCAAAAAACTTCTTGATTTTATTCATCCAGATTTGGCCACTTTTTTGGATTTCTTAGATTCAATTTTGAAAAGGGAACATAATAGTTCGCTGCCTTCAGCACTTGGATTAGAGCATTGGGAAGGAGTCATTGTATTTAGTTTTGGTTATTGGTCGTCCAAAAATCTTATTCTTTATTCGCTCAAGGATCTTACTCAAATGTATCTCAGTCAGATATTCAACCAACTGAGTATCAGTAAGGAGGATTTTATACTTCAACTAAAGGAAAGTTCTTCCCAACAAATAGATGGGGTCAAACAAAGATTGATCGATTGGACTTTACAATTGGATACCAGTCCAGCCGTAAATCAAAACAAATATCCAAAGGAGAAAGAGGTAAAAGATTTGTCTGATGATGAGAGTTTTTTGGTGGAAAATGCTGGATTGATTTTGTTGTGGCCTTTTTTAAGTCGACTTTTTGACAAACTCAACCTTTTGGAAAATGGAGCCTTTGTTGACGATGAGTCCCATCAAAAAGCCATTTTACTTTCAGAATATCTCGTGACGGGAAAAACAGTTTTTGAAGAGTCCTTTTTAGCTTTAAATAAGATCATTTGTGGTGCTCCTTTGGATATGTTTGTGGACATTAACATTCCTCTTGAAAAATTTGAATTGGATCTTTGTGAGTCATTGCTCAACAGTGTCATTAAGAATTGGGAAAAAATCAACGGTTCATCAGTCACAACACTCAGGGAGACCTTTTTGAGAAGAGAGGGTTCTATAAGTAAATTCAATAGTGATTTTAATTTGAATATAGAAAAGAAAACCTTCGATGTTTTATTGAATACTTTGCCTTGGAATATTAAAATGATTCAAACAAGTTTAATGAAAAATCGAATTTTAGTAGATTGGATATAATGGGTACCTCAGAAGCGACAAAACTTAATGCCTTCACTTTCAATAATGAAATGATATGGCTATCGAATAAAATCGATCATAGGCTCGATTTATTTTTCAAAAGTGATGCCCCAAAATTTGAGGAGGTTATGCCTCCAGAAATCAAGGATGATCCTAGTAATTACGCAAATTTTATAAGAACCTATTGTACCGATGATGTCGAGAGGATAATCATCGTAATGGCATTGGCCCATTATTTTAAGCCTGAATTATTTGACCGATTTCTGATTAAAAACAAAGGATTAGGGAAAAATTTTACTGAATTCGGTGGAAAGACGAGCGATAAAACGGAAAATATTTTTGTTCCTACCCTCCGTACCGTCGCATTTATTTTGTTTGGGGATCAAATCCCCGATTACTTTAGGTTGCAGTTTTATTTTGCTGACAATCACTTTTTTAAAATTCAAAATGCTGTAATGCTCAATAAAGAAAACCATTCTTTTTTAGATGCTACTTTAGTTCTGGGTCGTGAATTTCTCCAAAATGTCACCAACGGAAATGAATATAAACCCAATTACAGTTCCGAATTTCCTGCCAATTTGATCACTACCGACTTGGATTGGGAAGATTTGGTTTTGGAATCCTATATTTTTGATGAAATAGATATCGTTAACACTTGGCTTAATAACAGAGATCAAATTTCTCAAAATAAATTACTCTCCAAAAAAATTAATAAAGGATACAAATGTTTGTTTTATGGTCCACCTGGAACCGGTAAAACACTTTCGGCGACCCTTTTGGGGAAAAAAAACAATCTTGATGTATTTCGGGTCGATCTTTCCCAGGTCGTTTCCAAATACATTGGTGAGACAGAGAAAAACTTGGCCTCTATATTCGATATTGCTGAAAACAAAAATTGGATTCTTTTCTTTGACGAGGCTGAGTCACTGTTTTCCAAGCGAACAGCCGTAAATGATGCCAAAGACAAGTTTGCCAATCAAGAAACCGCCTATTTACTACAAAGAGTAGAAAACTATAACGGATTGATTATTCTGGCTACCAATCTCAAACCCAATATAGACCTTGCATTTTCCAGAAGATTACAATCTGTAATTAACTATGCTATACCCAATCATACTCAACGCAAAGCCCTGTGGACTAATGCTCTCAATGGAATTGCTGACCTTAGCGAAACCGAAATTGATAAGGTTTCCAAAACCTATATAATCAGTGGAGGATCAATTAAGAATGTTATTCAATATGCATGGTTGAAATCCAAAGTTGGGAATACGAGTATCACACTCGAAAACATCATGATTGGAATCAGAAGGGAATTGGCCAAAGATGGAAAATCATTTGAAAAATAAATTCAAATTCAAGTCCCTAAAGCAAGACATTTAACCACTAAAAATTTATTGATTTAACGGGTTTAATATCTTCGATTCAAGGGTTAATTTTCATTCAAAAATTAATAAAAACTTATTATAGTAAGTAAGAATAATATACTTATTTTAGTAACAAACAAGAGGGGTGCAATTTCTGACAAATGGATGTGAAGTTCCGAAAGGATACTTCGAGTTCAACATTTTTTATCAATTAAATTTTCAATGGGTTTGGATCAGGATTTTTTGTGGTTGCTGTCGTGATGTTAGAAAATATCAGGTTAATTATAAATATTCAATAATTTGAACAATCCATTTAGATCAAATAAAATCATACTGTCCTTTTTAGATTATTTTAAAGAGAACAAGATTGGATTCGTTTTGAACACCATAGATGCTGCGCTAAATAAATTGTTTGTCGATTTTTTAAAACAGAAACTTAGTGAGCAAATAGAGGGTCTCAGTTCCTACAACTTTTTTGTTTATGGAGGGTTAGACGATGAGTTGTATCACAACACAAAAATTTTCAAATCCAAAGATATTCTCAAACACAAAGAGGATCTGGATAACACACTGTTTCTAATTCAATTTGAAGACTCTGGGATTTTCAACGATCCAAAAAACACAAGTATCATCAAGCATCTACTGGATTTAAATGCCCATTTGATCATCCAATTTCCGAGTAATTTTGCCCATCAACTAGACTTTGGAAATTATGGGGACGATTTCATTAGCAAATACGTTTCCGGTTCTATAAATGTCCCTAATTTGTCTGTCGATGAAAAGATCAAATTTCTCACCCAAGAGTTAGAGGACTCAAAAATCAAAATAAATGAATCCATTTATTCCAATTACCTGAATCAACTTGAAAATAAAAACATCAACTTTTCTGATCTTTTTTATTTTTTAAAATACATCAAGCAACACAAAATACTTAGTCAGGTAAAAGAATTTGATATCAATGAAAACACATACGTCTTTTTTGGTGAGATAAAAAATTCGGTCAACTTACTGGGAGAAAAATTCAACAATGAAATCAATGATACCCTAGATGAATTTAATCATTACAGAATATTCCGATATCTACTGAAGAAAGAGAAAAACCAAATCATTCACTCGCAGAAAGTTTCAATCAATGAATTAGAAAAATATTGTGGTGATAAAAAACAATTTCAAAAGTTCATCGGTATTGCCACCTCTCCGGAGTATGGGATTCTAATTTTCCACCAGCACGATGAGTGGGAAGGAGACAATTTGATCTCTATCAACATTGAATTTATTGACAAGTGGCAGAAGCTAAAAAACATATGTTACGATGAGAGAGTAGAGTCCAATTTAGTGGATAAGATTCTCAACTTGGCCCAACTATATAATTCTGGTAAGGGAGAACTCTTAACTGATGAACAAGTTATAGAGAGTAACATTCTTCTGGAATCAGACAGTTTTGATAAATTTTGGGTGGGTAAATATTCCAGCGATTTCAATTTGATTAAGGGATTTGTCATCAAGTCAAAAGAATTTCGGCTTAAAATTCAAGAATCCAATGAGCGAAAAAGAATTTTAAAATTAAAAAAGGCCCGCAGGAACATTATAGTTCTGAGTACAGGATTTGTTATTTCCATGATCTGTGTTCTATTTGCATTTGCGGAATATCAGGAAGCCACCGCAGCAAAAATAGATGCAGAAAATTCCAAAAAGGAGGCTTTGGTCTATGCAGATGAAGCCAAAAAAAGTGAGTCCCTAGCGGAAAAAAATAGGGCTGAGGCTTTAAGTCTTGCCAAAATTGCACAGGAAAACCTAATCATTGCCAAAGAAAATGAAAATAAAGCCATTGAAATGACTCAAAAAGCATTTGCTGAGTCCAAAAGGGCAAGAGATTTGGCATTGATTGCTGAAAAAAACAGTCAAATTGCCCAAAACAAAAGTAAAATTGCTGAAGACGCCCTAGTCTTGGCCAAAAAAAATGCAGATGATGCACTCTTTCAAAAAAATGTAGCTAGTACCAAAATCGAACAACAGATTGCAAGAAGTAATGCTATACTTGCACAGCAAGAGTACCTGAATGGAAATTACTTCAGGGGCTATGAGATTGCAAAAAATGCTTACAAACAAAATAAAATTAATGCAGGGAATTCATTTGATAAAGATATTTTAGCGGCCCTTTATGAGGGATACAATTTTTTACATCAGAAAAAATTCATCCATAAAAACCAAATCAACAAGATTCAAATAGGATCCAAACCAGGGGTTTTCGCTTTTTCGTCCATAGACGACTCATTGAGCATAGTCATCGAGGATAAGATCCTAAAACTCAAGGTTGAAAATTTGAAATCTTTTTCTTTCTGTGGAGATTACGACTTGATCATCAACCAAGCATCAAACCGCCTTTATAAATTTAACCTTGACAAGGCTTCCTTTTCAGAAGAGATCGTATTTACCGATTCTATTTTATCCATCAACAAAGTCAAGTATGAAGGCTTAGAACACTTTTTTGTCATTAATGAAAACAACTTCGAACTATTGGATGCGAGTTTGAAAAGTAAAGGGAAATGGTCAAATAGCCTAAAAATCAACTCACTCAAAAACTACAAAGATCAATTTATTAGTGTTTCAGGCTCCAAAATTCAAATCATTGATCTCAATCTGCAAGGAAATATTTCCATAATACAGCAATATGATTTTGACGACAATATTTCATCGGTATCTTCTGTTTTTGAGTCCTCCAAGATTGCCTTAGGATTTGACAATGGGAATTTCAGCATTTTCGATCTTCAAGAGAATAAGACCTTAATTTTAAACAAAACACACAAAACTGAGATAACGGGATGTCACGTTATAACAGCCAAAAACAAAAGCGTTGTCGTCACTACAGGAATGGATTCACAGATAAAAATCTTATCAGGCTATGGAAGTGATTGGGCTGATAAAAAATTCACATTAGTTGACAATATTTCAAATCATACGTCTTGGATCAACGATTCCAAGCTGGATTATAATAACACAAAACTGCTGACTGCTAGTGCAGATGGTTCTGTCAGATTTTGGCCACTTGATCCAGAAACCTTTTTAAACCATTAACATCATGACAAAAAAATCAATTTATGCAATTGTATTGGTTGGTTTGATCCATTCTAATCTTGGATTTTCTCAAAATTTGGATTGTAATAATCCGATCAATTATGCGAGGGATTTATACTCAATTGGTGACTTTAGAACCCTAAAATTGATATTGAAAAATTGCATCTTGAACGATAAAAAGTCTTCCAATTTTGAAAGGAATCAGGCAAGAGAGTTATTTGCACTCTCTGCTATTGCTCAAGACTCTATCACAGGTGCTGAAAATTACATTACGGAGATTATTTTATCAGACGCTTCCTTCGAACCTGCATTGGGGAATTCCAATTATGTATTCAATCAGATCTTTATCAAAAGCTATAAGGATAATGTCGGTACACAAATTTCTTCGGTATCCAAAAGACCAGAGGATATCAGAACAGCACCCGCCAATGTGGAATTAATCACCTCAGAGCAAATTATTTCCAGAGGGTATGGAGACATCGTTGATCTCTTGTCGGACATCCCTGGATTTGAGATCAGTAAAACCTATTCAGTCTTATATTCTCAAATATATCAGTTGGGGTTTGCGCAAAACAATACCGAAAGGACCCTGTTGATGATCGATGGGGTAGAAGAAAACGATGTGTGGTTGAACTGGGCCTATCTGTCAAGACAGTATCCCATATCTAATATCAAGGCAGTGGAAGTGGTTTATGGTCCTACTGGAACGATGTATGGACCAAGAGCTTTTGTGGGTGCCATCAATATCATCACCTTTCCTCCTGGAGAGCGGGCAGGGGATTTTTTCAAGCAGAGAGAGAGCAGAAACTCAGATATATACACCAATATAAACATTAGTGGTGGTTCATTTAATACCAAAGACCTTGACATTACCCTTGGAAATACAATGGCCAAAAGTAAAATTAAATATCAAGTAACCGCTCGTTTTTTCAAATCCGATGAGCATGATATGACTCAAGATACCTTTTACGATTATGATGTCGCAGACTTGGATGAATTTCAATATGGTCACTTGACTTCTTCGGTAAATGAAGTAGAAATAGCAACTGGAAAAACCATCGATCAATTGACCGCTGACTACGGCTCCTATTTTATTCAATCTGGAGATGAATTATCCCTTTCCGATGCTGGACTCAACAAAGCAAGAGAGGCTGACAGAAGTGCTTATACTCGATCCGTAAATGGCCACCCGCTTGAGGCTTCAAACCATACCGACAATTTTTTTATTGGAGGAAAGTTGGCATTTGGTAATTTTTTGTTGGGCTATAGAACATGGAAAAAAATCGAAGGTTTTGGACAGTATACCGACCTTGACGTTGCTCCTTCAAAAAATGGTTCGGTCTGGGCTCCAATGAACACTACTATTTATTTAAAATTTAATGAGTCTCTCAATGAAAATATAGATTTCTCTGTATTGTCAACCTATAAAAATCACAAATTGGGCAGAGAGTCCAATCGGGTGAATTTTGTTCCTTTTGCCTATCCTTATTACTACCAAAAAGGGATATCGGATGCACCACTAACCAATTTTTTTAAATACTTAGAGGGTGGGGATTCTTCCCAAACCCACGGATGGAAAAACAGACTTTATTTTTATCAAGCTACCCAAGGTAGAACGGAGGCAAGAATCAATTACAGCAGTGAAAAAATTAATGCCCTTGTGGGTGTCGATTACAGAATTACCTCTACTCAGGGCGACTACCAAGTGTATGATGAACTCACAAATCAAGAGTTTTTTACCACTTATAGCTCAGTTGATGCCTATACTGATTACATCAGTGAAACCAATGGTCAGCTAACTGGAAAACCTGTAGGACAACTCGAAGGATTTAACGCCTATCTGATTAAGAGTCTGGGTGTTTTTGCACAAACCAGCATAAGCTTTGCCAAGAATTTCGGAGTAACTGCTGGGGTCAGATATGACTCAAAAAGTGTCAGACAAATCAGATTATTTGATGTTTATACCCCAAGATTTGGCATGTATTACAATACAGATCTTTTTACCATCAAGGGTAATTATTCCAAAGGTTATCAAAATGTTTCTCTTTGGACAAGGTTTTCAACTGGTGCAGCTCGTTACCCAAACAACAGTTTGGTGCCTGAAGAAAACGACTATTTTGATTTGACCATTATGGGGGGGGATAAATCCAAAACCTTTGAGTGGAAAGTGAACGGATTCTCTTATAAAGTGAAAAATGCGGTAACTGGAGGTAAGGGATATGTCCCTTCTTCGGGAATCACAGTGGTTGAAACTGGAACCAGTGATGCTGAATTGAATGAACTTCTCGATTCCCAGGGTATTTCAGCCAACAGTAGTGAAATCAGAAACATGAATGTAAACATCAAAGGATACTATCAGGTTATGGGTTCAACTGTCAGTTTGAACTATAGAAAAAATGGATTTAGTGCTTTTGCCAACGGAACATTTTTTGAACCCAATCAATTGGATGTCAACAACACAAAGATGAATAGGATTGCTGATATAGCCTCTTTCAAAGGAAATTTTGGACTTGGAAAAAGAATGAGTTTGGGCAATTTTAATTTAAATCTAAGTTCGAGATTGAACTGGGTTGGAGCGCGAAAGGTAGGAGCAGGAACTACGAAGTCTGGTAGTTTGGGTTATGAACTTTCGGGAGAAATACCTTCTTATTTAATTCTTAATGGGAATTTTATCATTGGCCATAAAAAATTCAGTCATGTCAAATTGAATATTTCTGGTGCCAACCTTTTAAATGCAATATATTTTCACCCTGGACCAAGATCTGCAAATGGCGATTATGGATTGGTACCACCTGAGGCAAATTGGAACGATACCGTAAACAATCAAATTTTATTTGATTTTGTTCCCTATGTCCGTCAAAGATCCAGGTTTTTAGTTTTTAAATTAATCTTTGACTTTTGAGCAAATATATACTTACTATATTTATATGTCTTATACACCTTCAGTCCTCTGCTCAGACCGTTCCGGTTATTGCCGAGTTTAGAACCGATTTTGGTATAGAAAAGCTAGACCTCAGGTTTAGACCTGTTTTCTATTTTATGGCAAAGGAAAGAATGAGAAGAGAAGTTTTTCTTGGCTATAGCATCAATAAAACCACAAAATTTTTCAGTTATTCAAGGTACAATGATTACGAAAAAAAGTTTTACACGGGTTTTAGATTTGACAAGAAAATCTATTTTACGGATAATATTACTTTAAACAACCAGTTCAGATATCTCAGTAGTCCCGCTGATGATACCGATAAGGATATTGGTATATACATTCCAGACCTTCTCTATAATTTTAAAAGTATTAGTATTGGTTTGAGGGCATTTCTCATCAACAGAATAGAAAGCCTTGACGAAATTAAAATGACCAAGCCTTATGTTGGTCCAGCTGTAATATTGAAAGCAGAGAAGCTCATCACCATGTTAACAGTCTTACCAGATGTCAACCAACATTCTGATGATTATTTATTAATGGCATTATTTATTTTCCGATTATGAAAAGCGCCAATGCCAAAAAGTTGTCCATACTTGTTTTCCTGTCGATTCTTATTGGTATATATATCCCCTTTTTTTTCGTATTTGTAAATGCTGAATTTCTCAGATTAATCGATCCTAAATACCTCCCTTTTGCATTTATAATCGGTGGGATTGGGGGGTTGTCCTTTGCCAAGTTATTTGAGTTAATTGAAAAAAACTTACCGACAAAATCCGCATTGATTTTGTTTTCTACCCTAATTTCATTAGTATTAACCATCATCTGGGGGCTATATAAGTTTACCGATGTCCCCAAAGAGGGCTTAGTCTTCTTTCTGTACTCTTGGTTTTGGGTTTCATCGAGTATAGTGATTATGATTTTCTGGAAAATCCCTACCCTTATTTTTGATTTATCCGAAAACAAAAAATACAATAGCTTTATCAGTATAGGGGAGGTGTTTTCAGCCATTCTGGTTTACATAATCGTTATTCCACTGATTGAAAACTTTAATCTATTTGGTAGGGAGAACTACTTACTAATTTCATTTATAAGCCTTTTTGTTTTTTCTTCAATTATTTCTGGACTGAATTTTGAAAGTCAAACCGATGTGGTGAAACCCAAAAAGAAATTCAAACAAAACAATTTGTCCTTTAGGACTTTTTTCAAAATAGACTTGTTTAAGTATCTTTTTATTTCTGTTGTCATAGTGACTTTTGTACAGTTGATCGTTGATTTCTCTTTAATGAATATTGTAAATGCCAAAAAGAGTTATTTGAATTTCAGCATTGCTTCATTTTTCTCTTTTGTTTATGGTTCTATGAGAATTCTCGAATTGATTTTTAAAGTTTTTGTTGCCAAAAAAATTATGAATCAATACGGTGTCTTGGGTGGTTTTTATTCGATGATTTTTGTCATCGGGTTGATTTATTGTATTGGATTATTTATTCACAATGCAGGAGAGAGTAACACCATTGTAATTATAATTTTAGCGGTTGCTGCTATGGGAAAAGTAATGGAACGTTCAATTAATAGAGCGGTCTATTTGCCCAGTCAAAACGTTTTGTTTCAGGCTTTCGACAAGGAAAACAAATCACTTATACAAAGTTATATTTCCGGTTTGGGTGTTCCAATTGGATTGATTTCTTCTGGTTTATTGATGATTGTTTTATTCCTTTTCGAATCCTACTATTACAAGATATTGTTCCTTTTTGGCTGCATCATTCTATCCAATTACATATGGTTTGTTGTTTCAAAAAAACTAAAGGAAAGTTATTACAAACAACTGGAAATCGTATGTAATAACATGAAATCCTTTGATATGGAATCGATTGTTGATGATCATTCTCTTGTTGATGAAGTGGTTCAGATTGACACTTCAATTAAAAGTTTTTTGAGTAAAGTTTCTTCTTTTAAAAATTATAACAAAGATGAATTGATTAATGAATTGATCCTTTTTAATTCTCGCTTGAGTTCCGACAAAAATTTTATTTACCAAGCCACTCTAAAAGACAAAAGTCAACTTCAAGAGTTTGTCAAAATATTCGAGCACGAGAAGATTGATATAACCTTATATGAGTCCCTAACGCTTCTTTTGATTTTGAATTTTAATCTCGAGCAGATTACAGGAATATTGAAAAAGAAGAGTGCCAGTTCTATTAAAGAATTTATTGACGGTGTAGTGTTAGTCTATGACAAAGATGAACGAAATTTCAATCTATTGAGGGATAAAATTTTATTACTTAAATTCATTTTTTATGCCTTAATCTACCAGCGAAGTCATAAAGATTTTTTCGAATCGATCAAGTACGAAAACAGTAATGACAAATACAAGATTCTACAACACCTGATTTTAAATCACAACATCAGCCTCAAAGAGTCTGTACTTTATCAGAATTTACTCCGAAGTTCTATTGAGAAATATTGTATCGTCATTAATTTGATTAACACTTTTCAGAGGGACAACAGTCTTGGCCTAGTCAACCGTTCATTAACCGATGAGAGTTTGATTAAAATGAAGGTGATTTTTTCAATTCTTGCACTCAAATATGATGGTAAACTCATTTTTAATATTGAAAAAATGATCATTGAAGGGAACAAAGAATCTTCGACTTTAGCCACTGAGATGCTAGAGCTTAACCTGGACGAGCACGACTTTGAGTTGTTGTCCCCAATTTTAAAGTACCAGTCTTTTGAAAAAATATTAAAAACCCTAGAGACCGAATTTCCACAACCGGTTTATACCATTGATGATGCACTTAAATCCATTATTTTATTTTACAAGAATATTCTATCTGATTTGACTCAAAATCTAGCATTGTATTATCTTATTAAACAATCAGAAACCCTCCATCAAGATGAGTACTTTACATGGTTTTTATTTGGAGATACACTTTTGATGGAGCAGTTTAATTTAAATCAGACCAAGTTCCATGAAAAAAGTAAACCTTTTGAGATCAAAGTGAATCAAAAAGAAGGTTTAAAAGAGTTAATTCCTGACATTGTTCAAATTGCGACAGATTTCCTTGACCAAAAATTACCACTTGTAGAATTCAAGTCGTTCTTTTTTAAATATGATAGATTAAGACTTTACAAATCTTAAATGTAAAATTCCATTGTCCCCATCTTTAATCAGCGTGATCTCAGGAATTATTGCCTTTTGCCCCTGTCGCTAAAATATTGTTAATCTCTTTCAATGGTTGGTTGTAATAATTGGAAAGCCAAAGTCTGTAGTAACGATAACCAGATTTTTGTGCAATCTTACATCGGTAAATGTCATACAGGTAGTCCTCATATTCTCTATTGACTTCCTTTCCATTAAGGTCAATTAACAGCTTATTACCATCTTCGAAAATCAAGAGCATCTCATAAGTTATACCCCCCAATGCAAATTCATTAACGCAGTCAATTTTATGACCGCTTTTTTCGATGAGGACTTTTGTCAGATGATTGGAGAATAGCTTTAGGTCATCTTTCCTAAAGTTGGTTTGGTCAGGGATGGAGTTGGATGAACGGTAGAGTGTATTTAAAATTTTTTGTTGCTGTTGTATATTGTTTTCTGAAACCGCTTTGGCATAACTGATAAAAGCATAGAAAACTCCCTTTCCAATTATGCCCTTTTGTTCCAAATGGACATGGTAATTTTCATAGTATTGAGGAGGAACCGAACTGAAAACAACCATTTTTTTGATGGCGCGTGTAATGACAACATTTAACAATTTATGTCCTTTGTTTTTGGTGTTCAATGGACCAAAAAGTTGGTTAAATCTCCCTGTTTTATTTGGGCCGTAGGTTGTTGAGATCAACATAATGTCTCTTTCTTCTCCCTGAATATTTTCGATGTTTTTAACAAAAAATCCTTGCTCCCATAATTCCTCCATCTTTATTTTAAATTTTGGCTGATTAATGGATTTTTTTAAAATCATATCCAAAATTAAATTTTGCTGGAACTGACTAAATGTTGCTACTCCAAGGCTTTCGTTTGAATCGGCGGTGTGGGTTAAATAGTTTATTATGGCTTGGGCCTCCTTTATATTGGTTCTGTTTACAAATAAACCATTTACGGTTTCGAATTGAATGGATTTATATTTTTTTAGGGGAGGTAAGGGAATTAAGCGTTTTTGATAAAAAGCATGGTTTGAAAATTGAATAAGATCTGGATGATTGGATCGGTAATGAATGTCCAGATAGTGATCTTGAAAGGAGGAGGTTTTGCAAAACTCCAACAGTGAGGTCATGTTTTCTTCATTTCCAGTCAAATCATCTGAGTCGTCTATTTCTCTAAAATAGTTTGAGGGAGGTAACTGCTGAGTATCTCCCGAAACCACGCTGACCTTCCCTCTCAATAAAGCTGGAAGTGTATCTTCTATCCTCAATTGACTGGATTCGTCAAATACGACAAAATCAAAATAACCCTTTTCCATAGGGAATAGATGAGAACAACTGCTGGGGTTGGTAATGACAATTGGAAAAAGTTGGCCGAAAATTTCGCTGCTGTCTCTGGTGATTTTATGAAGCGGTAATTTGACTCTTTTTGCACTGCTTCTTTTGGAGAAAAATTGTTCTATGGTCAGTGAACTATTTTTTTCAAAAGATGAAATACCCTGACTTTGGGTGGTTTTGGCATTCCGTTTGGCGATAGCCGAATAGAAACTATTTATTTTATTCAAATCTTCTACCAGATCAAAATAGCCTTTTTCGAAACCGTTAAAGTCCAAGTATGTAATATGATTTTTATCGAGGATATTTCCAGTATACCATCGGTGAAATAGATTTTCAAAGTCCACTATTTTACAGGCACGAATCAAACAGGCTTTTCGTGGAGCATTGCATTTGGAGAAATAATCATGGTACGGGATCAAGGCATTAAAATCCTCAATATTACTTTTCATCAACCGCATTACTTCGTGGATTTTTTCCAATTGAAGCAGGGGCTCTAAACGTTCAATTTTTAGTCGAAATTGCTTATCAAACAATGGTGAGTTAAGAATGCTTTTTTTTAGGAATACATATCGATCATAAAGTCTTTGCAGTTGGATATTATCACTTTTGATGTAATTAAAATATTTGATTTGATAGGCATTCAATTTTGCTCCTGCTTCTTTCCAGTCGTTGATCAACTGTTCTAAATCTTCAAAATAATTTTCATCCAGTGCCCTAAGTGTACTTCTGAATAAAGGTTCTTTTCCTCCATCAAAAAATGTCTTCTGTAGATAGGGATAGAATGATTTTGATGGATTGGGATTTTGATGGAGGTATTGTTTAAGGAAAGTCAAATCTGCTGAGATTAGTTCCCACTCCGAGCTTGAAAACGCATAAAGTTTTGCCTTAAGGTTCAGAATTTCAGACAGTTTTATAAGGTCATTTGTTTGGGTTTTCAAGACCAAATCCGAATAGCTGTCTCCTCCATTGATGATGTTAAGATTAAGCTTTCTCTTGATTTTAGAAATCAATCCAATGGTTGCATTAACGGTTTTCACCCTTCTTTCTGACTGTTCTTTATTTCCGATGATTCCCTCAACGTCTTTGTCCAAGGTTTTGAAAAGGTTTTGTCCCCCTTTTTTTTCGAATTCAATGATATCGCGGGCCTTGTTGATCACCGCCCTCCGATCTTTTTTGATATCAGTAATTTTAACGACATAGTCAGAAACTCCGAGCTTTATGAGATTTTGATAAATGACCTCCATGGCTGTTTTTTTTTCACAAACCAACAAGCACTTTTGCCCTTTACTCAAAGCATAATTAATAACTGCTGTAATTGTATTGCTTTTACCCGTTCCCGGTGGGCCGTGAATTATGGTGTTTTTTCGATGCCTTAGGGATCGAATAACTCCTTGTTGAGAATGATCTAGATCCAGACCCGAAAAATGGGTTTTGTTGGTGTCTTTGTTCGATCTAAAATGACAAGTGATCGCTTCTTCCTCCAAGGTTAAGTAATCTGTAATGATGGGTTCTTTTGAGTTGGCAAACAGCCCAAACACACCATTGTTAATCAGTTTTGAATTTTGGAGAACGAAGGTTTCATCTAAATCTTGAGGTAGGGGATTTAGGGGTTGCTCTAGAAAAGATGAGGAAATGGGCTTTTCCCCTGCTAGCTTCAATATAGCATTAATACCTTCGATTAATTGATTGGGTTCATTTTCAATTTCTTCAAACCCTAGAATGTGATCCATATTAGCACTCCGCCTCAAATAACGTATTAGAGAGGGATTTAGGCTTACAGATTCGGACTGTTTTATCTTGTAGGAATATATTGAGGGGTCAATGCTAGATTGGGTAAGAGACACATCCCATATAAACAGGGGAGTTAGTTGGTATTGTTTTTTGTTTTTGGATTTACTCAAGAGTAAGGGATAACCCAACCCCATGGGATCCAAGTTAAATTCATTTTTAAAAGCCTCATTTTTACGAAATAAATATGGAGTTTTTTTATGGTCTCTCTCGTTGATTTTGAGTTGTGGACTAGGGCTTATTTGGAAAGAAGGATTGAATAGGAATTGATTGAGAAGATACTGATCTTGGAGGTTTAAACACAGTTTAGTCAGGCTGTGAAGATCTAATTTTACCCTACTTTTTTTAGGGTGAGCGTTGACAAAAACAGATCTGGCATTGGAGTCAACCAGCCGTTCCCTTAATGCATTGATTTTATGACCAGCATGTTCTCCTAGCATGCCTCTTCTTAATCTTGAAAAGCTCTTGTCAAAGAAGAAGCAATCAGACCGGTGGGTATAGCGACCAACCCTAAGCCAATGAAAACAATAACCGAAGCAAAGATTTTCCCACCACTGGTAATGGGATATACATCACCATAGCCCACAGTAGTAAGTGTAGCAACTGACCACCACATGGCATCAAAAATAGAAGTAAAAACCTCTGGTTGTGCCTCGTTTTCGAAAAAGTAAATGCCGATGGAGGAGAAATAGAGTAACATCAATGTAGCCAGGCTAAATAGAAATAATTCTCTTTTTATAGCATCGAATGATTTTTTTATTTTTTCCATCGTATTTCCATAACGTAAAAACTTGAATAACCTCAAAATTCTAAAAAGGCGTATGGCTCTTAGTGATTTAAGATCCATACCCAAAGCCAGATAAAAAGGTAGAATGGCAATTAAATCAACCAAACCAAAAAAGCTGAAGAAGAATTTCATCCTTGGTTTTGAAGCATAGAGTCGCAACAGGTATTCAATGGTAAAAATAGCAACGCAGAAAATTTCTATGTCATTCATTATTTTTTCTGTCCTATCACTAAGGTTGGGGAGCGTCTGAATTGAAAAATTCACAACGGAAAGGATAATTAGGAATTGGATGAAAAGATTAAAATAGAGTCCCATTCCACTATTGGACTCTAGAAAATCATTTATTTTTTTACGCATCATTAATGAATTTAAATGCTGTAGGTTGATTGTTTTAGTGCGAATTGATCCCCGATTATTGAATAGAGGTCAGCCAATACAACAATTGAAAAGCTTCTCATTTCTATCCGGATTATCACTTAAAACCTAAGAATACATTTCACTTTCCCTTTTGGTTTTGAGATGGGTAACACTAAAAGTATTGGAGCCAGAATTGGAACTAAATTTATCAAAAAATAAACTTATCTCAATACGATCTAAATTATTATGTGAGAATTTTATTCAACAACTGATTTGTGAAGAAATATTTGAAGTCGTTACAGTAAAGGTTGAAACTTAAAATTGATTTTTCGACTGCTCTAGTTTTCCGTGATATTTTCGTCTACTTCCTCAGCTTCAAGTTCTTTAGGTATTATGGAATCTGGATTTTTTGGAGTTGCGTTAAAACTTTGACTTTCCTCCTTCATCTTAGCACCCCTAATTAAATCGGGTGCTTTACTTTCTTCCAATGTGATGCAATTACCGTCAAAGATTGCCCCTTCTTCAACACCGATTTTTTGGGTTGAAAGTATTCCATTAAAGCTTGAATTTTCAAATAAGTTTGTACTGTTGGATACGGTTGCTTCCCCTTTTATAACTCCTTCAACTACTAGATTTTTACAGATTATCTTACCGCTAAAAAAACCTGTTTTACCAATGACAATCTTTTTTTGGGTGGTCATTTTTCCTGTAAAATTTCCGTCCAATCGGATGTCGTTTTTGGATACAATTTCTCCCTCCACGGAGGTATCTTGATTTATTTTTGTTGGATCGGTCAAAGGTTGATCTGATTCAGTTTTTTTGAACACAAAATTAATTTAAGAAAGTTAGACTCATATTTTAAATTTTCAACACATCTGTTTACTCTTGAAATGGATTGGAGTAATTATATCAGCTTCAATGTAGTAATTTTTATTAAATGAATGTTTCGATAATTAGAACCATCTGTAGCTATCATCATTTTACTTATATTACATTGTCTTTTGTTAAGTTTGTTTTGATTAAACAAAGACATTAAAAAATTAATTATGCCAAAATGTGTTTGTAATGGAGCAAAGATTAAGTGCTCATTTGGCTCAGGGCCAAAATCCATGGTCGTATTGCCCTTGAATAGGACAACTACCAAGATGGCCAAACCTTTGGCCAATAAGTTGGATATGATTCCTTTTTTGAATATTCCTGCTTTTGGACAATGTAAGTCTCCAGCCAATCCAATGAATTGGAAAATGGCGGGTCCTGTCCCTGTATTTATCCCTTCTTCTTGTATTCCACTTCCTGTGATGCCTTGGAATCCTGTGGCAAAAAAAACTAAAATTGGAAAAAATCCAGCTTTATTGGAGACCAGTAAAACCATGTGTGTGTGGGCTGGATCTATTGAAATAACTGACCCAGGAACGCAAAAAATTCAAATTACTTGACCCCTCTAGAGTTTTTAAAGGAATAGTCTTGTTTAGCGCTTTATCAAATAGGAGAAGACAAGACTATTACCAACACCCATGCTTAAGTCTATAATTTTATTTTAAAATGATAAGTTCCTGAAGTAAGTTGGGCTTGGTAAGCCCCTTTTTTATTTAGCGAAAATTGGACTCCATCCTCATCGATTATTTTTTTTCCATTGATGATTAAAGTCGCACTGCTATTGGGGGGAACAGTTACTTGGTAGGATACTTTTTCATTTGTTTTTTTCCAAGCACTGTGGATCTCTCCACGGGGACCATTGTGATGTGCTTTAAAACTTTCTAAACCTTTCACAAAATGAGGTTCAAGTAAAATGTTTTTGAAGCCAGGATTTTCTGGGTCGGGCTTTATTCCTCCTAAGGCCTTATAGAACCAAGCACCAATTTCTCCAAACATAATGTGATTTCTAGACATTGCACCCTTTCGATCCTTGTCCACTTTCCAATCCTCAAAAAGTGTAGTGGCACCCTCTTTGATCCAAGCACCCCAGGAAGGGAAATCTTCTTGGGTTGCAATCTCATAGGCCAAATTGGGATATCCGTTTTCACTCAATGCATTGAGAATGGCTTTACTGCCCAGTAGTCCAACGTCAATATGACGATTGTCCAAAACCACCTTTTTGGCCAGATTTTTGGCGACTCTTTCTGTGTACTTTTCTGGTACAATTCCCCAGAAGAGTGCAGTGCTGAGCTCCGTTTGGAAACCGCTACCGTAGATTGCTGTTTCTGGATGGAAATAATGAGAATTGATGGCTTTTTTAATTTGTGCTGCCAGTTTCGAATATTTTTGATAATCGGCTTCCTTGTTCAATAGCTTTGCAGCTTTGGCCAATATGCTAGCATCTACAAAGTAGTAAATTGATGAAGTGAACTGCTTTGGAGTTTTAGATTTGACGGGAACCCAATCGCCCAAACCCCAGTCAGTGATGTATTCAGGGCTAATTTCGGAGATATGATCAACATACCTTTTGATGTTGTCATAGCAATCTGACAAAAGTTTTAGATCGTTGTAAAACAAATAGATATTCCACGGAATAATGGCCAGGCTACTGGTCCAATCTGGTCCATTTCCCCAAGCATATCCCCAGCCGCTAGAAGGAATTATGGAGGGAAGTACCCCATTGGACTGTTGCTCATCTCGATGATCGGCCAACCATTTTTCATAGATGGTAATTCCATCAAAATTGTATAGACCCATTTCAATGGCAATGTGAGCATCACCCGTCCATCCGTTCTTTTCGCGCTGTGGACAATCCGTAGGATAACCATACAGATTGGACAAATAGGCATTGTTGGTCGCAGACCACAACTTATTGACGAGGGGGTTGGAACTACTGACTTTTCCAACTGGGGGGACATCACTATGCATAAAGATTCCCGTTACACTTTGTTCGGACAATGTTATGGGTTTACTGCTTTTAACCTCTATATACTGGAAACCCTTGTAATTAAACTTGGGGGCAAAAGTTTCCATTCCTTCACCACTGAGGGTGTAAATGTCAGTTTGAAAGGGATCACTGTCGTCGGTAGGTCTGTAATGCACAATGATGTTGGATAGATCAATTTCACCTTTTTTATCCAGCAACTCTGAATGGGTAACCCTCAATTCTGTTCCGGCTTCGCCTTTTAGGGTAAGTCGGGATATTCCTGCAATATTTCTTCCTAAGTCAAAAATGTATTTTTGAGGATTGATCTTCCACATTTTTACGGGTTTTATCTCTGCGGTTTGTCGGATGGGATGTAATGCCTGAGCGACAATTTTTTTGGAGGGGGCAGAAGTAACGATACTATTTTTCCATTTGTTATCGTCAAACCCAAATGTATTCCAGCCCTTTTGTTCCAGAAGAGCATTTTGGTGTTCTGCGGTGTAAATACTATTAAAAATCATTGATCCTGTGGAGGTTTTCCAGTTGGTATCTGTTGAGAAAGTTTGCTCAGACCCGTCTTCATAAGTGACCTTTAAATCCAAGCAAAACATGGGTCTTGCCCGCCAAGGGGCATCGTGAAAATACCAAACTGCAGTAGATTGGTGGTTGAACCAGCCATTACCCAGTAAAACCCCTATGGCATTGTTTTGCTTAATCGCTGAGGTAACATCGTGAGTTACATATAAATTCCTCCGGTCGAAACGAGTGTAGGTAGGATCCAGTTGGTGATCACCTACTTTCTCTCCATTCAAATAAAGTTCAAATAATCCAGCAGCGACAATGTACACCCTGGCTTTTTTTATTTTCTTTTGGATTTTGAATTCTTTCCTGAAATAGGGACTTTCCTTTTTGTCAATATCTCTACTGTCAGAAATCCATGAACCCTTCCAATTCGCGACATTCATCATGCCCATCTCAAAGCTGGCTGGCTGAGTACTTTTAATCCTTTCGTTGTTTTTGTCCCAGACAGTTAGTGACCAATAATATTTTTGGAAAGCTTTCAATTCTTTTCCATCGTAGATGACCATTTGATCGTCACTATTGATTTTGCCACTATTCCAATAGGTGCCATTTCCAGCAGCAACTTCGACCGAGTCTGTCCCTACATTGATCTTATAGGCCCTCTGAATGGCTCCCCGCCTTTGATCCTTTATTTTCCATGTCAATCGGGGGCATTCTACATCCAATCCAATGGGGTTGACCAAATATTCACTCTTCAGATCGTAAAGTTTTATCTCCATATTTTGCGAGTGAAGATTACATAATACCCCAAAAAACATCAGCGCAATGATATTTATCTTACTCAGGTGAGTCCGTTCCATCTCCCTGAATTCCTTAAAGAAATTAAGGATGTTAATAAACAAATCTGTAGATAATTTTGTTTTCATTTGTACTGAGTGCTTAAAAGGAAATTTAAATTTGTTAAGTTTATTTTTCGAAATTTACAAAATAATATATGGTACAAAACCAAAATTCAATTTCATTGGAAGAATACAAAATCGCTCCTTTCATAATTGGTACCATGAGAATGGGACAGTGGGGGAGTAGGATGAAGGAGTCAGAAATCGAAAAATTTATAGAGGGTTGTATTGCTTTGGGTCTTGTGGATTTTGACCATGCCGATATTTATGGCTCCTACACCACAGAGGCTGATTTTGGAGCAGTGCTGAGAAAAAGACCAGGTTTGAGGGATCAAATGAGAATCACTACCAAATGCGGTATCAAATTGGATTCTGAAAATCGACCCGAACATCTTATCAAATCATACGATCTGACTCAAAATCACATTATAAAGTCTGTGGAAAATTCATTACTTGCTCTACACACCGATTATATCGATACGCTCTTATTGCACCGACCAGATTATTTATTGAACCCACACGAAATAGCATCGGCCTTTACTGCCTTGAAAAAAGAAGGTAAAGTCAAATATTTTGGGGTCTCCAATTTTTCTGTTTCCCAGTTCGATTTATTGCAAGAAATTTTCCCATTGTGTACCCATCAAGTGGAGATATCATTACTGCATCGAGAGGCATTTGAAAATGGTATCTTGGACCAATGTCAAAAGTGGAGAATTAGGCCCACTGCTTGGTCCCCATTAGGGGGAGGTTTACTGTTGAGTCCATCTGAGGACAGCAATATTTCTGAAGCACAAAGATTAATTGCTGAGTTGGGTGAAAAATACAACGCCCAACCAGATCAAGTTTTACTCGCTTGGTTGAGAAAACACCCCGCCGACATTATTCCAGTTTTGGGCTCTACCCAACTTTCAAGGATTGAAAATGCAAAGGAAAGTTTGAAAATTAACCTAACGCATGAAGAGTGGTACATGCTTTTGCAAGCAGCGACAGGAAGCGAAATTGCATAAATCCCACCCTAACGATTTTAATTAAAAGATGACTAAACCAATAGAAATAAGATCAAGAGAAGTAAAAGGGGCTGAGGTATCATGGTTTGCTCCCATATGTGATGGTGATGATCGCTATTTGGGGGAACGCAACATGAAATACAAAAGTAATTGGGAAAATACCTCCAATATTTTACTCAGTGCAGATAAGTTGGGCTACCGAAATATATTGTGTCCCTCCTCTTATCAAGTCGGACAAGATACACTTCCTTTTGTGTCGGCCGTTTCGCCTCTGACCCAAAACATCAATATTTTAGCGGCCATCCGTTGTGGCGAACTACATCCTCCCATGTTGGCTCGAACGCTCTCCACCATTGACCATATCCTCAAGGGTCGTTTGACGGTGAATATTATTTCATCCAACCTACCGGGAGAAGATCTTCCTTCTGAAGACCGATATCAACGTTCTAGGGAGGTCATAGAAATTTTGAAACAAGCGTGGACACAAGAAGAAATCGATTTTAGAGGTCAATTTTATAAGTTTAAACTTCCTACCAATCCTGTCAAACCCTATCAAAATGGTGGGCCATTGCTCTATTTTGGCGGCTATTCTCCCCCAGCTGTTGACCTTTGTGCCCAACATTGCGATGTCTATCTCATGTGGCCCGAAACAGAGGGTAATTTGAGAAACTTGATGGAAAATATGAGTCAGAAAGCCGCAAAATACAAGCGGAAGGTAGATTTTGGGCTTAGGGTGCATGTAGTGGTGCGAGAGACAGAAGAAGAAGCCTGCGAATATGCCGAAAGTATCATTTCAAAGCTCGATTTGGATATTGGTCAAGAGTTGAGAGAACGTGCTTTGGATGCACAATCCTATGGGGTCAGTCGTCAAAAAGAAATGAGGGAGCAATCCTCCAGAGACGGTTATGTCGAACCTCACTTGTGGACTGGAATAGGGAAGGCACGCTCTGGATGTGGCGCTGCATTGGTTGGTAATCCCGATCAGATCGTTGAAAAATTAAACCGATATATGGACATGGGCATTCGCTCTTTTATTTTATCGGGCTATCCCAATCTAGATGAGTGCAATCGCTTTGCTGAACTGGTACTGCCCCGACTCCAAACTTTTTCAATGCCCCAAATACAGGGGAAAACCTCCAAAAAAGTGCCACTGTCCCCTTTGGCTAATGGAATTAGAGTATGATCGACGGTGTTTTTTTTATAGAGGTGTTTGAGTGATGATAGATTTACTCATTGTAGCGGCTTATTTCTTATTCGTTATGCTTGTTGCCATTTCGGGAAGACAAAAAAAGGAAGTGACCACCGAGGAATACTTTTTGAGTTCCAGAAGTTTGCGATGGCCTTCTATTGCTTTTTCTACCATTGCAACCAACATCCAAGGTTACCAATTTTTGGGTATGATGGGCTCCGCCTACCTTTATGGTTTGGCTCAAGCAAGTTTGGAGATTAATGCGGTTCAGGGGATACTTTTGGCCACTTTTATTTTCATTCCCTACTATCTCAAAGATAGGGTTATAACGATCACTCAGTTCATCAAAAAACGACTCGGAAAAAGAGTAGCTTTGCTTTATTCATTGGCCAATATCTCATTGTTTTCGACCATTACTATTGGGGCGGCACTTTTCTGGGGAGCCTATGCAGCGGATGTTGTTTTTGGGGAATATTTGTCAGCATTTCACCAGGATCGCCTCACAAGAATCACCCTTTTGATTGTGATACTTGGATTGTTTTCAGCCACCTATACTTATTATGGGGGTTTGGGAGCTGTTGTTCGGACAGATATCATACAGTTTGTGGTTTTGATTTCGGGGGGGCTTGTGATTATGTTTATTGCGATTCACCACTTGGGAGGTTGGTCTGAGTTGTACAACAAAACCCCTCATTTGATGCATTTGCATCTACCCTCGGATCACGAAAAGTTGCCTTGGATTCATATTTTCGGTCTTTTTTTATTGAACATCAACTATTGGTGCGCCAATCAATCGATTGTTCAGCGGTCCCTGGCCGCCAAAAGTATCAGACATGCTCAAATAGGTCTTATGGTGGGTGGGCTGATGAAATATTTGATGGCTGTTATTATCGTAATACCCGGTATTGCCTTGGTGGGTATTTTGGGAGATAATGGGCTATCGGACCCCGATATGTCCTTCCCATACTTGGTGAACACCTATTTGCCATTGGGGGCAAAAGGTTTGGTTTTATGTGCTTTGTTTGCTTCACTTATGAGTACAGTAGATTCTACATTTAATTCTTTGGCCACATTGTGGTCTATTGATATATATAAAGAATACCTTCACAAGGATGCATCTGATTTTCAAATGGTGGAAGCGGGCAGACGGGCAATTTTGTTCAGTTTTATCACCGGTGTAACTGTGGGTATCCTCTTGCTCTATCTCAAGTTTTCTGATCCTAATGCAGCATTTACCCATACCCTTAATGAACTGCGCTATTTCATCAATTGTGGAATTGTGGTGATTATTTGTGCCGCAGTATTTTTAGTGGCTCCGCAGCACAAGGTCACATTTTATGCTTTCTTGGCAACCATTTTCTTTCAGTTCATTTTCAAGTTTTTTTTCCCAGAAATGAATTATTTTGTCAGGGCCATGTGGATCATATTGATTGGTTTCACGCTGATTTTCCTGTTTTCAAAAACACAGTTTAAAAACCCTAGGATATTGTTTTATACGGGTTCAAAACAAATCCAAAGATTAGGTTTAGGAATGCTGAGTTCATTGATCTTACTGCACATTATTTTTCATTGATGAAATCTGAGGGAACTGATGTTACCCATTCAATTATATTTAATTGTATTTTTAAAAATGAAATCTATGAAAGTATCGAATAAATTTTTTTGGTTAGGAGCAGTGCTGATTAATTTGCTTTTGGTCAGTTGTAATAGCAATAAGGATGTTCAGAGCTGGCATAAGGGGAATTTACATACCCACTCACTTTGGAGTGATGGAGATGATTTTCCCGAAATGATCATTCAATGGTACAAAGACAACGATTATCAATTCATTGCACTTTCCGATCACAATACCATTGCTGATTCAGAATTTTGGTACGAAATAAAAGAGCGAGAAAGGAATAACAAAACTTTAGAGAAATATCAAAACAGATTTGGAGATTGGGTTGAAACAAAAACAGATACTACCAAAACACTGGTTCGCCTCAAAACCTTTGAGGAGTATCGATCGAAGTTGGAGGTGTTGGATTCATTTTTGGTGATTAAATCTGAAGAGGTTACTTCTTCCTTTGAGAATAAGCCCATCCATATCAATGTTACCAACATTCAAGAGGAAATAGACCCCATCCGAGGCAAATCGGTATTGGAGGTAATGCAGAGAACTATAGATGCTGTCTACGAGCAACGCAAAAGGCTGAACATCCCCATGTTTGCCCATATTAACCATCCCAATTTTGGTTATGGAATCAGCACTGAGGATTTTAAACAGTTGAACGGAGAACGCTTTTTTGAGGTTTACAATGGTCATCCAGCCGTAAACAATGAAGGAGACGATACTCATGTTGATACTGAAACCATGTGGGATTTAATCAATATTCACTACCACAAAGAGGGGAAACCACTGTTGTTTGGAATTGCAACCGATGACAGTCATAACTATCATTCTTTTTCGCCCAACCGCAGTAATACAGGACGAGGATGGGTGATGGTAAATTCAGAAAAACTAGATGCCGATCATCTTATATCGGCTATGGAAAGTGGAGCATTTTATGCCTCGTCGGGAGTTTATCTGAAAAACCTATTTACCAATCAGAATGAAATTGAAATCTCTGTAAACCCAGAGGACGGGGTCCAATATGAAATCATTTTTATGGGATACCAAAATGGAGCCGAGGAAGTGGTTCAATTAAAAAAAGTTCAAGGAACTTCCGCATCATATGCCTATCAAAAAGAGGATGTTTTTGTGAGGGTAAAAATCACTTCAGATGCCAAAAAGAATAACCCAATTATTGAAGGTGAAACCAAAAAAGCTTGGACACAACCCATTTTGGTTCAATAAGTGTTTAAAGGAGTAAATTTAAGAGGTTTAATTATTTAAAGGGTGGTTCTGATGCTACAGTAAATACTCATAATATTTCCATTAAAGTATTTCACTTATTATATGAAATATCTGATGATTGAATTAGGTTTTTACTAAGGATACAAAAGATATGACTTCTTCAAAAACAACTAATTTTATTGATATGATGACTAAATATTTTTATAGATTAAATGACCCAATCACAATGAATAAATTATTTTTTATACTACTCATTATTTTCAATTCGTGCAATAAAGAAAAAGAACTCAATCTTGTTGTAAATAATTTATTTCAAGACAATATGGTTGTTCAACACAATAGTATTACCCCAATTTGGGGATCAGTTCATCCTAATAAACGAGTAGAAATCCAAATAAGCTGGGGAGATAAATATGAAACTATTTCAGATTCTTCAGGCAATTGGAGGATAAACATCAAAACACCCAAAGTGGATAATATTCCTCATATAATAAAAGTTCAGTCTTCCAATGATGAAATATTATTTAAAAATGTTCTTTTGGGTGAAGTTTGGTTAGCATCTGGACAATCAAATATGCAATGGAAAATGAGGCAGGCTGAAAATAAAGATGAATTGTCCAGTCCTATTTATAATAATAATGAAATCAGAATGATAAATGTAGACAGAAATTTATCATTAAAACCACTATCAAAATTTAGTGGGGAATGGCAAGTTTGTAGTTCTGAAACTGTTTCAGATTTTTCAGCAGTGGGGTATTTTTTTGCTAAAAAACTATATGATGAATTGAAGATTCCTATAGGTATTATTAATTCAAGTGTAGGAGGGACCCCTGCAGAATCATGGGCTAATGTAAATAATTTAGAAAAAGTTGAAGGATTTGAAAATTTGAGAGAAAGATTGAAGATGAGTAATGATCCCAATACTGATTATAATAGATGGCTTGAAGAACATTTATTTATTGATAGACTGGAGTTTATTAATAAGGATGAAATCAAGTATGTTGATGAAAAAAATAAAATATTTTCTCAAGAAGAATTTGACGATACTCAATGGGAATCGAGAAGTATTGGAGAAATAAGTGAAATATTCAAAAAAAGGAGTGTCAATCTAAATCTAAATGGCCCATTCCATAATACACACAACGATTTTGATGGAATTGTATGGATTAGAAAAGATTTTGAACTCAATGAAAAACAAATAAATTCATCTATCATTGATATCGGGGATTTTGAAGATAGTGGGGATTTTTATACGATATTTCTAAATGGAGAACTAATTGGCAGAAAAAACAATTGGTCACAATCATCTTCAAAATATCAAATTAGAAAAGGTCTTTTAAATAAAGGGAGTAATAATCTTTCGGTTAGAATAATTGATTTTTACGGCGACGGTGGTTTAAAAGATGATCCCAACAGAGGATTGTATTTTCAAAATGAGAAAATCATCTCATTTGATGGATCTTGGAAATCCAAATTTGTTGGATGGTTAACCGATGAAAATATTTATATACTTGAAAATGGATTCAGCGAAATTGTGTTTCCTTCTCCATTGAGAATTTCTAGATCACAAGGTTCCCATACCGTTTTAAACAATTCAATGATTCATCCTCTGGGAAACTTTACAGTTAAAGGAGTAATATGGTATCAAGGTGAAGGAAATAGAACAAGACCCAAAGCTTATATAGATGTTTTTTCTTCACTAATTGATAGTTTCAGAGAGCAGTGGAAAGATAATGATCTTCCTTTTTACTATGTCCAATTGGCTCCATTTGCTGATATTGCTTATAAAAAAAGATTTGATGCTGAACTTGTTGCTGAACTTCGTGAAGCTCAGAGATTAACTTTAAACAAAAATAATGTTGGAATGGCAGTAATAATGGATATTGGGGACAGTTTGAATATTCATCCATTACCAAAGAAACCTGTTGGTGAGCGTTTAGCTTTATTAGCTCTCAAGAATGATTATGGTTTTAAAAAAATAGTTTCTTCCGGTCCTTTATTAAAAGATGTGGATTTTAAAGCCAAAGAAGCTGTCATTAGTTTTGACTATGTAGGAAATGGTCTTTATTCCCAAGATAACAATTTAAAATATTTTGAAATCGCTGGAAATGATAAGAGATTTTATAATGCTGAGGCTTTCATCATGGGAAATAAAGTTATTGTAAAATCAAAAAAAGTTTTTAAACCAAAATATGTTAGATATGGATGGAAAAACTTTTTAAATCCTAATTTTTTTAATAAGGATGGATTACCAGCCTCTTCTTTTAGTTCACTAAAAAATCCATTTTCAAGATGATCAATAAATGAACTAATGATGAATAAATTACTACAACTTAATACCTCATTATTTTTAATCTTTTTACTAAAGGGATGTGCAAAAAAAGCATGATAATAAACCAGTGATGGAGTAACTACTAGTGATATAATACAATTCATTGATATTAATACTAATGAAGTGTATGATATTGATGCTTATTTCGAAATAATAAAAAAAAACGAGTAAAGGTTTTAAAACCCTTCAACCTATAAGAGGATTTATTTGTCTAATTGAATAACTCGTCATGGAAAGCGTTGATCATATCAATATTGACGTTGACAAAAGCAACAATATTTGATTTAACAACTTCATTTACATCTATGGTATCTTTAGATATAAATAGATTCTCTTTGTAATGAATATGATAGTTGTCTTTGTCCTCTACAGCGCTTAAGAAGCCTGCAATGGAGATAGAATTTATCTTGTTTAAATTCAACAAGACTTCATTCAACTTATCGTCTTTGATATAGGCATTATATCTGAAAAAGATTTGACCCAAGACGAAATCATCATTATCAGAAATAAACATAGCACAGTTTACTTTGTCATCATTGATTAAAAAAGAGAAAACTATCGTTTCCTGACCGTCAATCATTTGAAAGTTAGCCTCTGAAGCCGAACTTGATTCAAACCCTTTTAAAATTTTTTTTATGTAATCTTTCATTCTTTAAATAACTTTTAGAAAGGGTTAACTTTTTTAAGATACTTTTCCATACCTGCAGCAAATTTATCAGCTTTAATCTCAGATCCATTCTTCATGTCCTGATCATTAAAAATTTCACCATCAATTGATTTAAATTGCTCATATAGTTCGGTATGAGTTTTTATTTTATCTACTAATGTTTTTTGGAGGTCTTCATTACTGACATCTTTGACAGAGTATTTTTTTGCAGCGCTCAAAGCACTCTGAAGTTTGTCGTCTAGATAGGCTCCATCTGGGTCATTTTCAAATGATTGAAGGACATCAATGTCCTTAGGGGTCTTCGTACCATCATCTCCATATAGTTTTTTGAAGATATCAACATGATCGATTTTTTTCTCAAGATTATGAAAGGATATAAAATGTTTAAACCTTTTAAACCTACTTTCTGCAGCTTGTAAAACGTCATTCTTCATGTTTTTAACCATGTTTAGGAAGAATTGCTTGGCCATGATCACTTCATTCTCTCCGATGCTTTTACCATCGCAGACTGATCCGCCAGCTCCAAACAATTCATTATGAATGAAGGTTTAACACGCTTTATTTTTTCAAGTTTTCTTTCAAATTGAATTATTTATTTTGATTTAACAATACATTACAGTAATTTCCCTTTAAAGCTTGTCTTATAAGTTTTATAAACGCTAAAATGCATTAATAAAATAATTTTAAATACGAACAATTAATGAAGTACAAAAAAATAAATTCATTTAGACTTCTTCATATTTTATTAAAACAACCTCTAAGAATTTATGATTTTTTCCTTTGTAGTCAGAGTCTTCCGTTACTTGGAGTTAATCAGCAATACAAGCCCTAAATCTTCATGATTAATTTATCATATCAATAATAAAAAATAGGTGGGGTCATGAGTATTTTTTAATCATGACAACTATCAAAAGTTAATAATTTAAACATTTATAAAAAAAATGGATAAAACTTTCAATCATGTAGACTACTTGTGGGATGATGCCCATGCCAAGACATTAGGAGATGATCAAGTAGCTCTTTTTTTGTATCGTTCAAATATTCTAGGGGCCGACTTAAGAATAACAAATTATGGAGGAGGGAATACAAGTTGCAAAACCATTGAAAAAGATCCGCTAACCAACGAAGAAGTTGAGATCATGTGGGTAAAAGGTTCTGGTGGAGATATAGGGACTTTAACAAGAGCAGGTATTGCTGCGCTCTATACAGATCGTCTGAGAAACCTAAAAAATGTATATGGAGGTTTAGAAGACGAAGACCGAATGGTAGGTCTATTTAACCATTGCATATACGATTTGGATAGTAAAGCGCCTTCCATCGATACCCCCTTGCACGGCTTATTGCCCTTCAAGCATATTGATCACTTGCACCCCGATGCATTAATTGCAGTAGCAGCAGCCAAAGACAGTGAAAAAGTTACCAAAGAAATTTGGGGCGACACCATGGGTTGGGTGCCATGGCAACGTCCAGGATTTGATCTGGGACTTCAGTTAGAAGAGTGCTTGAATGCCAATCCGGGTATTAGGGGAATTGTACTAGGCAGTCATGGTTTGTTTACTTGGGGCGATACCTCATATGAGAGTTATATTAATAGTTTGGAAGTCATTGAAATGGCTTCAGAATATATTGCCAAAAAAATTGAAGAAAAAGGAAGTGTTTTTGGCGGTCAAAAAATCGAAAGTCTCCCCCAGCAAAAACGATTGGATAAAGCGGCTCAGTTAATGCCAGTATTGAGAGGATTATGTTCTTCAGAAAACAGAATGATTGGTCATTTTAGTGACTCAGATGTTGTGATGGAATACATTAACAGTAACGATCTTGAACGATTGGCTCCAATGGGAACCTCGTGCCCAGATCATTTCTTACGAACAAAAATTCAGCCTTTGGTTTTACCACTGGATAGAGATGAAGACATCTCTGATGTTGATACTGTTTTGGCCAAGCTTCAGCCTGCTTTTGAATCATTCAGGGCAGACTATGCCGCATACTATGACAATGGTAAAAAAGAGAATAGCCCAGCCCTTCGTGATGCCAACCCCGTAATTATAATTTACCCAGGTGTAGGGATGTTTAGCTTCGCCAAAAACAAACAAACTACACGAGTGGCAAGCGAGTTTTACATCAACGCCATCAACGTAATGCGCGGTGCTGAGGCCATTACAGAGTACACGTCCCTTCCAAGACAAGAGGCTTTTGATATCGAATACTGGTTGCTCGAAGAAGCCAAACTTCAACGAATGCCCAAAGAGCAAAATTTGTCGAGAAAAGTGGCCTTGATAACAGGAGCAGCCGGAGGGATTGGTAAAGCCATCGCTGATAAACTTGCCGCAGAAGGTGCAAATGTTGTTTTGACGGACATCAATGAGCAAAGCTTGATTGAGGCAAATGCAACTTATAAAAGAGACGTTTCTTCTTATGCTGTTTGTGACGTAACCGATTCAAATTCTATTGCTGCGGCTTTCAAGCAAGCCTGTTTAGCCTTTGGTGGTGTAGATATTATTGTACATAGTGCAGGTCTTGCCATTTCAAAACCATTGGAAGAAACAACCCAAAAAGATTGGAGTATTCTTCAAGACATATTGGTGAAAGGACAATTTGATTTGGCCAAGCAAGGTGTAGCCATCATGAGAAAGCAAAATCTTGGAGGGGATTACATTTCTATTGCCAGTAAAAATGGTTTGGTTTCAGGACCCAATAATGTGGCTTATGGAACCGCCAAAGCAGCCCAACAGCACATGTCAAGACTATTGGCCGCTGAACTTGGAAAAGACCAAATTAGAGTGAATACTGTCAATCCGGATGGCGTTATTATTGGAAGTAAAATATGGGAAGGGGACTGGGCTGAAGGAAGAGCTAAAGCCTACGGAATTTCAGTCGAAGAACTACCTGCTTTTTATGCCAAAAGAAATTTATTAAATAAAATTATTTATCCAAGCGACATTGCCAATGGTGTTTTTGCCTTAGTAGGTGTATTAGATAAATCAACTGGAAATATTATTAACGTTGATGGCGGGATGGCAAATGCATTTGTCAGATAACCTTAAATTAGAGCTTAAAACCAAAAAAATTTCAATTTTTGAAAAGTACCTATGAGGCTTACAAAAAATCAAATAAGCGATCAAAATAAATCAGCTCTTGATTCACATCGAGACAGCTATGACTTTTTAACGGAAAAATTAACCAAAAACCACCATGATGTAGGTCAGATTATTGAAAAAATCAGTGCTTTTCAGGTAGCTATTCCTAGTTGGGCACTTGGGGCTGGGGGTACGCGTTTTGGTCGTTTTTCTTTTTATGGAGAACCTTCAAATCTTGAGCAAAAGATTGAAGATGTTGGTTTGCTTCACAGTTTGACACAAACAGCTGGAGCAGTATCATTACACATCCCTTGGGACATTCCATCCGATTACACTGCCATCAAACAGATAGCAGGTGAACTCAATATCAAGTTTGATGCTGTCAACTCAAACACCTTTCAAGATCAAAAAGAGGCTAAAAAGAGTTATAAATATGGCTCCTTGAGTAATGTTGATCAAGCTGTTAGAAATCAAGCCATACAACACAACCTAGATGTTATTGGTATTGGAGATAAGTTAGGCGCTAAGGGTCTGACAGTTTGGCTGGCAGACGGGGCATGTTTTCCGGGTCAAAACAATTTTCAAACGGCATTACAAAATACCCAAAACAGTTTAAAAGAAATTTACAAAAATCTTCCCTCAGATTGGAGTATGCTAATTGAATACAAGCCCTACGAACCCAATTTTTACAGTACTGTCATTCAAGATTGGGGAACTTCCTTTATGCTTGCCAATGAGTGTGGTGACAAGGCATTTACGCTGGTTGATCTCGGGCACCATCTGCCCAACACCAACATAGAGCAAATCGTTTCTGTCTTAATGTTAAAGGGAAAACTGGGAGGTTTTCACTTTAATGACAGTAAATTTGGTGACGATGACTTGACCGTGGGAAGTATTAAACCTTATGCCTTGTTTTTGATCTTTAACGAATTGGTCTATGGCATGCAGAACAATCCGCAGAATCCAGATTTGGCATGGATGATTGACGCCAGTCATAATATCAAAGACCCATTGGAGGACTTAATGCAGTCATTGGAAGCCATTCAGGAAGCCTACGCAAAAGCCTTACTTGTTGACCAAGAAGCCTTGAGGACTGCACAACTAGAAAACGACGTTGTTGCTTGTCAAGAGATTTTGCAAGCAGCTTATAGAACAGATGTTCGTCCACTGATTGAAAAGGCCCGATTGCTTAACGGCGGTGCATTGGACCCTATTGATGCCTATCGTAAGCTCAACATTAGAGGGCAACTCATTAAAGAAAGGGGAAAAAATACCATAGCCACTGGTCTGTAAAGCATCGGGATGAAGAAAATAAAAGTAACTGCGGTTTTTGATATTGGCAAAACCAATAAGAAGTTTTTTTTATTTGATCAGCATTATAGAGAAGTACACAAAGAATATATTCGCTTTGAAGAGGTAGAAGATGAAGATGGACATCCAACCGAAGATTTACTGGCCTTGCAACAATGGCTTAAAGATGTTTTCCACCGCATCCTCGATAACAGTAAATACGATGTTAAAGCCATAAATTTTTCATCCTATGGGGCCAGTTTGGTTCATGTAGATGAAAATGGTAATCCCCTAATACCATTCTATAACTACACCAAATCACTTCCTAAAGAAACAGTTGCTTTTTTTTTAAATCAATATGGTCCAAAAGAAACCTTTCTAAAAGCCACTGGCTGTGGAGGTTTGAGTATGCTCAATTCGGGACTCCAATTGTACTGGATTAAAAAAACCAAGCCTGAATTATACAGTAAAATAAAGTATTCACTTCACCTCCCTCAATATTTGAGTTATGTATTTACAGGAATTCCTGTCAGTGAATTTACTAGTATTGGATGTCATACAGTATTATGGGACTATGAGAAGAAAGATTATCACAAATGGGTTTATAAAGAAGGCATCGACTTAAAATTACCTCCTATTGTTTCTACGGAGACAAGTATGAATATTAACTACAATGGAAAGCAACTCAAAATAGGTGTTGGTATTCACGACAGTTCTTCTGCTTTACTACCCTATTTGAGGAGTGTAAAAAAGAAATTTTTACTAGTCTCCACAGGTACTTGGAGCATATCGTTTAACCCATTTACAGAGAAGCCCATTTCCGACGCCCCTGATGACATTAATTCCATAAATTATATGCTCATCAATGGAAAGGTGGTTAAGGCTTCCCGTTTGTTCTTGGGCAACGAGTATAAGCTACAAACCGAAAAGCTCAATAAATTTTTTGGTGTTGCCAGTAATTATCACAAATCTGTAGCTTTTAATCATGTTGTTTACAATAAGGTAAGTGTTGATTTTAAGCACCATTTTAAGTGGGAATCCCTCGAAGACGAACAGATGCCCAACCAAACCAATTTAGATTTCGATGATTATGATCATGCCTATCATCAGCTCATGGCAGAACTTGTGTTATTGCAAGTAAAGTCAGTGAATAAAGCCATTGGGGATGATAAAATTGATAGGCTTTACATAGATGGTGGTTTTAGCGATAATGATCTTTACGTTAAATTATTAACCTATCACTTTCCGAAAAAAAAGCTACGGACAACCGATGCCTCATTGGGTTCTGCACTCGGAGCAGCCATTGCCATATCGGACATAAAACTAAATTCAAAATTTTTAAAAGAGAACTATGCCCTAAAAAAGCATGTTCCGTTGATCATTAAATAATGAAAGCTCCATGGATTTAAACATTAAAACAAAATTTACCTTTATGGGGCTTTCATTTATGAGTAGAGTATCAGCTCTCGAAAAAAAGGAAATGATCATACGATATCACTCTTCAAAACAAAATTACAACAGGTGATGGGACAACTGTATATTGAAAGAAAACAGATTTTTCATACCCCTTAATCAAAAATCATTAATTATGAAACAACCAGCAAATAAAGGAGTTACTTCAGATGAAACAAAAGTTGGAGAATTTGAAAGAAGCCCTGTTCCAAAATCAAAACTGAAAAATTGGAAGAGTTTTATAGGTATGTATGCGGGGGAACATGCAGCAGGGACAGAGTTTATGATTGGTCCCCTTTTTCTTACAGCTGGTGTAAGTGCCTTCGATCTGATTTTTGGGCTACTTCTTGGAAATCTTCTAGCTGTTTTGAGTTGGCGATATCTTACTGCAGAAATAGCCGTTAAAAACCGTCTTACATTGTACTTTCAACTTGAAAAAATCTGTGGTAAGAAATTGGTCACTGGCTATAATTTAGCGAATGGAATCTTATTCTGTTTTTTGGCAGGCTCGATGATTACGGTATCCGCAACAGCAGTCGGAATTCCCTTCGACATGCCCATGCCAAAGCTCACAGATACACTACCCAACGGAACAACTTGGATTGTTATTGTTCTCTTAATAGGTTTGGTTATTTCGGTTGTTGCAGCAAAGGGGTATGAAACCGTTGCAAAGGCCGCAAACTGGATGTCCCCATTTATTGTCATCGCTTTTTTGGCTTGTGGAGCGGTTGCAATTGGACAATTGGGAGTTACTAGCTTCTCCGATTTTTGGAATATTTGGGGGGAGGGTACAGAACCATTTCCGGGACAAATAAAATACACCTTTTGGCATGTTGCAATTTGGTCTTGGTTTGCCAATGCAGCAGTGCATATTGGAATGTCTGATTTGTCGGTATTCCGATATGCCAAAACACCAAAAGCGGGATGGGCAACCGCAGCAGGAATGTATGTAGGACATTATATGGCTTGGATTGCAGCAGCACTGCTTTACGCTGTTTATCTTAAATCTCCCGAAGCTCAAGCGATGTTAAATAACGGAGAAGCGCCCCCGGTTGCCCCAGGCCCTTTGGCCAATAATGCCATCGGTATATTTGGAATTATTGCGGTGGTACTTGCCGGTTGGACAACCGCTAACCCTACCATATATAGAGCTGGATTGGCTTTTCAAGCCATTCTTCCAAAACTATCAACGGCAAAAACTACCATAATAGCAGGATCACTGGCAACAGTTGCAGGATTATTTCCTGCCTTTGCTATGAAATTGCTTGGTTTTGTTGCACTTTACGGCTTTATTTTGGCACCCTTTGGAGCCATCATTGTATTTGAACACTTTTTCCACAAGTCCACTGGAATTGAACAAAACTATGCTGAAAAAGCCAATTTATCCTTTAACAATTCGGTCTTCTTTGCTTGGCTGATAAGTTTTGGATTGTTCTACTTTATTTCAGTAGAGTTTGATGTTTTCCTGTCATTTTTTACATTACCCGCTTGGCTGTTGTGTGGAGTACTTTTTTTGGTATTGAGTAAGTATTTTCAGAAAAAAATCTAAAGCCCTCTGTCATTAATTTTTGGATGATTCAGATATTTGATAACTAACGTGACCTGTAGAATTCTTTCCCAATGCATTATGTTCCGCTTTTGGAAGTAATGCACGATGTTGTTCGATCAAATCTTGATATCTAGGGTCTTCACTTTTATTGTCCCATTCATGGGGGTCAATGGTGTGGTCATAAAACTCTTCAGTTTGGTCATTATATCGAACATACCGATAATTTTCAGAGACGATTGAGTGATTACCAGGTCCAAAAGTTGTTCTGGCGTAATGAGGCCATTTTTCTTCCTCTCCCTTTAGGATATTGAATAAAGAATGCCCTTCGTGTAGCTTATCGGGACTGATTTGAGCCAATTCAAGTAGTGTTGGGTATATGTCCAAAAGCTGAACGGGTTTGTTGGTTGTTCCCTTTGAGATATTTGGCCCCCAGAAAATAAGAGGAACTCTGGTTCCATCATTCCAAAGACTTCTTTTTGCATACCGTTCTTTTTCGCCCAAATGAAATCCATGATCACTAAAAAGTATGATATATGTGTTTTGGGCATAGTCGCTATTTTTGAGTGCATCAAAAACACGACCGATTTGGGCATCGACAAAGCTCACACAAGCAAGATAGGACTGAACCAGTGGTTTCCATTGCTTATTATCAATGACCCATTCGTGTTTGGGTGAAACATGTCCTTCTCTTGTGATATCGATACCATATTTAGAAATATCATCCAAATCATTTGTAATTACTTTCGGCAGTTGAATGGAATCCAGAGGATATAGATCAAACCATTTTTTTGGAACATATTGGGGGACATGAGGACGATAAAAACCTACCCCCATCCAAAATGGTCTGGCGATTTCATTTTTCAAAACACTTTCTGCCCAAGTTGCCAACTTATAATCTGGCATTAATGTATCATCGTTTGGAAAAATTCCCCAGTCCCACAATGGATTACCTGGAAAATCAATTAGTTTTTTCTTAGGAAAAGGCCCAAAGCCGCCATAATTCCCTGCGTAATTGGGTACATATTTTTCATTTATTCCCTTACCATTGTGAAATAACTTACCTGCTCCAGTTACATAATATCCTTCGTTTTGAAACCTCTCTGGCATCAAAACATTCTTTTTTGCAACTGGAGAATGTTTAATATCTGGATTTAAGAAATACAAACCAGTTGTACTTGGATAAAGTGATGTCATGAGACTTGACCTGCTTGGGGTGCATACGGGTGCCTGGCAATGTGCATTGGTAAAAAGCATTCCCTCATTGGCTATCCTATCCATGTTTGGTGTTAGGGCTTGGGGATGCCCTTTTAACGGGCCAATCCAATCATTTAGGTCATCAACGGCTATTAGAAGTATGTTGGGTCTTTTATCGGCGCTAGGCTTGTTTTTTTTTGGATTTTTAATACAACTTAATGTCATAAAAAAAATAGCTAAAAGGCAGTACAATATCTTTTTCATACTACTAAAATAATAAAGCCTACAAAAGGGGATTATTAAAAACCCTCCAGTTAGGAGGGTTTTAACAATTCTTTTAGAGATTTTAGATTTTAAAAATTATCTTTCCGATAAAACTAATTGAAGTATTTCTGTTCTAACACCTTCGCGCATAGTGCTCATTTTTTTAATTCTGTCAAGACCAGATTTACTGATTTTATTGGTGGGGGTTCTCCTTTTGTAATAATCATTCATAGAATCATAGAACGAGGCCATGATATAGTCACTTTCGTCATTCGTAGGAGAAACGATTTTATGCATACCCCATCCTTTCACATAGGGATTTTTCTTTAACCTTGGGACAATTTCATTGACCATTGTATTTTCCAATTCACTCCATTTTCCTGGTTTTGCATTCACAAAATTCAAAATAGCAACTTTGGGTGGAGTTGCTTCACTGGGAACAAAACCTCCTTTAAATACCGTTTGAATAAATTTTGTGCCCATCACCATTTTACGCCTTTGTTTTCCTACCATTTTTAATTCGGCCTCAGGGAACATCTTTGCTGGGTTTCCCATTCTTGAGGGTTTATCGATTTCTTGGAGATGAGCAAAAACAAAAATAGTTTCACTATTGTCCATTTTGTCACTTGATAGCCTCCACATATCCCAAGCTATTTTATTCCCAGAGTCAATATTGGCTTTGTGAATTTTTGAGTAGTAATTTTTTTCAGCTTCAATAAATTCATTGGCGTATTCAGACTTCACTTTGAAATAATGCAGTCCAACATAAAATTCTTCCTGAGCAGAAATTGATGTAACTGCCAATAGCAGCAGTATAAAAATGGATTTTTTCATTTTAAATAATTTATGGTTAATAACAGCAAACATAAGCAATTTACTTGTATAATAAAAGTAAACAGAAGTGCCAGAGCTTACTGAAGGGGATATGCCTGTGATTTAAAATAAAAACCCTCCACATGGGAGGGTAAGTTTTTACTTTTAGTAGTATCAAAAACTAAGTGAAAATCTTCATTTTTACTTCTGTAGTATGTCTATAATTTCGAATCGCAACTAATCAACTTAATTTTAATGTTGAACTGTCCCGTTGTTTTTTCCAAAGGAATAGTTCAATCTTCTATAAATGTATGTTTGACTTATCTGAGGGGATTAGAAGTGCTAGAGCTAGCTGAGGGGGATATGACTGAGTTGAAATAAAAAACTCATAAAACATCAAGCTTATTTACCTCTTATAAACTGAGGAACTGGCACAATTTTTTTCTTTTAAATTTATTTTTATATCCCAAACATATTTTTTTACTACATTACGAATAAATTATTAAAAATGAAAATCAAATTATTTATTGTAGGCATAACACTTTTAATGTTTCAAAAAAACTATTCTCAACAATTTGAATACAAAGTTTTTTCAACTATTGAATCAGTTGTTAAGACGAAAAGAATCGGTATAGGTGGATTAATTGCCGAAAGGTCAAGAATGATATCTGAGGCTGAGAATCTTGATTATAATGAAACTACCACTTTAAGATTAGCGGACCAAGAAGAGGAAAAAGAAAAAAAAAGAAAAAAAGGAGATAATAAGAGTAGAAGTGAAATTAGAACAAAGCAATATGAAGAAACTAAACTTTTAAACTTCTATAATCAAATAGGGATTAGATTTCAAAATATTGCAACTAACGACGCTTTGATAATTTCTAAAATTAATGATTTGGCGTCTAAGGGTTGGGAATTAGCATTTGTTAGTGGTTCAGCTGAAGCTATGAGCGGTTATGACGACCCCAACGGAATTATTTACACAAGATATATTTTTAAAAGAGAAAAAAAATAGGATTATTGATGATTGAACCAACCTTTACTCTTCAAACAAAGCCAAGTCTTTAACCCAAGTAATAGGGCACTCATCTATAAATATAAGTTTGACTTATCTAAGAGGCTTAGTAGTACCAGAGCTAACTGAGGGAGATATGCCTGAGTTGAATTAAAAACCCTCCACATGGAAGGGTGTTAATTTTAACCTAAACAATCAATTTTATTTTAAAGAATCAATAAAATCATGACTTATTAAAGAGTAACAAAATAATAAACGGTAGGTGGAAAAAACAGAAAACATATGAAGTCTAGCCTGATTGATGACTCTTTTTTTGAATGCCAAAATGCAAATAATAAAAGGGGAAATTGATAAGGAAGCCTTATCAAAGCCTCATGCTTAGTTACGGATAGTGTGTTTTGTGGAATCTCGGAATCATATAAATAAATATTTGCTGGGAAAACAGCAATTAATAGAAGAATAATTCCCCAACATCCGTAAAATCTTGTTTTCTTGAAAATCATCATCAAGGCAAAAACTATTTCAAGCAACCCAGATAAATAAACCATAAACTTATGATAGGGAATATATGGTGGCATAATAGCCAAAAAATAACCTGGATTTGTAAAATGCTTGACTCCAACTGTGATATATAAAAAACTCAAAACAAATAGGCACAATACTTTTGAAATTCCTCTATAACGCATTATCTAAAAATAAAAATACCATTTACGTTTTTTGATTCATTTAAGATAAAGTAATATAGAATCCCAAGGGTTTAATTTAACTTATTTAAGAGGCTTAAAATCACCAGAGTTAAATGAAATTGATATGCCTCAGTTTAATTAAAAAGTAGCAATCACATTTACAGGTGAACCTGTTCCTTTATTAATTTTCAAGGGTTGTATCGATAACATAAACTCCCATCTGGAAAATAATTTAGC
>Ga0209199_1000524_pt1 | contig 53720 bp, 84 predicted proteins | sample COGITO_mtgs_1105_7_FD_184805 | JGI IMG/M metagenome (GOLD analysis project Ga0209199, IMG submission 184805) | Pelagic marine microbial communities from North Sea - COGITO_mtgs_110523 (SPAdes) (version 2) | ecosystem: Environmental > Aquatic > Marine > Epipelagic ... | reverse complement strand
AATGGAATTTCAGCAGGACTTGCTAGAAAAATAACAAACAGATACCCCGAGATCAGTTATGAATGGATTCTAACAGGCAAAGGAACGATGCTTGTTAAACCAAAAGAAACGCCTGTTGATAGTTTACTGTTAAAAAGAGTTGAAGTCTTAGAGCGTATTTCTGAAGGTCAGGACGCTCGTATAAAGTTACAGTCCTTAGAAATTAACGCACAAGCTTCAAGAATTGAAAATCTTGAAACACTATTTGATACCAAAAAAAATTTAATGCCCCGATCTATTTAAACTAAACCATAAACTAAACCCTATTTATTATCATGGAATTAAAATCGAGACTAGAAACCCTAGCAGAAAAATTTAAGGAATTAAAATCAGAAATAAACACAGAGGAGGCTACAAAAACAGCGTTCGTTTTGCCTTTTATTGGTTTATTGGGGTATAATGTATTTGACCCCAGAGAAGTTATTCCCGAATTTACCGCTGATTTAGGAATAAAAAAAGGTGAAAAAGTTGATTATGCAGTAATTCACGACGGTAAACCTATAATTATAATTGAATGCAAACACTGGAAAGAAAAACTTTCCAAGCATTCATCTCAACTACATAGATATTTTAATGTTTCTAAAACCAAGTTCGGCATTCTAACTAACGGAAATAGTTTTTTGTTTTTTACGGACTTAGCCAAGCCTAATATAATGGATGAAAAACCTTTTTTGACACTATCATTAAATAGTCTAAAGGACACTACAATACAGGAGGTTCAAAAGTTTCATAAAGATAATTTTGACGCAAGCAAAATAACGTCCAATGCTTCAAGTTTGAAATATATCCATGAGGTTAAGTCAATATTTGAACAAGAAATTACTGAAACATCTGATGATTTTGCTAAATTTTTCGCTTCCAGAATAACCAGTAGTATGATGACTAAAAAAGTAGTTGACCTATTTAAAACCATCGTTCCTAAGGGCATTTCTCAACTCATAAGTGACAAGGTAAGCGATCGGCTACAAAGTGCAATCACAAAAGAAACGGTTGCTGAGCCAATTGTTATTGAGGAGCAAAGTAAGATAATAACAACCGAAGAAGAGATTGACGCATTTAGAATTTTAGTTGCAATACTAAGAAAATCGATTCCAGTTGAACGAGTCACCCATAGGGATACTCAATCCTACTTTGGTGTTTTACTAGATGACAATAATCGCAAGCCAATATGTAGGCTATACCTTGACGGCAGAAGTAAGTATATAGGCTTATTTGATGCGTCTAAAAAAGAGGTGAAACATTTAATAAATTCTATTGATGATATTTATAATTTTGGAAACGAGTTAAATGAAACTGTTAAATATTATACATAGATTATCAAATTTTCTTTACACATAAAAATAACGTGTATAGATTATTGAAAAAACAGACCGCATACAAAACCGCATACAAAACGCCTTATTTTAACATTTAGTAAAAAATCAACAGACTGTAAATCAATGATTTAATTTTTTTAGCACCTATTTTTGGCGGTTCATAACCCGGAGGTCGCGGGATCGTGCCCCGCTCTCGCTACAATTTCAAGTCATTGGTTTTAAGTTATTTAACTCTATAAATCAATGGCTTTTTTAACCAATGAAATTCTTACCGCATACAAAACCGCATACAGTAAGAAGAAAAAAATGGGAGCAAAGAACTACATATCGCCAAAAATATATCACGGGGGCAAAGATTTTAACCTGTCAAAACGTTGGTATGTGTACTATTCCTTCATAGATGAAGCCTCAGGGGTGATGAAAAGACAAACTCCGATCACTTTTAGCGTCAATCGTAGATTCAAAACTAAAAAAGAACGGCTGCATCATTTGAAGCTGATTAAAAAAACAGTCAATGATTTTTTGAAAAAAGGGTGGTCCCCCCATGAAATTAATATATCTTCTGAAAACTACACGGCTGAAGCCTGTTTAGATTATGCGCTGTCTATAAAAGAGAAAGAAGTAAAACAAACAACTTATAAGGACTATTTTAGCCGTGTCAAGCAATTTAAGGCATTTTTAAGCAAGAATAACGAGTTACGTGTAGCTATTACTGAAATTAATAAGCGTCACGTGTCTCAGTTCTTAAATCAATTCTCTGGGGCAAAAAACAGGAACAATTGTAAAATAGCTTTGAGTTCTATTTTTAACATTCTTTCAGATGAAAGTTATATTGAGTTTAACTTCATCAAGGAAATTCGCAATAAAAAAGTAATCAAAAAGCCCGTCAAAGTCTATACCGCTGATGAAGTTAATAATATTGTTAAGCTGTTGACGGTTCAGGATCCCACGATGCTGATGTTTATTTATTTTGTTGGTCACATGTTTTGGAGACCCCTGGAGGTTGTGAGGATTAAAGTAAGTGATATTGATTTTGAAAAAAATGTAATTCGGATTGAGACGAAAACCAAAGCGCAAAAGACAAAGATTATTCCTTCTATTTTATTAGACAAACTAAAAGATTTTGTAAAAGGAAAAGAGGGTTATATTTTTAAACCCTTAAATACTGACTGGAACGAGACCACCGAAATTAATAGGCGTGGTTTTTACAGTAAGGAATTTTTGAAGTTTAGAAAGAAAAATAATATTGATCCAGAATTTACGCTTTATCATTTCCGTTATACTTTTATAACTAAAATATATTTGGAGTTGCGCAAAACACTTTCTAAAAGTGAGACGGTTACAAAACTGTCATTAATTACGGGCCACACAAGTAAAGCTATCTACGGTTATATTCAAGTAAATGATATTGAGCTTCCAGATGATTATAGTAAGTTGTTGAAGTATTAAAGATTTGTACGGGCATCAATCTGAATTAATGACAAAGCGTTATGCTACTGTTGTTAAAGAGGTGAATCGGAAAATGATAATTGAGCAAAGTCCTGATTTTTAAATGTGCTGTAAAAGTTGTGTTATCCCGACACATAGTCCCGTTAATACGGGCTTTTGTTGACATATACGGTAGTTAGCAACAAGTGCTACCAGCCGTTCCATTCAATACCATATTCGGAATAGAATTTTTTGTGTAATGCTTCACGCAAAGGTTTAGCTTTTTCGTTTGCTTCAGTCCATTTCTTATTCCATTCGCTATATCCTTCTTGGTCATCTATCCAACCCATAATACCTTTGCTTGGTGATACATCTTTCATTACTTCTTCTTCAATCTTCCAATATTCTTCCCAGTATTTATCGTGTACTTCTTGCGGTATCGCAGCCCATTTTTTTCTATGTTCAACTTCATCAGGAAAGTATTCAGGATGTTCTTTGATAGCTTTTTCATAAGTGCTTGAGCCAATGGGCTGCTTCATCATACCCATCATATAGATATACTGCACCTTATTAGGGACTTCAAAAAATTCTTTATCAGTTAAGTCTTTCATTTCAATATTTCATTTAAAATCCGCACCAGATGGCTAACACAGGGTATAAATAACCCTACGGGTCGCTATCGCTTATTCATACCCAAGTCCGTTATCTTAAAGTCTAAAGTCAAATTCAATATAACCAAGGCATTTGAATGATGGCTTTAGCGTATTTATAAAGCCGTCCATTTCAACATCGCTTCCGTGATAGTATGGCTTATCATTAATTTGTTTCTGTTTATCGAGTAGCATTTTAAGATGTGCTTCGCTTACTTCATACGCCTTGCCTTCTAGGGTTATAATGCTCATTTGTTTTTTAGTTATCTTTATTCTTTATTAAAAAACTATCCACCCGTTCAGGACTAAAGCAAAAACCATTCACAGAAAGGTCTTGGTCTCCTATGATGAAGTTAAAGCCACTCCAACCAGATTGCGGGTCATAGCTTTCCGTCATGTCTACAACTTTGTTATTTTTTTCTAAATAGTTGCAAAGTTTTTTTGCAGTTATAATTGATAAGTTAAATCTATTTATAAATTCTTTCTCGTCATCAAAACCAAACCGTATATGCTTTAATTCTCTAGCACCTCTGTATGTGTGTATTAATTCCATTTTAGTTGTTTTATTTTTTAATCTTAGAATAAACGACTTGCAAGTCATTTATTGCTTTTTTCAAAATATCGTCTGCTTCCTTTGTTTTCGTGGAATGGAAAAGATCTCTTACATCCACGTCTAGGGCTTTGGCGATTCTCAGTAAGTCGTCACCACTTGGTGTTGATTTACCTTTAACCCAATTACTCACAGTATTAGGCGTGACCCCTAATTCTTTAGCCAACGCCCTGCCTGTATAATCTTTATCTAATATCTCATTTAACCTTAATAAGCTCATTTATATCTTTATTTTAAGCAAATATACAAAATAAAACGAGATTATTAGTAAATTAATGTAAATATTATTTTGTTATGTGTTAAATGTTTTGTATTTTTGCTTTAATAATAATGATATTATTTGTATTTAAATATAATTTAAAACAAAGGTTATGACAACTACATTAACTTACACACACACAAGAAACTTATTTACAAGAAATGAATTTAAACCTTTTGTAAAAAAGTACTTTAAAGACGTTAAATTTTTAGGAACTGAATCTGGTAATTGGGATGCTAAAATAAGTGTTTCTAATTATGATGAAGTAAAAAATGAATTACCAAAATATGCAAAACCTTTAAAAACAAACTAAACCCTAAATAAATATAATTATGGCAAAAACAGAATCAAAATTCATACACCCAATAAGCCAAAAAGAAGGAGTATGGGAACAAGAGTTAGGGGTGACTAAAAGAGAATACTTTGCAGCTAAAGCAATGCAAGGATTATTTGCAGGAGGATTTAATATACACGAGGACGCATCAGGATTTGCAGTTCGGATTGCTGACCAATTAATTGAATCACTTAAAACTAAACCCTAAATAAGATGAAGGCAAATAAATACTATATACACTAAAAAACAATGATAAAAGCACAATTAGTAACAGGAGATTTTAATGACAACACAATGACTTTTGAAATAAAAGGAGAAATGATTTTAAAAGGTGGCAAGTACGTAATACTAACTGAACAAGAGTATGCAGAACTAAACCCTAAATAAGATGCCTGTAAAACCTGAAAATCTCAAAACTAATCCTTGCTCAGACCATAACCTTAAAAAATTAAGGTATATTGATTTGCATAACTGGACTGCTAACATGGTAAACGCAGGGCACGAACAAGAACAATGTCCTAAATGCAAAAGGTGGCTATTTAAATGTGAGCAATAATGAAAACAAAAGAATTTTTAACCATACTTCAGTATTTATTCTTAAAGAATTTAGGAAAACCTGATATTATAGATATATTTCTCAAAATAATCGCTTGGGCTTGTGTAATTGAATTATTAGTAGCCTTTTTTATTATTTTTTAACGGATAAATACAATGAACATAAACTTAAAAAAATTAGCAAAGCAAGTAGATGAAGTATTTGCAAAAGAAACAAAAGAAACCCTAGCTAAATGGTTAAACGAGCGCAGGGCAAAAAGAACTGAACCTGTATTAAATACACCTGTTGTTGTTGATTGTACTACGTGTAGATGGAACGAACTTAAATACAATGAAGTAAAGTGCAATAGATGTAATGGTGATTATGATTTACACTTACCTAAGTAGTATTATTTACAACACAAAGCTAAACGCCGTTTTAATGGCGGTTTAGCAACTGTTATCGAGCGTTTCAATGCTCACCGCATGAATAAGGTAAGCACCCAACTATTAAGAAAGACTTAATAGTTCAAATTAAAATTAGAAAATTATGGGATATATAATTGTTTGGCGAAATAGCCATAGAGAACCACATATTGACGTTGATAGTCATAATTTGAAAGAAGAACATAGCAGTTATGAAAGTGCTAAAAAATCAGCAGAGGAAATATTAAGGACAGAAAATGCAAACGAAAAAAGCTCTTGGTATTTTGACTACCAAATTTATGAGGAAGCTAGTTTTTAAACGCTCGACCCTACAAATGTAGAATCCTTTGCCTCCAACTTATTTCAACCATCTCAGCACGATCATTAATTGACATAGTAGAACCTCTAGTTCCTTCAATTATATCTTGTGCAACTTTAAGTAAGTCATCTTGATGCACAGGACTCTCAATCATACCCAAAACAAACAGGGCTGATATTCCGTTCAACCTCTCTTCGGTTCTGAAGATATTATCTTTTTTTTCATTATCAAAGTTGATAAAATCATTCGTCACCCAAAACATATCGTAGTTACGGATGTGATCTTGTAAGATTAGTAGAGTCGCTTCTTGTCTTAATTTGAATTTTTTATCACTAAATAATTCCCAGTTATACAGGCTGTTTGATGGGTAATTCTCTGCTAATTTATGAGGGTATCTCTTTACTTTTTTAATTTTTTTTGACACGCTAAATTGGTTTATAGTTCAACGAATCTAAATAAAATACAAACAAAATGCAAATAACTTTTAAAACGAAAGTAGATTATAGGCAACCCCTACACCTATAACCACCTCTAAATCTGTGGAGTAGCCAACGAAAACGCCCAACCCAAATCGCTTAGGTTTTGGACGAAATGAAAAACCATCTAAGTCCGTTACTTTTATGTGTGGATTAGAATTTGCTACCTCAATTCTGTACTCACGCTTAAACCATCCTATTTTCTTTTTTCCGACCACCACGTTTTGACTGTTTGGAATTGAAATATCTAAAATATTAATCCCTTCATTTGTGGAAATCCCGTTGATTGAGTAGTGTTTTGCATTTTTGCTAAATGACAACTCAAATACAGGTAAATCGATTTTAGTTTTATAAGGAATGAATACCGTATCTATTTGGGTAACTGTTTTTATAACCGCTGCTGCAACAGGCTTTTTAAACGATTTTAGGAGTTTTTGAAATGCAGCGTCCTTACTCTTTATGATTTGCTTTAAATCCTTCTCAGTGCCCTGAAACAGCTTCTTTTCTGCAACCCACGCCCCTTCTTTGGTTTGGTAATGTCCGAGACTGTCTGTTAAGGCTCCAATATTGTTAGTGGTGGTGTATTGCATTTTCTGGCCATTCCTCCATAAATAGAAACAAAACACCGTCAAGACTGCTATAATTATGTAGTTTAGTTTTTTCATGTCAAACGTCTGTATTGTAACAATCGGGTTTTTGGGTACTTAGATATTTTTACCTGATTGTTTTGATTTCCTCCTAAAACATAAATCCAATTTGTTGTTTCTCTTATGTAAAGCCCTACATGACCTTGCCACCCGTTTGGATTGCCACGTGAAAAGACAACTAAATCACCTATGTATGCAGTATCAACCTCACAACCGATATTAAGCCAACTACGCGCATCTAAAGCCCTTGAATACGGTAGATCGGACTTTTTACAAACCCAGCTCATAAAGACACTACACCACGCTGTTTCGTCGGTCTTAACCCACTCGTGACCTGTATCATGAAAGTATTTTAAGACCTCTGGATTGTGTCGCCCTCCTACTATTTCTTTGACACCAAATTCACTAAGTGCTATATTTAGGTGTTTCATTCCTTTATTTTAAAACGTCCCTTAATTTTTGCGGTAAACCACTTCATAACCACCTCATAAAACGAGGTCGCCAATGTGTATGTAAATAGATATTTTGGTAAATAACTAGAATCGCTTTCTGTAATAAAGTAGGAAGTAATAGATGCTAAGGTTGCAATAATTAAAACCTTGTATTTCGTCTCGATTATAGTAATTGATTTTGTGTATTTAGTAATGAAAACACCGCTTAAAATGATAATCGCAAATAGATAGTTATCTATATATTGTGCTAAAAATTCGTTTAATTGTTCCATAGTTATTTATTTATTTTAAGTTTATAAAAATTGAAGTACTGAAATTGCAGCAATTCCGCCCGCAACTGTTGCGAAAACATCGTACCAATCAAATCGAGATTTTTTAACTTTAATGTCGTAAACTTCCTTTAAAATGCCACCAACTATTGAGGCTATGAAGCCAAAAAGTAGGGATTCGATGTGGTTTCTAAATAGAACAACCACGAGAGTTGCAATGGTAAAACCTGCTAAAAAATGTAAAATTTTATCTAAGTGTTTCATAATCATCTATTTTGAATTAATATTTTAAGTTCTGTAATCACCTGTTTTTGGTCTTCAAACGCATCTGTATTTTTTTCAATAACTCCGTTTGTGTTTTCAAACAATCGATCCATTCTTTTTTCCTGTCTCAAAACCTCCTGTTTTTGATCTTCTTTTTGACTAAAAACAAGCCAGCCCAATCCAATCAAGACGATTAGAAGGATTACAAGTGGATTTTTTGACACACGCTCCAACGCTTCAATTTTTTCTATTTCCCCTGCCATATTAGTCGATTAAAAGGATTATGTTAGCAATAGCCACAAAAACATTTGCAATCGTCAAGAAGATTTGCCACCATCTTGACGGTGTTTTATTTTCCACTATGAAAACATAATGCAAAACAACTAGACTAATATCTAATATTATAAGGCTCGCAAAATTGAAGGACAGTTTCTGAATCGTTGAATTTTCGTGACCGTAAAAGAAATTAGTATTAATGATGTTAGCAATCATTGCAACTAAAAATAATGCAATCATAAAACAACAGTAAAGCTTCCAGTTTTTGTTCATAATTACGGGTTATATACTGTGAATGTGTCTCCATTAAAATAGCCTTTACGAAGCGTTTCACTTAGTAATGCTGTTTCAATGAGCTTGTTAAGTTCATCTATAAAATCTTCGTTTGTTTCTATCGGATTGCCAATTTGCGAAAACAAAGCATTTACTTCTGTTTTTGTATAAACTAATTTCTCTGAAAATTGAGACAATTTAAACGGTTTGTCTCGTGTCTGTGCGACTCCATTTTCATCGGTGTATTCTTCAATTGTTAGTCCATAAACGACAATATAAATCGTCAAGGTATCGTCTGATATTTGAACGCCACCCTTAGATGGGACAGCTCGAATGATTCGAGACGATAAGTTGTTTACCAAATCATACGTATGTGCTGATTTAGAAATAATTGCCTTCTCAAATGTTTGAGAAAATGACAAGCTTGAAATTAGTAATGCGAGTAATAGAATTGTTTTTTTCATTTTTTTTTCATTTTTTTATTTTTATTATAATTGAACCCAAGCAGTTCCATTGTAGCCGTACCATCCTTTAGTAGCGTCTGTTTGATAGATCATTAACCCCTCTGCTGGACTTGTAATAGCATCTCGCTGTACTTCCGTCATACGTGGTGGTAAAAAGCCTTGTGAGGTGGTGTCTAATTGTAGCTTTGCTGAAGCGCTTGGCGTTGCTGTTCCTATACCTACATTTGTTCCGTTGTCGAATATTTGACTGTCTGCCTCAGTGTCTGAATCAGTGAATTTAGATAAATAATTAGCTGTTCCTGTGCCATCTATGTAATTTAATGATTCTAAATACTCTTTGTTAATCAACACTTTATTGCTTGCGTTTTCAATATTAGAAACACTGCCTGTATAATTTAATATTCCTCCAAAATCTGATTCAGTTTCTCCTTGGTTGTGTATAAATCTGAACTTTTTGTTAATAGCTTCTAATTTAGTTTTCATAGCAGCCACATCAGAACCTCCACCTCCTGCTAAATAGGTAAGATCTCCAGTTACATTGAGATCTGTGTCTGCGTGGTCTAAATCAAAATCCATAAAGATAATCTCTCCACCCGTAATATTTCCTTTTTTTAAATTCAAAGTCGGATGCAGAGCCTGAACATAGCCTGTGAAGTTTGGGTTATTAATTTCAATGTCTGCCGACTGCCCTCTTGCGACACCATTAACTGTTAATGTTTCAGTTCCTAAAGCCTTGACACGTAGCACTTGACCTATTAGATAGGAAGTTGTACCTCCTCCTGTTAGAATTGTTTTTAAATCTTGACCATAAAGTACAGTAGAATTAAAATTACCTGTTTTTTGAACCGTTATATCAGACCCTTTAGTGCCCGTTTCATTATCCGTTCCTGACCGAGTTATTGTCTTGTGTGATCCATAGTAATACCCCGTTCCAGTTGGATTATTGGTTCTCTCTAAAATACTTGCGTTAATCGCTAGCTCACCTCCTATAAGCGGATCTGCTGTTGTTTTTTGAAATACAGTTGAATATAATGGGTGCAATTCTGTTGTTCCAATTGATAATTTTTTAGCTAGTAATGATATTTTTTCAGTAGCGTCTTCTAGCATGATTTTTGAAGTGTCTGTGTTCAGTGCTATTTTTTTATTACTATCATCTATCTCAATGTGTGTGCCATTGCTAGAATTGTCATAATCTCCTATTTTCGTAAATGCATCACCCCCTGCCCGTGTTCCACTTTCTGTAAACGTTTCCAGTTGGATTTGAGCCAACAAATTAGCAGCCGTAATCCAAGTATTCATTTTTAAATTCGTGTCCAACAAAGGAATTTTCACCGCTGTTGTGACCTCTGTGGCGTTAGGTACTATGAGTCCGTAATTTAACTTATCAGGTTTTCCGTTTTGCGCCCCTAAATTTAAAGAGGCAATTAATAAAATTAGTTTGAATATAGATTTCATATTTATTGTTTTTATATTTTTATGGATTAGAGACTTTAGAAATTTCTGTTAATTGATTTTTTTGTTGTGCTTTTATAAGAGTTCCATCTGTACCATTCCAAACTTTGTTTTCTATTTGGTCATAATCAATAGCAATAGGGTCTTTATAGTAGATAACTCTTAATCCATCTGTATCAGCAGGAGTAAGTATATATGCTGGATTTATTGCTACTGCATTTGTTATATCAATATAAGACCTCAAATTAACTTCTTGAGATATTGTCAGAGCATCTTTTCTTTCCAAGTGTACAACTGGTGCATTAATTCTTATACTATCTTGTAACAAGTCCACTACCCCTGTTGCGTTATTTGTCAGAACTAAATCAAGAGCTATTTCATCTTCAAATATTCTATGAGATACTGCTTTTGCTTGTTCAAGAGTAAGCTCCATTTCTCCAAACTTATATGTAAGGATTCCTCCTACATTACTTGCATCTATATTTGAAACTTGTGCAGAGACATCAAGTCCAGTATCTACAAAAGCTTCACTTTCATAATTTATGTCTATAGTAGTTGGTTCATTAATTGTTTGAGTTACATACACGATTTTTTTACCTAAACTCCAAATAGCATATTCAACTACTGTTCCACTTGCTACTTGTGTTGTGATGTTGTTTGTGTTTTGAGTATAAGCAATTCCTGTTCCTTTGATTGTGAAGTTAGCAGGAGCAGATACTTTTACAATCACACCATTGGTGTCTTCGTAAGGTACAGAAATAATGCCTCCGTTTGCTGTTGATATAGTTCCAGTTGTTTTGATTGTTTTGAACTCGCCTACTACTAAATCATCTGCTTTGATAGTGATTGTATCAGTAGTTGTATTTACATCTAAAAGAGTGCCTGCTGTCTTGTCGACTATCAAACTATACCCTGCTAAATCAAGAGCCACTCCGTCTTTTGAAACGAAATTGTTTGTTGCTAGATTATCTACAAGCCAGTCTTCCAATTTGTCATATACCTCATCAAGATTTGAAAACAGAGTTATCGTTCCTGTGCTTGAGTAGTCGGTATCCATTATCATTTCTTCAATAATAACAGGAGCATTCATTGCCAAGTTATCTACTTTTATTTCTTGATACCCTGCCCTACGAATAACATAAGAAATAACCTCTCTTGTACTTGATGTAGTTGTTGTAATTGTTCTAACTAAACACTCTACTACATTTTTCCCGCTGTAATAATCAAGTGGAGTTCCTCCGTATGCATCAAGAGTGGTATTTGCCACAGTTAAGTTTTTGTTATGTCTTTGTATGGAAGCCCCAGAAACAACTCTTATTCTTGCATCATCGTGTCTGATAGCAGTCACATCTATTGTAAAATATTCAAAGTCATTATTTGCGACGCCTGCTGTTGTGCTTACTTTTAATTTTAAAAGATTATCTGTCACTCCCTCATATACAGGGTCATATATTCTCCCGTGAGAGTTTGTGCCATCACCTTCTATTAATTCTAAAATATCACTATCCCCTAGCCCCCTTGTTCCAAAATTCGGGAGCGAGGTATATTGGTCGTGTCTTCTTGCCATATATATAGCTATTCTACCTAAATTTGATGATTTTACATTAAAAAGAATATTTTTGTACTCTCTGTTGGCAAATTGAATAAAAGCATCTCCACCTGTCATATCTATAATAAATCTTGTAAAACCATTAAAGATATTTCTAGTATTTTCTAAGTGATTAAATATTCTGCCATTGCCTAAATAAACATAAGTTAAATCTGTCGTTTGAAGTCCTCCATCTGATCCCGAAAAATCTAATCTACCTCCACCAGTTGGATTTCCTATATAAGTCAAACCTGTTGCTTTGATTATACCTTCCATATAACTATGATTTGGATTTCCGTTTACATGAATATGAGTATTATCCCCTACTTCCCAAATAGCAGACGAGTCTATATTTAATCTTCCGTTTGTAGTATTACCATTAAGAAAATATTGAGCACCTTTTTCTGCTTTACTATTTCTTGTTCCTGAGGTTAATGCGGTAAATGTTGTGTTATCTAATGCCATAGTATTATTATTTTAAGAGTAAGTTAAACCATGTACTGTTGCTAAGTCAATAGGTTGTGTTGCTTGTCCTGTGTTGTTAGTCTCTGTAGCTGTTGTTTGTGTATTATTAGCAATAGTATTTCTATTTACATACCAATTTCCATTGGCAAGAAGTCCTGATATGTAAATATAGGTCGCATCATCGAAATAAAGAGTGTTACTCCCTTGCAACCCCATGCCGTTGCCCCCGCCTTTTTCAAAAGACCCTATAAATGTGCTTAGATAGTCATCCGCAGGTGTTTGAGCCACCCCTCCCTCATCTTGCAAATCTGCTAATGGGATGGTTTTTGAGCTTGAATCTATTAGGTTATGAATGTAGATATTCCCTTGGCTAATGTCATACGTCACGTACCCTGACGGAATCCTTTTTATAGTCGTGCCGTCATCTATAAACACGGTAACCCCTTTTAAATATACTTTTACTGCCATCTTTTTTAGATTTTATTTCATTCAAAAATATATGGAATTTCTAAAATGACTTTTTAAGTAGCACGGGAAAAGCACGGGAAAAGCACGGTAGTAGCACATTAAGACCGTCGTATCTTATTGACTACTTTATCAGAAAACGTCACATTGAGCTGCGCTTTTCTGGTTTGTGGCAAATAGACTGGCTCTCCATTTTCCTCAATTGAAACGGGGGTGAATCTATAGCTATATGAATGGTTGTTTAGATTGTAGTCTGAAATACGAATATCGTCCGACATCAATAGAAAGTCGAAAATTTCTGAGGTTAAACATACAGGGATGAAATTAGTTTGAAACTTGTATTCATTAGTTTGTTTGATGGAAATTTGTCTCTTTTCGTAATCTCGATTCACGATATTATCCTCTTCAAACTTTGGGTTTCGTCTTCCAAAAAATCCTGAAACTCTTAAACTTGTCTCAAACCCTGAACCTTCAAAATTCACTCCAATATTTTCCAAATAACCATCCATCGTCACGTCTATCCTTGCCGTGGTGTTCGCTAGAGAAGATGAGTACTGGTAGAGATTGTAAACAAGGTATTCAATATCAACCGCTACGCCGACTACAACAACCCTTTTTAGAACTTTATAAGACCCAGAACCTAATCCTTGAAGTACTTTTTTCCAGTCTAATTTGAATGTTTTTAAATCTGGAAGTCCTGTGATTGAGTTGAAATCATTGTAAGTGCCGTAAGTGCTGTCATTTAAAACGTACTCCGTACTAGTTGCCGTGTCCACCATTACAAAATCACAAGTTTCAGAGGATATTTGTCGTTTGTGGAAAAAACCAGAAAAATCATTTTTATACGATTCTGTACTGGTTAGGTCTGCTAGCACTTTGTGCGAATAACAACACTCCTTAAAAACTTCGTCAGGCGTTTCTGCTTGCTGTGGAATGTCCACGAACAAAGCGTATGACAGGGTTCGCTCTTTGTGTTCGCAAAGATCACCACCGCAACTAAAATCACTTATATCTACATAAACAATATTTGATAAATTTTCTGCCATTTTTTATATGTTATATGTTATATGGACAAACGCCTGTTATATTCCAACCCGTGTTTCCCAAAGGGGCTAGAACTGTTATTTTTGCTGTGGAAGGTGATGGTAAATTTTTTGTAAAAATCAAAGAGCCTGATCCTGTTGACGGACTGCCAGTGTTTATATCTGCTGGATCAACGCCTGCTGCAATTAATTGAGCGTCATTAGAGCTATCTCCTACAAACCCTGTGTCAAATGTTTGTCCGTTCCATTCTATAATAAAACGATCTGGAATACTGTAAGCGTTGTAATTGATACCTGCAAAACCGACACCCGTACCAAAGTCTATCGTGAACGTAAAATTACCTTGCTGTCCTGAGCTGCTGAATTTGCCGTCACAAGGAATGACCGTTTCTAATATCTCAACCGCTGTTAATCCTGACAAGAAGCCGTTTATTAATTGATCTACAACCACCCCGTTTTCCGTATAGAAAAATTTCTTCTCACAGGTCAAAGGATTCCACTCAATGCAGTATTTTCTATAATATTTTGGATTCGTAAATACATTTACATTTAAGTCATTTACAACAACATTGAATTCTATTTTAAGAGGTTTTGTATAGTCAATATCAATAAAGAAAGCTCCTTTTTTTACTACCAAATTACCGTTTAAAATAGCAGGTTTTAAAAATCCTAATTGCATTATACCTGTCCCGTAATCACTTCCTGATGTAACAGATAGAGGTTTACCGCCATGGAAACTAGTGGCGGTGTCAAAAGTAAGTCCTAACTCATCTACAAAAGGGTTGAAGCTTTTAGGGTTCGTATTTTCTGATACTCTGTTGGTGCCGTCCAAGTCTGCATTAGCAAACTTCCATTCTAACAAAGGATTGCCTCCTAGAACATTATTTTCATTAAAAAATTCTGTTGTTAAAGTTTCCACGCCATCGACTTTCCACGATTCTAATTGAATCCCTGAAGATGCTGAAACTAAACTATCTTCAAGAAGTTGATCGACTACAAAGTAAGTTCTTACATCTTCTGGGCAATAATTAAAATCTGTAACCTCTAAATCTTCTAATCGTAATTCGTATTCAAATCCTGTTGTAATTGTGATTTTCAAAGTTAAAGGTGCGGATAATGAATTTTCTATTTTGTAAATTCTATCTAAAAAATAGTTGTGATTACTACCGATGGCTATCGCATCAAAAGAGGCGCAACTTTCGTGTAGTTTTTGAGTTCCTGCCCAAATTTCAAAAGTAGCCTCCATAGTCGTTGACCCTAAAAATGTGAGGTTTGCAGCTTCGATGTTGCATTTTATTTGAACTCGATCATTTGCATTGTCAAACGTTCCTAATTGCCGAGTGAATGTCCGTCCATTAGCGTCTGCATCTATAATTAGCTTACCCCCAGAAGTTTGTAGAACATTTAGAGAATCGTGCAACCAATTTACGGCATCGTTAACTTGATTGAAATCAACATCTAAAATCGTATTTATATTTTTATTGCACATTATCTTTCTTTTTCAATTGTCCAATTCGTGAATAAGGTGTAGTCTGCTGCGTGTAAAACAAGCCTTTCGCCGTATCTGTTGTTATTAGCGTCAATGTATTCAATCCAGCCATTAGTTGCTATATCTCCAATTAAGGGGGTTGCTGTTGTGTTAGAGGGTGACGGTTGCCATTGGAACACATTACCCTCAATTACAGTGCTTTTTAAAGCACTTCCAGAAGCTTTGTTGAAAAACTCAATTACACAAGGCTCTTTTTCTAATGGTTGGTAGGTGTAGTTTGAGTTGTCTACATTCCCTTTGACTGTAATTCGGTAAATAGCACCACCACCTGAATCCGTTGCTGCAACGTGTGAGATGTATTCTAAAAAACATGACCGCCCCACAAAGTCCTTGAAGTGGATTAAGGAGCCTGTATTTATAACTCCTAAAATAATACCTATATCATTTAGGTCTGCCGTCTGTTTTGCAACTGTCAACTCAAAAGCTGTTGTGTTGTTAAATGCGTTGCTATTCCACACTAATACACCTACGGGTACAAGTCCTACATTTGTATCGACTTGCGCTAAATAGGGTGCTCCTGTAAACTTTCCGACCTTTGTTAGGATGTCTTTTAAAAGAGTGTTGTGGTCTTGCGCTAATATCCCGCCAACTGCTGCGTTAGGGTCAATTACGGTGTCAACATCCCCTGTTGTGATTTTTAAATTATCTGCCATGTTTCAAAATTTATTATTCGTATTTGTCTTCGTATTTGTCTTCGTATTTTCCGTTTACAATAGTATTACTGCCTTCAGCCCAACACCCGATTCTACCTGTTATTTTGTAGAGTGCTGCATTTTCCAGTAAACTTGAATCCACCAAACAAGTTGCTTTTACGCTGTTTGCTGTCAGCAACTCAAATTTTAATTTCGTTTCACCGCTAACAGGTGTTAACGGATTGCCTGATTCACGCCCCCAAACGCTTGATAGTTGTCGGTATTCAAATTCCCCTGCTCCTTTGTCAATCTCCAAAGAGGTGACGGCGTACATTTTAGGGAAATCAAAATTCTCTGTCAAATGCGTATAGGTTATTTCTATCCTAGTGAACTCATTGTTTAACAGAACCCCCAACGGCTTGCCTGTCACTGGGTCGGTGCCTACGTTCAGAAGTGTGTTGGTTGCATCCCTGTAATACTTGTGATCCGTTGTAATGTTTAGATTTTCGTCATAATCATTAAAAGTAATTTCAAAAGTATTTTTGTAAACTTTAAACTCGTCATCTTCTATTGCATCCGTCAGTACAAAGAAATTTATTTTGTAATCTCCAGTCGCTCTTAAGTAGTCAAGCCAATCATTATTATAACCATCATTTTCGAGTGTATTGTTGTAAAACTCAATTGGCACGTTGTCTCTTTGTAGCCAATTTTCCCAACGTATTTTAGTTCCAAAATAAACCTTGTAGGCTGCCTCTGAATCAATATCGTTATTTTCGTCTCTTTGTATTTTAACCCAGTTTTTATTGTTTCCTATTTCTAGTTTAAAACCTCTAGTGTCATCAAAATTAATTTGCTGAACACCGTTTGTGTCCTTTGGGAAAATAGATAAATTAACGGGGTATTCTTCTAGTGCAAACGCAGCACCCGTAACTTCATTTACAACTTCATATCCAAAAATCATTCCACGCAAACTAATTCCTACATCTTTACTTAATTTAAAAGAAATTCTTGACAGAATATCGTCTTCAACAAAGCCAAAATACTTATCAACCCCAACAACGCTTTCGTTTTGTGGGTGTTCAATAAATTGATTTGTCATTCCTTGGTATTCTCCTGCGGGCGGAATTACCTTCAACATATTGGAGTAATCCACTAGCACGGACACCCTGTCGGAAAAGTTAATTGCAAGGTTATGATCTGCCACAGACACCCATATAATGTAGTTTCGATCGTTTTCGCTTTTGTTCTCAAAAAACTCTGTAAAAAAAGCGTTTGGAATAAAGGTCGCTTTGACTGTTGTTTTATCCGTTCCTGTTGGCTTAAACATTATGTCGTCTGTGGCTTTTAAATCCATTTTTGGATCTCCGCTGCTATAACCAGGGAATACGGTTGTACCTGTGTTTTCGTTGGAATTAAACGAGCCATTTACGTTTAATCCTTGAGAAGACACCTTTCCTGTATTCATAAAAAGGTTTTGATGAAATGGCGTTTCTTTGTTTTGATAATCCGCTTCATCTTGTGGAATCCATGCAAAACCAATATTAAATTCTGAGTTTGACGATAGGTTTTTAATTCCAGAAATATCAATCTCAATGTTTACGGGGTTTGCATAGTCCAACTGCTGTAAAGTATTTCCATCAGCGTCCGTGTAAGAGACTTTATCTAATGTAAAGTTGTTATCTAGCCCGTTGAAGTTTTCATCAAACCAACCTGTGTTCCCGAGACGTTCCGTGTGGTCTAGGTTATTTTTTATAACCGTGTTTGGATTGTTCCATTCGGGGTATAAAATCAACTCAAAGTTATCTGTCAACGAGCCTGCATTAAAGACGGTGCTTGGTGCGACTCTATCCTCTAAATTAGAAGGGTCTTCAAAGAAACTAGCAATCATAAAGTCGCAAGTAACCGTGTATTTATAAACTCCATTCACAGGGGCATTTTTGATAACTTGACAATTATCAATAGCCATGCCCGATTGAATCCCATCAGGGTTCATTGTGGCTGGAATACCTGTGGTAAGATTGTTGAGTCCTGCAAATGAAAATTCCGTGACACTTCCGTCAATAAATGAGTTTAGGTTGTCTGAGGAAAACGCTTCGTTGGTGATGTGGGAATATCGAAACTTTAAGCCTTCGGGCTCTTTGACTGTTGAGAATCGAACATTATAAATTTTAACGTTCCCTCTATCGGTTGGTATTATCTGGAATGGTGGTTTTAGAGGCTCGATACTAATATCTAAGTCATCAGAAGCGGCAAGCTGAATGGTGTCTCCAAACACATTTACAATCGTATATGTTCTGGTTTCATCAACCAGCCTAAAGGTGCCGTTATTGTTGTAATCATCTGCGAATGACCAATCGAATTTTAGTGAATCGCCAATGTCAAACCCGTAAGATTGCCACGACTTGCCATTATTCAGCTTGATTGTTTTGTTTATATCGTCAAGGGTCACTGTTTCACTAGAGGACGCTAAAAAGTCTATGGTTACATCAAACTCCACTCTGAGTTGTTGCCAATCTCCTACATTGCCAATGAGCCAATCCGTTTCTTGTGCGACTGGGTAAAACTGGTTGCGGTACTCTCTATTTGTTACTTTTACTCCCATTGTTATAGTTTCTTATTAAATCCTGTGCTTCCGTTCCTTTTCCTTGTTTTGCAAGTGCAATAGCCTTTTGTGTCAACCCTTTTAATCTTTCCACTTCTCTAGCATCATTGTTAGGCAGCTCCTTAATCAAGTCGTCAAGGGTGTTGTTCATGATACCTATCTGTATATTAGATTGTGCGGTTATTTGTTTTGATAACGCAATTAATTCTTCTGTACTCAACCCCTTTAAATCCATTATTCTACGTATTCAATTTTTAAATTGTTGGTGTATTTTTTTTTGACTCTATAATCCATTATAGCGGTGCCGTCTTCTGGTTTCCAAACAAATTTCTCAACTACAAACGGTTTTCCTTCACTGTCTGTTCCGTTGTTGTTTTCAAGCAACGAATCAAAGTCTTTTAATTTCATTGGAATGCGCTGACCTTCATACCTGTAATATTGATTGTGGTGTCCGTTGACTTCTGCAAAACTGTTGATGTAGTGGTAACGATCCCACAAGGAACGGGCTGACAATAATCCTCGTTGGTCTTTTGCTAGTTTATTACCTGTCATTACCACTATTTTAGGAGCGGTCAAAAAATGAGAGCTCAACAAAAGTGATCCTAATCTATTTTTGATTTGCGAAGCGAAATTAGTACCGCCCCCAAAAATACCCGTAATATTGTCCACGACTTGCCCTAATCCCTTTGCGACTTTCTCAATGTCGGTAAGGCTTGTTTTGGTCTTTCCTATTGAGAATGGAATATTAATTTGCGCTAGGTTCTTAATATTGACTAGCTTTTGATTCTGAACTGTTATAGGTGATGTAATGGCTTGAAATACCCGTCCTGTTTGGTCGTCTAATGTGTTCTGGTCTTGGGTGTCATACGCCCAAAAAATATTATAGTTTGAAATTATTTCACTGGTATTAAATTTAGGTCGGTCTAGCAACCGTTCTTGGTCGCTAAAAAAGTTAGGTATCTGGTAATTAGAAACGGTTTCAAAAGAATCTTTGCGCTCAAAGTGAAAGACTCCTTTTTTGATTCGGTAGTCTGCATTTAGTTGTTCCATAAAAACCCGAATACAGTCTCCAAATGTATAGACTGGATCGGAGTTGTTAGGGTGTCCCGTATCTCCCTTGTTGCCTTTGCTGTCTTTGGAGGGTATGTAAACCCAGTCCTTTAATTCGGTTAATAAATTGCTTTCTAATTGCAAATTAAGGTATTGACACCCACGCTCAAAAAGTGTTTTTACTCGAATGCCGTAATGGTCTCTTTTCTTTGGTAGTAGTTGCTCAAAAATTTCATCAATTAGCTTTTTAATTGCAATTGTGATAACAATTATATAGGCTATTCGTGCGATTGTTTTTAGAACAACTAAAATAAAATTCCCTAAATCCCATGCTGTGACGACACCTGCACCTACTCCGACGGACGCTCCAATAACGGGTGTTGAAGCATCTGTTGTATCTGCCACCGTATCTGCTAAACTTTGTACGTTCTCATATAATTCCTTAGTCATCATAAAAATAGACATGGACAATACGATTAACTGAAGCCCGTCAGGAACGTAATTAATCACGTAAGGTACTTTGACGTAATCACCGTTTGTAATGACTCCTTTATCTTTTAGATATGCAAAGCTAAATCCATCCGCCACATCGTTTAACCAATCGCTTCCTTGTTGTTTTTTAAGTGAACAAATCACCTCTTCGCTGCCTAAAAAAGTGCTGTCGTCTGCAAAATCTAAATAGCCGTCAAACACAAATTCCTGAGTGTTTTCGTCTCTTACTTTTATGGTGTAGGGTTCACCTTCAAATATTCCAACACCTCCCGTTGTGCCGTTTAACATACGCTTCATTAAATAGTCTTTGGCTTCTAGCACAAATTCTAAATCGGTGATATTTATATTGGCATCGTCTTTTTTATTGAGCCAATCCACGGTTATTTCAAGGTCTTGCCAATTGCGAGGCTCTCCAAAGTCTTGTCCGTTTATGTAGTGTCTAATTTCATTCATAACCTTGACTTATTGATTTTATAATGGTTACGAACTGTTTTATTTTTGGTCTTGACTGTTTCAATCATTTTTGTAACTCCGTTGTTTAGTGACACAAAGTCAAATGAGCTGATCGGCTTGCTGAGTATCGCTGCTCTTACCTCGTCCATTTTACGCTCCAAATTCTTGTTACTTTGCACCATCGGTACGGCAGTGGAAAAGCTTGAACGCTGTTTTGAAAAGAAATTACTATCTAATTGTCCTTTGCCTGCTAAATCTTTGAGCGCATAGAAATTGTCACGCCCCATGTTTGCCATTTCTTTTGTTGAAAAAATACCCTCTTTGCCTTCAACCATAATAGGAATACCACCCTTACTTCCTTGGTGAGATTGTCCTCTAAATATACCGCTTCTTGGAAGTTTGTCCTCTATAATTCCACCTTCTCCAAAACTTTGTAAACTTGCTGTAATACCCTCTATAACGGCTATACTTTTTAATGTTTTAACGATTGCAGTATTGGAATCCTCACCCTCTTTTAAAGAGCTTAAATTAGCATTGTAGGTATTCCAATAGGATTGTAGTTTCTGGATTCGATCCAGTCTCTTTTGCTGTTGGATTGCTCGTGCTTCTCGCTTGGCTAGTTCCTTTTGCTCAAAGGCTAGTGTATTGGTTAGTCCATTTTGCGCCCTTGCCTGTTGGTTGTCAACTGCTTTTTGTTGTTCGCTTAAAGCCTTTTTGGAGGCGTTTACAGATGCTTGCATATTTTTGGCTATCTCAACACCTACTTGTGAAAGTATTTGTTTTAATTCATTCCCAAATTCAACCCACGGGTCGGTTGGTGGTGGCTCAATACCTAAGTTTGCTAATTGCGCTTTGATTTGCTCAATCTCAACTTGGAATTCCGTACCAAATGCTGATAAGTATTCTAGGCGTTTTGTTAAGTACTCCCTTTGTATTCTTATAAATTCCTTATTCTTAAATTCTTCATACGCTTTTTGAGTTTTAAACTGCCCACGCTGTTGTTCTATTTTAGCTTCATCAATTGCCCTGTCGTCTTCAAGCGTCTTTAGATTTGCTTTTAAATTAATACCGTCAATTACGGCGTTCGAACGCTTTCCTTCTGCGGTTTGTAGTTCTAATTTTTTAGCTAAACTAATTTGTTCGTTTTTCAGTATTTCATCCAATACTTTTTTAGACTTCGCTTTCTCTAATTGAATTTGACGAACGGTGTCGTCCTCGATTAAACTACGCTCTAAGACTTGAATTCTGTCCAGTGCGTCCAATCGTTCTTGGTAGAACTTATCTCTAACTTCTTGGATTCTACTTTGTTTCTCTGTTTCTAGTGCTTCCCGTAAATCCTTCTCAACTTGTGAATTTCCTTTGATGACTGCTATCTCACGGTCAAATTTTCGTTTGGTTTGCTGTATTTCTCTGGCTTCGTCATTTTTAATTGAGCCGTCTTGTAAGTCTTCTAAACGTCTTCTTAGTAATGCAAGTTCCTTTAAGCGTTTTTGGTATAGTTTTTTTAACTCTGCATTGTTTTTTTCTGTTTGAACATTTAGGTTTTTGTCTATTGTATTGAGTTGGTCATTAAGTTGAGAAATTTCTTTGTTTCTTGCTTCTATAATTCCTAATATAGCCCCATTCCCTCTTTCGGTTTCCCTGATAAGGTTGTTATTTTCTGCTACCTTACTCCTTACTGGGTCTGTGATAGCTCGCCCAAACGCCTTGGCTTGCCCTCTAGAGCCTGCGTTAATCGCTAGTTGGTTTAAATCGTCTTGAAGTTTTTTACTATCTGCTAATCTTTCGTTGACAAATTTCTTATTATTAGCCAAGACATTGTTTTGGGAATCAATTATTTTTTGATTGTTCGCAATTTCTTCTAGTAGAATATCCTTTTTACGCTCTATGAATTCTTTATCTAATTTTGCTGCATCTTCCCCTTTTGCTTTTCTTAACCTAATCTCTTGTTCTAGATTGCTTACACGCTCGTTTTGTGTCTTTTTTTCTTCTTGAATGTTAGCCGTTTCAATATCAAAACTTTCTTTCTTAGAATCATTAAATGCTTTTTGTGCTTTCTGTGCTGCGGTGGCACTGTCCCTAAATGCAAAGTAGGCGGTTACGGCTGCTGCCAGTAATGCAACTAATAAACCTATCGGGTTCGCTTTTACGGCTGTGTTAAACGCTTTTTGCGCTGCGGTGGCTGCGGTTGTGGCTGCGGTTTTTAAGTTGGTTGCTAAAGTTGCTCCGTTGTTCCAAACAATACTCGCTTTGGTGGCTAAGTTTGCCACTTTTATCGCAAGTGCATAAGAAATGTAGGTGGTGGTTGCAATTCCTATAACTTTGAAAATAGTTTCTAAATTTTCCGCTAAAAATCGAATACTACGACTTAACGTATTACCCCCATCGGTGGCATCGTTCATTTTTAATACAAAGCCTTCCCATGCGCTTGTTAATAACTTAATTGAGCCGTCTAAGGTGTTAAGTTCTTTGTCTGCCATAGACTTGGCTGTACCTGCTGCATTTTGCAAAGCAATATCTAACTCATCAACCGCCTCGGTGTTGTTAGCTATTACAAGTGCTGATATTGCAGCACGTTTTCCAAATAAGGTGTTTGCTGTTTTTAGTTTGTCCGTACTTTTACGGACTTGTTCCAATGCATCTTTGTAATCGATTCCACGTTTAGAGGATTCAATAAATATGTTTCTTAATGAAGTTGCTCCCGAACTTGTGTCAATCCCTGCATCTGCCAATTTCCCTAATGTAGCGGTTACGGTTGTAAGCGGTACATTCAAGGCGTTTGCAGCACCCAAAACAATTGGAAGTCCTACACTTAACTTTTGAAAATTCAAAGCGCTGCTTGCTGTTGCTAGTGCTAGGGTGTCAATAATCTCTGGGGCGTTTGTTGCGCTTAAATCGTCATAAGAATTTACAACGGCACCGACTAATAAAGCGGTTTCGCTTAACTCTGCATTCATCGCAATAGAACCTTCGATTGTTGGTTCTGTAAGTGCTAGTATTTCACTTTGAGTAAATCCTAAACGGGCGTATTCCGTTTGTAATTTTGCAACTTCACCTGCTGTTTTTACGGTAATTGAGCCTAATCTTTTCGCATCCTCTGTTAGTTCGCTTATTTCTCCTTTTGTTTTTTGTAGAACCCCTGCTAATGTGGCGTTTTGCTTTTCAAAGTCTCTAACAATACTAACAGTGTTTTTAAGAAGTCTAAACGCCCCAAAAAGCCCTAAAGTAACCCCTGCCGCTTGTGCAACGCTAATAAGTGACCCTCTTAGTTTTCCTAATCCCTTGTGGTATGCTCCAACTTGACGGCGGTTGTCTCCCGTCCGTTGTTCGAGTTTTAAAAGTTCTGCATTGAGATTTTTTTTAGATGCTGTTAACCTCTTGCCTCTTTTGGTGTTTTCGGTTTCGGCTCTGGTAAGTTTAGCCCATCCAATTGTTACAAGTGCTAATTTTGCTCTTAGATTTTCAATTGAGCCTGCTTGTGTGTTTTTGATTTTTGCAACGGCTCTGGCTTCTACATTTGCTTTCCTTGTTGCTTCCCGTTGATTTGCAATTGCTTGACGCTCTTTATTGGTTAGTTCGGTTGATTTTTTAGTAGCGTTGTTCAGTGCTTTCTTAGACTTTGTCAACGCTTCTTTACCTGCTTTTAACTGTAAAGTTTCTGCATACAGGGCACGAACTCCTTTGGTATCGTTTACTTGCACGACACGGAGTTTGCCCTCCAATTTAGCTGCGGTGGCTTCCACCACCTTTTCAAGTTGCTGTATATCGGTAATGGCTTTTTTTATCGCTCCATCGTCACCAATGATTCTACTATACGGGATTATTGCCTCTGCCATCTTTGTTTTTTTTGTCCTTTAAATAATCCAACAACGCATAAAATTTAAAGGTTGTTAATTCTCTTACTTTTATACTGGTGTGCTCTAAAATTGAGAAAATAAACTTCTCAAAATCCACCTCCATCTTAATCTCCATGTTCCCGTCCAGATTAATGTTCCAAACGTTTGGGCTTTGCTCTGTTAGCAGCTCCTTTTCTAAGGAGTTGAATTTGTTTAAACTATCCTCATTGTCACTTTTTACATAATCTACCATCGACTTCATTTGGTTGATTAAGAGAGCGTTTTCCTGTAAATCATTGTTTTTAAAATGATGTGGAAAGTATTTTTCAAGTACTAATTCTATTTTTTTTTTACTTCATCAATTACCTCGTCCATCATCTTCTTTGTGAAACCAATCCTATCCAAGTCGAGTTCAACCTCCTTTAAGGTTTCAGAATCTATGCCGTGGTATTTTTTGCCGTCAATACTTTTTACCAAAACAACTAAGGCTTTGTTTCTAGGGGTGTATTCGCTAAGGCAATTAAACACGTTTTGCCTGTTGTTTTCCAATTCTTTAAGAGCCTCTGGTTTTAGATCGCTGTTTAGGAATTTGATGGCTTTTTGCATTCGCTTGTCATAGTCTGAAATAGAGCTTCCAACCTCGTTGTCGATCATTAAAAATTTATTGAATTTTTGATACCTGATAATCGGTAGTGTTTCTGGGCTGTCGTAAAATTCAACGGAGTGGCTTCCTACTTTTGTTTTCATGGCTGAAATTTAAGGGGAATCCTTTTTTTATGTTTTTAAGTAGCACGGGAAAAGCACGGGAAAAGCACGTTGGGAGTGTTTAAAGTATTTTTTATATATTTACGCCCTAAAACCCTACTTATGAAGAAATTACTTGTGCTTCCAGTTATTACCATCCTTTTCTTCTCTTGTCAAGATAGTTTAGAGTCAAAAATAGAAAAACACTACTCAAATAAAATCCACGACCCTAATAGTTTTAGTTTTGTTGAGATTATAGAAATCAAGGAGATATATTCAATTGATGAACTTAAAGAGGATATTAAGTATAACAGAGATCAGTTAGAAATATACAAAGGCTTTACAAGTATAAAAAATTACCCACATATTAAAACTGGAATTAAAGAATATACAGTCCAAATTAAGGAGCTTGAAGTTCAAATAGAAGATATGAAGAGCGGTATTTTAGAAAATTCACTTGAAAAGTATGAGGTTGAATTTTCATACCGTGCAAAAAACACCTTTGGGGCTTTGATTCTAGATACCGCAACAGCAACCATACTTGCGAGATACGGTAGAGAAAAATATGGTTTAATTCTTAAAATTGAGGATTAGAATAAGTAGTAACTTATATTTAATTAAATGGCTGAATTTTGCAAAACGTGTGCTGAAGAATTAGGGCTAGAACCTGACGAAAGACCCTTGCTTTGTGAGGGGTGTGGTCGGTACTTTGAGAAAAAACCCTTAAATAAATACACATGAAAATTATTAAATTATTATTGATTGCCTTGCTAGTTTCTTGTAACGGCAATTCAAGGCAAAAAGAACTAACTGCATGGATGGATGGCGGTAACTTGCATTCTGTTAATATTGATACTTGGTTAAACGCTACTGAAAGCAATAAACTTGCTACTTGTGCTGATTTTTTAGCGACCTACATGAGTAGAAAGAGTGCAAATTTTTCGGTTTTAGATAAAAAATTTAGAAAAAAAGCTGAAGCACTTAAGCTGTGTATTGACGTTGAGCTGTATGATGTTGATGGGTCAGAAAAAGTAACGGCCACTGTGGTAAAATGTTTAAAAAAACAACCCTAACCTCTTTTAATAAAATTACTTAGTGCAGCTACCATAATAGGGGTGCAAAGGTCTTTCAACTCTGGGGCAAAAAATAAGAAAGATACTATTGTGGTGACTGCTGCTAGGTGGTGTTCAAAACAGAACTCACACTCGGATATTTCGTATAAGATTTTAGAGTTCCATTTATTGGCTAGTGTTCCTAATTTGTAAGGCAATTGGTATTTTTTGGCTATCACAAGAAGCCCCCAAAACACTAAGAATATAAATATAAATTTTTCCATTACAATTTTATTAAAAGATCAGCCCTTTGTTGAGCTGTCAAAGCATTAAAAACGGTATTGTCTGAAAAGTCCAGTGTTGGTAGTAATAGTTGCAGTATCTCGCTCTGGCTGATGTTGTTTGGTATTGCTGTATTGCGCTGCAAAGTCACGGGACAATCCTCCTGAAGTGTTAATTTACAGTTGAATCGAAACCCTCCAAACGGTGCCATTAGATAGTTCTCATTTTCCTCTAAACTGAACTCTCTGTATATTTCCTGAAATTCTTGTACTACATTTTCAATCTCTAATTGATACCAAACTCCTGTCATTTTACGTGTCAATATTTCCCGAACGTCTCGGATCAAGTGCTGCGTAAATATTTCAGTGGTTAGTAAAGGATCGTTTATTTTTTTGAGGTTGACCCAAAACACCATCCCTAAATCATAGCTCAAATAGTTGTGTTCATTCTGGTGAAAATCATTTTCCTCTTTACCTACTACAAAGAACGCCATCCCTTTTTTATCATTATCTGGCGTGACTCTGTGGTAACTGTATTTAAGCCCCTTTTTACCAACGTAAACCTCTGGAAAATACAAATACTTACCATCCTTTCGTTCTATATGTCTATATGCTCGTGCATAGTCATGTGTTAACCAATTTAGATTGGTGTCTAACTTTGCCTGTATGTCTTGAATGACCGCATCAATTTCAATGGGTTGTAATTTTGTAGGGATGTCAGGATTTTGTAAAGTAACCATCTATTGCTTTTTTAAGTTCTGTGATTAAATAAGTATTTGTAAAGTCTTCTAAATATCGTTTCTGGATCCCTAACATTGCTTTTCCGTAACGCCTGATGACGTGTTCTCCATAGTCAAGAGTCGAGGTTATTTTAAATTGTCCATCTTCTGCAACAATCTCTAAATTAGCGTGGAATTCACCCGTGAAATGGGTATCCACATACTTCACTTGCAACCCTCTTTTGATTCTAATTTTTTTGTAAGGATTGGAGTAACTAGGACTTAATTTCTTTCCTTCGCTGTCTTCTCCTTTTTCATCTAATTGCTTTAGTATATTATAATTCTTAATAACAAAGCCATACTTTGTAACGGTATCCCTAATTGTCTGGTCTATCAAACTAGGCAGCCTGTCTATGAGTTTTATTTCCTTTGCAAATACCCCCATTACGCAACGCCATAGCGAACCCTATTTTTTTTAGTGCAAGGCATACAGTCCTTAGAAAGGCTGTTAGTGTCTATATCGATTGCCTTGACGGCTCTATCAAGCTGCGTGACTATCTTAGTGTGATAGGTGTCTTTATCCCCTTCCAAGTCTCTTATAATTAAATTCTTAAGATTTTCCTCAATGTAATTAATCTGCTGAGAAAACTGAATATCTCTTAGAATTAGATAAGTCACTTTTAGAGCCAGTGCGTTTTTGAGTAGCATTTTGTGTTCACATAAAAAATCAGAAAGGTCGCATTTTACGGACACATTCAAATTCATACCGTGATTGTTATCGTAAGTGCTAAAAGCTGCGTCTAACTCAAATACGGTCTTATTGGCATTGATAGACGCTGCTGGCACATATATTGGCACTACAGATACATATTTCTTAATGGTGTTCCAACGGCTGTAATCTCTTCCTCCGTTACAGGTGCTGCAAAACCCTGTTTTCCAATTCATTTTCTTATACTGAATTGCCTGACCTGTAATGTCATCTTGATAATACCCCACAAACCACGAGCCTCCAGACATATCGTCATTATTAAAGCTTAAATCAATCTCTGTGTCCATCCACCCCCATTCTAAACCTTTTGTAGATGTAAATGGTAGTATCTGTACGGGATCAACTTTTGATGAATGATAGACGTATATATTTAAAGCTGTTTGTGGTAGTGTGAATTGAAACCCTAAACGGTTAATGATCGTTTTTACTCCAATATCGGAGCTTTCTTTTATTTTGAAACCAACGAAACGACCCTCGTTAATAATGGTGTCGTTTGCCCATCCGTGTCCATTAATGATGGTGCCGTTTCCTAACAACTCCCGAGAGAAGTCGTTTAATTTTTTTTCAGTGAATATTTGATTCCCTAATTGGGTTATTCCTGTACTAATTTTTTCAGTTAAGTAGTCGCTTAACGATCTGCCTTCTGGTAGTGATGCTTCAATCAAATCAAGCCTTAAAGCTGGGTGGTAATCTCCGTAATACTCACCGCTGTCTGAATTGTTTAAAGTTGGTGTAAGTGCTGATATTTCAGTTAAATCAAAATGATTTTTCCATCCGAGAAGATTTTGTAAACAGTTTTTAAGTATAGATGCTTTGAACATATTTTTATATTTTAATTAAAAAAAGCCCACCCATTACAGGCGGGCTCTCCAACAAAAAACCCAATGTTTTTAAGTTAAAAACTCAAATTTCTTAATACCGCTCGCTTTCGTAGAAGGGTCGCTGTTGTATGGTGTTAAGTAAGCAATGTCCAAAGATAGTTGCCATCTCTCTACAGTTGTAGCGTCTAGGTGCTCTAGTCCTGTTGTTCCTGATAAATCCTCACAAGAAGACTTGTACTGAACTCCAATATCTAAACCTAATTTACTTAATCGCTCTGTGCTCCATTCGGTGCCGTCCGTTGTTTTATTTCCAGACAGTGAATCCGCATTGATGCGTGTTAAGAATCCAAAAGAATTTTGCGGCATAAAGAATGCTGTTCCTAAGGCGGTTGCAGCATCTACAACTCGGTTAGAAAATGTGAATTGCTTGCTACCAAATTGGTAGTTTAAATTCTCGTCATTCGACCCCCCTTGATTGATGTAGTGATTCACTGGTGGAATCAATCCTGTTGATCCAATTACCACATGCTCTTCTGAATCGAAGTCATCTTTCATTTGGATTGCGTCCAAATAATTGAAAAACTGCTCTTGATCTCCTGCTGCGACTTGCAGGGTGTCTCCTACTAATGGGAATTTCTTACCCGCTCCAATGTATCCAGAATTGAATACCGTTGATTTGTCAGCGTCTAATTTGGCATAGATTGCGTTTTCAATCGCCTTTCCAAATGAACGCTCAATACGTTCTAATTTTTTTCCGAAGTCGGTTAAATAACTTACTTCGTTTTTTCGATACTGTTCCTTAATCATGTGAAGATCAGCCGACATAGTTAACCAATTAACCTGAACAAGTCCAGATTCGCTAGTTAAGTCACCAATAGTACAACTTCTTGCACTGGCAATAGTGACATCTCCTGTGTCCTTCATTACAGGAATCTTAAGGATTCTGCCTTCAGATACCTTTGCTTGTTCAGCAATATCTGGCGTCACAATAGATTGTGGGCTGTTTGACATGTTTTGGATTGCTCTTAACAATCCGTATTGTGTCCCTCTCCATTCTTGTCCGTCAAAACGGTTTGGGTACATAGCTCGTAGCTCTTGTTTGTACGTTGCAAATAAACTCATCTTTTTTTTTAGTTTAAATTATTAATTCAATGATAGTTTTGAAACTTCGTACTCTTTTCGTGCGCCATCAATAAGCTTATTCCACACCTCAGATTCCTTGGCAACCCCTTGGGCTGTGAGAACTTCTGCGGCTTTGTTATAGAATTCAGACCTAGTGCTAAACTCGCTTCGATCGAGTGCTAGTTTCTTTGTTGCTGCGTCCCCTTCACCAACGGTTATTATATTCCCCTTATTACCAGTAGGTGCATTCCCTCCGCCTTGTGCAGGCTTCTTGATTACACTTGCTAATTTTGTTTCCCAATACTCTTTTGGAGTGATTGGTTTGTATTGATCGTTCAGCATTGGTGTGCCGTCCTCTTTATGCAATATTACTTTGCCTTCAATCACTTTTGCGTGATTAATTATAGAGTTGCTATGCACTTGTTTAAGTGCGTCCACTGCTTCTTGCGGTACTGAAAATTCTAAACCTGATAACCCAGAATTTAAAAAGCTTTTTACTTGCGTGTTTAGTTGCTCTTTTTGTAATCCTGTCAACTTGGTTTCAAACCCTGTTCTCTCCGTGTCCCATTTAGACACTGCCTCTTCATGTGTTTTTTTCCAATACTCACTTTGTCCACCTTCCTTCTTTAAGGTTTCTATTTGGGCTTCAAGCTCTTTAACTTTTGTGTTTGAGCCTTTCCCTGCTTTGAGTGTTTTTAATTCACCCATCTTTTGCTTGATGAATTCATACGTCTTAACCTCGTTTGGTCTTGCCTCTCCTAAGGTTGTCAAGATGTCATTGTCAAGGTCTGAATAGACCTTTGCTAAACGTGGCTTAATTTCTTGCTCAAAATGAGCATTCGCATGATTGGTAAGTAATTCTTTACCTTCATCTGTTGTTTGAATGTGCGCTATTACCCCTGTTAACGCTTCTTTGTCTGTGGATAGAAAATCCGTTACTTCTTTTATGTTCATAATTCCCCTTTATGATTGTTAATTATTAATTGTTTTTAATCCACTCTCTTACAACCTCTCTAATCTCTGTTACCGAGGCTTTTTCGACTAATTCAATTTCATTTTTAATAGCAAATGCACGTATTTGATCGCCTATTGCTTTGTCAATATTGAATTCATCCTCTAGTACTTCTGGTAATGTCGGATCGTGCAAAATATGTGCTTCCGTATATCCCAACTTAGGGAACTGGTCTTTGTTCACGTCAAAACTCATTTGATTGAACTTTTTTAACACAACCGAATGTTTGAATTCCTTTGTGCTGTAATCGGCTTTTGATTCAATGAAAAGAAGGTGGTAGATTTCTTTATCACATTCGTTGATTGTGGATGGAATAAGTTTACTAGGTATCTTCTCCTTTTCCAGTTGCTTCTTGACTATCTCTAGTCGGTTTGGCTTTAATGTACTCATCGCTATAGTTGTTTAAAATGTTACGTATGTTGTTTATTCTTAAATTTAATTCTTGTTCTTTCCCAAATTGCACTAACGGTGCCTGTTCTCGTTCAAATCGATCAATGAAGCTTATAAGCCGTCCTTTTAGAAAATACTCTTGCTCTGTTATTAAACCGCTTTCGTGCCTTAACTGAGCCACATCCATCGTTTCGTGAGGTAAAGGGTCGAGTAACTTTATAAGTTCCAGTCTGGATACCTTGCTAGGGTTACCTCTGTATTTGGTAGCAATTAGTTGCTCATAGATCATATCAACCTCTTCAATTGGTAAGCCTATTTTCTTAGCTTTCTCGTACCGTTCCTGAAGTTCTAATTCCGTAAGTAAATAGAATTCAGTGCCAAAATTAGCACTCACTTTCACCTCTACATCTGCTCCCGATTGTAGTTTAGCAACTGTTGTAACCATCCATCGGTACAACTCGTCAAGGTTTGATTTGATTTTTAAAAGCACATTCTCACGGCTTTCAAAACTCCCTTTTACTTGCAACTCGTTGACAGCTTCTTTGTTGATTGTGTTATCAATTCCTACCGTTTTAAATCGGATGCTTTTTTCAATATCGTCCGATTTGTTTTGAAGGTAAGTCATACTTGACGTGTCTGGCGTAATCATTCTAAAAACACCTGCACTGTCTGGGTCGTCTTTCGTGTCTTTTGCGGGGATTTCTACTACAATCCCTGGCCCCATAATTTGCTTATCTATACAGGATGGGCAATTCACATGCTTGTCTCTAAAAACAGGTACGCCATCTTCAATATACTCACTAGTTTCTGTAATGATTCCATTATCACAACCATCATAATCACAAACGTCTTTTACCTTTTCAATAATTGGAAACGGCACGTAATGATCTCCATAGAACTTGTAGAAGTCAAACAGTTGCCATTCTCTAATTTTGCTTAGTGTAGATGAAAATGGAATCTTTCGATTAAAAGAGTCTTTAGAATTCAAACGGTCGCTGATAAACATCCTTGCAGGGCATACGCCTGCTGTATGTGAAATATCGCTTTCTAGCGTGTATTCTCCATCTTTAGCCTCTAAAAATATACGGTAAGCAAACGCATCATAGAACGCCACTCGCTTAATCTCATCGTCTTTACCGTAATTCTCAATAGAATGTATAAATGAAATGTATTCAAGTGTAGAATCGCCATTAACCATGCAGTCAATTAAGCGGTCGTTGTTTATTTCTAATAAATAAGGTGTCCCATCTTCTAACTTATCAATCGCCACAACGGTGTTTGGTTTATTTTTTAAAACCTCTCGACCTACTTTCTCAATCCATTTTACAGGCTCAATTGTGTTGATGGTTTCGGTAAGCTTGTCACCCCCTTTATTTTTGGGTAACTCAAAGTCAAAGAACGTGTTTCTGGCGTTAAATACTTTGTATAGGTCTGCTAGAATACCTTCGGTAATATCAATTGACGCTAATGGAAACGCAATAAATTGCTTTATTTTTTCGCTTCTCTTTTCGGTGAAAATGTCGTCTAAAAAATTAATGACTTCTTTCCAACCGTGTTCGTTTTTAATTTCCTCTTTGCTCTTTGGCTCTGTGAAAACTCGTAAACGACTTTCGTACTTTTTACCCCTTTCTATCTGCGTTTGCAGATTTGGGCTTTTTAGCAACTCCTTTACTTGGTCGTCTGATAATTTCATTGGCTTTGAACTCGTGTTTTGTGTCGTCTGCTATTACCCAGTCTTTACTGTTTCTACGCAAAAGAGCAAGGGCGTGATCCATGTTGAAATCAACAATAGCCTTATCCCTTACTCTTTTTAGTTTAATTATTGCCATTACAGGTCTGTTAATGCGTTAAAATCAGCAGGTGTAATTTCTACTAAGTCTTCAGACCATCCAGCAGCTAATGAAAATTGAATTTCATTAACATCCTTTGTTCCAAATCCTTCGTTTGTTCGGTCTTTCACTCCTAATGCTTGCACAGGAATACCAGTAGTTACGGTTGCTGAAACTTTTTTACCAAAAATTCTTCCATTTTGGTTGATTAGGTAAACATGAAGTGGGTCGCACATTAATTTCTTAAGTGATTTCTCTTGCTCTGGCGTGATGCTTCTAAACATTCCTGTAACCGCTGAAGGGTTAGTTCCGTTAATTTCTTCTACACCGTTTAGAGTTGTATTATCTCCACCACCTTCAGTAATAAAATCACCTGCTGCAATTTTAACATCTCTAATGAAAGGCGTAACAACCGCTTTTGTGTTGTCGGTAGCAGCAATAAATGTATCCCAATCTGCTTTTAGCGTTGGGTCGGTTGGTGTTCCTGCTGCAGTATCAAAAGAGCTTCCTATTTTCTGGAAAACTCCCTTCTGAAGTTGCTTTAAATCAAAGGAGCAAGTACTTGCTGGTATTGCTTCTAAAGTTGTGCTTGGGCAATTACATAAATCCATCTTATCTTTTTTTAAAAATTATACTTAATTGACCCAAAAATATAGCCTTTTGTAAGTATTCATTTTTAAGTAGCACGTAAGTAGCACGGGAAAAGCACGTCAATACTGACGATACGTTGTAACCCGTTTTCTGGTGGTTAGTTTCTTGAATGCGTAACGACCTCCGTCTATACAGTGATTCCAGTCGTCTATTGGAATGTTCGCTTTTTTATCCGACCAAACATAATTATTGAATTCATCTTTAATGTTCGAGCTGCCTGAGTCAATTATATGCTCATAATCTTGCATTGAGATTAAGCCCTCACGTATGCCGTTTGGTGGCGTGGTGTAGCCTATAATGTTTAAACCTCTTTTCTTAAGCTCGAAAACCAAACGCACTTCGTGACCGTCTGCCATTATTAACTCCTTCTTTCCAGTGATCGCTAAATTATGACTATAAATCTGGTCTGTGGTCATGTGTGTTTTGTGGAGATATTCCTTCCAATACATTTTCTTTCGCTTGATGTCAACCGCTATCTTAACAAGGGTTGTGGGGTCATTACTGAACCCAAAATCTTGCCCGTAACAGTACGGAAGCCTGTCGTCAAACTCTCCTTCAGTATAGGTGAAGATAACCCCTTCTGCTTGGTCAGCCCACCTACCAACGACCTTAAAGGCGTATTTAGAAGTGTTCCAGAGTTGTTTTTTTTCAGCGTCTGTAGTGCCTTGGTTACGCCTTGAAATTGCCTGATTCCTTAGATCTTCAATATCTTGCAAAAAGTCTTTAGAAACGTTTTCTTGATTGTCTAAATAAGTAGTGTGGATGTGCTCCACTTGTGGGTGGGTGCTAATCTGAACGTCCACGCCATCAACCTGCACAATCTTATGTGTGTTTTTGATATACTTCTCATAAACCCAATGATTCGAGTTGGTGGGATTCATGATGATTATAATTCTGTTTTGAACCCCTTTAGTTCTAATCGATAGTCTTAGTTTATCATAATCATCCTCGCTCACCCATTCCTCTGCCTCATCAACTACAAAGGTGGTGAGTCCTTGTATGGACTTTAGATTCGCTGTCTGATTCCCTTGCGAGGTGTTGATACCTCGAAACATTAAAACACTGTTTGACTTTGTGTTTATTATTTCTTTTTTGGTTGTTTTGAAGTATTGAGACGTTCCTTCTAGGTTTATCTTTTCTTGGAACTCTGGTATAATAGATAACTCTGCTGAAGTTAAGGTGAACCTTGAAAAAAGTATCTTGTGACCCTTCTCAAATGTTAATCGTTCTAAAAAAGTGGAAGCGTTAAACGACTTGGCACCCCCACGCCCTCCTGTTAAGAGGATGATTCTTTTGTCAGTTTGGTATAATGGATCGTAAACGGACTGCGTTTTAATCATGCCTTGTAATGGAGTTCAAATCGTTTTTGAGGGTCTTTGTTCTTAGTGTCTGTTATAGTGAAGCTGTGAATACCATGGCGGTCTAGTGCGTAGCATTCTAATAAGTAGTTTAACAACACGCTGTCTGAGAACCTTAGAATATTGCGACCGCTGACTTTGTTAAGTGAATAGTTTCCCTCTTCGGAGTCTTTCCACACCCTCGCTATTTGAGTTGAGTTGTTAAACGAGAACATAAGCCCGTCACCAACTGAAACATCAAGAATTTCATTTGCTTTGTAGGATAATGCAAACGAAGCCTTTGATGCACTTACTTTAAGAATAGGGTCGCTCTTAACTTTATTCTTCTTGATCCTTCTCACTATTACTACTGACATTGGTTGAGGTGTTTTTATTGATCCATGCGGTTATAGGCACTGATTCGCCTGTTGGGTTAACGTCTATCTCTTGCTTAGGCTTGCCGTCCATCTGCTCCATTATCATTTGAATACTCTTAATACTATCACCGCCCTTACTACTCATAGCCCAACTTGTGAGCTTCATTGCTAACTGCATTTGGGTAGGTAATACCATTGTGACACTCCCGTCATCGTTTACTTTAGCTATTTGTTTTGCAGGAATAGTTATCTGCCCGTCCTTTTCCATCAGCTCAACTAACTGTTTTCTGATAGAAGGCTTGCGCCCTCCCTTAGTGGGGTCGTTGTGTGGGAAACGTGTATCTTTTCCTATGTCTGGGTCTGTTCCTATTTTTGCCATATCAAGCCGTTTTTAAGCCGTTTGTTTTGATTTTATGCTGCTTTTCTATATTCTTTTCCGTTTATTTTAATTGATAAAGTTTCATCAAGATTTAACATTCTGTCTATGATAACTTGACAATACTTTGGTTCTAACTCCATTCCGTAACATTTTCTTTTAAGTTGATGTGATGCTACCATTGTAGAGCCACTACCTAAAAACCCATCAAAAATGACATCCCCTTTTACGTGGTCTTGTATTATTTCAGACAAAGTTCTTATTGGTTTTTGTGTTGGGTGTACTCGTTTTTCTTTCTCGCCTTCTCTAATCATTCCGTTCCATAGTTGGTCGTATATTCTTATTGGAGTATGAAAACTGCACCAAGCCATTTCTCCGTCAGCGAAAGTATTTCTTATCTCTGTATTTGCTCTTTTATTCCAAATTAGCCAGCCATCACTAAAAGGCAAAAAATCAGTAAAGTAATTTCCTCCCCAAATAATAAATTTATCCATCCCTAAAGAAATACAAGTGTTATAAAAAGACTTTGCAGTTATCGTTGTGTCATCTGCTATAACTTTAGAATACTTCCCTTTTTTAGCAATACCAAAATCAGCACCGACTTTTTCATTTTTAACAATGCTTATTCCATAAGGTGGGTCGGTAAAAACCATGTCCGCCTTCTCCCCATTCATCAGCTTTACCACTTGGTCGCTGTCCGTACTATCCCCACAAAGCAATCGATGCTCTCCTATTTCAATCAAATCCCCTAAAACAACATCAACTTGCATATCGTCTGGCTCTGTATAATCGTCCTCAACTGCTTCAATCTCATCTTCTAGTAATTCGATCCCCCAATCCTCTAACATTTCAGTAGGTAACTCCTCTTGCATTATTTCAAAATCCCACTCTAAGTTTGCCTCTGACGTTTTATTGTCTGCTAATGCCATAGCCCGCCCCTGTGGAGTGTCTAAGTCTATATCGTCTCTCTGAACTACAACTAATTCGTCTGGCATTGCTTTCACTATTTTTACTTTTTCAAACCCTAATTCCTTAAAGTTCTCGGTAGTTTTATTTCCTGCTATTATCTTAGCGTTTTTATCCACTAAAATAGAACGACCTGTGCCGTGTTCCGTTATGGATTTTTTTATTAGAGATTTCCCTTGCTCATTTCCTTTATTGAAATTCTGTTTATCGAATTCCAAGTCATGTACCGTCTTTATTTTCTTCATTTGTTGAGTTTTTTGGTTTCAATTACTTCGTTAATAATTCGTTCATCCATGATTTATGGAACTCATACGTTTGTTTTGATTCTTCATAAACGTATTGTTCAATACGAGCATTGTCACTCATGTTACCACTTCCCTCAAAAATATAATGACCAGTTTTCATTTTAACAGCAAGCACCTTGCTGTGGTTGTGAGTATATACATGGCTGCATTGTGTGTTTTGGTCGCAAAATTCTCTTAATTTTATTGCCCATTTTTCTGGTTTTTTTGTTTGGTTAAAAAAGTTAGAAATAATAAAAGTTGCTTTTTGAATTTTACCGCTCTGAATTAAGTCTATTAAGCTGTCAACAGTTGGTTGATTGATTCTGTAGATAGCTAAATGCATTTCTATTATTTGTTCAGACTGCAACAAATGAAGAATTAAAGCGTATGCATTAAATTGCTTTTCGGTTATTATTCTATATTGTTGATTTTTTTTTGGTCTCTCGCATAAGTCAGATAATGCCTTAGCTTTTATATAATGAATGTTGTCGTTTTTAACAACACGCTTTAACGCCCGTTGTTTTAAAATAGTCTCCCTTGATACCTCAACACCATCTTGAGTAATGACGTCTGGCTGATCTCCCCATATTCCTAAATCAAAATTGTTGTCTGATTCTAAATTCATATATCTTTTTTTAATTTAACAGTTTGTAGCAAATAAGTGTAATTACAAAGCCTACCGTACACCACGCTATAATGTTATTAGAAGTTTCTTTGCCTCGGTTTCTTTTTTTCATGATTTTATTTTTCTATCTGTTAAGGTCTACTTTCCACACGGGGTGGAGACTGTTTTTTAAAGGTTTATAATTCACATACAACAATAAATCATTCACTGTCATTTTTTTTATGAAGACTGTTCTGTGCTCTGTCTTCTTTCCATTGCAGTCTATGAAGGTCTTGTTTCCTTGTATGTCTAGTACTAGGCTCATTTAAATTCATTGATTTGAGTTTGTAATTCCTTTAGCAATTCTTGTTTTTCAAAGTTGAAACGCTTTACTGTTGAGTTTGCTTTGATTACTAATTTCTGCATAAACACTATGCCCTTTAACACATACATCCATCGTAAGAACTTATACGGAGTCCTGTGAGCTGAGAAAAAAATATTGTGAACGTGGTGATCTGCACACAAACAAATGCCGTTGTCTGTGTCCCATCTGGTCGATTTGTTCTTGCGTGTGTGAATGTGGTGTGAGTGTAAGTCTTGTTCGCTGTTGCAGTAGGCGCACTTATTGTTTCCCAATAGCTTGACTAATTGACTCCATGCGGTGTCTAGTAGTGTGTCTATGTTTTTAATTTCTTTTATTTGTCTGATAACCTCCATACCGTTTTTGTTTTCCAGAAATTACGGTACTTTTAGAAACTAAAAAACGCAGTAACCTTCTGGATTGACCATTAGTTACTGCGTTGGAATACAAATATAGTGATTCTTATAGAGTAATAAAAATATTTAACTGAAAAACATACTTTTCATTTCGGTGTTATCACTTTCCGATGGAATGAGATAAGGTCTTAAGTCTAAAGCCCCACATATCTCTAAGTACACACCTAGCGGCATTGGTGTTTTTAGTTTAAAATAACCTATTAGAGTGGGCTCGCTGACCTCTAGGATTATAACGAGCTTTCTGATGGTTACTTTTTTTTCCTTCATTCTTTTTTTTAAATAGGACATCGTTAATTGCTGCCCTACTTTTGATTTTTCTTTGTAGTTTTTCATTTATGCTTTTTGAGTTTTTGTTATCCAAGTATTCAGAGGTTGATTAATTGATTTCAACTCTTCATCGCTCCAATCGGTATGCTGTCCATCAACAATCTTACATAGCTCATACTCATGTCCCTCTTCAAAATCAAAACTATTTACATCTAGTTTTTTAAAAGCATTGTAGGCGTCTTTTAAATCGTCAAATTCTGTTTTGATTTTTGCGTTACCATAATTTAAGTCTAGTTCTTGTGAATTTTCGTTTCTCCACACTAATTTGTAATTTTTCATGATTTTTGGGTTTTAAAATTTATGCTTTTTCAGATATTTCAATTAAATATTCATCAATTTGATCTTCAAATTTTCCAATTACATACATGATCGTTTCTGCCGTTACATTGCCATCTTCATCACTCCAATCATCAATTACTCCCATGTTGTCTATTACTGTAGAGAATGTTTTTGAAGTTCCGTTAAGAATTAATTCCAGAGTAATTCTGTAATGCCCGTGCCCGCTGAAGGACTTTGAGACGTAATAAAGCTGCACATCATCTGCATATTGAAAAATTTCTTTCAACTCTTCTACTTTGTTCGAGAGTCTTTGATCGTACATTCTTAAATTTAAGTTTACTTTTTTCATAATTGTTAGGTTTTAAAATTTATATTTTTTATATTATTTTTTAACGAGAACCTGTTTGAATGAGATTCCTTTTTCGTGGCTATATGTAATCATTTTTGTCCCTTTTTTTGTCCATCTCGTTGACTCTATTTTCACTTTAGAATAGTTGTCCTTTTGACTCTCAAACATTTGCTCTGGCAATTCACTTATCACTCTCTTGTAATCCGTTGGGGTATATTCTATTCTGCCCCCATTAAAATAGTAGTCAAGTTCCATTGTTGGTAAAACTCGCTTACTTATTGAATCTCCAAGAGTTCCGCTTGTGAATCCCCATCCACTTCCGTTCATGTGATCAGAAACTCTAACAGATATTGATTTAACTTCATTGGATAATGAAAAATAAACAGACTCTCCATTTATATAAGAAACTTTTACTTGTGAAATTTTTAATTCTGGAAAATTTTCATTTTTCCATTCAATCACTTCATTTATTTTACTTTCTTTAAAACTTTCGTTGTATTCTACTTTTTCAAAATTTGTCATAACATTTAATTTAGATGGTGCTCACTGTTGAGGCATTACGCTACACAAAACATTAGTTTCATTATTGATTTCTGAATAACTTCACATGTTTGCATTTGCTCTAATACTTCATTAAAAGCTCTGTTAGTTAAGTTTGCGTAAGTTTCGATTGCTAATTTCATTGTAGTTCCCATATTGTTGTTTTTTAGTTTCATTGCTTCCTTGCAACACTTCAAAGATACGTGTTTACTTAAATATATACAAGTTTTATTTGAAAAAACTTTAGTATTTTAATGCTTTTATGGAATTACCAATAAATAAGATGTTTTTTTGAATATTATTTAAAGATTTTTACTCTTTTATACGGTAGTTACTTCGCTAAGTCGGGAGACTTTGCGGAGCGGGATCTTCTGGATAAGTTTCCCATATTCCTCTATTTGTTAACCATTGTTTTAATGGTTCGCCACTTCCAACGTGTTTGTGTTCTATCCACCAAGTTCCGTCCTTATCTGGTTTTAGTATGTATTCATTCTCAAGTTCTGGCGTACCTAACGATTTTATCAATTCATCAGCGGTTAACGATTTTGTTGTATTTTGAGCTAATCTTATAGCTATTTGATGCCAGGTAATATCCTGTTTTGTTCCTTTTTCTTTTTCTAGTTCTTCTATTATTTTTTCTATTTTATCTGTTATGTTCATTGTTTTTTTTAGTTTTTTTAGTTTTTTAAAGTGGTCGAATTTGACCACTTTAAATATTGCTTTAAAATAATTGCGGTGCTTTCTCTTTTACTTCTACAAAAACAAAGTGTTGTAATGTTTTAAAATTTATACTTGGGTTTTTGTGCTTCTTAACAAAGTTCCAAGCGTCTTCTTTTACTACATCATAAAAAACAGTATTTAATAATCTTGGTATTGCTCTACTATTAAAACCACTTTCATTTTCAATTTTAGCGTAAACCTTATCAACTAAAGCGGTTGTAACAAACTCTTTCGCAATCTCTTCTTCAACCATCTTTTTACCTTTAATTTCAGAGGCACCCATAACTTTAGAGTGTTTTTCTTTAAATTCAGAGGTTACAATTTTAGCAAATGTATTTCTTCCGTATTTATTTTTAAAGTCATAGTTTTTAATCACAATACCTTCTCCAACTCCTTTACCATCTTCAATTAAAAAAACGTTTTTCATTAATTGATTTACTAATTGCTCATAACTTGCATTTGTAATTATACTAATTGGTGCAATGAAATTCAAACCTTTTTCTTCAAGTCGTGGTTTGTATTCATCATAAGGTAAATATTTAATTTTATCATCGCCTTCGTGTGTTATTTCAGACTCTTCTTTGTCAATAGCTACATCAAAAATGTAGAAGTTTCGCCACGCATCTTTTTTATAGGTTTTAAGAGAATGTGGTACAAGCCATTCGCCATAAAGTCTATGTGTTGGATTTTCTGTTAAGTATTTTAATAAATTATTTTGTTCTTTAACCCAAGCGTAAAAACCTGCATTATCAGCGTCTAAAGTTAAATGTCTTTTTCTGCTTCCTGCTTGTATTTCTCCTTTGTCATTAATCCAAACACTTGCATTTGTTCCGTCAATTTTTGGGAATATATGTGTTCTCCCTAATACAATATTTTGAACTTCTGTAGTTCCAAATCTCTCTAAATGTTGGTATTTTTTAAATTCCATAGTTTGTGTATTTGCCCTCGTACCTCACGCACGGCTTTTTAAAAAGTGGGTAACACCGTATAAAAAACATTGCTAATTTGTGCTATACCAAAGGTCTGTTAATATTAATTTTCTTTATTTCTAATCGTTAATTTTTGGTTTCCTAAACGCAACGTTCCTTATACAATCCCGTTAAGACACTTTTTAGTACGCATATACGGTAGTTAGCCACAAGTTTGTGATAAGAGTGGTTTATTACAAGTACAGCAAATGTATCTACCATTTATAGTGCTTACTTGCGTACTCATTGGCAAACAATCACAAACCAGTTCACTTTGTTGGGTAACAACGTGTATAGGTAAGTTTTTTAAGTGCCTATTTGCTTCAATCAGCATTTCACACAGTTCTTTTTTCGAGCATTTCATATACATTGTCATTTGCTCTTCTTTTGTCATTTCTATTTCTTGTACCATATCTATCAATTTAGTTCATTATTCAAAGTCAAAAACCTACCCATACACAAACCGTTTTACCCACAATAAAAATTACTAGTATTCTTCAATCTTTATTATTCTACATTCTCTAACATGGTCTTCGTAAAATTGCCCTATTGCTCCGAGTATGTTTTGCGTATCTTGTAATAGTATAGTGTCTTCTTTGTCTTTATAAGTATAAGTTATTGTATAATCCATAATTTTAAAAGTTGCTAACAAGGGCTATAATTAATACCCTTATTAAAGTTTATATTTAATTCAAAGTTCTGTGTTTCAAGGCTACATAATCATAGCCAAACCCGTTACTGAAGATTCTTAAAAAACCATTTCTCATCGTCTGGCATTGTTTGTTTTTGATATTCTAAGAGCCTGTCTGCAACCCCTGTAAGATATTCGAGTTCCTCCTGTCCCATCTGACATTCCGCTCTAACATCTTTCAGATGAGACTTTAAACGATATGCAAACGTTCGGTCGCTCACTATTCGATTGTCTTTGATCGGGTTGTCTTTCGAGTTTTCAAAGCTTTCTATTAGCTTTAAAATATAGACGCTAAACATATCACCTCTATTTCTTAAAGTCTGCTTTGCGTACTCCGTGTTTTTTGGTGTTATTTTTTCTAGGCTCATTTTAGTTCTTGTTTTGCTTTGTCTAACGTCTGAAGCTATCCCCAGACATTTGAATTATGTTAAACATTTCTTGAAGTCGGTCATACACTCTGTCTCCGTACTTTTCTTGAATTTCTGGTAGTGATAAATTACTTGTCAAAAATGTTCGCTTATTATTCGCATACCTTTCTTCCAGAATGTCTTTCATTAAGTTTTTAATTCCAAAATTTGAAGCATTGGATTCTGTGCCGAAATCATCAAAATACATTACAGCAGCTTTGTTGTATTTTTGAAAGAAATGTTTCTTTGCTGATTTATCTTTTGTGTCCATGCCCTCAAACTCCATTACTAAGGCATTACAGGACACGCTATTAAACCAAAGTATAGGATCTGGCAGCAGTGCCTTACCCACCATTTGAAAAGCTCTTAGCATTGATGTTTTGCCGCATCCATAATCGCCAATAATTAAAAGCCCTTTTTTAAGCTCGGGTATATTTGTGGTAATATTCGTGTTTGTAAAATTTTCACTCCTTGCGAAATACTGAGTCAAAGCCCTGTAGATTGGTTTCGTAGATTCTGTGAAGATTAAATCTTTTCCTTCGTTGATTTTCCAACACTTCATAAACATTCTTTGTAACCAGTCGAATGGCAGTCTCGTGAGGGGTATTTCCTCTGGTTCTGGTTCGCTGAATTTTACGGACAGGGTAGAATTTTCATACTCAGATATTTGGCTTTCTTGCTCAGTTGTCAGCGTTCCTCTGAACCGCTTCATCAGTCTGTATTTTCTAGTTGAAATCATTTGTTCGGGTTATATGCGTTAAGTTTTCCTGTTTTTTTTACGGTTGTTTTTTTTAAATGCGGCAGAGTATTTAACAGCGTTGTTTTCCAATTCTTAATCTTTCGAGGTTTTTCACCGCCTGTATGCCAATCACTAGATTTCCATGCTTCGTATTTCAATCCCACATCTTCCAAGTCGATATTTTCAATTTTCAATTTTGCAAATTCTAAAAACTCTTTTTTATTTGGAATATCCTTTACTTCTACTTCTACTTTTACTTCTACTTCTACTAAGGGGCTTTCTAGCCCCTGTTTTTTATTTATGTAATTAATTAAATTTGTATCTATTGTTTTTACAACTTTTCCATCTAATTTTTTTTCACCGTAAACCTTTAATTTTTGAATAAAAGGGTGTTTATTTACAAAATCAATATTCAACTCAAAAGACTTTAAAGCATTGGAATGAAAAGAGTTAAAAGGGTTTAAAGGTTGCATCTTCTGGTGTTTTAAGAAATTCTTTAAAAATATTTTATCTCCGTTTTTAATTTCAGAATCAGCCCCTAATAAACCCCTACACAGCCCCTTTATAGCCCTTAAAATTTCATCCTTACTAATTCCTAAGTGAAATTGTATGTGTCTTATCGATATTTCATAAAAGCCTGCATTATCTACGTGGTCAATTAAGTAATAAAACACAAGCTTCTCTATCGTTTCTAATTCAATAAACCACGAATCTGCATATTTGTCGGTACTTGTTAATCGGTTAGCCATTTATTTTAATCTTTAATAATTCAGGGTTGTTCGTTTTAAACGGTTGTATATTTCTGTAAATAAATTCTCTTTCAATTTGAGTGAGAGGGAATTGAGGGTCTAGAATATTATTTTTAATCTCTATCGCTACTTCTTGTCCATTGGGTCGAAAAATATAGTACCTATTGCCTTTTGATGATTTAATAAGCTCAGGGACTATTAAGACATCATCCACTAGTTCCTTTTATTTCTGGATTCCAAAATTTTCTTTTGCTTTTGACTCTTTCGCCAAACAGGAATATTATTAATACTTTTAGTTTTTTCATGTTTTGTTCTATTAAAAAAATAACTTAGTATAAACCGCCATTGAAACGGCTTTTATACGGGTGTTCTAAGTAATTAATTTGCCACTACTTTTTTGAAGCGAACTTTGCTCATTTGAACTAATTTTCCATCATCATCATATAGATTATAATAACCTTTACTTTCAGAAACTAACTTGTATAATTTATAGTTTGTTAGCATTTCATAATTACCATTGTCAAGGCAAATCAAAAGCTCAGAACAACGTGTATAATTAATAGCTTGTTTATTCCTATTTTTTAAAATTGTGTAGGCTTCATTGTCTATTTTGCCATCTTGGTGCAATCTATCAAGTGTAAATCCTGTTTGGATAATTTGTGTGTTTATTTCTTTCATTTTTATAAGTTTTAGTTTTAATAATTCGCTACTAATCATACACAAGTAACGTTATTTTTGGCACGGTACAGGGAGGCTATAACCTGTACCTTGAGACCAAAAAACCAACTTTACCTATTTTTCACTCCTGCCCCAACAGCAAGTATCTACTGGTGTTTGCTTTACTATATATTGTATATGTACTTCCTTTATATTTTTTACGTCCCGTTTGCTCGATAACTCCTGACGCTTTTAAAGCAGTGAATCGACCGCTTATTTTATGGAGATGTTTATCTAACATCTCAGCAATCTCCAGTGTACATCTATGCCCATCTACACATTGTTCTACTTGTTTTCTCATAGTTTCTTTAAACGGCTTTAATCGTTCATGAGCAATTATTGAGTTCTCATTATGCCTACCTCTTGATAAGTCTCTTTGGTGTGTAAAGTCGATTTCTGCTTGCATAGGATTAGGTTTTAAATTGTTTTTATTCTACTGTTTCTAATTTCATCAAGATGCTTGTCAACATCTTTTATTTTATCCAAATTTGGTTTGGCTTTTTTAATTGCTTCTTGCAAGTCCGTGTTTATTATTTTCCCGTGCTTGATAACAAAGTACATCTTGTTTGGCTCTGCGCCCCATTCAGGGTTGCCTGTCCCTACTTCAATGCCCTTATGCTCTAATTCTAAAGTCCTTTCTTTGTCTCCTTTTTTTGCATAGCCCAAAGTCATTATGTTACTTTTAAAAGGCTTAAACCCATACATCTTGGAGTTTTCAATAATATATATAGCGATTTCGTCAGTTAGATCGTTATATCCGTGAAAAAGCATCACATCACGCCATTTAAAAATAAGTCTCTTAAACCAATACTTATTAACATCTCTATAATCTTCGGTTTTTATACCTGATTTAGTCATGTCGAACCATTGTTTTTTTAAAGTTAAATGAAGTGTCTTCATAGGTTATAAAATGGTAAATCGTTTGGCTCGCCTACTGTCAAATCTGTTGCAGCTTCAAATGGTGCTTCAGGAATCTCAGACTTTGGGTCTATTTCTATTTTCCATCCTTGAATCGCATTAAAATACTTCGCTTCGCCTTGTGGGTTGATCCATTCTCGACCGTTGATGTTGATGTGTACGGTTATGTTTTGACCAACGATTATATCGTTTAGAAGACTTGTTTTGTCTTGAATAAACTCCACCAGAATGTGTTGAGGGTATTTCTCGTCTGGAACGGTTATAACTAACTCACGTTTCTTGAATCCTTTTGATCCGATTTCTTGTACTTGTCCGATTACTTTTACTTTGCCTTGTATTTTCATTGTTATTTGATTAATTTAGGATTAAAATTATTGATTGATTTTACTGTGTTCATGTACTCTCGTGAAAGGATTATGCTTTTGTTTCTTTGCTCAATCCTTTCTTGGTCGTAAGCGTGTGGTATCATGTGAACCCTGTCCTGTTCTGGGATTTCGATAAAGTCCTTGAACCATTCAATATGCACGTTGGTTGAGTGCTGACAGAATTCCTCCAAACCTTTTCTTGAAAAAATATGATTTGTAACGACCTTTACAACATCTTCAATGTTTTCGTCTCTTACATCACCTTCCATGTTTAGAATGTTGTACTTGTAGTCAAGGCTTTTTATTTCTTTTTCTACCAATTTAAAAGGCGTGTCTGTTAGTATATGGCAAAGCAAAGAATCTTTTTTAGCCCATAAATCCATGTATGAATCTAGTTGTCTTAGATAGATTTCATTTGCGCTATCTTCAAGTATTTTAGAGTATGATTCCCAACTCCACGAGGACTTTATATCTACAATTACTTCGCTTGGCTCCATGTCAATTGCACCACTCACCCATTCATTTGTTTTCCTTTCAGTCGAGTGAGTCAAGAACAAATTTGAAACTCTCGACAGAATGTCTCGACAGTCCTTTTCAACGGTCAAACCTTTGGTTATTTTATCAGAATTTATTTCAGTCCTTCTACCGTATTTTGTAGCGTAAACTAATCCCGATAATGTCTTTTTGTTCGCATCTGTAAGTTTGAATTTCTTACTTTCAATCAGCTTGTTTTCAAGGCTTACAAAGGTTTCTTTTTGTTTGTCCGTTATATTTGGGTATCCCTTTAATTTAAAAGACTCTAAGGTCTTTGTTTGGTTTTCGGTTAGTGGCTTGGGCACGGTTATAATCTTGCCAACCATGTGGGCTCGAAACAGGTAGTTTGAAAAATCCATAATTAAAGTGTTTTATGTTTTTCAGAAATCTGAAGCTTATGCTGGGCTTGTTCCTGCTCCGTTAATTCTTGCCATATAGCCATGACTTCAACTTTCTTGGTACATTGATCTATTCGTGTTTTAACGTCTGTTAAAGGGGCTGCAAGTCCGTTTGTGTTTACACTCTTAATTCTAATGCCGCCCTTTCTGGTTTCGGTTTTGCTGATTTTCATTTCTACTTTATCATCAAATCTAAATTCTACCGAAAAACCTATCCATTTTTTAGCGTCAATAACACCTGTCGCTTCTTTTATTAAAGTGGAATTGGTTGTGTTCACGATTAAAGGTTTTGCATAAATCTCTTCAAAGTACATCACCACGCCTTTGGGTTTGATCCTTCCGTTGACCTTGAAATTTTCCTTGTACTCAACGTTTTTAACTGTTAATATTTTTGATTTTCCTTCAAGCTCAAAGACTTCTAAGTCTGTACTAGCAAGGAAGTCGCTGTTACGAGCTTTTAAATAATGAATTGTTGGGTTCATAATTGTTGGGTTTATTTAAGTTTTTGTTGATTTTCTTAATTAGTGGGGTTGGTTAGTTAAGTTACCAGTTAATGATTATTGATTTATCTTCTAAGTCCACCTCTGCATATTGAGGGATTATTGTGTCGTTTAAATTAATTCCCTTGTCTTCAACAGTCCATTCGTCATTCACAAGAGTATCATAGACACCTAGCTCTTTGCCTTCGTCATTGTAAAGGGTGATTCTAGCCTGTTTGGTGTAAACATTGAAATTTATGTACTTTGACTTTCGCTCGATGTCATACCGCCATAATGTTGTTACAGTTGCTCGCCTGTCTTCTGTGCTTACATACACATCTGAAAGGCTTAATTCAGTTAGAAATTCTTTCTCACCTTCTGCGGTGATTGGTTTAAGTTGGGTTGTTGGGTTCATAATGTTTATTTTTTAGGAGTTAATTCATATTCAACCAACCCTGTTTTTTCAACTTTCCAAATACCTTTTTTAAAATTTGTTTTGGAATCTATAATCATTTTTCCTTCGATTGTAGCACCTTGATTGTTTTGACTTCCTTTGATTGTAGCGCTTCTATTGTCTTGACTTTCTTTGATTGTAGCATCTACATTGTCTTGCCATCCTCCGATTGTAACACCTTGATTGTTTTGACTTCCTTCGATTGTAGCACCTACATTGTCTTGAATTCCTTTGATTGTAGCATCTACATTGTCTTGCCATCCTCCGATTGTAACACCTTGATTGTATTGATTTCCTTTGATTGTAGCATCTACATTGTTTTGATCTCCTTTGGTGGATTTCAATATTAAATCAGTTAATTCTTCTAGTTTTTGTTTAATTTCTGGATTCATAATTGTTGGGTTTTTTTGGGTTCATAATTGAATTTCTTTTAGATTGAATTTCTTTTAGATTGAATTTCTTTTAGATTGAATTTCTTTTAGATTGAATTTCTTTTAGTTTTTTTTCTACGTATTTTTTAGTTCTGTTTTCAAGGATTACTTTTTTAGAAGGGAGGCTTGGTCTATCCTTACCCCCCTTAAGTGAAGTTCCCGACCCCTTAACTTCGGGACTTCGATTTGAACACGCTTGTAGGCGGTTGTAATGTTCGACTAGTCGATTGTTTACATCAACTATATCTTTTAGTAATTCTGTCGGTATGGTTATGGTGTCGGTCATACCGTTTGGTTATGCTGTTTTGTTTTGAACCTTTGGAAGCATAGCTTCTAATTCAGATTTTGCTTTAGTGAAATACACTAGAGATTCTTCTGCTTTCTGAAAAGCACGGCTAATCATTTTATAAACGGCTTGTTGGTTTTCTTCCGTAACAGATGCTGTGCGGTAAAATAGACTCTTGACTGTTGAGTAGCTGGCATCAACAGTTGTAGACACGTCTATTAAGTCTTGGGTTGTTAAAAGCCTATTCAAAAGGTCTTTTTGCTCTTTGGTAATTGGTTCTCCGATTTGTGGCATTGTTAAATTTTTTAAATAAACATTAGTGGTGATACTCCGTTTTCTTGGTAAAGATTTCTAAGGCTTGTAGACTCTAATTCTTTTGGTTCACTTTGGATGCAGTCAACTGCGTTTTGAATTTTCTTTTCCATAAGCTCTATTTGCTCGGTTGTTGGTTCTTGCTGAATCCAACCGCTTTTAGATTTATATCCGAAAGAATCAACCTGAAGCTTGTATCCGTTTTCTTGTTCTGCATAGAAATTAATTTCATAACTCCCTAAACTGCCGTTAAATCCGATTAACTGTTCGGTTGACTCGTCGCACTTGATTTTTTCTAAAATTTTATTGTAGGTCTCGGTTTTCATGTTATATTTACGGTTATAAAAGTTTTACATTACAAATGTAACAATTAATAACATCAAATAACATCTTTTGACAAACTAATTTGTTAAAAAAAATATAAAATTTTGTTAAAGGATTAATAAACCCCTGTTTATCAATAACTTAAACAAATTTAAAAAATGAAAAATCAAGAAGAAAAAAGTTTCCCAGAAATAATGCTAGCCATTATATCTCATGCTAAATTGAGTAGAAGGGCTTTTGGTATGTCAATAGGACACACAAGTGGCACAATGATAGATAACGTCATAAACGGTCGCAATGGAATTTCAGCAGGACTTGCTAGAAAAATAACAAACAGATACCCCGAGATCAGTTATGAATGGATTCTAACAGGCAAAGGAACGATGCTTGTTAAACCAAAAGAAACGCCTATTGATAGTTTACTATTAAAAAGAGTTGAGCTTTTAGAACAACTTATTAAAGGTCAAGAAGCACGACTCAGCATCATGGAACTTAGACTAGATAAAAACAAAAACTTAATAATCCCTATAATTTAAAACCCTTAAAACCTACTTATTATGATTAATTTAAACGAATGGACTGAAACCAGTCTAACAGATCAAGACGAAAAAAAAACCAACTCAAAACAACATATTTACAAAACTGAAGGCAATTACTTAGACTTAAATAAAGACAAGCACCCTTTAATTGTAACAATCGTTTTAAACAACAAAACATTAGGTATTTACTTTAGAGATGTCAATGGGAATAACATCCTAAAAACAAAAGAAGGAAATACAGGTGAATTAATCACCCGAGAGAAAAATAGCCAAAAAGATAAGTCTTGGAGGTTTCATTACATAGAAAATGGTATTATTGATATTGTGAAGAAAAATGAATTTGTAAAATTGATAACTAATTATGATTATGACAGGAGCGTATTTGCTTATATAGAAAATCTTTATGATGGAAACATCTATAGTTTTACCTTTAAAACTTATGCAAGAAAAATTAATATTGCGTCTTCTGGAATAGTTAGTTATAAAACTTACTGTCTTTAATATCATACATAGATTTTAAAGTGGTCGAATTTGACCACTTTAGAATCTTGCCCCGATCTATTTAAACTAAACCATAAACCTAAAACCTACTATTATGACAAAGAAAATACCCGAACTCTCCGATAGAGAATTACAGGAAGGAATCTATCGCTACCTAAAATCAGCATCAAAATCAGCATCTATTACAAGTACGTGGGTGCAAATAGTTTGTTGGCTTTCTGTTATTGGATCTTTGATTGCAATTGCTAGTCAGCTAGATTAATCTTAAAAAATTTAATAACTACATAAACCTAAATTAAAAACCCTTAAAACCCTACTTATTATGAATGAAGAAAAATTAAACGAGTTAATCGAAGCAATCGATAAGCTAAGATGTCGTATTGAAGACTTGGATATAACCATTGGTGGATTAAAAGAAGGTATTCCATTAATTAAAAAAATGGTTTAAATCTGGTACATAAAAACTGTACATAAAAACTGTACATAATTACGCCAAAAATAGCAAAAAACGAATACTAACGCAAAATGTAAAACATTGCAATTCAATCAGTTGAGTTTTTGAGTTTCTAAAAAAGACACTCCCTTACTCTCCGCTTTGGTTTATACACCCCTGTTTATCAGGGGTTTATATCCAAACTGTACATAATATGTACGGTTATGATGATTGACACGCTTGTAGGCATTTAATTTAATTTAAATGAGTCAAAACATCACAACACCGAAATTATGCAAATCATCTTCGAGATGGTATGTTTACTTCTCAATTAACGGGAAGCAAAGACGCTTTACAGGGAACCTTAATAGGATTAAGAACCTTAAAAAACGTCAGGCAGCCGCTAACGTACTTCTTAAATCTTTTAAAAAAAATATAGCCTCTGGATGGTCGAGCGACAATCCCATGACCGAAGTTAATTACACTTTAATCGATGCTCTGAATTTCGCTTTAGAAAAAAAGAAAGAGTTTATTGCAAAGAAAACATTCCACGATTATAGTAATGCTTTAGGCTTTGTAATTCAAGCCATCAAAGACATAAGACTTTCAAATCTTTATATTAAAGACGTTAGACGGCTTCATGTGAAGCTCGTAATGGAGCGCATGAAAAAAGATAGGAACTGGTCTAGCAAAGCTTACAACAAGAATCTGGGGTATTTGTCTGCAATCTTCACGGAGCTTATGCAGTGGGATTTACTTGAAAACAACCCTTGTTTTAAAATCAAAAGACTACCAGAACAAGAAAGCACCGCCAACCGTCCAGCAACTCCAAACGAAATAACGAGAATCAAAAAACACCTTCAAAAAAAACATTTAGGATTTTACAGATTTGTGGTGACGCTTTTCCATACAGGAATAAGACCAGTTGAGTTGACACGGCTAAGAGTGGGAATGATTGATCTTCAAAACCAAACTATTGTAATGCCTGCTCACATTACGAAGGGACGTAAAAAACAAAGAGTAGTTCCAATCAATCACCATTTACTGAAGGAGTTTGAATCTATGGATTTAAGTCAATATCCAGAAGACTTTTATTTGTTTGGACGCATTCCAACTGGAAAGCGTGGGCGTAATAGAATTGAGTTTTTGCCTGCTTCTGGAATGTTAAAGCGTGATACTTCTAATCGTAATTGGAATGCTCTGGTAAAAAAAGACTTAGGAATTAATGTGAATTTATACGCCATGAAACATACAGGAGCTAATGCGAAAATTTTGGCAGGTATTGATTTGGAAGCTCTGAGGGACTTGTACGGGCATCAATCTGAATTGATGACAAAGCGTTATGCGACTGTTGTTAAAGAAGTGAATCGGAAGATGATTATAGATCAGAGTCCTGATTTTTAAATATACTGTAAAAGTTGTATTATCCCGACATATATGCCCGTTAAGACACTTTTTAGTACGCATATACGGTAGTTAGCAGTAATATTAGCCAAACGATTTACGGGCTTCTTTTTCATTATCAAATATTTCACAAGCCCAAATAGCGTGTCTGCCTCTGCCAAACCTATCCCAATCAACATCGCCCTTATGGGTTTCCATATACTGTTTAACCGCATCATCAAGGTTTTTCGCTTGGTAAGTTCCTATCATACTTGCACCTTGTCTTTGTCCTGTAGCAGAGAATCCTTCCATCCATAGAGAAATACTACTGCTAACACTTGGTATAGTGCATTGCTCGGTTTCTGTTTTCTTATTGTCTTTATTCATATCTCAAAGTTTTATGTTTATTAATTAAGTCCATGCTGTAAGGTCGCAACGTCACCATACCATAAACGTTATGCTTTATTTCGCTGAAACATTACATAATAATAGAAAAAGCAACTTAAAGCTGTATATACTAAGGTTGCGTTATATCCGAAGCTATTGGTGTCTTTAAATATTTCCACACCTATCATTATACCGCAAGCCATGTTTAATATTAAAAAAACAAAGCATAACAAAGTATATAAAAAATGCTTTTCCTTTTTTGTGATTTCTATTTTTAATTTCATAATTAATGTATTTTTATTTAGTTAGTTCTTATTTCAATGTCGCACATTTCATATACAAACCGTTAGGTTATTTCTTTAATCACGTTATTCAATATTTTTTAATCTTAGAGTAAACCACTTGCAGGTCATTTATTGCTTGTTTCAAAATCTCATCTGCTTCCTTTGTTTTCGTGGAGTGGAACAGCTCTCTTACATCCACGTCTAGGACTTTGGCGATTCTCAGTAAGTCGTCACCGCTTGGCGTAGAATAACCTTTAACCCAATTACTCACAGTATTAGGTGTAACCCCTAATTCTTTAGCCAATGCCCTGCCTGTATAATCTTTATCTAATATCTCATTTAACCTTAATAAGCTCATTTATATCTTTATTTTAAGCAAATATACAAAATAAAACGAGATTATTAGTAAATTAATGTAAATATTATTTTGTT
>Ga0209199_1000517_pt1 | contig 54225 bp, 59 predicted proteins | sample COGITO_mtgs_1105_7_FD_184805 | JGI IMG/M metagenome (GOLD analysis project Ga0209199, IMG submission 184805) | Pelagic marine microbial communities from North Sea - COGITO_mtgs_110523 (SPAdes) (version 2) | ecosystem: Environmental > Aquatic > Marine > Epipelagic ... | reverse complement strand
CAGAAGTGAAACACATTAGCGGCGATGGTAGTTTGGGGTTTCCCCATGCGAGAGTAGCACATTGCCAGGCTCCCATTTAGAGAAAGGGCTATCCGTAAGAGTAGCCCTTTTTTGTATCTGAAATTTAGTCAGCAAAAAACCTTCACAAAGTGGATTCCCGGACCCAAGTGCAGCTTGACTCGTTCTAGCGGTAGGAACGGTGTTCCTTATAGCTTTTGAAGTAGTCAAATACACATCCCTGATGATATGCACCCAAACTCGCCATCCTTGGCTCTTTGTTCAGCGGCGCGCTGCCGTGCAGCTAAAGAAGCCTGCTGAACCCTCCTGCGAGAGTAGCACGGGGTGCCCCGCACATTGCTGGTAGGCCAGCCCCGCAGGCAGCCATTAAGAAAAAGGGCTGTCCGTAAGGTTAGCCTTTTTTTGTATCTGAAATTTAGTCAGCGCTTGTGGCTTAATCAATTATGCATCTGAGCAGGTACAGGCAAACCTTCTGACCCCTCATTCAGATTAGTACGGGTGTGGCGCTGTTTAGTGCCTCGCACATTGCTGAAAGGCCAGTCCCGCATTGGATAATCCGCAGGCAGCCATTCAGAGGAAGGGCTATCCTCAAGGGTGGCTTTTTTTTCAAACTAATATTGAACTGTTTGGAATTGTTTCGGATGCTTTGAACGACTGGTGATCCAACTACAGCCGAGTTGATGAAGCAGTTTATATACTGCGTTAGGATAATAGTTTATTTGTCATTGCTCAAAGATATAGGCTCGAATGTTTTCACCGGTTAAGTGACCTCCTTGGTTACTAAGACTTTGCTTATCAATATTGTCTTTTTTGGCTTCAATGCTGGCAAGCTCTCCGATAAATAATTGGTCACCCATTTATTGACAATACAGCTACTGGCTTTGAGGATACGTGAAGTTTCTGCTCGATTTACACCCTCGAGAATATGAGGAATAGCTAATAGACATAGCCTCGCAGCTGCGTTAGTTTCGGCTCTAGAAAGCGCTAAATTATATTGTGGTGTATCGAGTATCGAGTTTCAAGTTTCAAGTGAATAAAATGAGTTAGAATGCTAAACACAATTAGATCACAAATAACTACTAATTGGTATTAGACGGATCAGTCATGACTAAGGGAATAGCAATAGAATGAAGTTAGGTTACTCAGATGTTTGATTTCTGGCTAGCAGCGTTAGTGCGGCTTCATTAGCTGGCTTATTGTTATACAAGACCTCATACACTTGTTCACAAATGGGCATTTCAACCCCCATGCGTTGTGAGAGTATATGGACCTCTTTGGTATTTCTATATCCTTCGACTATTTGTCCTATCTCATCCATGGCTTCTTGAATACCTAGGCCATTACCTAATGCCAACCCGAACCGTCTGTTGCGAGACTGATTATCTGTACACGTTAAGACTAAGTCACCTAAACCTGACATACCCATAAAGGTATTAGGTTTAGCGCCCATCTTGATCCCAAGTCTTGTCAGCTCAGCTAACCCTCTAGTGATAAGGGCTGTCCTAGCGTTAGAACCAAAGCCTAAGCCGTCAGATAAACCTGCACCAATTGCTATGACGTTTTTGACGGCTCCGCCTAGCTGTATGCCTATGAAATCATCATTTCTATACACTCTAAACGATTTTGAACAATGCAGTTTATTGGCAAATTCAATGGCTAGGTTTTCATTTGTAGAGCTTAATGAAATCGCGGTAGGTAGTCCTGCCACCATTTCCTTAGCAAAGGTGGGGCCTGATAATGCCGCAATAGGGATATCGTTGCCCAAAATTTCTAGAGCAACCTCTTGTAAAAGCCTACCTGTTTCAGGCTCTAATCCTTTTGTTGCCCAAATAACTCTATGCCATGGTTTTAAGTACGGTTTTGCTTGTTGTAACGTGCTGTAGAATGCGTGGCTTGGCACAACTACTAGGATGTCTTGACTGTTGTCTATCGCTTTGCAGAGGTCTGATTCGAGTGATAATTCTTTTGGAAAGGTAGCGTTGGGTAAGTATTTTTGATTACATCTGTTGTTAGCCATTAATTCAATTTGCTGTTTATCTCGCCCCCACAAGACGGTTTTCACACCATTGCGAGAGAGACAAAAAGCAAGGGCAGTACCATATGATCCTGCCCCTAATACACAAACTGAATTCACTTTAAATCAGCCGTATTATGCGTCTAATTTTTGTGGAGCTTGTGCTTGTTCTTGAGCTTGTTGAGCGCGTTTTTGCATGTAGGCTGCAAAAATTGAATTGAAATCAACAGGTGCCAAGTTTAGTGGTGGAAAAGTACCACGGTTCACTAGATTTGAAATGGTTTCTCTCGCATATGGGAACAAGGTATTGGGACAAAAGGCACCAATCATTTGAGCCTTATTCTGCTCTGGCATTTCGCCAATCATGAATATGCCAGCTTGTTGTACTTCACATAGAAATGCTGTTTCTTCGCCGATTTTGGCAGTAACAGTGACTGATAATATCACTTCATACAGGTTTTCACCTAATGGGTTGCTCTTAGTATCTAAATCTAATTGTACTTCTGGTTTCCATTCTTTTTGAAACATGGCAGGTGAATTAGGTGCTTCAAAAGAAATATCTTTAGTATATATTCTTTGGATAGAAATTTGTGGGCCTTGGGCCGTTTTTGGCTGCGCTGCAGCTTCGTTTGGTTGATTCTCGTCAGCCATGATACTTCCTTTAATTGAGTTGTTAGTCAGCTAATAAACTGTCTAGTTGGTTTTTTGCTTCTAATGCAAATAATTCATCACATCCACCTACATGATAATCTTTGATGAAAATCTGTGGAACTGTCGATTTACCTTTTGCCCGTTCGATCATTTTGCTTCGCAATTCAGGCATTACATCGATTTCAATTTCATTAAAACTTGTTTCTTTTTTGGTCAATAAAGCCTTAGCCCTATGACAATAAGGACAATGCCCTTTAGTATAAATATCGACTTTACTCATATTTATCTCCTGACATTTATTTGATGACGGGTAAACTTGCAGCTTGCCAAGCATTTATACCACCTTTCAAAGTCACTACATTTTCAAATCCTGCTTTAAGCATTTGAGATGCTGTGCGTTTTGACGTCATGCCCATAGCACAGACAACAATAATGGGTTTGTCTTTTGACTTTTCAAGTGTAGAAAAGTCGCCTTTAGTGACTAACTCCGCTTTGATCTGTTTAGAGCCTAAAATATGACCCTTTTTAAACTCCGCAATGGGGCGAATATCCAGAATATAAGCATCTTCCTTGTTCATTAATAAAGTAGCTTCATGTGTACTTAATTCTTTTAATGATGAAAGCTGGCTTGCCACTGTGGTGTATATAAGTGCAACTAGGAGTGCGGCGAACAAACCAGATAAAATATAGTGATTGACAACAAATTCTACCATTTGATCCATAACAGGTGACCCTTAAAGGTGAGTAACTTAAAAAAACGAGGCCAAAGTATATAGATTTTGTGTGTAGAAACCAGTCCTAGGGTGTATTCATCCGTGCGTCAAGGAATAACTTATTGTTATACATTTGGTTTTTAAAAGCATTTAGCCGTGACGTGCACTGCGAGTAAGGATAACATTAGCCTATTATCAAGGTACTAGGCCATGTATATACATTATATTCCACCTTAGTATGACTCACAAAATTAATAAATAGTTTTATCTATAAGGGCTGCACAATGACTCAAACTAAAAAGACCACCGCATTGATTATTCTTGACGGTTGGGGTCATCGGGAAGAATTGGAAAGCAATGCGATCGCACATGCTAATACGCCAGTTTTAGATGGTTTGTGTCATGCCAACAGCCACTCCTTAATATCTGGATCAGGATTAGACGTTGGTCTACCTCCGGGACAAATGGGTAATTCTGAAGTAGGTCATGTCAATTTAGGTGCAGGCCGAGTGGTGTATCAGGACTTTACGCGAGTGACTAAGGCCATTGAGGACGGTGAATTTTTTGAAAACCCTGTATTTATAAAAAACCTAGACAACGCTATTCAAGCGAATAAAGCCATTCATGTTATGGGGTTATTATCAGCCGGTGGTGTACATAGCCACGAAGATCATATTTTCGCCTTTTTGAAAATGGCCGCAAAGCGTGGCGCAAAAAAATTATATCTCCATGCCTTTTTGGATGGTCGCGATACACCGCCACGAAGCGCAAAGGGGCCATTACAGTCAGCTGATGCAGTATTTGCCGAATTAGGCTTTGGCAAAACAGCCAGTATCATTGGTCGTTATTATGCGATGGACAGAGATGCCCGTTGGGATAGAGTCGAAGCTGCGTACAATTTGATTGCTCACTGTAAAGCAAATAAGGTTGCCACGAGCGCTACCGAGGCCCTAGATGCTTCATATCAACGTGACGAAAATGACGAGTTCATGCAAGCCACCATCATTGGTGAGGCAGTCCCATTGGAAGATGGAGACGCGGTTTTCTTTATGAATTTTAGAGCCGATCGAGCCCGCGAAATTAGTCGACCTTTTGTCGATAGAGACTTTAGTGAATTCAATAAAGGTAAGCACATTGAACTGAGTGCCTTTGTTACTCTCACTCAATATGCAAAGAGTATTGATGCCCCCGCAGCATATCCACCAGTGCCATTAGTGAATGTAATGGGTGATTGGTTAGCTCAGCATAATAAAACGCAATTGCGTATATCTGAGACTGAAAAATATGCACATGTCACTTTTTTCTATAGTGGTGGCCGTGAAGACTTATATAAAGGTGAAGAGCGTATTTTGATCCCATCACCTAAAGTCGCAACTTATGATTTGCAACCAGAAATGAATTCGGCTGAGTTAACCGATAAGCTTGTAGCAGCAATAGACTCTGGGAAGTTTGATGTCATTGTTTGTAATTATCCTAATGGGGACATGGTTGGGCATACGGGTAACTTTGATGCAGCCGTCAAAGCTTGTGAGGCAGTTGACACCTGTGTTGGCAGAGTCGTTGAGGCTATCAAACGTAATGGTGGTGACTGTTTAATTACAGCTGATCACGGTAATGCTGAAAAAATGCAAGATGAACAGACAGGGCAAGCACACACCGCACACACCAGTGAACTCGTTCCCTTTATTCACGTAGGACAAAAATCAACGGTTAGACTAGGAGGCACATTAAGTGATGTGGCCCCCACTATGCTGTATTTAATGGGGATGGAACAACCTCCACAAATGACTGGTACTTCTCTAGTCACATTGGACTAATCAATTGAGATTGATGCTGCACACATTCTTCCAAGCTAAAAGCTTAGCTAGTAGGTCTTCCTTATTACTAATGTTGTGTAGTGTTTTTTTTGTATTTGTTGCAAACGGCCAAGAACAGTCAGATCTTAAAAGTATTCAACAACAAATAAAAACCAAACAGGTGCAAATCAATCAACAACTTGCGACTGCCAAGACGCTTCAAGATAATCTGAAGGTTATTGAAATACAGATTGCGAAAGCTGCAAGAAAACTCAATAAAACACAGAGGTTCCTCGACAATAATCAGCAAAAACTTAAAATATTGCGCAAACAACAAAAGGATTATTTGAGCTCCTTAGCACAGCAAAAAATAGTGTTAGCCAAACAGATCCGAAGCGCTTATATGACAGGCAATTATGATTTCGCAAAAATGTTGTTGAATCAACAAGATGCTACTAATTTTGAACGGACTATTACTTACTATCAGTATTTAAACAAGGCCCGTAAATTGCAAATCGATAGCTTTAACTTGTTAGTCAAAAATCTGCAAGAGGTGAATGCCAAGTTGATTAATAATCAAAGTGAGCTCGAGCAGTTAAAAGGTAAACAGCTTGAGCAACAACAAGTGTTAAAAGCGAACCAAACTGAAAGGGAAGGTACGTTTATAGCACTGCAGAACGCAATAGAATCTGAAGAAGTAAAAATTGCTCAACTACAAATCAATGAAAAGAATTTACTTGAAGCATTAACTCAAGCGCAACAACTCGACCAACAAGACGTAACGTTAAGTGGTCTTGGTACCCTTAAAGGCCGTTTATTAATGCCTGCCAAGGGTAACCTTAGAAAAATGTTTGGTAAGTTTAGGCAAGGTCAAATTAAATGGAAAGGAGTGGTGATAAATGGTACTCCGGGGGACTCCGTGATTGCCATTCATCATGCTAAGGTACTCTACTCTGATTGGCTTAGGGGTTTTGGTTTAGTGACTGTACTGGATCATGGAGACGGATTTATGAGCCTTTACGGCCATAACCAAGCGTTACTAAAGGAAGCTGGTGAGTCTGTTCTGGCGGGTGAAACCATTGCACTTCTAGGACAAAGCGGAGGGCAAAATCGACCTAACTTGTACTTCGAAATTAGGCACAAAGGAAAGCCAATTAACCCTGTTAATTGGCTAAAGCTTTAATTTCTTTGTTTGTTTAAATGATTCAATACTAGTAAAAATACTTGACGTGATTATAATCACATTAAAATATTGTCGGGTAAAATAATAATAAAAACATGCGTTTATTCCTAATTAGTTGCCTATTGTATATCGGATGCTCTGCTAGAGCGTCTCAAATCGCCTTGATCATTGATGATATGGGAAATAGCCAGCAAGATGCGCTGGCCTTTGCATTACCAGCCAATGTAGCATTTGCGATTTTACCAAATAAACCTTTATCTAAGACTTTTTCAAATCGTGCAGCAGCTCAGCATCGTGAAGTCATGTTACATATGCCAATGGAATCGTTAGCGGGTAATAAACAAGAAAAAAATGTACTGCTTTCTAGTATGCGACCCCATCAAATCGTACAGATGTTAAAAATAGCCTTATCTACTGTGCCTGATGCTGTCGGCGTTAACAATCATATGGGCAGTAGGCTCACCCAGCTTTCATTACCTATGTCGATAACGATGGAGTTTCTGAATAAGCAGGGGTTATTTTTTGTTGATAGTCGTACCACCAGATATAGTAAAGCAGAAGACATTGCCAAACAAAATGGCGTGTTAAGCACTAAGCGTAATGTGTTTATTGATCACACTCCAAACTTTGAGCAGATTGATAAACAATTTCATCGTTTACTTCATTTATCCAAAAAGCATGGTTACGCGGTCGGTATTGCTCACCCCTATCCACAAACCCTTGAATATTTGAAAATACATTTAAGCGGACTTCAACAGCAAGGCATCGAGTTAGTTAAATTAAGCGACATAGTCTCTTCAGAAGTGGCTTATGCTTATCATCCTAAAGCTGAATTAAAACCCATTCCTCCTGTTTTTTAAGCGCATATTTAACGAAATATCATGCCTGCTGCTAATCTACTTGCCCTTATAGATGATATTGCCACTATTTTGGATGATGTGGCTATTTTGTCGAAAGTGGCTGCTAAAAAAACCGCTGGCGTGTTGGGAGATGACTTAGCTCTGAATGCCGAGCAAGTCTCTGGGGTGAGAGCAGAACGGGAATTATCTATTGTATGGGCAGTAGCAAAAGGCTCTTTTCTAAATAAACTGATTTTAGTGCCATCTGCGTTATTGATAAGTGCATTTTTACCATGGTTAATCGTGGCGTTGCTGGTTATTGGCGGGCTGTATCTATGTTATCAGGGTGTTGAAAAGCTGGCACATAAATTTATACACTCCAAAGATGGTATAAACAAAGAACACGCACAGAAACTTGAGGCTGTAGCCGATCCTAATGTTGACTTAGTGATTCTTGAAAAGACAAAAATTAAAGGTGCCATTAGAACCGATTTTATCCTATCCGCCGAAATTGTGGTAATTGTACTCGGCACTTTACAAGCAGAGTCCTTTGCAACCCAAGTGACAGTTCTATCCTTACTGGCTTTGGCTATTACTGTGGGTGTGTATGGTTTAGTCGCTAGCATTATAAAGCTGGATGATGCAGGTTTGTATTTATTAAGAAAATCTCTGGGTGGGCATTATTACTGGTGCTCTGGTTTTACTAGCCGTTATATTAAGTCTTAAAATTATTAAAAAGCCTTAGTCGTCTTCCCTTAAATTTCTTAAATTATTTATAGGTTGGAATAATGGTTATGTAGATAGTGAGTCTATTTCTACTCGCCTGTTAAGATGTTTTTCTTCTTGCGTCTTAAAATTTCAGGCAGAAATACTTGTAAATTTTATGAAATGTTATAATATAACGATTGATAAGGTTAAGGTATTTACTGATGCAAGTAACGAAAGATAAAACGCTATTAGACCGACTAGGCATTTGGGCCTCGAGTTTGTGTGCGTTGCATTGTTTATTACTCCCCATTCTTATTCCTTTGATCCCTTTTGTGAGCGCCTCGTTTTTTGCTCAAGACTGGTTTGAGAGAAGCATTTTATCACTTTCGATGATCATAGGTTTTTGGGCTTTGTTTTCAGGATTCTATCGTTATCACCGACAGCTCTATCCTTTATATAGTTTGGTATTGGGCGGTTTGATTTATTGGAATAAAGATATGTTTGGCGAGTCTTACGAGCCTTTCACTATCGCCGTTGGTGCTTTTTTAATTGTTGGTGCGCATTTAGTGAATTTGAAATTATGTCAGAGCTGCGAAGATTGTGATTCTGGATGTGCCAGTTCCTAGATACATTTCCGAATGGCATTATTAAACTTTAGTGGCTAGGACCACTTTAGCCTTAGCGGGTCCATTACTAAATACCCCATCTACTCCCCAAGATTGCAACCTTAGCAGGTCTGCAGGTTCGTCAACGGTATACACAAACATTTTTAAACCACGATTGTGTGCATCTATGACAAAAGCTTGATCAACAAAACTAATCTCAGCATTAACTGAGTATGCTTGCAGTTTTTGTGCAAATTTCGCGTAATCTAAAGGATTACTGCCCGTTAGTCCTCCAATCTTGGTATTGGGCGCAGTACTTTTAAAAGCCAACAACAGATGGTGGTTGAAAGACGAAACGATAAATTGCTCAGGTTTAAAATTTAACTGGCTGACCGCTTTGTTAATGCATACATTCACTAGTGAAACATCATCCACACCCTTCATTTCAATATTTATCAAACACTGTCCTTGTACGCGTTCCAATACTTGCCAAAGTGTTGGCACAAATTGGCCTTGGCCAGCGTCTAATGTTTGTAATTCTTCGAGAGTATAGTCAGATAATAGGCGATTGCCGTTGGTTGTCCTACTTACCCATCTATCATGAATAACCACTAACTCATTGCCAAGTTGATAGACATCTATTTCGATGCCATCCGCTTGTTGAATTAAGGCTTGTTCAATAGCTAACAAGGTATTTTCAGGTGCATCAGCACTGGCACCCCTATGAGCGAATATCAGCATTGTGTCAGCTCCCTAGCCATTATTTACTGTGAAGTTTTTGAGCATTGATGGTTTCATAAATAGCGGCCGAAATCACTAACAAACCACCGACTAAGGTTTGCCACCTAGGCTGCTCATCTAACACCAGTATCGCAAGTGTTACGCCATAGAGTGGTTGCATACAGGCAATCAATGAAAATGTTTTGGCTCGTAAATGTTTAAGGCTTGTAGCAATTAAAGTATGAGGCACAGCCGTTAAAAATATACCCAGTATAACCAGACCCACATAGGTTTCTTGGCTGGCCTTAAATAACTCATCACTTGAAAAAAAGCTGAGGGAGATAAAAATTACCAAGGTTTGATAGGCCATGGCGTGAGCACCTGAGTAGTGAGAAAAGTGTTTTCGGTGCACCAAGTTTCTAAAAGAATACAACACGGCTGAACTTACACCAATCAACACACCTTGTGTAATTTCGTTATCTAATGACACTTCAGGCACTATCAGGAAAATACCAAAAAGCACAACAATGGCGCTGACTAAATCTTGCCAAACTAGACGTATTCCCTCAAAAAAAGGTTCTAAAAGTACTGTCATTACCGGGAATGTAAATAAGGCTATCATACCAACGGATACTGATGAATACTGCATGGCAGCAAAATAACTAACCCAATGCGCTGCCATGAGTAGACCTAAAAACAGCGCAACAAAATAGTCTTTTTTACGGTCTAATAATATTGACTTTCTGAATATTTTTACGATGCCAAACAACATGATGCAGGCAATAGCGGCACGGCCAAATGTAATATCTATTGCAGATAAGGGCAGAAGTTTAGAGAATAATGCTGTTGCACCCAGCAATATCATAGTGATGTGTAAAGACCACAGGCTTTTTTTAACGGGATCCAAGTTGATTAGTTCGTTATGTTTGCGAAAACGTCACCGAGACGCGTTACGTCTCCTGCATTTAAATCTGAAAAATCTATCATGTCATTTTCGAAGCAAGCCACTATGGTTGAACCGAGTTTAAACAAACCCATCTCATCACCTTTTTTAATAAATACAGCGTTGTCACCCTGGGTAGGGTACTGCCAATGCTGCACATTTTTACCAACAGGTGGTGTCACAGTACCTGCCCATGTTGTTTCAATGCTGGCCACAATAGTCGCCCCTACTAATACCATGGCCATTTTACCTATTTCAGTATCAAAAATAGCCACTACTCGTTCGTTTCTAGCAAATAATCCGGGTACACGTTCTGCGGTCAGAGGGCTCACTGAAAATAGCTCGCCAGGTACATAAAGCATATCGGTAAGCTGCCCATCTATAGGCATATGAATACGATGATAATCTTTAGGAGAAAGATAAATAGTGGCAAATTTACCATCTAAAAAGGGTCTTGCAAGTTCAGGTTTACCACCCAGCAACGTGGTTAAACTATAGTTATGGCCTTTCGCTTGGAAAATAGCATCATGCACAATATCGCCTAGTTGACTCACTGCACCATCGACCGGTAAGGCAAGCTGTTTTTTACCTTGGCATATCGACCTCGCGTCGATTTTAAGTTGCCGAGTGAAAAATGCGTTAAATGACGAATAGGACTCAGGATCAGAGTCGAGTGCTTCAGACATATCAACTTTATATTGCTTAATGAAGAGTTTAATCATGGCTGTAGTTACAGCACCAGCTTGCGCTGCAGCTAGCGTACCCACCAAACGAGATAATAGGTGTTTTGGGGTGATATATTGTAGAGCAATTTTTAACGAATCTAACAAAGTAACTTTCCTAATAATCTAACTTGACGTAGAGAATTGTACCGCAATGTTCTTAGTAGTTTGCTCTTAACTAAGTCTAATAGGCTATATGCTAGTCGTTTTTGCAGGCTGATTTATGTTTTAACACAGTAACATCACACTTTTGTATGTGCTGGGCGTAGCTCGTCCATATTCAACAATATTTTATGATAGCTGTGATAACGTTGCGGATTTATTTTACCGTTTTCAACTGCAGCTTTAATGAGGCAGCCGGGATCATTACCATGCTTACAATCTCGAAATTTACAGCCACCTAAGTAGTCTCTGAATTCTCTAAACCCATTTGTCAGCCTTTCTGCGGGCAGATGCCACAAAGCAAATTCACGTACACCAGGTGAATCAATCAGATCACCACCAGCAGGGAAATGCAGTAGTTTTGCTGTTGTGGTGGTGTGCTGGCCTAAGCCAGAATTATTGGATATGTCGCCAATAATTTCATCTGCTTCGGGCAATAACTCATTAATTAAACTTGACTTACCTACGCCTGACTGGCCTACAAATACACTGACCTTATCTTTTAAGCATATCGCAAGTTCATCAAGCCCTGTCATTGTTTTACAGCTGGTATAGACAATTTGATAGCCAATATCACGATAAATATTTAGCTGCTTTTCTACTTCATTCAGCTGTTGTGAGTTAAGTAATTCAACCTTGTTTAATAATATTACAGGCATAATTTCTACGTCTTCTGCTGCAACTAAATATCTGTCGATAATATTCAAAGATAAACTTGGTAAAACCGAACTGACGATGATTATCTGATCTATGTTAGCCGCCACTGGTTTCACCCCATCATAAAAATCAGGGCGGGTGAGGACTGATTTTCTATCTTGGACAATCTCAATGATACCGCTAATCGTTAATGACTGATCTTTTCCTGGCCTAAACAACACTTCGTCGCCACATACCACACTATTTATGGTGCGGCGCATATGACATCTGTGTACAACGCCTGCAGGGTCTTCAACATCTGCATGTTTGCCAAAACGGCCTATGACTCGTCCACTTTGTTGCTCACCAAACTGATTATCTTCAATTTCGTTTGATTTGACACCGCTTGAAATCCGTTTGGTGCGGTTTACTGAAACTTGTCGTTTCTGCTTGTCTGTTAACTTTGGTTTTTTAGCCACGTTTTATCTTTGCTGTAATTAATACTATTTCTTGTATCATATTAACGTTTGAAGAGGTGGATACCAAATTATTAATGTATTTGTTGTTCGCACCATAATTTTCATCAAGGAGTCTGTATGTTTGTAAATAACGAAAACTTAGTTTGGATTGATTTGGAAATGACAGGGCTAGACCCACAGACCGATGTGGTTTTGGAGATTGCTACCATAGTGACAGACAAGGATCTTAATATATTGGCCGAAGGGCCAGTGTTAGCGATCTATCAGCCTGATGATATACTCAACGGTATGAACCAATGGTGTGTAGATACCCATGGAAAATCAGGTCTTACCAAACGCTGCCGCAATAGTGATGTTAACGAGCAACAAGCTGTCGAACAAACCATCTTATTTTTGCAAGGCTTTGTTCCTAAGGGAATATCTCCATTGTGCGGAAACACCATAGGCCAGGATCGTCGCTTTTTAGTCAAATATATGTCTGAACTTGAACAATATTTTCATTATAGAAATATTGATGTCAGTACGATTAAAGAGTTAGTTCGCCGTTGGAAACCAGAATTGTTAGATGGTTTTCACAAAAAAGGTGTGCATCTAGCGTTGGATGATATCCGTGAGTCCATCGCCGAAATGGTTTATTACCGCCAACATGTATTCACTATTTAACGAAAAACATCAATATATGTACACATTTCCATCAATAGTGTGTTAATTGAAAAAAAAAGTAGCAAATTTGATTTTAGGGCTTGCATAGGCGTCTCATTTTTGTAAAATGCGCGTCCGTTTTAAGCAACTATAGTTTGAGACGTGTTCAGTTACTATGCGGGAATAGCTCAGTGGTAGAGCACAACCTTGCCAAGGTTGGGGTCGCGAGTTCGAATCTCGTTTCCCGCTCCAAAAAAAGTATCAGTGTTTAATGTGATCAACAGCCTGTTAAGCGACCCCAAGGGGTGCACGACAACTCGGTTGGCGCAACGCGGTTGGCGGCTACAAATCTCGTTTCCCGCTCCACATACAAAGTATTAGTGTTTTAATGTGATCAACAGCCTGTTAAGCGACCCCATGGGTCCACGACAACTCGGTTGGCGCAACGCGGTTGGCGGCTACAAATCTCGTTTCCCGCTCCACATACAAAGTATCAGTGTTTTAATGTGAGCAACAGCCTGTTAAGCGACCCCAAGGGGTGCACGACAACTCGGTTGGCGCAACGCGGTTGGCGCAACGCGGTTGGCGGCTACAAATCTTGTTTCCCGCTCCACATACAAAGTATTAGTGTTTTAATGTGAGCAACAGCCTGTTATGCGACCCCAAGGGGTGCACGACAACTTGGTTGGCGCAATGCGGTTGGCTGTCACAAATCTCGTTTCCCGCTCCAAATTCAACGTTTCAACTGGCAACTATGTGAAACGTGCAACGATTGATATGAGATCTGTTGCACGTTAACAGATGAACAAATTACCTTGATTAAAAAACACTGATAAAGATGCAGTTTATGTCAATGTATAGGTCACTGATGCTAAAGGGATAGTGTCGTTAGAATTTGAGATGATTTTGGCACGGGTGCCTAAATCATAATAGTAGTAAAGGCTAAAGTTAATATGTGATTTGTAAGGTCCTTTTTAGCTTTCAGATTCATTAGTCAAATCCAGCAAGTGAATTAGAAAATTCATGTAAAACAGTTGACAGAATTTTGTTTTAAATCATTAGGCCGTTACAGCAGACAAGAAAGCTGGGGTTAGATATCAAAAAAAATCGCCCTAGACTGAAAAGTGTAAATAGTAACTTGTTAATAAAATGTAATCTCATCCTAATAATCAGTATATAAATACACTTTTTAGTATATTCATCCTAATATATTGATATATTAGGATGAACGTGTCACTTTTACCTGTTTTTATGTTTAAATTTTCTAATCGCTCACGTATAGTACACGCTGGTTATTTTTTCAATATATTTCTGGAGTGATTCTGATGGAGATGATGTCAGGCGCCGCAATGGTTGTGCGAACGCTAAAAGATATAGGTGTAAAGCATGTGTTCGGTTATCCAGGTGGTGCCGTGCTTGATATTTATGATGCATTATACGCACAAGAAGATGTCGAACATATCCTCGTCCGTCATGAACAAGCCGCTGCTCATATGGCTGATGGCTATGCCAGATCAACGGGGCAAACAGGTACTGTATTAGTGACATCAGGACCAGGAGCAACCAATACTTTAACGGGTATTGCGACTGCCTTTATGGATTCAATCCCAATGGTGGTATTGTCGGGTCAAGTGCCTTCGATGCATATTGGTGAAGATGCATTCCAAGAAACTGATATGGTGGGATGTTCTAGGCCTATCGTTAAACATAGTTTTCTGGTTAAACGTGCAGTCGATATTCCTGAAGCCATTGCTAAAGCATATTATATTGCTAATACAGGCCGTCCAGGCCCAGTGGTGGTCGACTTACCTAAAGATATAGTGAATGTCCTAGAAGAACATCCTTATCAATTTCCTGATGATGTCACGATGCGCTCTTATAATCCGACGCTGAAAGGGCATAGCAAACAGATTAAAAAAGCAGTCAAAACGTTGTTAGAAGCAAAGCGGCCAATCATATATGTAGGTGGTGGTGCAATTACTTCTGAAGCCAGTGAGTTGGTTACTGAGATTGCTGAAAAATTGCAGGCGCCTGTGACATCAACATTGATGGGGTTAGGTGCCTTTTCATCTGTACACGAGCAGTTTGTGGGCATGTTAGGTATGCACGGCAGGCTTGAAGCGAATAAAGCCATGCATAACGCAGATTGTATATTAGCATTAGGCGCGCGTTTCGATGATCGTGTGACTAATAATGTGGATAAATTTTGTCCTCATGCCAGCATTATCCATGTTGATATTGACCCTGCATCTATTTCTAAAATTATAGGGGCTCATGTTCCTGTAGTGGGCAGTGTGGATGAAGTTTCTAAACAGCTTCTTAAAGAGATGGGTCAAATCGATGCTAAGGCACAAACAGCTAAACTTGCCGACTGGTGGGAACAAGTTAATCAGTGGCGGTCCCGCAAATGTTTAGACTATAAAAAAGATACACATTTAATCAAGCCACAAGAAGTGATTGAGTCCTTATATAAACATACTAATGGTGATGCTTATGTCAGTTCTGACGTAGGTCAGCACCAAATGTTTGCAGCACTTTATTATCCTTTCGCTAAACCTAGACGTTGGATCAATTCAGGTGGTTTAGGCACAATGGGTTTTGGTTTACCAGCAGCAATGGGCGTACAAATGGCCCATCCAGAAGCGGTGTCTACTGTTGTCACTGGTGATGGCAGTATCCAGATGAATATTCAAGAGCTGGCCACTTGTATGCAATATAATTTACCTATCAAGATCATTTCTTTGAACAACCGTGCTCTAGGCATGGTGCGCCAATGGCAAGATATGAACTATAAAGGTCGTCATTCCAGCTCTTATATGGACTCAATGCCTGACTTTGTTAAATTAGCCGAAGCTTACGGACATATCGGTATCAGGGTGACAAAGCCTGAAGAGTTAGATGACGCAATGGCCAAATGTTTTGCTGCCAAAGATAGATTGGTATTTATGGACATAGAAATAGACCAAAACGAGCACGTCTACCCCATGCAAATAAAATTTGGTGCAATGGATGATATGCGATTAAGTAAAACGGAGCGCACATAATGAGAAGAATTATTTCTGTATTAATGGAAAATGCTCCAGGTGCTTTGTCACGTATAGTGGGTGTGTTTTCGCAACGTGGATACAATGTTGATTCTTTGTGTGTGGCCCCAACAGATGATAAAAGTTTGTCACGTTTGACTATTGTCACAGAAGCCGATGACAAAGTTATTGAGCAGATAACCAAACAAGTCAACAAGCTGATTGATGTCTTAAAAGTGTCTGATTTGTCTGATGGTCATCACGTTGAACGAGAGTTGATGTTGGTGAAAGTAGCAACTCGCAGTGAGCTGGTTCGTGCAGAAGTTAAACGTATTGTTGATATATTTAGAGCACAAATTGTTGACGTAGATACCAACAACTACACAGTTCAGGTGACAGGTACAAGTGAAAAGTTAGATGCTTTCGCACATACATTGAGTCAAAGCACTGAAATAATTGAAGCTTCAAGAACAGGTGTATGTGGCTTGGCTAGAGGTGAAAAAGCGTTACGTCCATAAAAGAAAAGGTGTACCTTTTTAAAGTAAAAAAGCCCTGACGGGCTTTTTTATTAAATTTTTTTTCAAAAACTAGCTGAAATAATGACTTCTAGCCCCCCATAACCAAGTAATTTGTAATTAAAAGCCAAATAATGTAATTAAATTACATTATTTTAATATCTAATTGTTCTATGAATATTTCAAATAAGAATATCAATTAAAGATAAACCCTTATAAAACAACGCTCTTGTTTCTTTGTTTACTTATTTTTATGTTATTTACAATTCATTAATCAAATACACTCAGAAAAAAAACAATATTTTTTTGTAATTTAATTACACTTAATTTCATCAGGTTGAGGCAACAAGCTCACCGACTAGTTTCAAACAATTTATATTACTGGGGTGTTATTATGAAAAAGTTACTATTATCTACTATTTGTGCCGCTACATTATCATTCAACGCAAGTGCATCATTGAAAAGTGCTAACAACTTTAAGTTTGTTGGTGACACTCAATACGCTGAACTGTGCCAAGCAGCTGCGACTAACGATTTAGGTTTGTTTAAAAAAAACGTAAAGCAACACAGTTTTCGTCTAGGCACTAGCAGAAGTAAAATGCTGATGCTTTTAACAAGTGAAGATAACTTTCAATGCGCCAGTCAAAGTTTGGTAGCATTTTCTGAATCACGTGGCTCGCAAGATGTGGCTGACTATTTAACGGGAGCTTCGGCTAAAGTTGAAACGGCATCATCTAGCAAGTATAAATTTGTTGGTGACAAAAACTTTAAAAACTTCTGTAAATCTGCAGTAACAAATAACGTTAGTTTGTTTAAACGCGCAGTTAGTAGTCAAATTGGTAACTTAGGTTTTTCTAAGAAAGAAGTCATAAACAAGGTACTCCAAGCTGATAATGTAACTTGTGCTGGAGAAAGCTTAGGTGAATTCTTTCAATCACGTGAAGCGAATAGTGTGATGAGCTACATAGCTGAAAAAGCTGCACAATAAATAGATTTGTTAAAAAATTAAGCATTAAATAAAAAGTAAACAGTGAAGGCTGTTTGCTTTTTACGTGTTTAATAATTTAAAAAATGTCATCTACCAAACAAGCTCAGCGAAATGCTGTCTGCACATTGATTCGTATCTGTCATTACCTCCTACTTCAACCTGTTCGCCTTCTTTGACCACTTGTCCATTTTCGTCGATGCGGACCACAAATGCAGCTTTTCGTCCACAATGGCAGATAGTTTTCAACTCTATCAGTTTGTCAGCCCAGGCCAAAAGGTAGCGGCTACCTTCAAAGGTTTCTGCTAAAAAGTCTGTGCGCAGGCCATATGCTAGTACTGGTATGTTGAGATTGTCGACCACATAAATGATCTGTTGGACTTGCAGCTTAGTTAAAAATTGTGCCTCATCAATAAAAAGACAATCTATTTTGCCTTTTGCAAGTAGAGCTTCTACGACTAATTGCATGTTGGTTTCTGGAGTAAAAAGATGTGCCGCAGACTCAAGGCCTATTCTAGAAGCGACTTTGCCTTGTCCAAACCTATTGTCTAATGCGGCAGTGAAAATTTCAGCATTCATACCTCTTTCGGCATAATTGTAGGCTGACTGAAGCAAAGAAGTCGATTTTCCAGCGTTCATCGCCGAGTAATAAAAGTAGAGTTGAGCCATGAATCATTAATCTCACTACAAAAGTGGCTATTTTGCCCTGATTAGAGGCAAATTAAAATCACCAAACAAAAGTTACATAAACGTTTAACAAAAAATACTGTCGAAGGGATTTTTCCAAACGATTAACTCTTCGTTTTTTATGGGGTGTCAAAATAATATCCTTGCAGATAATCAACTCCCATAGCCCCTAGAGCAAAGGTTTGTTCCTTGTTTTTATTCCTATTCCTTTAGTTAAATAACCTTAGCATTTGGTTAGCGGCAATAAACGGGAGGCATTAATGATAGGCAGAGCCGACAGCCAATGATAATAATCACGAATAGCAGTCCAATACTGTTTGTAAAAAATGACAATGCATAATGACCAAGCAATCGCAGTAGTAACACTCTAAGCACCATAACGTTGTACTCCTAATAAACCAGACGAACCTGTTTAATTACTTAAGATTTTATCCTTCAGGTGTTGAGGTAAGCTTACATTGCTGGAAAATCACCTTATAAGTTGATTTGTATTGGTTGCTGCATGGCTAAGTCCATATATCATCACATTGCTAGCTAGTGCATTGATGAGTATCGCTAACTAACCATTTCATACAATAATTGAGCCGCATCTAAGTAACAGGTTTTTGGATAGTGATAATGACTTTGATATAGGTACCCTACAAAAATCTAACAAAGAATGATGAGTATTAAGATATAAAATCTTAAATGCCATAAATATCGTTAAATGCAGTCTAATATTAATTATAAAAATGGGCTTAGCCATATAATTTACGTATTATTTATATTATCTGAATTGGAGTTGAATGATGAAAAATGATATTGATAGTAAGTTTGTATTAACTGTATTTGACAAGATTATTACGCATGGTGAAAAGAATGGCGACGAGCACTTCTTAATGGGTATCAAAGTGTATACAGATTTCGATGGTTACACTTTGTTCATTGAAGATGCACTAGTAAAATTGAATTTCGGTTTTCACAATCAATATCACTTTGACTACGAGAAAGAGGAACATTTCGAAAAATTTGTTAAAAAACTTAAAGCGATACAGCAACAGTACTAAAACTGCAGTCTAGTTGTTTCTCTTAGAATTCATGTTTCAGTTGCGTAAGTCTGAATAGCTTTTTATAAAACTTAAAATTGCTTTAAAATACTCTCATCGTAATCATCTAAATTTAGTGTTAAATGGTACTCTAAGGCTATTCTATCAAGTTCCACTTGTTGAACAGCTAACTCTTCCATAACGATGGTGTTATCGTCTAGTTGCCACAATAATCGTGATGCTGCGTAACTATAATGAATGGCTAATAATGCATTGAGATTGCCTTTGAGGCTAGCGGCTTTAAGTTTAGACATTCTTCGGTTTATTTTATTAAGCGATTGTTTCAGATCCCATACGTATACTACTTCGGTCATGAAGTCGTGAGTACGATATTTATTCAGTAGCCAAGCAATCGTCACACTAGCCATAACAACGCCTAGTAAGTTCCAATTAAAATGACTACCACTTTCATCAGGAAATAAACCAATAAGCGTTTGAGAAATAACTAAACTACCGATTACTAAGCCACAGATACACCCAATTATTACAAGGTTTAAGTGCCGCCGATAGCGTGCTTTACTAATTTCAATGAGTTGCATATGGACCTAAATTACAAATATGATGGTCATTGGCGACCAAAGAATGACAGAACTATACACCGGCTAATAATGCCTTTGTATTGAAGTCGCTTGAGAAAGTCGCTTCGAAACGTTATTTAAAAAAATCGTAAGCTAATTTGGACGTTGACTTGACCTTATAATATCACTCACGCCGAAGTATTCTCATATCTTCTTTCAATAAACACCCACTTGTGAAGCATATTGGCTAATTCTTCAGATAAAATAGGTTTAGTTAAATAATCGTTCATTCCCGCTTCGAAACATTTAACATCGTCACCTTTCATTGCATTAGCAGTCAATGCAATTATTGGGATATTTTCATCAAAATGCTCATCCTTGTTTGCTCGAATGTATCTGGTGGCATCGTAACCATTCATTGTTGGCATTTGGCAGTCCATTAAGATCAGATCAAACGATACACCATGGTTTTTGAGTACATCAAATGCTTCTTGACCATTTTCGGCAAGGTGATAATCACAATTCAGTTTATTCAGCATTGCTATAATAACTTGCTGATTAATATAATTATCTTCTACCACTAATATATTAGGTTTGTTCTGATTATCCGTGTTGGATAGTATAATTTGTCGAGATTGTCGAGATTGTCGAGATTGTCGAGATTGTCGTTGGTCAATCCTAGACTCTGAATGTTCTAATGAAAGGAGTAAATCAATAAGCGTATCGGGTCTGAGTGGTTTTGAAAGGTAGCCCGAGATTTTTACAGGCAAGCTTTGAACTGTAATCGTCTCCCCTGCTTGTGCTGTTATTAAAATAATATATAAATGAGAAAAGCGTGTATCCGCGCGAATTGCTTTACTTAGTTCTAAGCCATTCATGCCGGGTAGCGCTATATCAATCAGCACATAATCGACAGGTTGATTTGTGTCATGAGCATGCCTTAATGCCTTGATCGTTTCTGGCGCATTACTCGCACTTTGCACTTCAATTCCCCCATGCTTCAGAACATTCTCCACCGACTGCTGAACACGTAAATTGGAGTCGACAATAAGCAGCCTTTTTCCATGCAAGGGGGCAAGTATGCTTGTAGTTGTTGGGACAGAAGTTTGGCAAGAAGATTCTGATTTAACAGTAAAACTAAAAGTAGAGCCTTGTTGCCAAACACTATGTGCAGTAATTTGCCCGCCCATCATCTCCGTTAACTTTTTACTAATGGCCAAGCCTAATCCAGTGCCGCCATATTGACGAGTGCTTGAACTATCAACCTGCATAAATTTTGAAAACAGCTGCGATTGTTTATGTTTGGGAATACCTATACCAGTATCAATCACCGTGAATTTCAGTAATTGGTTGGTATTGTTCTCAACTTTTAAGAGGATATCTCCTTTTTCTGTAAACTTAATCGCGTTACTCAGTAAGTTGATTAGAACTTGTTTCACTCTGTCGGGATCAATTTTTATCCATCTAGGCAAGCTGGGAGTAATATCTAATACTAGTTCAAGATTTTTATCTTTGGCTCGCGTTGACATAGTGTCCATAATGTCACCCAGTAAGGAGTATAGGTTGATGTCTTGTATTTCAATTTTAAGTTTACCCGCTTCAATTTTTGAAAAGTCTAAAATATCATTAATTAAATGCAATAATGAATGACTACTGACTTTGACCAGTTGCGAATAGTGACGCTGATTTTCGTCAAGATCTGAATTCAAAAGTAAATCGTTCATACCTAATATACCATTCAGGGGTGTGCGGATTTCATGGCTCATATTTGCCAAAAACTCACTTTTGGTAAGACTGGCTTCTATAGCCAGTTCTTCGGCACGCTTGAGCTCAGTGATATCCTGAAATGCCCCCCTTAATGATGTAACAACGCCCTGAGTAAATACTGCTGTACCTACCGAGCGGACCCAAATCTCATTGCCTTTTGCTGTGATAAAAGGAGTTTGGATATCCCATGGTGTGCCGTCTTGTATAGCCAAAGCAATCGATTTTTGAATGATTGGTCTGGCTTCAGGTGCGTAAAAGTTGATGGCGTTTTCTAAGTCCACTTCAGAACCAATAGGCAATTCATGAATGTTGTATACAACATCAGACCAAATGACCTGATTATTCTGTAAGTTGAGTTCCCAACCTCCGAGTTTTGCCATGTCCCCCGTCCACTTTAATAGCTCCTGTTCTGATTGACGCTCTTGTTCAATATTTTTTATATTGGTTATGTCGGTTTGAATGGCCATAAACCCAATGAGCTGATTTTGCTCATGCAATGGCTGACAATTAATTCGCAGCCAATAAGGAGTGCCATTTTTATGGTAATTCAATATTTCTACGTTAATATTTTTTTCATTTTTAAGCGCTAAGCTGAACTCTCTAATGGTTTGAGGATCTGTATTTTTGCCTTGCAATACAGAGCCTGGGGTTAAACCTTTAACCTCGTCTAACGAGTACCCACTTATTTGGGTAAACATCTTATTGACCCACGTGATGTTACCTTTTTCATCGGTAAATATCACAGCATCAAACGTTTCTTCAGCCACCCTGGCCAAGGTTCGATTGCTTTTTAGACTTTGCTTAAGATTCTCTTCAACAGTAAAGTTCTCGGTTAGAGCGCAGTTTACGCCAATAATTTTGCAGACTTGTCCGCTGCTATCGATTATCGGACGCCCGTAGGCCCTTATATAGCGAACTTGTTTGTCTGCTGTCATTATCCTAAAAGCGGTATCAAATTTTTTCTTTTCCTCGATCGTTATCCCAATTGTTTCTAATGCTTTCTGTTTATCTTGTGGATGTAATGAGTTGTTCCATTCCGAGAGGGTTCCGTTAAATTTTTCGGGATCAATGCCATAGAGAAGAAACATCTGTTCATCCCAAAAAAGTTCGCCGGTTTTAACGTTTAATTCAAATACACCTATTTGCGCCGCCTCTTTTGCCACTTTAAGCCGCTCGTTACTATTATCTAATTGATCTTGTGTGCTTTTTAAATTTGGCGACTCATAGAAGGTGGCAATAACTGAGTTTTGTAGGCTATTAACTAATGGTTTTAAATCTATTGTGACAAGTAATTCTTGGCCATTTTTATGTAACAATGACAGAACTTCACCCTTGACTGTAGGTTTTTTAATGTTCATCTTGAGAAAAGAATGAAGGTGTATTTGATCCCCTCGATTATATCTTTCGGGAACCAAATCAGCGACACACCTGTTTTTGAATTCTGCCTGGGAAAAACCAAGCATTTGAACTGCAGCCTGATTGGCGAAAACAATATCACCCAGTGCAGATATCTCAAGTACGGCACTTGAGACTGAATCTAATATAGTCTGTAATCGCCGAATCTCTTTGTCTACAAGGTCACTTGAGAACGGTGTATTATTAGATGTCATGAGAACTCCAACTTACTGTGAAAGCTTTTTTGTTGCCATATCGAGCTTAACACTTTTTTTTATGTTGCCAATCGGCTTTCCGTATTAAACTAAGACCAATGAATTTGTTGGAGAGCAGTTTGTCAATAAAAAAAGTAGTCGCCCCCGAGTTTGAGATAGCGTTTTTGTTACCTAAATACTGGTTAACTTGGTTGAGTGTTTTCATTCTTTACAGTGTGTCTTGGTTTCCTTATTCCGTGCAAAAAAGTATTGGGAAATTATTAGGGAAATCACTCAAAACCATTGCTAAAAAACGTTATAACGTGGCCAAGCGTAACTTGGAATTGTCTTTTCCAGACTTTAGCCAAGAAAGGCGCCAAACTATATTAGATGCCAATTTAGATAACGCTGGTATGGCAGTTCTTGAAACAGGTATGGGATGGTGGTGGCCTACTTGGCGTGTTACACAAAAGGCTGAATTTGAAGGTTATGAGCATATTGAGGCTATTTTAGCCAAAGGCAAAGGTGTGCTTGCATATGCAATTCATAATATGAATCTTGAATTTGCTTGCCGTATGGCTGGCCTTAAATATCCATCGGTGGTGTTTTATCGTAAACATAACAATAGGTTAATGGAATATATTTCATACCATGGTCGTAAACGTAGTAACAAATATATGGTAAACAAACGTAATGTTAAAGGTTTAATCAGCGCGTTAGATGATGGCGAATTGTGTATGTATTTACCAGATCAAGATTACGGTCGCACAAAATGTGAGTTTACACCATTTTTTGCTGTGCCTGAGGTAGCCACAACGACAGGCTCTTTGTTATTTGCAAAACAAGCAAATTGTGAAACTGTTTTTTTGGTCTCGATTAGAACAGATAACGGCTACAAAATAATTGTACAACCTGGACTGGATAACTTTCCTTCAGGCGACGATAAATATGATGTAACACGTATTAATCAAATGATTGAGAAGATGATTATGTTGGCTCCTGAGGAATACCTTTGGATGCATAAGCGTTTTAAAACCAGACCTAATGCTGATGACCCCTCTCTATATGATTGAAGGCAATAATGAGGCTAAACAATAGTTTGAATGTGTCATGAAAAGCGTTAAAAAATGTCTAATTCTTTATTTTGGCTCAAGCGTATCATGCTGGCAATTATAATCATTGTCATTGCCGCCTTAGTATTGATTATGCAATACCGTAAAGAATCAACTGTGAGCCCAGAAGGTGACACAGGCATAAAAAGTATTGCGAATAACATGAGTGATTTTTTTGCAGATTTCCGTTTATCGTATCGCCATCCCCGTGAGGAATAATGAGGAGACTTTGTTATGGGAGTGAATATACCTAATAAGCCCTTGGGCGAGCGTTTACAGAAAAGGGAATGTTTACAAAAAAACCGTTGATAGGTTAGGTAGGGGAGCAAAAACATCGAACATTCAAAGCTGGAAGTTCTCCTCGAAGTGCCATTACCGATTATGCCCAGTCAGAGTGAAGTGGCATAGTTAATTTGGCCACCTAACAAGAGATTGTTATGCTATCAGCATAGCAAGATTAGGTGCCAAAGATGAGTAAAAAAACAAGACGGACATTTAGTCCTGAATTCAGATTAGAAACAGCACAATTAGTTGTCGATCAAGGTTACACACATGACGAAGCAGCTAAAGCCATGGGAGTCGGGTTTTCAACCATTGGTAAATGGGTAAAGCAGCTTCAACAGGAGCGTGAAGGTGTGCGTGTGAAGCAAACCCCAATGACGCCAGAACAGCTTGAAATTCGAGAGTTGAAGAAGCATAACGAACGTCTTGAACTAGAAAAGGAAATTCTAAAAAAGGCTACCGCTCTGTTGATGTCGGACTCCATGAACAACTCTCGGTAATCGAGAAACTGAGTCAGAGCGATGAACGCCGTTATTCAATTAAGCTGTTGTGTGAGGTATTTGGAGTCCACCGCAGCAGTTATAAGTACTGGCGTAAGCGTGACAAACGCATGACACCAGAGATGGCTAAATTACACAGTCAGGTGAAAGAAGTACATCGCCAAAGCAATGGCTCAGCAGGAGCAAGAACGGTGGCAATTATGGCAACCAACAATGGTTACCCCTTGTCTCGTTATCGAGCTGGCAACATCATGAAGAAGCTTGAATTAGTAAGCTGTCAGTTGCCGAAACATGCTTATAAAAAAGCGACACAAGAGCATGTGGCTATACCAAATACATTGAATAGACAGTTTGCGGTAACTGAACCAGACCAAGCTTGGTGCGGTGATGTGACGTATATTTGGGCAGGCAATCGTTGGGCTTACCTAGCGGTTGTCATGGATTTATTTGCACGGAAACCTGTTGGCTGGGCGTTGAGTCATTCGCCCGACAGTAATTTAACCTGCCAGGCATTAAGCATGGCTTATGAGAGTCGAGGAAGGCCTAAAGAGGTCATGTTCCATTCCGATCAGGGGAGTCACTACACAAGTCGCCAACTTAGGCAGTTAGTGTGGCGTTATCGTTTAACACAAAGCATGAGTCGGCGCGGTAATTGTTGGGATAACAGTCCTATGGAACGGTTCTTTAGGAGCTTAAAAACGGAATGGATACCCACAATCGGATATCAAAGTTTTAGCGAAGCAAAGCACCGCATCAACGATTATATCATTGGTTATTACAGTGAAATTAGGCCGCATTCATACAACGGTGGATTGACCCCAAATGAATCGGAATATCGGTATTGGAAATACTATAAACCCGTGGCCAAAATAACTTGACCACTTCATTACTACCTTCAGCTGTGCTGAAGTGTTGTTCACATTCATTGGTAAGGATAAACCACTGTTCGCTGTTGATACCTAAACGCTCAAGGATGGGACTGTGGCGATGATCAATATATACTGCTTTATTTTCTCGAATATACCTTTCAGTTGAGTCAACTAATTCACAATAATCAATTAAGCTGTAAGCAATGCCTTTAGGCATTTTTTGCCTGTGATTACCTACAAAGCTCATTATCTTGAAGGATTAATAGCAGATAATGACAAAAATAATAGTGTGATTATTGAGGGGCGTATGACAGCTATTGCAGTAAACTCACTCTAGAAAAGAAACTCACTGAGCAACGGGTGATCGCCCATAAGCAACTTACAGAAACTTGCTCTTAAGAACCTCTGAAGATAATGATATAACATCTAATTCACAAAGAGTTTCGAACAAAGAAAAGTACGAACTTTTTATGATAAGGCCCAGCATTTTTTGTTAGTGTTACCTAAACAAATTTGCAATCAGTAACTTTTACTTTTTAACTCCAGACACCCTCGCCCACTCTCCATCGATAGCAATGGGTTGCATATCAAATTGCTCGCTATACAAAGCGTTAATCTCTTCTGCTTGATTATCCAAAATACCTGACAACACTAACTTACCACCGGGTTTGCAATAGGCGCTGATAACCGACTTTAACTCCCTTAATGGACCTGCGAGAATATTGGCTAACACCACATCAGCTTGTAACTTAGGTTGATATTGTGGCAGATATAATTCTATTTTTTCGCCTACATAGTTGCGATTTGCATTGTCTTGACTGGCGAGTAACGCTTGGGGGTCGATATCAATGCCTACCACACGCTTGGCGCCTAATTTCAGTGCCGCTATACCCAATATGCCTGAGCCACAACCAAAATCCACTACTATTGCCTGAGACAGCTCTAAACTGTCTAACCACTTCAGACACAAACTGGTGGTGGGGTGTGTACCAGTACCAAAAGCTAATCCGGGGTCGAGCATCACATTCACTGCATTTGGATCAGGTACATCACGCCAGCTGGGGCAAATCCATAAACGTTCGCCAAATTGCATAGGATGAAAATTTACCATCCATTCTCGTTCCCAATCTTTGTCTTCTAATTGATCCAATTTGTGACTGAAATTTTTTCCTAACAGCTTGGACTTACTTAGTTGGTTGACCACATGGGACATATCAAATTGTGCATCGTACAAACCCACTACTTGGGTGTCTGGCCAAAGCATTACTTCACCTGGCTTAGGTTCATACATAGGCGTGTCTTTGGCATCCACAAAAGTCACGGCTTGGGCACCATTAGCCGATAACATTTCGCCGATTTGTTCAGCGTATTCTGCTTGGCTGTTTATTTTTAGTTGGATCCATGGCATAAACGTAAGTCACACTTCAAATTTCCCGCATTATAAAGCAAAAAAAAGAGCGATACATCGCTCTTTTTTAATCATATTCTAGCTAATTGGCGAATTCACTAATGACCGCCCAAACCTAATTTCTTCTCTAGGTAGTGAATGTTCGCACCACCAGTGGCAAAATTTTCATCGGCCATAATGCTTTTTTGCAAATCAACATTGGTTTTAATTCCTCCGATGACTAGCTCGTCTAATGCATGACGCATTCGGGCAATGGCGACTTCCCTAGTCTCACCATAGGTGATCAGTTTACCAATCATCGAATCGTAGTAAGGTGGTACTACGTAATCCGTGTAGATATGCGAATCCCACCTTACGCCCAATCCACCTGGTGAATGAAACTTGGTAATTTTACCTGGGCTTGGAATAAAAGTTTTAGAATCTTCGGCATTAATACGACATTCAATCGCATGACCTTTCACTTGTATCTGATTTTGAGTCATAGACAACTTTTGACCCGCCGCTACCCTCAGTTGCTCTTTAATCAAATCAACACCTGTTATCATTTCTGACACAGGATGCTCAACCTGAATACGAGTATTCATTTCAATAAAATAAAACTCATTATTTTCAAACAAGAACTCAAAGGTACCTGCACCACGATAGTTAATATCAATACAGGCTTGGCAACATCTGGCGCCAATAGCTGCGCGCATTTCTGGTGTAATACCAGGCGCTGGGGCCTCTTCTACTACTTTTTGGTGGCGGCGTTGCATAGAACAATCACGTTCACCTAAGTGAATCGCACTCCCTTGACCATCAGCTAGTATCTGGATTTCAACATGCCGAGGGTTTTCAAGAAATTTCTCCATGTACACAACATCATTATTAAAGGCTGCCCCGGCTTCACTTTTAGTCATGGCAATGGATGAAATAAGTTCATACTCACTGCGAACCACGCGCATGCCACGACCGCCACCACCACCTGCAGCTTTAATAATAATGGGATACCCGATACCTGCAGCAAGCTGTTTATTTCGAGCATCGTTTTCGCCCAAAGGCCCATCAGAGCCGGGGACACAAGGCACACCAGCACTTTTCATTGACCTTATTGCAGAGACCTTATCACCCATTAAGTTAATGGTTTCGGCAGTTGGGCCAATGAAAGTAAAACCGCTTTTTTCAACAGCCTCGGCAAAGTCAGCGTTTTCGGCTAAAAATCCATAACCAGGATGAATGGCATCTGCGTCTGTTATTTCAGCAGCGGCAATAAGACGAGGAATATTAAGATAGCTCTCTGTGGCTGATGCTTTGCCTATACAAATCGTCTCGTCAGCTAACAATACATGTTTGAGTGACTCGTCGGCAGTTGAATGCACTGCCACCGTCTTAATTCCTAATTCTTTACAGGCGCGCAAAATTCGCAGAGCGATTTCGCCGCGGTTTGCAATAAGGACTTTTTTTAACATTTTCATAGACCTTTTATTCAATCACAAACATAGGTTGGTCGAATTCTACTGGATCTTGATTTTCAACTAAAATTTGTTTGACCACACCAGACTTGTCAGACTCGATTTGATTCATCATTTTCATCGCTTCAATAATACAAAGTGTGTCGCCCACATTTACTTTATGGCCAACTTCTACAAAGGATTTAACACCCGGTGATGATGAACGATAAAAAGTACCGACCATAGGCGAGCACATTATGTGACCACTTGCCACGGGCGCAGCTTCGGGTGTTTGAGCAGGAGGCGCAATGGCAACAGGAGCTAATTGAGGCTGTGTAGCATATTGCATCGGAGCTACCTGAGCAGCTGCGCCGCCACGGTGAATTCGAACCGATTCTTCGCCTTCAGTAATTTCTAGCTCAGATATGCCAGACTCTTCTACTAGCTCTATTAACTTTTTAATTTTACGTATGTCCATTTCTTTCTCTCTAATTAGTTAATCAGCAAGCAAATTTTGCTGATGTTTATTTTGTTAAATATCGTTTGGCCGCTGCTAAAGCGAATTCATAACCTTGTGCGCCTAATCCACAAATGACCCCTTGGGCAATGTCGGATAAATAAGAATGCTGCCTAAACGCTTCTCTGGCATGTACATTAGATAAATGTACTTCGATAAAAGGTATAGACACGCTCAAAAGCGCATCTCTCAAAGCAACACTGGTATGGGTAAATGCACCGGGATTGATGACAATAAAGTCTATTTGTTCAAAAGCATTATGGATAGTATCAATTAACTCGTGTTCAGCATTTGACTGCACATGAGTAAAATCCAAACCTATGGAGTTGGCATAAATGCTTAGCTTACTCACAATTTGTTGTAGGCTTTGGGAGCCATAGGTTGCTGGCTCACGTTTGCCCAACATGTTTAGATTTGGGCCATTAATTACTAATACTTTCACTGTGTCGCCATTTTAATCAGTAATGATTTTGTTGTGTATGTAAGCAAATGAACAACCTTATTTCAAAATCAATTTAGTACATTAAATGCACATTGTTTTAAATTATAACTCTATTATAGAGAGCAAATAGAAATTAACAGCAAAATACTGGTCTTATCAGCGAAGATTGCTGCAAAGTTGACGAATATTATGCTTTTATTAGGACTTTTTTCTACTTAATCGGAGTATTTTCTAATTTGAACTATATCGCCCATATCCATATAGGCATCCACACCCAAACCAGCTTGTTAGGAAATTTTCTTGGGGACTTTATCAAAGGTAGTCAACTGCAGCACTTACCTTTTGAGATTGAGCAGGGTATCCGTTTACATCGTAGCATTGACGTATTTACGGATTCACATCCACTCGTGATTGAACTAAGGCGATATTTCCCCAGAGATATTCGCAGGATGGCGGGGGTGATCATTGATATCTATTTTGATTACTTACTGATGCAAACTTGGAAACGTTACTCTGACACTAGTTTTAATACTGTCTTTGCTGATTTTTACCAGCAACTTGAAAAATTTTCATTACCCGATAATACCCATTTTCAAAAAGTGGCTAAAGATATCAAAAAACATCAATGGTTAAATGAATATATTAATATTGAAACCTGTTTCCGAGCATTTGTCAGCATTGAGAACCGATTAAAGCATAAAGTGGTGTTTGCAAAAAAAGCACAACATTTTTTGATACAACATGTCGATCAGCTTGAGTCTAGCTTTCAACAGTTCTATCCTGAGTGCCTTGATCACGGGCTGAAATTTGTTCGGTCATATCATCCGCCACAATAATTGCGAGAAACAAGTATGGCCGTACACGAAATTCATCACCCTTTGATACAACATAAAATAGGCTTAATGCGTGAAACAGGAATTAGTAGCAAAGATTTTAGGGAACTGGCCAGCGAGGTCGGTAACCTTTTAACTTATGAAGCCACCAGAGAGCTAAAAGTTGAAGTTGTTGACACCACAGCTTGGAATGGAAAAAAAATTAATATACAAAAAATAAAAGGTAAAAAGATAACGGTGGTGCCTATCTTGCGTGCCGGTTTAGGTATGCTGGATGGGGTATTGCAGCTTATTCCTAATGCTAAAATTAGCGTAGTAGGTTTGTATCGAGATGAAGAAACACTGCAACCCGTCGCCTATTTCGATAAAGTGGTTAAAGATGCAGCAAAACGCACTGCATTAATTGTAGATCCCATGTTGGCAACAGGTGGCACTCTTATCGCCACTATCGATTTACTCAAGCAAAAAGGCTGCAAACATATTATGGGGCTCTTTCTAGTTGCGGCTCCAGAAGGTTTAGAGGCCGTTCAAGCTGCGCACCCGGATGTTGAAATTTATACCGCTGCAATAGATGAAAGACTTAATGAACATGGTTATATATTGCCAGGGCTTGGTGATGCAGGTGATAAGATTTTTGGAACGCGTTAAGTCAATACATATTACATATCGCTTTGTGAAATGAAAAATATGTTAATAATTACCTCAGCAAGTTTATTTATTAGTTAAACGTAGATAGATATGTACTCATACAAATCGATAAATACCCCTTGATTTTGAATAATGAAATATCATCAAAGTTGATAAAAGCTTTGTTGATGATATGGGTAAAAATTAAAATAATGAGGCCATTATCCCTACAACGCTAAGTATGGCTAAACAATTAAAAATGAGCTGCGTAGCTGAAGGTATCGAAACTATTGAGCAAGTCGAATTTTTTCAAAAAAGATAAATGTCAGCATTTATAAGGTTATTACTTTTCTGAACCTATTCCGGCAGAAAAAATTTCAGCGTTATCAGAAACAATGTGGCAAGTGTAGGCACAATCCTTAGTCATTATTCAAACGCAAAAGGTAATGATTGATACTTACCAAAGGGTTTCGCGTGATAAACTGCAAAATGTAAATGTGGTAATGAAGAAAATCCTGTATTACCTGAGTAACCTATTATTTGACCTGCTGTAACGTGCTCACCTTGGATCACGGCAACGCCATTTTTTCTCAGATGATAATACTCACCAGTGGTGTCATCACTATGCAAAATCACTAAGTAGTTAGCATATTTAGCGTATTTGCGACTAGCACCTCCACGCGTTTGATGTTCAACCAAATCAATCACTATACCTGACCTGGCCGCATGTATGGGTGTTCCTATGGGCATAGCAAAGTCTACAGCATACTGAGACGCATCACTATGGCTATACCCACCACCAAAACCTTGCACTATGGGAAAATAATCACCGTCAGCATAAGGATATTGATAAACAATATCCTCTTGATGCAGCGCTAGCATATTACCTGGCGTCCAATAAAAAGCTTCGCCATACCAAATTTTTTGGTATATGTTGATGGGTTGTAATTCAAGCACTTTAACTCGTTGATGCCCCTGAAGCACTCGGCTAAATATGTACTGACGTAGGTTTGTGGTTGCCGTTTTTAAGTTACGGGTATTCACTTCTAAGGTGACGGTCACCACAAAAGGTTTTTGATTGTAGAGCCAATAACTAACCTGCTTGTTTTTCTCAATTTTCTCAACACATGCCCAATTATCCATGCAGTAATTATCTGAGCTCGCTAGAGAACTACAAGTAACCAGCACACAAGATATGATTATAAAAATAGATGTAAAAAGTTTTCGTATAAAATACCGAGTAAAAGGACAAAACACCGTTACTTAGCAAAAAGGCTGTTTACATGCTGAGCAAATGGCGCGGCACGCATAAAACCTGTCACCCTGGCAGTCTCGAGCTCTTGTCCTTGGGCATCAAAGAACATAATAGTAGGCAGGCCAAGAACAGAAAAGCGTTCTTGAAACGCAAGGTTAGCATCACTGCTATCGGTAAGGTCAATCTGCATCAATACACTGTGTCTTAATGCTTTGACTACGTTTACATCTGAGAAAGTGTATTTTTCAAATTCTTTGCAGGCCACGCACCAATCTGCATAGAGGTCTAACATTACGGTTTGACCATCAGCGCTGGCCTCTGCTATTGCCTGATTGAACTCTTCGATATTACTGATCTTAAGAAACTCTGGGTGAGCTATTGCGATATCGTTTGATTGCCCCTGCACGTTACTGTGACCTATCCCACTAAATGTCTGATAACCATATCCAGCTGAAACAAATAATCCAATGAATATTAAAAACATGCGAAGACCTTTGAAAAAAGATACGGGGGTATTTTGGTTCATCACATAAAAGTAGGTAAATGTTATCAAACCAAGTAACGCCCAAGCAATATCAGTAGCAAAATGTGTGACTAAACGCTCAACAAACATAATGGCAACGGCTAACATCATAAAACCAAAAGTGACTTTAACAACGTTCATCCAATTACCTGCTTTGGGCAACAATTTTCCACCGGTAATGCCAAATAAAATCAATGGGATACCCATTCCCAAACTCAGCACATATAGCGCACTAAACCCTAAAACTAAATCACCACTTTGAGCGATAAATAGTAAAATACCGGTCAAGGGTGCAGTGGTGCAAGGTGACGCCACTAAGCCCGAAATCGCGCCCATAGCTAACACGCCCATATAACTACCACTGGTTTGTTTGTTACTCATGGCATTGAGCTTTTCTTGCCACGAAGAAGGCAACTGCAATTCATAAGCGCCAAACATCACCACTGCCAACAATGCAAAAATCACGATTAAAGAGATTAAAATCGCTGGATGTTGTAATCCCGCCTGAAATTGCACACCAGCAGAAGCAACAATCAACCCCAACAACGAGTAAGTAATCGCCATGCCTTGTACGTAGACAAACGACAAAGTAAATGCCCGAGAGGTGCTAATGGTTTTACCCTGACCAATCACAATGCCGGATAAAATCGGGTACATAGGAAACACACAAGGGGTAAAGGCTAAACCAACACCTAAACCTAAAAATAATAACAGCGTGATAAGTAAACTCTGCTCACTGGACAACAAGCTAGCTAATTCAAACTGTTCTGAAATTGGAGCCTGAGAGTCTAACTCGGATATAGAGATTTTTGTATCTTGGCCTGGCTCTAGGACTGAAGCAGTACCCACTTGACTTAGATACACCACTTTGGTGGTGGGTGGGTAACACAAGCCAGCATCCGCACAGCCCTGATAACGAATCTTAACTATGCCATCTTGCACTGAGGATACTATGGGGTAGGTAACATCTAGATGCCCACGAAATACATCCGATAAACCAAAAAATTCATCTTCAACTTGCTCCGCAACAGGAAAAACCGGCAGACCTATCTCGGCTTGTTTAACCACAGTCTTAAATTGCTTTTTATATAGGTAGTACCCGTCTGCAATTTGCCAACTCAGGATGACGCGATCACCTTGCTGGGCGAAGTCGAATTGGAACGCTTCGTCTACTTGCAAAAACTCTGGTTCGTCAGAAAACAGGTCGGCTAAGGGATCGGAAGTTTGCGCGATACTCAAGGACGAGACAAAACAAATACCAAGTAGTAAAATAAAATATCTAAAACTCAAATTCATCTAAAATACTTCTTATATAAAGGGAAACTTGGCAATATTTTCATTATACCAATCTAATAGGCCAATAGGGACTTACAAACTTTAAAACACAAATCTTAACAAATTATTAAGACAGAACCTTACTTTGTTTAAAGACCCAAGCTTAAGCAATCAAGTTTCACTATTTCATAAAATAATTTGAGTTTGAGATAAATAGACTCTAGTAACCAAACTCGTTAGACAAACCAAGCAACAGTCTGTAACAATACGTTACTTGGGTTTCTATTGTTTAGTCCCAGTATCATAACAAACACATTATCATTGAAGCTATACGTAACCCTAGTTACGTATAGCTCAAATAACGAGGCATTTTTGTTTAAATTATTTTTATTGTTTGCCATTTTACCTATTGTCGAAATCGCCATACTGATCAATGTGGGTGAGCAAATAGGTGGTTGGTATACTGTAGCTATCGTTATCCTGACCGCTTTTGCAGGCGCTCATTTAGTCAGACAACAAGGGCTCAGCACCTTGATGCAAGCCCAACAAAAAATGCAAACGGGCATCATGCCAGGCCAAGAAATGGCTGAAGGTTTATTATTGGTGATTGCAGGTGTGTTGTTAGTTACCCCAGGATTTATCACAGACAGCATTGGGTTTTTATTGAGTTTGCCTATCACTCGCCCGCTTATAGCCAGAGGGTTAGTTAAAAATTTAGCTCTCAAGATGGTGAGTCCATCCTTTAATGGTGACTTTTCTCAATACCACCAGCCACCCCATTCAACAGAAAAATCTGATGATGTCATCGAGGGTGAGTTTGAACGTAAAGATAAACCACCAGAAAATCCAGCCCTTAAGGATGACTTAAGAAAGCCAGACTAACCTAAACATTACATTTCAATAACCTTTAGCTGGAAGAATATAATGTTTTGTCGTAGCTTAGTTTCAGTATTTTTATTTGTTTATCAGCTCAAGCATTTGAGATTGAGGGGCATTATGTATATGCGCTTTATCAACGATGGTCAGCGCTGCAACGACAAACAAATGAACAACCATTGAAATTAACTACCCGAACCAACCAAACTGAAACTCTCACAAAACAATACCGGCTGTTTGCATATTGCTGGGTATGATAAAAGCCCAACAAGCAAGTTTGTTAGGCAGTTTACATTATAGGTTGACCAAGAAGCAGAGAACTTCTTCAAGTGCGATTTAGCTGCATAACCCAACTAAACGATATAAACATATTTGGAGTGATCATAAGAAACAGCTACCTAAACAACCTTAACCTTTCAAACTAGATTAGTTTGGACTACCTTAATCACATAGTGTAATCGACTATTAATCAAGAGTTATCGGAATGCGAGTTTTATTAGTCGAAGATGATCTGCAATTAGCCAGAGGCCTCCACCAAACACTTCGATCAGAAGGTTTTACCGCTAATCACGTCACTAATGCTAAGTCAGCACTGTTGACTATAAAAACCAATGAATGTGACATGTTAATATTAGACTTAGGCTTGCCAGATATGGATGGCCTTACACTTCTTAAAAAGATCAGGCAAATGAAGGTAAATATGCCCGTTCTGATTCTCACCGCAAGAGACTCCATCGAAGACAAAATAAAAGGACTAGATCAAGGTGCAGATGATTATATTAGCAAACCTTTTGATGTAAATGAACTCATTGCACGTTTGCGGGTGATTGAAAGAAGGTTGGGCACAGCAACCAGTTCTACTATTACTATTGGCGAAGTAAGTCTAGATTGCGCCTCTCATCAGTTAAGTGTCGCGGAACAGATAATGGAACTATCTCGCAGAGAATTTATGTTGTTGAAGGTACTACTAGAGCAAGCCGGACGAATACAATCGAGGGAACAACTTGAGTCTAAGTTATACGAGTGGGGTGAGGAGGTAGCAAGTAATGCTGTGGAGGTACATATTCACCATCTACGCAAAAAACTCCCTGAAGCGTTTATCAAAACAATTCGTGGTGTAGGTTACAGTGTTAAAGCTAGCCCAAGTATAGGACCCTAAATTTGTCTATCCGCCGCTATCTAACACTGATTTTGTTATCTGTGATTACATTAGTCACCTTCGCGGCAGCCATTCAGGGTTATCGCGGCAGTATGGCAAAAGCAACCAGCGTATTTGATAATGAATTACGTTCTTTAACTTATGTATTGGTTAATATCACCGACATGAGTACTCAATCACTAGCGCCTCAACCTGACGCTGCTTTTATCTATCAAATATGGCAACACAACCGATTAATTGTTAGCTCTCATCCAGAACTTAAAGCCGCTATGAGTGATTTCAAAAATGAATTTGCTGAGCATAATTTTTTAGCTCAACGTTGGCGTACCTATGGGCATTTTTTTGAATCAGATAATAAATGGGTGTTGGTTGCACAGCCCTTAAACCGGCGTTTCGAGCTGGCAGAAAAAATGATCTTGGCTGCTGTTACACCACTGATATTGTGTATTCCATTATTAGCCATTATTATATTTTTATTGATCAGCACTGGGTTGCGCCCATTGAGGCTTTTATCTGACAACTTGCGCGCCAAAAAAGCCGATGACCTTAGTCCAATCACACAGCAAAATCAGCAAAACGAACTCAGCCCCGTATTAGAAACTTTGAATCAATTATTTGAGCGATTAAATGCAGCCTTCTCACGAGAAAAACGCTTTGCCTCTGACGCAGCTCATGAATTACGTACCCCATTAAGCGTTTTAAAAATCAATGCCCACAATTTGAGGTTGCAGCTTAGCAATAACAGAACTTCAAACAGCAATATGCAATACCTGCAAGAAGGTATTGAGCGTATGAGCCATGTAGTAGAACAAATTTTATTGCTCAACCGAACCAATCCTGAACAATACCAAGGCCAATTTAAACAAATACATACTGCTTCACTTTGCAAAACTGTAATAGCAAGTTTATTCCCACAAATTGATGCAAAAAAACAAGAGATCGAACTAGTTGGACAAGGCGCAAAAATTCAAAGTGATGAGTTTTCTCTGGGTATCTTGTTGCAAAATTTAATCTCCAATGCCAGCAAGTATTCGCCTGAAGGATCATTAATTAGAGTGGTATTGAAGACATTGAATAATCAGGTAATTATTCAAGTAGAGGATTCAGGCCCTGGCATTGATAAATCAGAATATCAACGAGTGTTTGAACGTTTTTACAGAATTGGGGGTGATCGTCATACTAGCAATACATCCGGATGTGGTTTAGGTTTATCCATTTCCAAGCATATTGCAGAACTGCATAATGCTTCATTAAAACTAAGTTGCTCTGAGCAATTATCAGGCTTATCAGTAGAGCTGTTATTGCCACAAGGGCAATACGTTGAATAAACCTGTGAACAAAGTCATAGGTATCACCGCCCTATTCTTTGGCGTATTTTGCCAATCATTGTTGGCGGCTGTTGCTGAGTATCATATTCAACTCAAGGATCACCTCTTTTTTCCATCACAGATCATCATTCCGGCAAACCAAAAAGTAAAATTAGTGATCAACAATCAAGACAATACACCAGAGGAATTCGATAGCTTTTCACTCAATAGAGATAAGGTTATTTTTGCCAATAATACAGCGATCATATTTATTGGCCCACTGAAGCCTGGCGAATACAAATTTTTTGGTGAGTATAACCCTAATACTGCACGCGGCATTGTGATTGTTGAACATCAAAAGCAAAAGGCTGCAGATGTTAATTAATACGTTTATTTTATTTTTACGGGATGCGTTACCGATATTTGTGTTGGTTGTTTATTTATATGTTCACCTGCCAGCAACTAAGTTGTGGCTATTATTGTGTGTGCTAGTCGGTGCCCTTTTGAGCCTAATCTATATTAATCAAATCTATTTAATTGGTCATTGGTTTGATGGTAAAGGCATTGAATTATCATTGTGGATATGTCAGATATTTGTCTACTTGTTAGCCTTGGTTTTAGGGTATGGATTAAACCAAAATCGGACTTCGAATAAGCAGTATTTATATTGGACTGCTGGCATAATGGTCAGCCTAACCTTAGTCTCCAAAGGCAGTAATTTCATTTTGTACTTCGATGGTTATTTGAACCAGAGCAATGCAATACAATCCATGTTACTTGGTACATTTTTGGGTCTAGGTATTTGTCTAAGCTTAGCTATATTGTTGTATCTAACCGCAAAATGGTTAAAACAGCAGTTTGGCCCTTGGTCAACATGGTTATTAGTTCATATTTACGTTACTGGCCAACTCGTCAACGCTTTACCTTTACTGGTTCAGGTCGACTTTATTGATGCATCAGCCACAGCTTGGAATAGTCAGTATTTTGTTAGCAATGAATTTGAATATGGTCGTTTATTTAACGTGTTATTTGGCTATCAGGCAGCACCATCTATTACTCAAGTGATTGTCTATACTCTTGCATTATTCACTCCTCTACTTATTTTTTATTGGCTTAAGCTAGATTCAGCTCCCCACTCAGGTATCAAAAAATGAAAGCCTTTTATCGCGTATCTTTCGCGCTTTTATACTATCTATCTTGCATGTCAATAAGTTGGGCTGACGGCTTTCCAGTTGACAAGGTTTATCATCCTTATGTATTGGCTAATGAGCGAGAGTTGGAATGGCGTTTTATCTCGAGGCAAAACGACAATGGCAATGTGTTGGCTCAACGCTTTGCTTATGGACATGCCATTTCAGAATATCTGACAATTGAAGGTTATATCGTAGGAGAAAGAGACGACACTGGCGATTTTGGTTTGCAAGCTTATGAAATTGAGGTTCGCTGGATGTTAACTGACCAAGGTGAACTATGGGCAGATTGGGGAATGTTGTTCGAGCTTGAAAAACAACATAAAGAAGATAATTACGAATTTACAACTGGCCTTTTATTTGAAAAAGAATTTACACAAACTAGTTTAACGATCAACGCATTGCTCGTTTATGAATGGGGAAAAAGCATTCAAAATGAATTTGAAACAGAAATAAGACTCAAGTATCGCTATCGGTATCTACCTGCCTTACAACCTTATATCGAAATCTACACTGGTGAAGATTTTATTGGTCTAGGGCCTGGTTTTATGGGGATTCATCGATACGAAGGACAGAAACAACTAAAATGGGAATTAGCGTTTATTGCTGGGCTAAACGGAGACTCTAAAGATCACACCCTTAGATTCGCCTTGGAGTACGAATTTTAATTTTGCTTCAGCACTTTTCGTCTACAATAGCGCTAACATAATAGAGCTTGAAGATTCCAATGAAAGCCTGCGCCTGCCATATTTTAGTCAAAGACAAAGTCCTAGCTGACAAGCTAAAAACCCAACTAGAAAAAGGAGGTAACTTTCATCAACTAGCCAAAAAACATTCTATCTGTCCATCAGGTAAAAAAGGTGGTGACTTAGGTGAATTCAGCCCCGGCACTATGGTCAAAACATTTGATAATGTGGTGTTTAAAAAAGAAATACTGACAGTACACGGGCCACTCAAAACCCAATTTGGTTTTCATTTGATTAAGACACTTTATCGAAACTGAATATAGGTTGGGCTAATGGAGTTAATACCAGGCGAGGAATTCATTATATAACATACAGGTTAGATGAATCTGCAGTAGAACAGTGGTTTGTAAAAATGGAGCTTACTCAAATGTGATAGGCAGAAAGGGTAAGCAACGAGTGTCGCTTTTATTTTTGTAAAAAAAGCACGCTTTGCGCCATAGTCAAGATGGTTTTTAAATCTGAATATCTGGGAACACATAATTATGCTTTGATAAAAGCAATATTCATAGCTGAGCAGCACAGCATCGAAGACACTTATTTTCATTTTGAATTTCATCAAAACCGCTAAGTAATTTAAAAAACTGCTGACTTTCAATCCCTCAAGCATATAAAAAGAGAGCCCAATCTCGAAATATAAGGCAACATAAATTGTCATTTTTGAAAAATAATGATTCATGTTGTCTATACTTGTAAAATTAGGGAAATCTTGCAAAGGGAATGAAATGCGTTATCAATTCAACAGCTTTGAAATTGATACACTTCAGTTTAAATTGTTTTTTGCTGGCAAAGCTAAAGCTATTGAACCTAAAGATTTTGATCTCATTGTGTATTTAATCAAGAATCGCCATCGAACAGTGACCAGAGAAGAAATATTTAACGCTGTCTGGCAAGGGCAAATTGTCTGTGATTCGACATTAAGTAACCACATAAAATCAATTAGAAAAATTCTGGGTGACAACGGTGAAGAACAAAACCTTATCTCTACGATTAGAGGCCGAGGTTACCAGTTTATTGCCACAACTAAGGAACTATCAGATAAAGAAAATTCTATTTTCCAATCTACCTTACGCACAAAACTTATCTGGAAAGTCCTTATATTCATTTTTTTATTACTGACTACAATTCTTGTTTTTTCTAACTTAGACGCTCCAGAAATTAAGCAAAATTCAATTGCAGTATTACCTTTCCTTAATTTGAGTGGCGATCCAAACTACGAATACTTCTCTGATGGTGTTTCTGACGCTATATTAAATGGGCTATCCAGTGTAGAAAGTTTATACGTAGTCTCTCATTCATCTTCGTTTCGTTTTAAGGATACAGAAATTGATATCTCCGATGTTGCTAAGCAATTAGGGGTTACTTATGTATTAGAAGGCTCAGTTAGAAAATCAGAGACCACAATCATGATAACCGTCCAGTTAATAGAGGCCAAAAAGGATCGCCAAATATGGGGTGCGACTTTCAATAGAGAAAATAACAATATTTTAGCTATGCAAACTGAAATTTCAACGGTGATTGTAGATGCGGTAAAAAACGCTTTAGCTACTAATAATGACCTTACTCAACTTAACATTCCCCCCTATGAGTTTAGCCGAGATAATTTAAAAAATAGTCCTGCAACGTTTCTAATGTGAAACGCCATAGCGCAAGCGATTTCAAACTTGAAAAACACAGCTCGAGATGTTGATGAAAGTGAATGCCGCGTCAAGTTAGCCATGATGCCTTTACGTTCCTGCCGAAGAACAAAGCGTTACTTAATATAACTAGGAGTTTTGTATCTAGTTAAATATAGCTTATTATGTAACCTAAAATTTTGATGTGTAAGCTAAGCATGAATAAACCTAAGTGTAATTTTCGTTTATTTTATAGCCTGTGAAAATCCCTAAAAGTTTGTTGTGGCTCCCTTAGCTACTTATCCCCTGTGACTTACCTTTCAGACAAGCGATAGTGCCATTTATTCGAATGATTTATCACTTTGAAGTATCGTTTGTTGAATGTATAACGCGTTAGCAATAGGTATCTATTGCTAACGTGCACAGTAAATATGTCTTTAAAAACGTATTTAATTTGTCACTACTTGCTGGCAATTAACACCACTGTTGTTTTTCCATGTATTGCGGTGATATCTTGAATGGTCACCGTTGGTCGATTTGCTTTATACTTTTTAGGCGTATAACGGTCTAAATACCCAGAGGTTTTTAAGGCATTATATTTATATGCAAAGTTGGCAACAATCTGCTCATTGCACATTAGACCTCGTGCTATCGATCTAACTCCTGCACCTGACATACGAATTTTTTGCTTTAATGCTCTCTTGTCATTAGTTACGGCAGCGATACAAATTTTAGTCTCAATCGAATTATCAACTCCTTCGAATTGATAATCAGCTGCATTGGAATTCAGAGTAAAACCTGCAGCAACTATCACTGATATGAGGTTAAACGTTTTCATAATATTAATTCCTTTTCTATGTATTTTACTAAATTGAGTTAATATTATGGTTGGAGTCTATTTTTTTGAGTAGAGATGAAGTAGTCATAAGCTAACTTCTACATATATTTAAGATAATTTTTAGCTATGTTTTGACGATGACTTATGTCAATCAGTAATTTAGCCCGAATGTGAACTCAACCATCGTTTAAGACAGCCACTATTTTATTATGAAAGGCTCTTAAGCCTTCAGTGGTCGTTCAACTGAATAAAACTCGACTGACAAGTATTCGCCTATAATACACAGCCATATAAAATCAAAACCTGCTATCAAAAGCCACAACTATCTTGAAAAACACCGGAACTGGCAGGTTCCAATATCAAGCACCTATTTGAATAAGATTAGTTACACAGCTGTGCTCTATCGATAACACCAAAACTTGACATCCTGCGGTTCTAAAAACACTTCTGCGTTAGGGCCCTTTAATAAAGCCATAGTTGCTAACAATCCAGCTTGAATACAATGAGGAGCAGCGATAGTCACCGAACTGGCTGCATTTTTTACTGGATATCCGGTTTCAGGATTAAGAATATGACTGTAACGTTTACCATTTTTTAATAGATAGCGTCTTGCATCACCACTGGTAGCTAATCCACCACTGATAATTTTTAGAACCTTAGTCGCTTCTGCATCGTCTGGGCTTTCAATACCGATATACCATGGCTGCTTATTATGCCGTGCACGATTCACTTGAATATCGCCACCAAAATTCACAACAACTGATGTGGTTGGAGCGTGTTCTGTGCATAATTTAGCCACACAATCCACCGCATATTCTTTGCCCATGCCGCCAAAGTCCAACTCCATACCTTTGGCTACAGTAATTGAAGATTGATCATATTTAACTTTTCCCCAACCTATAAACGGCATTAACACTTTGACTGCATCAGGTGATGGTAGATTATCTGAGCCGTCAAATGTCCAAGCCTGACGTAATACACCAGAGGTGATATCAAATAGGCCGTCACTTAGCTGAAAACAGCTATTAGCTAACTCCAAAAGACGAAAAAATTCATTATCAATTGCAATAGGCTTACCCTGACTATCGTTAATATTGGCCATGGGGTTGTTGGGCAAATAGCGACTAAATTTTTGTTCGATGCGTTTGGTTTCTGCATAAGCTACTGAAGTTAGATGATTTGCAAGCATAGAGTCTTGGGGTTCAATCAGCAGCTCACAAGGGCTAGCCATAGCCCAAAAGCGACCCATTATATGGTCGCTTTTTTGTTCTATGCTATAAGAGCTTATTAACAAAGGCAGTCCTTAGGGCAAAACTTTATTTTAAAAGCTATAACTGACTTGTGCAATCACAGCCTTCACACTGGGGTATAAGTCGAGTTGTTGCAACATTCCGGGAGCTTCGAAATCAGCGTTTTTAGGATCTTGTTGATAATATTCCAATCTAAATGCCCATTCGTTGCCACTTGCCATTTTTACACCATATTTAATGCCTAAGGTGTAAGCTGTCATTTCACCTAAACGATAATCTGAGCTAGCAAATGTAGGCAGCGTTATACCTTTTATCAAAAATGGTTGATAAAACTCAGCGGCACCTTGTTGGTAATACCTAAAATGTGGCTGAATATAAGTATTGTCACTCAAATTGAAGCGTAATCGAGAATCAATTGTATGGGAATTGATGTCCCAGTCATCGGTGGCGTATCGATAAGAGATATCCGCAACACCGCTATCCAAGGCATACTTTGTTTGCCAATAAAAACTTTGGCGGTTACGCTCTGTAGGCCTGTCCTCATGAACTAACGACTGAGTTAACCCTTTGTCATTGACTACACTTAATACCTTAAAGGGGTCGGTGTGATAACCATCGGACATTGAGTAGCCATAATTAAATTGCATCAACATTCTACGGTTGATAATTTGGGTTACCCCAAACATCAAATCTACCGTTGTCTTATCATCGGTATCTTTCTGTCTTGTGGCATCAAAAGCAGCTTGATAAGCTTCTTCATTAGCGAATTGACCCTCATCGATTACCATTTCAGAAAAAGCTACGGGGCGTCCACCTTCGGGATCGATAGTGTCAAAAGCTAAAGATAATCCAGCGGATACCGTGGTATTTTTCTGATTAAAGTCTTTGGCAAGAGAGCCATTAACCGCAATAGATAGGTAGTCATATTCTTTCGAAAGATGCACCCCTGTGCTACCACGCATATCGTTCCAAAGAGGTTGTGTCCATTGTGCTTCAAGTTGCACACGGGTATCGTGAAAAGTATCGTCTAGGGGTATATCACCTGCATCAATAACATATTGTCCTTTACCTGATGGACGCGTGTAAGTTTGTGCGTTTAGTTGAACAACGGCGCCTGACGCTGAAGCCCCAGTGAGTGAATCAACAACGATTTTGCCAGAAAAGATATGCTCATCACCAAAATCTTTTTTAGCAGAAAATACACCTTCAACTGCGGTGACTCTATCCGTTTCACCATAATACAGTAGGGCCGTATCCATTTCCCATACACTTTCATCTGCCTGAACGATTGGGGATGTGCCCAATAGTGCACAAGCAGCAGCTGCGAGTGCCGTATTTACATTGGCAACTGTCTTGTTATTTTTGACTATGTGACTTTTCGATATTAGTTGCATCCACAACCTCCACCAGCAAAAGCACGACCACCACTGGTGGCCTCTTTACTAAAATAAATATGATCATCTAAACCAAGGTCGATACCCTCGGCGTCCAACGTCATTTCTTTTTTGGCTAACAAATCACGCTCCCATGACTGTACTCCAAGGTTGGCGCAACCAACAAGCTGAGTAAACAGCATAATTACAACAGTAATTCGTGCTTTTTTTAACATAACAGGCGACTCCTATTCGTTAAGTAGTAAGGCTAATTCTTGTTCGTATAAGGGTTGAGTGCGGGTGAAAAACCCTTTATGTGCAAAACGAACATTGCCTTTTTTATCGATTAAATAACTGCTTGGCATACCCAATAATTGATAGACGTTAGCGATCTTGCCTTTGGGGTCATAAACAATGGGGACTAATGCAGGTACTTTATCTAAAAAAACCTTCGCCAAAGTAGCTTCAGCGTCTAAATTGATGGCAATAATCTGCAATCCTTTTCCAGCATATTTCAGTTGCATCTGGTTCATCCAGGGAAATGACTTACGACATGGCTTGCACCAACTAGCCCAAAAGTCGAGATACACGACTTGTCCATTTAAATCAGATAGTTTGTTAGGTAACTGATCGTGAGAGATAGCAAAATCTGGAGCTGCAATCTCCTGTGCAAAACTTAAAGATAATGGTGTGAAGCTGATGAGGGTAAGCAGCATGCTTAATAGGAAGTGTCGCAAATTATTGGCCATGTAGATAATTTGCAATCATTCTAGAAGTTAAAACTTAAGCAAAACTTAAGACAATAAAAAAGCCCCCGAGGGAGCTTTATAAAAAAATGTCAACCGGCAATTATGAATCTAAAGAACCACAGAAGCGATAACCTTCACCATGAATAGTCACAATCAAATCATCGGCATTCACTTCTGACTCAAAGTGTTTACGAATACGACGGATAGTCACGTCAACTGTGCGGTCATTTGGGCGCAACTCACGGCCAGTCATTTCCATTATGAGTTGTTCACGTGTCAAAATTTTGCCTGGGTTGTTCAAAAACAAATGCAATGCTCGAAATTCACTTCGTGGCAAACGAAACTCTTTGCTGCTAGGAGAGATAAGGCTACGACTATCGCTGTCTAATATCCAACCGTTAAAACCTACACGACTTGGTAAATCGTCATCTTCGTTACTGTTAGATGTTCGCGTCAATAAATTACGTGCGCGTATAGTCAATTCTCGTGGATTGAAAGGTTTAGTAAGATAATCATCAGCACCAATTTCTAAACCTAAAATGCGATCTACATCGTTATCTCTGCCGGTTAAGAATATCAAACCAATATTTTTACGGCCACGGACTTCGCGGGCCAAAAGCAAGCCATTTTTACCGGGTAAATTGATATCCATAATGACCAGGTTAATAGTGTTGTTTGCGAAGATATCATGCATCTGTTCACCATGTTCGGCTTCAAATACATTATACCCTTCTGCTTCAAACAAGCTTTTAAGGGTGGTACGTGTTACCACTTCATCTTCAACAATTAATACGTTAGGAGTCTGCATGTTTCACGCCTGGTTAGGATTTTTGTAAAAGTTTATCAGAAAATATCTAAAAATCAGTGTTTTATCCAACTAAAGTAGCATATATAATTAATTTTTATGCATTTACATAAAAGAACTACTATGTAATTTGTTGATATCGACCATTTTGACAGGGAATAAAATCCTGAACTGAACGCCTTTACCTTCCTCACTTACAATAGAGATCGAGCCGTTTAGGGCTTGTGTAACTAAATTATAAACTAAATGCATACCCAGGCTATTACCCCTTGACCAACGTTAGTGGTGACGAAAGGATCAAAGATACGCTTTTGTAAATGTTCTGGAATACCCTTGCCGTTGTCTTTAAATTCGATACTCACTTTATTGTCATCGACAGATTCAATGATAATATCTATTCTGCCTTTATCTACGTGTTCAAAACCATGAATAATAGAATTCATTATTAAATTGATTATAATTTGGTTAATTGGCCCAGCTTTAGATTCAACCACTAAGTTACCTGCACAATTCACATGGCTCAAATGATTGACTTTTTTTAACTTAGACCGTGGCGACATTCATATTTCGTCCATCAACTTGGCAAAGAAGAAAACGCCATTGTTTTCTGAGGATTGGTCAACTGCTACTTGTTTAAAGCTTGAAATCAGCTCGGCTGCCCGATTCAAATTACGATAGATAATATTGAGGTTTTCTTCACTCTCAGTAATAAATTTCGACAAAGAACTGGCTTTTAGTGTTTTTTCTTCAAAAGCTTTATGCGTATCAGATAATCTATCTAACATCATAGTGAAAGCAGTGACGCCAAGACCAATTGGAATATTAACCTCATGGGCCATACCGGCAAACATGTCGCCCAAGGATGCCATTTTTTTGTTTTGCACCATTTGTCGTTGAAACTGGTGAAGTTTCTCTAGTGTTTGGATTAATTCATTGTTGGCTTCTTTTAAAGCCATGGTGTGTTACTGTACTTTTTCCTCCAAATTCAAATTTAACTTATTCAGATTCTGCTTAAGTTTGCGGTTCCATATGTTCTTGGGTGCGTCATAGCATATTGTTGAACGCCCCACCTAAAATATCTAATTCTTTAATACCGTGCATCTCTGTTCGGCTTGAATAATCCCTTTGCCGCGTAATACGTTGCACCAATTTCACCAAAACATAATAGGAGCAGAAATTGCACTTTGCAGTTTTAAAGTAAAACACATTAGCAAACCAATCAACAACACACTTAAGGTGACCATAATTAACTGGGCAATCAGGTTTTCTAATGTTTGTGTAGAATCGCGGAGATACACATATCCCAACACGTCCTCATTATTAAAAATAGGTCGAATAATCTCTATCACACCGCCCGTCACTTTAGGTTTAACCAGTGCTTCCATTTGATCACATTTGGCTTTTACAGGCGCAATACCTTTTTATTGTAGCTAGCAAAAAAGTGAGTGGTTTTCTGGTCCAGAATTTTGTAAATATGTACATTTTCAATGATTTTGGATGCAGCAAGCGCCGTCAGGTTTTGTTCTTTAACCAATCCTTAATTGTTAATCATGAATTTTAATGCACTTTGGCCAATCATATCGGAAAAAACCAAAAAATTTTCTTACAAGGACTGTCTATAAATACTGATTTGACTATACAAATTAACACTAGAATACAAAATAAATGATATGGATGTAATCGCCATGACTACCCATATGAAACGGCTTTTAATAGATTAAAAATTTAGTGTCTGAGGCCATATTGCTCGTTACGTATTCCTTGATCTGACCACTTTTAATTTATGTTATTGATACATAAACGTTCAAAATGTAACTAGTAGACTAAATTTACTAATATTTTCTAATGCAAAAATCAGTTTCTAAGTAAAGTCAAAACACCTTACAAACTTAACTGATGTTTTTCTACCCGCCTTTAAAGGCGTAACGTGTTGTTCTATATATTCAACTTTATTCGTTGCAGTATTTCTCAATACCTTTAACGTCTATTGGACAGATGCAGATAACATCACCTTTCTGAACTTCCAAAAACGCCACAGGTAATGTCGTCTTCCTATAAATAAGAAATGGGCATGCATTCTACCTTTAAAAGTATACAAACATTCGGATAGTAATGCGTAAGCTGCTGTTATCAGCCTAACAAAAAAATAACCCTGTCTGACTTTTGTCATCATTTTAGCTCAAATACAGTGCTTGATAGTCTTGTGCAGCAGCTTCCCATGTAAAACGACTTTGCATCGCTCGCTGTTGTGTTAACTCAAGAGCCTTAGGCAACTCATGATAAAACAGTAATGCACGCTCTATACATGATAACAATGCGCTGCTATCGGGCTGTTCGAATACAAACCCAGTCGCACTGATTGGATCTTCTGCCAAATCTATCACAGTATCCTTAAGCCCGCCGACAGATCTGACTATAGGCAAGGTGCCATATGCCAAACTATACATTTGATTCAAGCCACAAGGCTCGAACAAAGAAGGCATTAGAAAAAAGTCACTACCCGCTTCAATCATGTGTGCTTTTCGCACACTGAAACCTTCAAAAAACGCCATTTTTTTAGGATATTTGTCAGCCACTTCTCGCAAAAATAGGCTGATTTGTGGATCGCCTGTACCAATGATGGCCAATTGCACGTCATGTTGCATCAATTTAGTTAACATAGGCAAAATAAAGCCAAAGCCTTTTTGGTCAGTTAGACGACACACCATACCAATGATAGGAACGCGCACTTTTTTTGGTAACCCTAACTCTTTTTGTAATTCAGCTTTGCAGGCTTTTTTGCCAGACAAGTCAGCATGATGATAGTTTTTTGCAATATGTGGGTCATTAATAGGATCCCACTGGCTGTAATCACAACCATTTAAAATACCTGACACGTCATCGCGTCGGTTTTGAAACTCATTATACAAGTGATGAGAACCAAGAGATGTCAGTAGTTCTTGTGCATAGTTAGGACTGACAGCGTTAATTTTATTGGCATAACGGATCCCCATACGTACAAAATTTAAAGCATCTCCGTCCAACTGGCTGTGTAATTTATAATGGGTCTGTAAGAAAGTAATGTCGCTAAATTGATGTGTCCCTTGGTAAGCCCCATTGTGTATGGTAAAAATTGTTTTTGCCTGTGCAAAAAAACCAGAGTTGTCGATACTGACAAAATAGGGTGTGAGTGCAGTATGCCAGTCATTACAATGAATAATATCAGGCTGAAATCCTACTGCCTTTGAAGCTTGTAAAGCCGCACTTGCAAAAAATGCAAAACGTTCTGCATTATCTGGATAAGCATGATAATCGTCAGAATACAGACCTTTACGTTCAAAATACTCTGGGTAGTCAACCGCCAATACTGGCAAGCCCTCCAAGGTTAAACGTTTAACAGCAAACTCATAGGATTGATGGCCAGCATCTAAGGTTTGTTTGGCACAAAAATCAGGGGCGTTAAATTTATCTGCTAACTGTTTATAATAAGGCATTACGATTGTTACTTCATGACCCAGTTCAGCCAATGCCAAAGGCAAAGCTTTGCCTACATCAGCTAAACCTCCAGTTTTGACGAGATCTTCCACTTCAGACACAACAAACAATATTTTCATTCGAGCTGCTTACCTTTTCTATTTTATGCGAGAGCAATGGTAAAGACTGAATTTAGTGGTTTGGGCAATAAGACCCACCGCACTAAACCGCTGTTCAAGTAACTCAGAATAACGCAAAAATTTATTCGCCACCAATGTCAGTGAACCACCTTTAGCAAGGTATTGTTTTAGCTGGGTAATAAATTCTTCAGTCACAGAATAGTCAGTCTGAATACCGGTATGAAAAGGTGGATTAGTATATACGGCAGAAAACTTGCCTTGCACATCCATCAAACCGTTTGACGGAACCACCTTAACGTTAATGTGGTTCAGATTGGCACTTTCTTTTGAGCAGTGCACAGCTAAGGCACTGACATCACTCATCACCACTTCACTTTCTGGACTTTTCAACCCAAGATAACATCCAATTACACCTGCACCACAACCAAAGTCTAACAATCGACCAGTTTTTATTTCAGGTAAGTTATCCAATAACACCCTAGTACCTAAGTCGATTGCGCCATGGTTAAACACGCCCGGTAAAGAACATATTTTATAGTCTAAACCACCAACGGAAATTTCAATTTCACTCTGCCATTTGGCTAGCTCAAAGGGTTTTACTGGTTTATCGATTTGTGCACCAAATAATGCACAATGACGTGCAGAATCGACTTTGTTTACTTGAGAACTAATAGTCTCGAAGATTTTTGCCGCACTTTTTACACCGCCTTTGTTTTCACCCACAAGTAAAAGACTGCCATTTTCCTTAAGACAAGCTGCAACATTGGCAATCAACATTTTCGCATGCTCTTTAGACTTAGGCATGTAAATAACCGCACCATCAAATTTGTCATCAGTGGAGTAAACAGCTGTGAACGTATGTTGCATTGAATTTCCCGCAGCACAACTTTGCTGATAAATATCAAAGTATTGGTGAAACACCTCAATGTCAGGGTTGTTCAGTTGTTCAGTGATGTGGCTATCGGTTGGGTTAACCAGTAACCACTTGCCCTGAGCGAAGGTATCTTTATTACGCATCAATAATTGACTAGGAGCAGACAACATCAAGAAATCCTCTCAAACATTAAGTCCCATACACCGTGGCCTAATCTATGTCCACGCTGTTCAAATTTAGTAAGCGGTCGCTGCTCGGGTCTTGGCACATAATCGTTAGTCTTTGATTGATTATTAAAACCTTCAGCTTCAGACATTACAACCAACATATGTTCAGCGTAGTTTTCCCAATCAGTCGCCATATGAAACACACCGCCAATTGCTAACTTGTTTCTAAGCTTTTGCACAAAACCAGACTGCACAATGCGTCTTTTGTGATGGCGTTTTTTATGCCAAGGGTCAGGGAAAAATAACTGCACACGTGCTAAAGAATTATCAGCGATGCAATCAGCAAACACTTCAACCGCATCGTGCTCGTATACTCGTAAGTTATGTACATTTTGCGCAGCAGCTTCGCTTAGACAGGTTCCAACTCCAGGGCGGTGAACTTCAATCCCAATAAAATCTTTATCTGGCTCATTTAACGCCATCTCAACCAAAGACTTGCCCATACCAAAACCAATCTCTAATACTAGCGATGCTTGGCGATCAAAAACGTCTGCAAAATTTTGTAAGCCGTCAATATGCTTTAAACCCATAGTGGGCCAGTTTTGTTCGATTGATTTCGCCTGACCTGTAGTTAAACGCCCTTCTCTTTTCACAAAACTCTGAATTTTGCGAATGTACACCCCTGATTCGGCGGCTTCTTGTTCAGATGTAAACTGACTCATATTTAGATCTCATCTCAAAAAATGTTACTGGTGACATATCTATGCTTAAAATTGATTCTGCCAGCACTTTGTGTGGCGCATTATCCGGCGACACAGACTGATTGCAAGGTAGACGTTATAGTTTATCCAATTTTTGACGCTAAATATTCCGCCAACGCTCTAGATTGTTCAATTGGCAACATATGCCCGGCTTTTTTAATTAAGGTCATATCGCTATTTGGTAAAAGTTTATTCATGGTAAACATGGTTGCTTCACTCACCAAATTGTCTTGTTCGCCACTAACAAGGTGAATAGGAAAAGGGCACTTAGATAAACCGGGAAGCAGGTTTTTCCTGGGATGAATCGCCGCCACTTGCGCAGCCAAAACCGCAGTACCCAAGTCTTGTTCCATTTGTTTAAGGATATTTACATATTCGCAATTCTGATGATGGCAGTCATGAAAAAAACTATTCAAGCGCGTATCAATCATACCGCTATATTGTTTATTTTTGATTAACTTAAGCAATTGTTGACGCTGCTGAACTTCATTTGTAGGTAATTCGTCACAGGCACTAGCAATAAGCGTCAAAGATGCAATACGACCTTGATTTTCTAAAGCGGTCAACGCTGCGACATACCCCCCCAAAGAATATCCCACCAAGTGCACAGGCGGTTCAAAATAAGCGAGACGGTCTGCACTTAACATTTTCATTTGGGCTAAATCTTCTGCCCACTGCAAAGGTACAAAAGCACGCATAGGTATATCTAGATATTGCCAACATGAGTTGAATATTCTTTCATCACACAATGTGCCAGGAAAGAAGACGACAGGCTGGTCAATTTGATAAATGATATCGTTTGTTTTTGGCAATCTCTTCTCAAATGAACTATTTCAAGTTTGTTAGGGTATTATCCGGTAATTACCTCAAGAACAACAGAACCTTACTCGGTGCCAAACAATATTAAAGCTACATATCCTCGTTTTAGTGAAAAAGTCTTAGCTTGGTTTGACTTAAATGGCAGAAAAAACTTGCCTTGGCAGTTAAATAAAACCCCTTACACAGTTTGGGTGTCTGAAATCATGTTGCAGCAAACGCAGGTAAAAACAGTTATCCCCTACTACCATGCTTTTATGCAGCGATTCCCTGATGTAATGAGTTTGGCCAATGCTGCGCAAGATGAAGTGCTACACCATTGGACAGGTCTGGGCTATTATGCTCGAGCGCGCAATTTGCAAAAATCAGCGCAAATTATTAGAGATAATTACTTCGGAAAATTCCCTGAACAGTTACAACAACTAATCGCCTTACCTGGTATTGGTCGCTCTACTGCTGGCGCTATATTGTCTTTAGCTTGTGGTCAGCATCACAGTATTCTAGACGGTAATGTGAAACGTGTACTGGCCCGCTATTTTGCTGTTGATGGGTGGCCTGGCAATAAAAAAGTTGAAATTGACTTATGGCAGTATGCTGATCAATTAACTCCAAAGCACAGAACGGCTGCTTATACACAAGCTATGATGGACATGGGCGCAACACTTTGTACTCGTAGCAAACCACACTGTGACAGTTGTCCATTACACACAAACTGCTTAGCATTTGTGCAAGGTCGGCAAGCAGAGTTACCCCATAAAAAGCCGAAAAAGACTATTCCGGTACGATCGACCATAATGCTAATCCCCATGTGGCAAAAACAACTTTTAATATACAAACGCCCACCAGCAGGATTATGGGGCGGATTATGGGGGTTTCATGAAGTTGAACATGCAGACCAAATTGTTGAACGAGCGTCAAGCTTAGGCCTTAATGACATCCAACAACAAACACTCACTCCTTTTCGGCATACCTTTAGTCACTTTCATTTAGTCATACAGCCAGTTTTGCTTCACCTAAAACAACAACCTGTTACGAAAATAATGGAAGACACACAAATGTGGTACGATTTAACCCAGCCGCAAAATGTTGGATTAGCCGCGCCAACCAAAAAACTATTTAGTACAATCAATACAACATTTTAATTATCCAGTTTGATTAGGAGCATTATGAGCAGAACAGTATTTTGTCAACGCCTACAAAAAGAAGCAGATGGTCTAGACTTCCAACTTTACCCAGGTGAGCTAGGTAAGAAAATTTTCGATAATATTTGTAAAGAAGCATGGACTGAATGGCAAAAGAAACAAACCATGTTGATCAACGAAAATAAGCTCAACATGATGGAGCCAACTGCAAGGGAATTCCTAGAAGCTCAAATGCAAGGTTATTTATTTGAAGGCAAAGAACCTGATATCCAAGGTTATGTGCCGCCAAAAAGCTAAAACTAACCAACTTTAAAGTGACCATTTAACTGAACTAAGCTGTTTTAGTAGTGAATTTGCGCAATCTATAAGCAATCTGCAATATTTCCCTAAAAAGGGGTTGACTTAAAAGGCCTAAATCCGTTTAATACGCACCTTCAGCGAAACAAGCGGTCTAAAAAGACACTTATTAGTTGATGCCCAGATAGCTCAGTTGGTAGAGCAGAGGATTGAAAATCCTCGTGTCCTTGGTTCGATTCCGAGTCTGGGCACCATTATTCTAGAGGCCCTGAACAGAAATGTTTGGGGCTTTTTAGTTTTTGGTACATAAGATTTGATAATCCTCGTGTCCTTGCCGGTAACCGTAAGTTGCGATTCCGAGTCTGGGCACCATTATTCTAGAGGCCCTGAACAGAAATGTTTGGGGCTTTTTAGTTTTTGGTACATAAGATTTGATAATCCTCGTGTCCTTGCCGGTAACCGTAAGTTGCGATTCCGAGTCTGGGCACCATTATTCTAGAGGCCCTGAACAGAAATGTTTGGGGCTTTTTAGTTTTTGGTACATAAGATTTGATAATCCTCGTGTCCTTGCCGGTAACCGTAAGTTGCGATTCCGA
>Ga0209199_1000509_pt1 | contig 54707 bp, 65 predicted proteins | sample COGITO_mtgs_1105_7_FD_184805 | JGI IMG/M metagenome (GOLD analysis project Ga0209199, IMG submission 184805) | Pelagic marine microbial communities from North Sea - COGITO_mtgs_110523 (SPAdes) (version 2) | ecosystem: Environmental > Aquatic > Marine > Epipelagic ... | reverse complement strand
CTTACAACATAGGCTCAGGCGGTTATTTAAATGTAGCTAGATATGGCGGAACGGTTGCTTATTTTAATAGAACAAGCACAGACGGAGCTATTCAAGAGTTCCGCAAAGACGGCTCATCCGTAGGTAGCATTGGTACTTTCACTGGTTATACAACAGTAGGTGGAAATACAAACGGTGGCTTAATCTTTAGAAACGGTGAGATTCTACCGTGGAACAATGCTAGTGGCGCTTATTCAAATGGTGGGATTGATTTAGGAGATGGTAACGCTAAGTTTAAAGACCTCTACCTGTCAGGCTCTGTCATTGCAGATGGTTCTATTTTAAGTACAACAGGTACAGCCGCCGCCGCCGCGATTAGACCTAATAACGATATTAACTGCGGTATTTTCTTCCCAGCCGCTAACACTTTTGCAGTAACAACAGACGGAAGTGAAGCCTATCGAGTAGACCCTTTTGGCAACCTGTTGGTGGGTAAGGCTAGTTTGGACTTTGGCGCTACTTCAGGACAAGAGTTTAGGGTTGATGGTCGCGTGTTTATAGGACACTCTGGTGCAGGGCATTTTGTTAATCGTATCGGCTCTGATGGCTCTATTTCAGAGTTCCGCAAAGACGGCGCAACCGTAGGTAGTATTGGTGTTAATGGTGGGTATATTTATACTGGCTCTGGTGATACAAATATTAGATTTCATGCTGGAGTAGATGCAATTCTTCCTGCCAATGCTGGTGGAGCAAGTAGGTCCGAAGCTATTGATTTAGGAACTAGTGGGGCTAAATTCAAAGACGCTCATTTTTCGGGGACTGTGAACACCGAAGCAGTCAGCACAAACTCCCTAGACCTCCAAGCCATAGCAGAATCCAAGTCTGACACTGCCGTAGACGTATTCGTCTATGACACTAGCAAGGACTCTGACGGTGGTGCATGGAGACACCGCACACAAAACACTAGCTGGTACAACGAGACGTTAAACACTAGCACTCGTGGTGCAACTAAGAAGTTTCCAAGCGTTGCTGTGATTGTTGTAGAAAGTAATCAGCTTACAATCTACGATGGTGATGACCCTGATATGCCGATGTGGATGGTATTTGATGGATCAGATTACTCTATGCTTTCAAATACTCATAATGGAATCACCGGTGCTATCATGAAAGATGGTAGCCTAGTCGTAATATCTACCTCTGGATATAATCATGGTGGTGTATCTGTAATAAACTTTATTAGTGATTATGCGTATCTAAAGACAGCTGGATATACAAAAGAGAATGCTACGGGCATCGTAAATAGAGACAATGCATTTTATGGCACTGCCGGCAGTTATACTATAGTCAACAATTACGTCAACGACGTAGCCATGACCGTCCTACCCAACGCACCAATCGACGCTGACACTGGACTACCTGTGCCAACCATAGCGGTTGCTACTAATAGTGGTGTGAGTGTTATTAAGGATGATGGGACTGTTGTTGATATTATAAACACCACGGATTCAGCCTACCAAGCTTCCTATACGATTGACTTCATAGGTACAGATGAGATTATCTTTGGTATGGATACTAGTACCGGCGGACGGGTTATGAGGGTTCATAGTATACCTTCTTCTGACGAAAATATAGGAACTAATTGGTACGAAAGGGGTACATCTAAGCGTTTCTATAAAGGCTATGCCATAGGTAGCTCTCCTGATCTATACATCTTGGGAGAAAACTCTACAAGTAAAAAACATGTTTTAGATGGTGTTATTAGCAGTAACTTAGGACTAACACTACTAGACGAAAACACAACAGCCCCGACCAATGGTGCAGTAGCTTATATCAACTCAGAATACAACACAGGTTGGATGAACGGTGACATCAAGTTAGCTACCCTTTCGGATACTGATGATACAAATATTACTGGGTCTGAGTTGGTTACTAATGGTACGTTTGCTAGTAATACTACTGGGTGGTCTCAAAGCGGGTCTACTCAAGGAACGTGGGCAGTAACATCAGGCGTACTGCAAGGCACGGGTGCAACGGGATTTAGTAATTATTTATCGGCTCCGATTACTTGTGTAGTCGGCAAGACTTACACTTTCTCTCTTGATATTACTGCTATCGGGGGTGCGGATACTTATATAGGAATTGGCGATACACCGTCAGGTCGGGCAAGAGGTGATGCTTACGTTCACGAAGATGTTGTTGGCACTTACAGTTCAACATTTATAGCAACACAAACAACACATTATGTAGTGATACAGACTAAAGCAGGAAATTCTGATTCTGTAGACAACATCTCAGTACGCCTAGCAGAAGAAGACCGCAGTGTTAACGGCAACGGTCTCCAAGTATTCGGCACAGTCACTAAGACGGCTGTAGCAACGGGTGCTGACCTTGTGGGATATAGTGGTTGGTCTGCGAGTAACTACTTAGAACAGCCAACGAATTCCAATATAACTTCCTTAACTTCTTTTAGCTTTATGGGCTGGATTAACACAACTCAATCGAGTACTCATGGATATTTATTTTCTTTAGGAGGCAGTGCAGATGCTAGGGGCTTGGCAGTTAATGCAGGTGATGGGAAGTTGTATACATGGGACCCTACTAATGGTCAGGATGTCTTCACAAAAGTAATCAATGATGGTTCTTGGCATTTTGTTACTTTTATTAATCATCCCACCTCTAGGACTATCTATGTGGACGGGGTATTGGATTCAACTATTCAGGTTTCATCGTATACGACTACTTCAGATTCGCAGTTTAGATCAGGTGTTTGGAAAAGTGCTGGCGGGTCTATAAGTAATGTATTTATAGGGAACCACGCCCTTCAGCGATTATCGGCGACAATCCCAACCGCTGAACAAATCGCCAAAATCTACAACGATGAGAAGCACCTCTTCCAAGAGAATGCTAAAGCTACCCTGTACGGCACTTCAGATGCTGTCACAGCACTCGCATACGATGACGATACTGAACTACTCCACGCGGGTACAAGCGCGGGACGTAGCGTATTCCAAGGACTCCGACGAGTTGAAAATACAACAGACGCTGTAGGCTCGGCAATCAGTGCCAGTAACGGTCTAGTGGCGGAGGATTAAGAAATGACAGTAAAAATTACAAAACCAGAGATCAATGTTCGCGAGCAACTAAACGAACTCAAGAAACCTACGGGTGTAGCTGGTGAGGCTATGCTCCGTGCTGAGACACCGCAAGAACAGTTTAATCTGATCGGTGCTGGTCGTAGGAATTTGTTGATTAATGGCGGTTTTGATGTCTGGCAAAGAGCTTCTAGCAACACAACCAACAGCGGGTACAGAAGTGTCGATAGATGGGCGTTTAATACATATACGGGCGGGGCATTTACCGTATCTAAAGAGACAGATAGTACGTTTGGTAATGTTTTAAAGTGGAACAGGACAACTGCGGATACCTCCAATACGAACGCAGGAAACTGTATACAGCAACCGATAGAAAATGCTAAGTATCTTGTTAAAGGAAAGCCTGTAACAGTAAGTTTCTGGTTAAAAAATGAAAAGACAGTATTGCGCTCTGGGTTTGTTAGATTCCGCATTACCGCGTCCCCGTATACACATTTAACTCCAGCCCAGTATTGGGAAAGTGGTAGTAATGAGTGGGAGTATCACTCGTTTACCTTTCAGACATCCGAAACTGTCAATACAGACCATGTAGAGCTTCAAATCCAAATGGATAATGGCTCTTCTATGGGGGCAATGTTTATAGCCCAGTGCCAGTTTGAACTAGGCAAAGTAGCCACCCCATTCGAGCATCGTTCATACGGCGAAGAACTGGCGTTGTGTCAGCGGTATTATTACAAGACAGACATAATCCGATACTTAAATCTCGGTCGTTATAATAATAATACAGGGTCTGGACTGGCTTGGTGGAATCATCCAGTTTATATGAGAGCCGCTCCAACAATGTCTACTGTCGGTACTTGGAATACAAACACAGGGTATAGCGGCGCTTTATCATACGCAGGAATAAGCAAAGACGGATGCCAAGTAAATTCCTCCGTTAGTATTTCTGCTAATCAAATGGTGTATGCACACGGTGCCAGCATAGCAGGGGATGCAGAATTATGAGTTATTCATTTATTACATCGGATATGGGCGAAACTAGTTTGTACTGTTCTTCTACAGAAAAGTTTACTCCCCTAGACCCAGCAAACTCGGACTACCAAAGAGTACTCAACGATATTATCGAACAAGGCGCTGACTGCTTTGAAGGCGACATACCTACTGACCTACAAACTGCCGCAGATACAAAGCAATTTGCACAGCAAGTAAGCGCCTATGTGTCAGCAACGGCTCGCATAGCTCAATACCAGCTATCCGTAGGTCGTGAAGAAGTTGTAGAAAGCCTACCCACAGGCGAGCAAGTATACAGCGAAGAAACTTTCGAGATGGAAGATGTGATGGCTGATTTTGTCACTCAGACTGCTATCGAGCCTCTGGAAGCTACTGTGGAAGTCACTGTACACGGTGATGACCCAGAAGCAGAGCCTACTGTAGAGACAATACCCAACCCCTTAATTGTAGCGGACGACGCAGAACGCGCCGAAGCACAGGCTGTTATAGACAGCACCCCAACCCCCGTTAAAACTTATGTAGAGGAACAATAAAATGGCAGTAACTTACACAGTAGTACAATTAGAGCGCAATGCAAGTGACGATGGTGTAATCGTTGCCCATTGGCGAGCGTCAGACTCAGAAGAATCAGGATCAGGTGATGACGCAGTCAGCCATTACGGATCATCCTACGGCACTTCTTCCTTTAGCCCAGACCCAGAAAGCGAATCGTGGGTAGCATTTGCAGATATTACTGAAGAAATGGCTATCCAATGGTGTAAAGATTCTATGGGAGAAGATCAAGTAACTTCTCTTGAAGCATCTATTGCAAATCAGATTGCAGAGTCTAAGGCTCCTTCGGTCGTTGCAGAAGTGCCTTGGTAATCAATGGGCATATTAAGTCAGATATTAGGCAGTGGTGATGTAGTCAGTAAGGGCTTAGATCTTATTGATAGCTTTCATACGTCCGAAACAGAAGCTATCGAAGCAAAAACTAAGGCGAAGACTGATCTCTTAAGCAGTTACGCACCGTTTAAAATTGCTCAACGGTACTTGGCTTTAATATTTGGGTTTACGTTCGTTGCTTCATACTTAATGGTTTTAGCTTTGTTCTTTATGGATAAGGACATTGGTCCTGTTCAGGAATTAATCAGCGCATTTAAGATTGACTGGATCATGTTAACGATTGTGGGTTTCTATTTTGGTGGTGGCGCCTTTGAAGGTGTCATGAACAAGAAGGATAAAAAGTAATGGCAGGTTTTAAGCTGCAAACATTTAGCGGACAGGCACCTAAGGTGTATGCTCGCTTACTGCCGGATGATATGGCACAGATTGCTACTAACTGCCGACTTGATTCTGGCAGGTTAGAGCCTTGGAAAACCAATGCATCGGCTTCCATTTCTGTTGTCGGGTCATACACAATATCTTCTCAAACAAAAACCTTGTTTAGATATAGCAGCTCGATATGGATGGGCAGCAACTATGATATAAACATCGTAAGGTCTCCTGTTGCAGAAGATCCGCACGAAAGAATTTATATTAGCGGTTTTACTTATCCTCAAATGACCACCGCTTCTATAGTGGGAGCCAGTCAGTACTATCGCTTAGGCATCCCAAAGCCAGCAGACCTAACGTCCGTAACACTGTCCCCAACAACATCAGCCAATGTTGATACAGAAGTTCCGCAGTCAAGATCGTACATTTTTACGTACGTTTCTGCGTACGGTGAGGAAGGTGTCAACTGTGATGCGGAAGCTGCTCAAGTAGTAGATGTTCACACAGACCAAACTGTCACCTTAGATTTCCCACCCAACCCTTCTGGTAATTACAACCTGACTCTTAAGCGGGTTTACAGAACGGACGCAGGGGGAACGTATAGGTTTGTTCAGGACGTTCCTATAGCGACAGATACATTCGCTGATACTGTGACTGAGGTGAATTTGGGTGAAGAGATTCCGACCTCGACGTTTGATGCTCCACCAGATGATGACGCGGCAGATCATAAAGATGGTCCCTTGCTTGGTCTAGTGTCTATGCCTAACGGAATCCTTGCAGGTTTCTCTGGTCAAACAGTTTCATTTAGTGAGGCGTTTCAGCCTCATGCTTTTCCTGATGAGTACAAGCTAACAGTTAAGTCTGACATCGTTGCACTAGCGCCCCTTAATACAGGCTTGTTGGTTCTTACAAAAGAAAAGCCAGCAATCATTCAGGGTCTAGACCCCTCCTCCATGAGCATGATGGAGGTAGACAGTTCTTTGTCATGTGTCGCTAAAAGATCTGTTGTCGATATGGGTGAGTTTGTTATGTACGCATCGCCTGACGGTATTGTTATGGCTAACGATAACGGACTAAGCCTTATTACAGAGCAGTCGCTAACTAGAGATCAGTGGCAGGAATACACGCCCAGCTCAATTGTAGCGTTTCAGTGGGAGGGTCATTACATAGCCTTCTACACTAACAGCTCAGAAAGCAAAGGATTTATATTCGACCCAAGGGGAGGAAAGAATTCTTTTGTAAAACTAGACTTCCATGCAACGGCTGGATTTAACGATTTAGAGAATGATCAGCTTTATTTAGTGGTTGGGGGTAGCGTTGTAAAGTTTGCTGAAGGAAGTGCAGACTCAAATTTTGTTTGGCGGGGAAAGAAATTTTACACCCCCAGACCAATCAACCCAGCAGTAGCTAAAGTACAGTGTGATAGCTACAGCCCTAATCCTACCATGAAGCTATATGCAGACGGTGTTCTCAAACATACCCAAAGTGTTACAAATAGTAACACCTTTAGATTGCCATCAGGTTACAAAGCTAACGAGTTCGAGATAGAACTAGCAGGCTCAGTACCTATTAATGAAGTATGTGTATATGAGAGTCCGGAGGAAATAGGTGGCTAGAAAAGGCAATATGCCAGTACCGCCAAAATGGGCGGGGCAAGATAAAAGATTTGGCGAAACTATCAAGAACAATCTTGATGTGTTGTGCGGCTATACAGGTGACCCTCTAGATAGGGCTTTGACTGCTAGAGACCTTCTTGATAGTGGTATTGTAAAGTTAGCGGCAGGGTCGAGTACGTTCTCTGGTGGATCGTCAGGTTTAGCGCCAACAACAACCGCAACGACTTACGCGACTCCTCCAGCTCCTACGTCTCTGTCTGCAAGTGGTGCCTTTCAAAATATATTGCTTACGTGGAATCTCGAGATTTACACGGGTCATGCGTACACCGAGGTGTTTCGGTATACCTCAGACTCTGTTGCTGATGCGACTCTTGCGGGTCAGGTATCAGGATTCAACGGCATATTTTCAGACGCTGTTGGTGGAGGGCAGACTTATTTCTATTGGGTAAGAGCAGTAAACCAGAACGGTGTTGCGGGACCATTTAACTCATCTACTGGAACGCAGGGTCAAACACAGACAGATGTAGCAGTCTTGCTTGATATTCTTGAGGACCAGATAACAAGCTCAGAGCTAGCCTCTACCCTATCTACACCAATCGCTACCATACCAACACTTGACGGAAGAATTGATGATTTAGACTCATTCACTGGATACACGTCTACATATAGTGGGAGTAGCATTTTAGCTCGGCTTGGGTTAACCGAAACTTCAGCTACCTCTGCAAATACAGCTGCGAGTACAGCTGCCTCCGCAGCTTCCGCAGCGCAATCTTCAGCCAATGCGGCATCATCTGCTGCAAGCAGTGCTCAATCGACAGCTAACTCAGCAAGCTCAGCAGCATCGGCAGCGGCAACGGCTGCAAGTAATGCTCAATCAACAGCTGACAGTGCGTCATCTAGCGCGTCATCTGTAACCTCCACGGTCACCAGTCTTCAGACGTCAATTAGCACAAGAAATACATCGGTAGACAGCAGCTTAAGTACACTAAACTCTTCAGTATCGAGCATTCAAAGTTCAATAGCAGATATTACTTCTGGCACCAGTGCTGTATACGTACAGTCATCTGCTCCCACTGGAACCATATCTCAGTTCAGTCGTTGGTACGATACCGACGATAACATGAAACCTTACGCATACATTGACGGTGATGGTGATGGCGACAATGAATGGGTAAGTCTTCAAGATCCGCGAATCGCTGCAAATGAAAGTGATGTGACCTCACTGAACGCTGAGGTTTTTAACTCGGATGGAACGTCTCGACTAGCCACATCTTCAGCTTTAAGCACGCTTGATACAACTGTTGTAAATCTTAACGGAACGGTAACCTCTATAGCTTCGGACGTGACAAGTTTGGAAGGAGAGGTATTTAACTCTGACGGTTCCGCTAGATTAGCTACTGGAGCAGCTGTAACAAGCCTGACAAATACGGTAACCACTCAAGGAAATAACATATCTAGCGCCCAAACGGATATTACCGATCTCGAGGGCGAGGTATTTAATTCAGATGGTTCAGCTCGTTTGGCTACTGGAACTGCGTTAACAGGTCTTACGAATACAGTTAGTACTCAATCCGGAACAATCACCTCAATACAGACAGACGTTACAGCACTCGAAGGGGAAGTATTTAACTCAGATGGCTCTGCAAGATTAGCTACAGGATCTGCTCTTACCGGAGTAACTAATTCCGTAACGGCAATCTATGACGGGACCAACGCAAGTGTTGTTAAAAGCGTACAAGATGATGTCACCGCTTTAGAAGGTGAAGTATTTAACTCCGATGGTTCTGCAAGGTTAGCGACCGGAACTGCCTTGTCAGGTCTGACTAATAGTGTCACTGCCATTTACGACGGTACAAATGCCAGTGTCGTTAAAAGCGTACAAACAGACATTACCGACCTAGAAGGAGAGGTGTTTAATTCTGACGGGTCTTCTAGACTAGCTACAGGATCAGCCTTGTCGGGTCTAACTAACTCGGTCACAGCTATCTATGATGGCACTAACGCTAGTGTAGTTAAGACAGTGCAAACTGATGTAAGTGCTCTAGAAGGTGAAGTTTTCAATTCCGACGGTTCGGCAAGATTAGCTACGGGTTCTGCGTTAACAGGTCTAACAAACAGCGTATCGGCTATCTACGACGGGGCTAACGCAAGCCTTGTTAAGACTATTCAAACAGATGTGACTGCATTAGAGGGAGAAGTCTTTAACTCAGATGGTACAGCCAGACTTGCTACAGGTTCGGCTCTTTCGGGGCTTACTAGTACAGTCAGTGCAATTTATGACGGTACAAATGCTAGTGTGGTAAAAAGCGTTCAGGATGATGTGACGAGTCTAGAGGGGGAAGTGTTTAACTCGGATGGCACGTCGCGTTTAGCTACAGGTTCGGCTCTTAGTTCTCTTTCGTCTGACGTTACTGCTATCTATGACGGAGCAAATGCCAGCTTATTAAAGTCTGTTCAAGCGGATGTAAGTTCGCTGAATGGTGCTGTATTTAACTCAGATGGAACTGTAGCTATTGCCACGTCTGCGGCTATTAGCGCATTGAACTCAGATGTAGAGGCAATATACGATGGGACTAGCCCAAGCTTAATCAAGACAATTCAGTCTGATATTACATCTCTTGAGGGTGAGGTTTTTAGTTCCGATGGCTCTGCTCGTTTGGCTACAGGTGCGGCGTTAACTGGAGTCAGCAACTCAGTTACGGCAATTTATGATGGTACTAACGCCAGTGTCGTTAAGTCCGTGCAAACCGATGTAAGTGCGCTAGAAGGCGAAGTATTTAATTCGGATGGTTCGGCTAGACTTGCCACGGGGTCGGCTTTATCTGGACTTACCAACAGCGTAACAGCTATCTACGACGGAACGAATGCTAGTGTAGTTAAGACTGTGCAGACAGATGTAACTGCTCTTGAAGGTGAAGTCTTTAATTCGGATGGCTCGGCTAGACTTGCAACGGGTTCAGCTTTAACTGGGGTAAGTAATTCAGTAACTGCAATCTATGACGGCACAAATGCCAGTGTTGTTAAGTCAGTGCAGGACGACGTTTCAACTTTAAATGGTGCAGTTTTTAATGCTGATGGAACTGTAGCAATAGCAACATCTGCGGCGATATCTGCGCTTTCATCAGAAGTGGAAGCTATTTACAACCCTGAAAACCCTAGTGAAGTGTCTGTTGTAAAAACAATTCAGTCTGATATTACTTCATTAGAAGGAGAAGTATTTAATTCAGATGGGTCTGCAAGATTAGCTACAGGTTCTGCTTTAAATACAGTGTCCAATAGTGTTACTGCAATCTATGATGGCGGAAATGCTAGTGTTGTTAAGTCTGTTCAGGATGACATAACTGATTTAAATAACTCCGTTTTTGATTCTAGCGGAAATGTTTTACTTGCTACTACTTCTGCATTGTCCGGTCTTACTACATCTGTTGAAGCTATCTATAACCCTGACGATCCAGACGCAGTATCACTTGTTAAAACAATTCAAAGCGATGTAACTGATCTTGAGTCAGCAGTCTTTGATTCTGAAGGAGTTGTTCAATTAGCAACGCAAAATTCCATTGATGGTTTAACAACTAGCATTGAGGCTATCTATAATCCAGATAACCCTAATGAAGCGTCTGCGGTTAAGTCGCTACAAGGTAGATCTACAGCATTGGAAGGTGCGGTATTTAATGGCAATCAGGTTAAGTTAGCTACAGTAGATGCGCTAGACGGGTTAACTAATAACGTAACTGCAATATACAACCCCAATGACCCAGACGCGGTTACTCAAATTAGCGCCATACAGGAAAAAGTAACCAGCCTAGATGCTGAGGTATTTAATGCTAACGATACCTCAAGACTTGCTACAGGCAGCGCTCTAGGTGCTCTTAGCAACAAAGTAACAGCTATTTACGATGACTCTACTGATCCCCCTTCAGGTCTTGTTACGTCGGTTCAGTCGGATGTGGTTGATTTAAATAATGCGATGTTTGATTCTGGGGGCAATGTTAAGTTAGCAGGCGCCGGAGCCTTATCTCTGTTAGAAACTGAGGTTTGGGGCAATGGAGTAACGCCTTCTGGTGCGACTTCATCTCGAATAGACACGTTAGATGCGACAATAACAAATCCAACAACAGGTCTTACCGCAACCTCCGGTGCTGTGTCCGTATTAAACACTAGCGTGTACGGTGAGGGTGTAACCCCTCAGGCAGGAGCTTCTAAAATAGACGCTCTCAGTTCAGCCGTATTTGATGAAAATAATAATGTGAAGCTTGCGGATGCTGACGCATTTTCAACATTACAAACAGAGGTTTTTGGTCCCGATGGAAATGTTTCAGCTTCTAGAATCGATGGTTTAAGAGCGGTTCTTTATGACACAGATTCTAATGGTAACGAGCAGCTAGCTTTGGCAACAGCCGCTCAATTTGGGACTCTTAATGCGACGGTAAACAACAGTGGAGCGTTGGTTGATAAGGTCGATAACATAGCGTCATCTATGTTTGTTAATAGTGATACGTCAGGGACATTAAAGCTGGCTACGTCCGAGGCTTTTGACAAAGTACAGACCGAAGTGTTTCCGAATGGTGATAGTAATGCATCTAGAGTTTCGCAGTTATCAGCAGCACTTTGGGATCAAGGTAATCCAGATAACGCTGTCTTATTAGCTGGAGCTGACTTTGCGTCAAAAATAAATCTAGAGGTATTTGGGTCTGAGACAGACCAGACTGGCGCAAGTAAAATTGACACGCTTCAGGTAGTTGTTAATGGTGAAGATGGAACAAGCGGAATTAAAGCCGCTATTGAAACTACTCAGGAAATTGTTGGAGATTCTGAGACAGGACTTTCATCACAGTACTCCGTAAAAGTAGACAACCAAGGACATATAGCCGGATTCGGGTTGTCTAACACGAGCAATGATGACGGAACACCAACCTCTGCATTTATTGTTAGGGCTGATCGGTTCGCCATCGTAAATCCTCAGACGACTTCGACTCAAGTTTCAAACGAGCCCATAAATGACACTCAGGTTTTAGTTCCGTTCACGGTTGAAGGTGAGGATATAGAAGATGAGAACGGTAATGTTATTGTCCCTGCCGGTGTTTATATGGATGGTGCGTTCATTAAGAACGGTACGATTACTACAGCACAGATTGGCAACGCTACAATTGATACTGCAAACATTACGGGTCAGTTAAACGCAAATAGAATTTCGGGCGGAAAAATATCAACCTCCCTCCTTAACATTGACGGTGTATTCCTTACGTCGCAGGTTGTTAATGGTGTTCCCACACTAACCTTAGGTGACATATCAGCTAACAAGATAACCTCAGGAACAATAAACGCTGCCAACATAACAGTAGAGAACCTAAGAGCTGACCAAATAACTGGTGATATCAATGATCTGATTCCGTTCTCTCTATCTTCGGCGGTAGCAATTGATGCACCTAACGGAGCAGAGCAAGTCATATTCACAGGTCAAATTCCTGCTCAGGCGGACGGTGTAGAGAAAAGAGCTTACATCAGTGCGGAAGGTTGGGGTGTGTTTGAGAATGACGACGCCTACAGATTAGAGCTATGGATGAAAACAAACGACACATCAAGTTCTACTCCTTCTCTAGGGACTGTAACCAATCACGGATCTCAAAATTACGGCTTTGGTTATATTATCTACTGGTTTGAAGTGGCTGGAGATGTAACATCCCTTGTCTCTTCGGGATCTGCATTACTGGTAATGGGCTACACCTACGGCAACACATCATCCAGCGGCTATACGTCATCAACAGATAGAACTCGAATTTATTACACAAGAGCGTCAACATCAACAATCACCACAAACATGTCTGTGTTCGGACAGATCCTGACCAATCAGTACACTATGGTTAATGACTTTTTCTTCAGGTCTGCGTCTGACTACCACCCATATCAGTTCTCTATTAGTGGCGGTCTTGGCACCAAGACAAGCTCAGCTGTTGATTTTGAAATTAGGATTGGAGTTTACAACGCGAACAAGTACTACGTTCCAAGCAGCCAGCCATACAAAAATTGGGTGATGGATAAAATTTACGCCTTAGAAGGCATAGCTATGAGCCTACGATAATGACACAACTTTATGTTCAATTTGATACAGGTGAGGGACGCATAACGGCAGGTCCACAAGCAGGCATGAAGGACCAGTCAGGATGGTATGCGTATGCACCAGCTCCGGATAGGTTGCCAAGAGATGAAGTAGATTATGTTGTTGATGACGAGTTTGGAACAGTAATTCAGTATGTTACGGCAACAGCTCCAGAGCCTACATACGCAGAGTCTAGGGCATTAACTTACCCAAGCATTGCAAATCAGTTAGACAAACTGTTTCACGATATAGACAACGGCACACTTAATGAAACAGGTGAGTTCTTTACAGCAATAAAAGAAGTAAAAGACTCCTACCCCAAAGCGTAATAATTACTTTTTTTAGTAATTTACTTGATTTTAAAGTATGATAGGAGTAACGAGTGTCGTTAGATTTTGTCAATATAAGAGAAGTCTGGGACACCGTAAAGGTCGGTCTAGAACACGTATCTAAAGATACCTCTGCCGACTGGAGACTCGAAGATGTATACGCTGAATGTGTACGTGGAGAGGCTCACATCCTTATGGACCCTGCACGGACGACTACGGGTTTTATAATTCTTCAGTCGGTTAGGATTCCATTCCAGCAAGCCGCAAAACTACTCATCTGGATAGCTTATGACCCAGTTGAAAATAGTCTGGCTACCTACTGCGAAGAGCTAGAAACCCTTGCCCGAAACACAGGGCATAAACAAATCGAATTTTTGTCCCCTCACAAGGGGCTTTGGTCGTTGGCTCAAGCCAGCGGTTATCAACTTCAATGGGCAGTTTTAAACAAAGAGCTATAGGTGATTTATGGGCGGTGGTGGCGGAAGCGATCCAAAGGAATTAGAGAGTAAAGAGGCGCTAGCTCAGCAGGCAGCTAATGCATTGCGACGTTACGGTGATGTGTTTGTCCCTTTAGAGAACATGTTTATTGATGACACTAAAGCAATGTTTGCTGATGGTGCTTCTGATGCTGCAATGGCGTCTGCACAAAATCAGACCTCTGCTATCTATGAGCAAGGCTTTGGAGATATGCAAGGCGCTCAATTCAATATGGGATTAGACCCCATGTCTGGTCGTGCTCAGGGTGAGTCATCAGCATTAAGACAGGCTCAGGCTAGAGGTATGGGTCTTGCTGGTGCAGATGCAGGTCTTGGTTATACAGATGCTGCCTACCAAGGTTTGGGTAATGTAATAGCAATGGGTCAGGGTCTTCAAACTCAAGCAATGACTGGAAACATTGATCGTATGCAGAACAGTTTAGATAGAGCCGGTGCCGCAGCGAAAGCAGACTTTTCTAGATCACAAAGTCTCGCATCTATTGCAGGTACTGGTGCCGGCATGGCGGCAGGATATGGCTTAGGAGGTGGAGGCTAATGATGGACTTTAGAGGCTATATGGGTATGTTAAACCCAGAAGTAGCAGGAGCTGTTGGTAACTTTTACAACTTCTCGGGTGGCAGTAATCCTTATTCAAACATTAACCCTTACAGATATTCTGGCATGAGTCCCGAAGACAATCCCGGAGACCAGTTATATGCCGATTTAATTAGGGCTCAGACTCAAGACTATAATACGCGATTTGCCCCGATGGAAGATTTTCTGGCAGGGCAAATAACCGCAACAGGGACTAAGTCCTTGGGTGCAGATCTGGAACGTACCCGCTCAAATATGGGAAGTGCAGTAACCAATGTTCAGGGTCAACAAGACCGCAACATGGCTCGAATGGGTTTGCAAAACAGAAGCAACATATCTAACAGCACAACCGCTGTGGGTGGCTTAGTTGGTGGACTTAACGATACAAGACTAAGAGATGCAGATCGTCGCCAGTCAATCCTTTCAGGCTCTCTATCAGGAATCTCGCAGAAGGCAAGGAGTACAGGACAATGACAATGATTGCGGTAGGACAAGGTCTTAGAGGTCTTGCAAACAGAGGGATGGCAGAGGTAGCTAGAGCTGATAGTGTCCTAGCTCAGCAAAGGATGGCGCAGAAAGCTAGAGAGGACGCAGCCGAATCTTCGACGTTAGGAACTGGCGCTGGTATTGGCGGAATGGTTGGCGCGACCAAAATGGCAGAAGCTGGAAGAACCGCGACTGAAGCTGTAGGCGCTTTGAATAATTCTATACAAGGTTTGGGAACGGCTGGAACTTCGGGTGGAGGTTTAACCTTTACGCCTGCCGTTGCTGGGGCAGAGACTCTTACTGGGGAAGCGGCAAGTATGGCTATCGAGAGCGCAGCTGGCATGGCTGACGCTGGAGCCGCGCTAAGCGCTACTGGCACAGGCGCAGCAGCGGGAACTACAGGTGCAGCAGCCGGAGCCACAGGCGCAGCAGCGGGAGCCACAGGTGCGGCAGCGGGAACTACAGGTGCAGCAGCCGGAGCTACAGGTGCAGCCACTGGAGCCGCCAGTACAGCAACTGCGGCAGCAGCATCCACTGGACCTATGGCAGCCCTATCTACGCTAGCAGCACCAATAGCTATTGGCTTAGGCGTGGCGTTCTTACTTAACAAATTATTCGACTAGGTATTTATCATGGCAGGTTTTGCAGACGGTTTTAGAAGTGGCTTCGGGCTAATAAGTGACGTTAAGGATCGTGAGCTAAAGCGTGATCAGATAGAAGCTGATCAGGAATACAAAAGACAGCAGGCAAGTGACCTTAGAGGGTACAGAGAAGAAGACCTAAAAATAAAAAGAGCCGGTCAAGAAAGCGATTCGCTTCTTGCAGGCTTACGTGCCAATACAGCTCGGATACAAGCAGAGAACGCCGGACTCTCTGGTCAGGCTGCCTTGTTAAATGCACAAACATCAAATATTAAAGCAAAGAATGCAACAAACCCTGAATCTATTGATTACAAAAAAGGTCTGTCCGAGATAGCTGAGAACAAAGCTCAGGAAAGCAATTACCAGTCTCAAGCAGATGAAAGGCAGCAAAAGGTAAGCCGTGAGAAAGGAGCTATAAACGTACAGGAAATCTACAATTATTCTAAAGCTTCCCAAGCTAACGGTCTCGGACCTGATGACTACGAGCGCATATCAGAGCTTATAGACGAAAATGGCAGTCAGTCGTCCTTTAATCTTGGGTATCTTACATCTCCTCAAACAGCCCGTAGCATGTCAGCGGTGCAGACTTTTATGGGGGATATTGCATCAGGAGCAAACGCAGAAATGACTCCAGAATTAAGGGCGGCGTTCGGCGGCGCATTGGGGCTAAATAAATCAGCTGCAATTGGGAGGCAGATAGACGAATCATTTACAAACGCGCCTGATTGGATGAAGTCAAAGGGGTTGAGAATTAAATCGCAAGGTCTTCATGAAGTAGGGTCTGTTGATGGAAACAAGCTAAGCGGAAGTCTTTATGTTCTGGCGGAAGATAAGGAAGGTAATGCATACCCCTACTTCCCACCTTTAACATCAAAAAGAAACTTTGCTGACAATCAGCCGTTAGAGCTTGAATTTGGAGAAATGGCTCAAGCAATGGCGGGAACGGCTCACATGATCCAGCAGATTGGTCCAAAGATCAGCAGGGATGTAAGAGCCGCAAAGATTCACACTATGTACGGTGGTAACAAGGATTTTGATGCAGCTGTTAACGCTAAACTGGAGACGGTTAGAAAGGGCATTCAAAGCGGTGCGAGCCCTAAGGAAAGCATGCTTTTCCAGCAGCCTGCGATGGCAAGTGCGTCCGTGTCTGAGAAGTTAAGCATGACGAAGACAGATAAATATCGCCGAGAAATTGAACACGAGATGCTGTTTGGACCGACAGACGACACCTCTGAGCAATTTAAGATTCAGGAGTGGTTTGAGTCCACCAGTTCAGCTCTTGCATCAGCCCCACTACCCAAAGGAATTAAGGCGGCAAACCTTGGAGAGCTCATGTCTAGAAGCAACGCATCGTTCAACTATCAGAACGCGTCAATTCTTCAAGGGTACTACAACGAAGACGGTGAGATCGAAGATGCGGCTGGGCTTTTAGATCAGCTTGAGAAGTTAAATTTACTGAAATAACTTGGTGAGAATTTATGCCGTTAAAGTCTGTAACTCAGTTCTCTAAGAGCGAGTACTACGCAGCCCGAGATGCTTTACTAGAAGAAGACAACAACCTTCAGCCTGCTGAGGGTCAGCCTGATTCATCTCCAGAACTCGATCCAACTTTAGCCGCAGCTCCAGAGGTTGACGGTAATTTCGTTCGCGGTCTAAAAGGTGGTGTCGATAACATGCAGGCTCTCGGCGGAGGGCTAAAGGCTTTGACTGGATCTGTAATTGGCGATGAGGAGATGGTTACTGAAGGTATTGAATACTACCAAGAGCAAACCAAAGAAGCAGAGCAGTACGCCCCTGACGTAACCTTTCAAGATATAGACAGCGCTACAGACTTTGGTGCATGGGCTGCCTATACCTTGGGTTCAGTTGTTCCGGATTTAGCCGGAATGGCGGCTACAGGTGGAGTTGGTGGATTAGTAACAAAGCAGGCTGTAAAGAAGGGCGTTGGAGAGATGGCGGACACGCTGGCTCAACAAGCTTCAGACCGTTTACTTAAGGAAGGTCTCGAAAAACAAGCGGCAGATAAGATTGCAAGAAACATGGCGGATAAATTTGCAGCAGATAAAGTTGCAAAGTTAACGACTAGAGGCGCAACTGCTGGGGCAGTTCTTTATGGAACACAGCAGGGAGCGTCTAGCACGTTCTCCAGAACGCTAGAAGAGACAGGCGAAGAAGCGCCAGTCGCAGCTGCTGTTTCTGGTTTAACAATAGGTGCTTTAAATGCGATCCCTGCTTTTACAGCACTCAATAAGTTTTTGCCTAAAGGAAAAGCGGATGAGGTTGGTGAGTTTATTTCAGGAGCTGTCAATGATAAACCTGCATGGGTTGGTCAGTTTGTAAAAGACGCAACAACTCAGATGGGAGTAGAGGGTGGCACCGAAGCGTTACAGTTAATTGTTGAGGAAGAGATAATATCTTATGTCAACAACAACTACAGCGATAATGAACAAAGAGAATACTTTGATTATTTAAGTAATGAAAGAAAGCGCGGAGCCTTAATAGAATCCGCAGCAGCTGGGTTTTTATTTGGTGGCGTTACTGGTTCAGTAGGTGGTGCTTTTAAGGGTGCGACCGGCGGTTATAGTCAAGATGTTAAGTTAGGCGACGACGCTAAAGAGGTTCGAACAAGGTCAGTAAATGACCCTGAGTTTGCTCTTCGAATAAAAGAGATGTTTTCTGAAGCAGAAAATAATGCAAGAAATGGTCGAACTACTATAGATGTTGGTGACACCTCATTCCTTGATGACAACCCTCCTTTATCAAACGCAGAGCGTAGAGAAGCTGGGCTATCTGAGCTGACAGATTATGACGGGACTCAGATTGAAGTTCCTGAGGTTGACGCTAAAGCTGACCCGCTTCAGGTTACTAAAGTTGCGGTTGATCAAGAAAATAAAGAGTTCGGGGAAAACACATTACCCCCATCCCCTCAAGCTCCTCAGGCAGATATAGTCACAGACTTCCCCTCATCTCCCATGTTTGGAGGAAGAGCTGTACCCCAAGGTAAGAGAGAGTTTGGATCTGACCATAGGTGGGATGCAGAAATATCTCCAGCTCAAAAACCAGTACAAGAACAGTTATTAGATTTATCAGTAAAGGCTAATAGCCCAGAAGCATTAGACCCTAACAATACCGATGTTATTGTAGAGGCTATAGATCAAGATGACATTGATAGAATCTTTGATCGCAACGACTCAATTCAAATTCCAACTACGCAAAAGCCTAAAGGAAAAAGTCTTCCTACTATAGACGAGGCTTATGGTGATCGTGCGGAAGATGCGACAAATACCCTAGCTGGTGTTATGGCTGACCTGTCTGCGAACGGTGTTCCTACATCGTTTATGGATCAGGTGTCAGGCGTTTACGTCCATAAGGAAGCTGAGATAGATGCGCCAGCTCTTACAGGAAAACAGACTAGAGGCATATCTGTCAATGAAGATTTAATTAACGGATCTATGACAGATCAAGACGTGTTAGGTGAGTTGGCTTGGACGATGACTCACGAGATCTATCATGCTGCTGACTTCTCCATGGGGCTTAGTGATAAAGATAGCCGGTTTGGTATACAGATTGACGAATCTATTGATGAGCCTACAGTGGTTATGGGTGACATCATGGAGGAGATCTACGACAACTGGGAGCAAGGGTCTGCATTAGGTAAGCGATTTGATTACCCATTTAACGATCTTCAGGCTCACATATTAGATCCTGAAAAGGATAACGCCAAAGTAAATTCAACAATGAGAGAGGAAGTGTTCGCTCAGCTAGGAGCGCTGTTTCACTCTAACCCAAAAGAACTACAAGAGCTTGCACCGCAGGCGTATAATTATATAAAAGAAATAAGAGACAATAACTTACAGACTGCACAAGCAGTAGAGGTAAACGATGAAGCGCCGACTAGTATCAGCACCCCAGACACCTCCCAACCTGAAGGCATATCAGGAGAAGTTCGGGCACCGCCAGAGTCCAGAAGCGTCGAGGTCGTACAGCCTGAATCAGCTGGACGAGATGGCGAAGCAAGCACTGGAGACGGGAGAGCCGATACCTCAGTGGCGGGACAGGTCCAAGAAGAAGCTGGGCAACGTGAACGATCAGATGTACAAAAGCCTAGCGTAAAAGGACTCACCGTTTCTGAGCAAACGGAACGAGGTAATCGCCTTTACACTGCGGCTCAGGGCGATCTCGGCACTAAAAACGGCTACTACACAGAAAGAAACCGCAAGAACTATGTTGCGGGTTATAGAGACGGCTACCAGAATAAAAACGGTTTAAGCTACAAGCTAGACGATAACAGTGATTCTCGTGGAGGAATATATAGCGGGGGTTACCTGTCTGGAAGCATAGATCTTCGTAAAGAAACCGATGTCTCAAAACTGATCAATATAAAGTCTACTGAAGATACCCCTGTAACGATAAATTTATCTGCCAAAAAACCTGCATTTAAGAAGGCTGAGAACTGGGAAGACACTGGAACGCTTACTGTCACTTTTTCTGATGGTGATCGCTATCAAGTCTACTTTGACGAGGATGCGGCTGATGCAGAGTTTGGTGCATTGCCTAATGACAGAAACTCTGGTGGCGAAGGCGTTTATTATCAGTCTATTGACGGAAAGATTTTTGATGATTATCTTGGCACGACAAAAAAAGAGGCTCTTCAGACAATCATTGATCACCGCGAAAAATTATTTGCGGAGGGAAAAAATTCCTTTAACACCCCTTTAGATCCAAATGTGGGGAGAGATACAGAGTTTAAAGCGTGGGACTTTATTCAGGACAAGGGTGCGGTAACTGAAAAGCAGTTACGTACAAAGTTTAAATCTCTCGAAGACAACCAGTTTGAAAACCTTAAGCAGTCAATCTTGTCTGAAAAAGATGATGCAGAAGATGTAGTAGTACTCGAAGACGGCAATTACCTTTCTTATGAATATGTTCAGGAGAAGCAGCTAGACGATACTGCGGCAGATCTTGACGACCTTAACTTTATTAAGAAGGGTGCAGAGTATTTACTACAGACTTCTGAGGGTGATGTTAGGGAAAAATCTGCAAAGGGAAAGCCAAACTCTGCGATCACAAAAGTAATTAGTCCCAAGAATGCTGATGCTCAGCTGCCATTATTAAAAGAGTTAGTTGATCGACACCCAGATGCTTTAGGCTCAGTCGATAGTTGGCTGGCATTTGAACGAGATTTGACCGGCAGCAATGAAACTCTTAGACCGCCGCACGGGTTAATAGCTTTATATAACGACATAGATCTCTGGGCTAAGACGCACTCTAGATTAACTAAAGAGCAAATAGAGGCAGCAGACAGAGGGCTACAAACAGCATATAAGATGGGAGAGCTTTACGGTAGCGGAAACGCTTTGCCGGAACATACCTCTAAGCTAATGCTTTGGGGAATGTTATCTCGCATGTTAACGGCAAGTTCGCAAGAAGCCGCCTTTGTAGACTTATTAACCAAAAACAATGCTGTGTCAGAGCTTTCAGAAAAAGCTTTGCAAGGAAACGTGACGCAGGATGATCTGGCAGAATGGCGCAACAAAGTACCAAACCTAATACCTCAAGGATCTTTTGGTAAGGGAGGAACTTCTAACGCAAATGCATTTGGCTCGCTAATGATAAAGCTTTCAGAGGTTGATGAGCAGGGTGTGTCCAAGCTTCAAAAGCTGCACAATCTTATTGAAGATAGATCCACACCAACCAGTGAAGTGCGCCGACAATTTCAGGGTATGCTTGAGAACGCAGGAATTGATAACAAAGTGTTTTCATTTCTTATGCTGATGACTGGTCGTGATGATGTAGTTATCTTGGATAGAATACAGCTAAACACAATGTGGGATTCTGGTCGTTACGGAAAGCTTATTTATGATGATATAGCTGACGAGTTTAATGGGCTTCACGGTGTTGCTAGATATGAAGTTATGGAGAAGTCGCTAGCATTAAAAGTCGGTCAGTTGTACGAAGCTATTGGTAGACCGGAAGACGCTTCTGTCGGACGCTATCATTGGGAGAGCTGGGTATTAAACTCAGGACAGGTAGTAGCTCACCCAACCATGCAAGGAATTGTAAAAGACATGGAGGGTAATGCCGACCCATATGCCTTTATGGGTGCTCCAGAGGGAAAGCAAAACACGTTTGCTTATGGAGCCATCTACGCAAGAGATGAGGCGGGAGAGCCTTATTTCATATATAATGATTCTAAGGGCGAACCCTATCGCTTGTCTCGCGATGAATTTAGAAATTTTTTGAATGAGATAAAAAAACCAAAAGCAGGGGTTTTACCTAAAAACTTTAAGGTAAGTACATATGACAAAGGATTCCCGTGGTATGAAGCAGAAGGAGTCAACAGAGAAAGACTTGACGAAATCCTCAAAGAAAACGCTGGAAGAAAAGCGACTCAAAGGGAATATGCTTTTGAAGGAACTCTTCAAAGTCAGCCCGACACCGATGTCTCCAGACAAGAGTTAGACTCACCCCCAGAAGAAGTTTCCTTCGTAAAGAAGAAGATTAACAACGCCAAGAATAATACTCTTGACGATGGCACCCCCTCAACAAATCGATTTAGCTACAACGACGAAATAGACGGACAGTCCGATCTTGCTAGAAGACTTAAAGGCAAGAAGATATATAGGTCGTTAGTAGATCGTTACGCTCCCCTAGAAGATTTCGAAAACCAAGCGGCAGACTTTCTTGATAAGGGTAGACTTCCGGCTGGCTTATCAGCTAGAGATCAAGAAAACTTGTCGCATGGCAAGATTCAAAATGATCTTGATGCCTTCCATGAAAATTACGTTGACCCTTTGGGCGACCTTATAGCTGAGCTAAAAGTCGATCCAGATTCTGTCGGCATATACCTTATCGCTAAACACGCGGCAGAGCGTAATGACGTGATTGCTGAGAAAGTAAAAGCTCAACGAGAGCGCAACATTTTACGAACTGAGCGCCAGATAGAAAAACTGCAAGAGGATGTTGAGGTAGATCACACCGTTCAGATAGCTAACCTGCAAGAAAAATTGCAGTCATACAAAACCTTGCCACTTCAATTTCAAGATACTGGTTCTGGCATGACATATGCTGAAGCTGAAAGCGTTTTAAATTTAGCTGAGAGAGAAGGCACTAAAGCCGACATGGATCGTATTGCCGGCAAAGTATACGAAATGCTTCAGTTCCAGAGAGATCGCATGGTTGAATCCGGTTTGCTTGATGGTGAATCAAAAGCTGACTGGGAGGACACTTATGAGTTTTACGTTCCTTTAAAAGGTTTTGCCGCTGAGGAAGATGGAGATAAGTACGTTCGCAGCTCGTCTTCAAGAGGGTTCTCTATTGTAGGTAGCGAGAGCATGAAGGCTAAAGGCAGAAAGACATTGCCTGTAAACCCGCTGTTTACCGCCATTGAAGATGTGCAGAGAAAAATTATTCGAGCGAGAAAAAATGAAACCGCCCAAACCTTGTTAGACCTTCTAAGCAATCTAGGTAACAGCGACTCATACACGATATACAACAATAAGTTTAGACCACCTAAGCCTAGCGATGAACTGACCATGCAAGATCTTGATCAGATGTCTAGGGATATCAGACCTAATGGCGATCCTAAGTACGTAGAGGTGAAGAAGGGTGGTCAGACATTCTTTATTGAGTTCAGAAGCGACAGCTTAAATCACGCACTACAGAACATGAGTGTGCCTATGCTAAGCAGAGCTAACGATGACGTAAGCAAAGTGCTAACCCTAGCAACTAGGTTCCAGACATTTAGACGTAACATGCTAATAAACTATAACCCCTCATGGGGACTAGTTAACCCGTTGCGAGATGTTCAGACTGGTCTTATGTATGCCCTGTCATCTAAGGACAAGCTCGGCAGTAGAGTTCAGGGTGAGAACCTGATCGGCAAGATGGCTGCGAGTTATCTTCCCTCTATGAGATCTATGTATCGCGTAATGCGCGGTAAGCCTGTTCGAGAAAATACATTAGATCAGTACGCATCAGAGTTTATGGAAGACGGTGCATCCACAGGCATGATGCTAGTTCGTGACCAAGACGAACAGCTAAGAATTCTTAAAAGTAAATTAAAGAAAGGTTATACGAGAGAAGCGTTGAGAGCTATCGGTAAGTGGGTCGAAGATTTCAATACCACAATGGAAAACTCTGTACGTTTATCTGCATATGTTGAGGCAAGAAAAGCTGGAACTGACAGAGAAACAGCTGCAACTTTAGCAAAAGATCTTACAGTAAACTTTAATCGTAAGGGTGAGAACACCGCAGTAGTCAATGCAGGATTCTTGTTCTTCAATGCTGCGGTACAGGGTAACGTAAACATAGCTCAAGCTCTAAGTAGTGATACAGGAAAAGCCACAACGGCACAAAAAACTGCTGCTGGTCTGATTGCTTTGGGCGGTACATTAGCCGCCATTAATATTCTTATGTCTGATGATGATGATGATGATGAGAAGGTTTATGCAGATTTGCCTGAGCATGCGAAGAACCGTTCATTATTGTTTATGTATAACAGTGACGAAGGCTTCGCTTTGCCTGCTTCATATGGTTACAACTTCTTTACCAACATAGGCAGACTGGGTGTCGAAATGTCTTTTGGGGTCAACACTCCAGAGGAGTCCGCATTGTACTTATGGGAAAACTTACTTCTAAACTTTGTTCCTGTTGCACCGTCCAGTGGCGATAGCTGGGAAGAACAGATGCGAGGATTCTATCCTGACCTTCTAGAGGTTCACTTAGACATGCTGGCTAACAAGAACTTCTTTGGCAGCGACATATACATTGAGCAGAATCCGTTTATTGTTGAGCGATCTAACGCTTACAACTCTAGAAGATCTACAGATAAAGCATTCACTGCCGCTGCTGAGTTCCTTAACGATGCTACAGGCGGGGATAAGTACACCGACGGGTTTGTATCTATGAACCCAGACAAGATGGAGTATGTATATGAGTACTTCCTTGGGGGCGTAGGTCGCTTTGTAAGTCAGTCTTCAGATGTTTCGGCAAGAATGATGGCTGACGAAGATTTTAGAAAGCAAGACCTACCTATTGTCGGAACATTCTTTGAAAGCCCTTCGGAGTACGAAGATCGATTTGAGTTCTATGCCAACTGGGATGAATCTAGAAAGATAGAGGCAAAACTAAAAGATGCTGTTGAGGCTGGAGATCAAGGCGAGTTAGTTCAGCTTAGAAATAAGTATCAATCGTTCATACCCGTAATTGAGGGAGGACGTAACAGCCTATACAAGATGTCTAACCGAGATTTAAGAAATATCTCCAAGACTCGTAAGTTGGTAGAGCGTCAGGATATTCCAGAGGAGCGTCGCAGAGAACTATTGGACAAGCTGCTCGAGAATGAGAACAAGATATTTGACCTGTACAACAAGATGTATCGAAAGGCAGAGAAGGGAATTAGGGACTAACGTGAGAGCTTTAGGTGCAGCAGCACTGTTACTCACGTCAATTGCTTTTGGCGAAGAGTCAACTAATAGCGAGAACAATCAGGATGGTTCGTTAAATACGAATACCGTCGACTCTACGGTGAGCAGCAATAACAACAGCACGGATCACAGTACCAGCAACACTTACAACGGCGCAGGAAGCTCATCTGACATGCCAGTTGGCAGCGCTATAGCACCTAGCTATATGTCTAACGGGCTTGAGACGTGCTTGCAGGGTACTGGCAGCAGTATTCAGACAGGCATAGTCGGATACACATCGGGCAATTACAAGGTAGATGAGTACTGTAATAGGCGTAGGAATGCCAAGGTGCTCAGTGACCTCGGTATGAAGGTCGCAGCAATCTCCGTCATGTGTGCAGACGAGGCGGTGTTTAGAGCGATGTTTGTTTCTGGAACTCCGTGCCCTGTAATCAAGGGTGGTAGGTTGGTTGTTGGTCGCCGCGCATTTTTATTAATGAAGATGCAGCCGTCTCTCTATATTCCAGATTACGGAGAGGTCAAGGTTTATAGGCACGCAACCTTTAGTAAGAAGCCACCAGTCAACAAATACAGCGATACCCAGAAGTGGTACAACTCAATATTAGGTATAGGAGCAGAAAATGAAGCAGAGGAAATTACAGACAGCGGCTCTAGCGAGTCTGTTAGCGATAAGTTCCGGCGCAAACGGCAGTGAGCTAGATAATTTGATATCGGCATCATCTGCCATTGTTGATCAGATGGACAAAGGAATCATGCTTGCTGGTGCAGCACAAGGCTATGCTTACACTGGGGCTGGTATTTCTGATGGCTCTCTAGCTGGGACTGCTCATATCAGCTCAGAGCAAGTACAGGCGTATAACGCCGCACTGTCGGGCATGCAAAGCTATCAGCCTTACGGTAGTGCCGTGGACTATCTTGAAGAGCAGGCAGCGGCTGAGCTAGAGCTGATGGATGCGGCAATAGGTGCATTCACTGATGTTGTTGTGGCGATGATTGCTGTTCAGAATGTCGCGGAAATAGCAGAGACAGCAGCAACCCCTGACGATGAAGCTGAAGTCCAACAATTTGTTGCAGACAATATTGAGTCCCTGACCATTGATCAGGACGATGCAGATACGTACAACCAAAGCCTCGACGACATCGAAACTCATGCCAACAATGCTGGTGCGTTCTTAGGTGTTGCGGCAAGCCCAGAAGCGGTTGCGTTTCTTGAGGGTGAAGCTGCGGACAGAAACCTACGAGTAGAAGAAAGCAATCTAGCTTATAGCTCTGGCAGTCAGGCGGTCACGCTTACGTGGCAGACTAATACAAGAATGCTTGAGCAGAGCAGCGTGTTCTTAAATGGCACAGATCAATTCGGTCTAAACCTGTACCTCTCTGGTTCCGACGTTCTTTTGGCGGGTCAAGAGTCAGAGCTTTATATCACTGGTCCGACAAACTTGGGTTACCAGTGCTTTGTTTATGGTAACGAATGCGATGAATCTACAGAGTCAGGTGGGTAATGAGTTTAGCTGAAACTGAATTAACGATAGGCGGAACGTCTTTTAAGGGCGTCTACATCGCCATACTGCTAAGCCTTGCAACCACTCTTGGCGGTGGTGTCTGGACGGCAAGCTCATTGTATAGCCGATTAGAGGCAGTCGAATCAAAGAAGATTCCAGACATCGCCCCACTAGAAGAAAAGGTCCTGCTAGTTGAGCAAGAGCTTAAAGCAAATGATGTAAGTCAGCTGCAAGGTAAGCTGGCAGAGCTGGGCGTAAACCTCGTGACCATTAAGGATCAGCAGTCTGGTCTACTAGACATCAAGACAAAGGTCACCGATCTTGAGAAAGACATTGAGACCATGAAGTCCACGGTCAAGCAGGCTGAACTAATTACAGCTAAGAGCGAAGATATTGACAAGAGGATTCAGGCAATCGGAAGGGATTTAGATTCTGTTTGGGAGGCGCTTGACTACGTCTCTAATCCATTAAAGTGAATCGGTTAGATCGTTGTAAGCGATAAGACAAAGACCAGCTAGAACACAAGCACACATAACAACCATTACAAAAATCCTTACTCTCAATTAAAGTGAGGGCGCATTGTAGTGTTGTTTTAGCTTAACGGCTAATGAATATTTGCAATCTGCTCCATGTTTTTTTGGTATATCAAAACACTAAACAGAGAGCTACAGTAACAACAAACCACCCAAACAAATGCTTGTTCTGTAGGTTGTATGTTCCTGCGTTCATCCATCTCTTTGTGGTGGCTTCGATACTCTTTAAGTCTCCACAAGTGTCAGCTATTGCTTCATCAGCGAAGTCGTTGGCGTCTCTAATTGCTTTCTTTATATCCATTGTTTTCCCTCAATATTACCAGCTATAACCTTGCGGCATGAATCTGTAAGTTATTGATTTAATTGAATAAAAAAATAGTATAAAGCAGTTGCTTCGTAAGCAATTGGTCGGAGGTTCAAGTCCTCTTTCCGGCACCATTTCTTTATTTATCAATAGGTTACAGCTGATAGATTATGTTTATGATTAAATTATTCCTTCAATATTTGACGATGCGACCTGTCTTTGGGCTTGGTTTAAATGGGCATATCGTTGCAATGAAGTACGATCTTTCCACCCCCCTAACTCCATAAGAATCATCTCGCTCGTCCCGTTCTCAATGTGCCAGCTGGCGAATGTGTGACGCATAGTATGGAAGGTTGTCTTGGCTGGCATTCCTGCTTTGTTACAAGCATTTCTCCAAGTGCGATTAGTGATCTCACCCAGAACTTTGCCCACCTTAGTACCTCCACCTACTTGTTGCACAAACACATAATCGATTCCGTTGTTAAGGTACTTATGTTTCTTAATTAAAGAATCGTTGATGGCTTTCCTTTCCCGCAAAACTTTCTGAGCATCACTGTTCAGAGGTATGCGAATCTCTTCACCCATCTTGGCATCATCACCGTCAACAAGTAGAGCTGAAAAATCTGGCTCTATTTGATCCCACTTCAGAAGCCTTATGTTTGATTTGCGTAGCCCAGTTGCTACACCAAACCTAACCATGCTTGCTCTTAAGTCATCTAAGCTATCTATAAGTTTTAGAACCTGCTCTGGCTTTAGGAAAACTTTGCTTTTCTTTTCAGGATACACCGACAACTTCGGCACTCTTTGGATATGCTCTTTGCTATAAGCATAGTTAAGAATGGCACGCACAGTTATGATGTGCTTGTTTACCCAGCTGTTGCTGACTCTGTGACCTATATTCCTCCTAGATGGTTGTACTCGCAGATTCTCTATAAAGTTATCGATTAGAGCGATCTTCTCGAAAGACTTTATCGGCTTAGAGCCAAACACCTTAACAAGGTTATTAGCCACTATGACCGTGGTTCTCTGCTTCTCATCGTTATGATCTGTTGGTTGCAGAAGATAGCGATCAGTTATTTCTTTAAATGTTAGCTTCATATTCGTCTCCATGAACAGAGACATACCGCAATGTTAGATTAACACTCGTATGCCCTAATAAAAAGGTCTGTTCTCGAGGGACAGGTAGACCAAGCCTGCTATAAAAGGACGTGAGGAGGGAACGCCCTAACCCTCTAGGGGAGCCTTAGTGGCGGTTATCTACCACTTCAACATCTTCGTCTGCTTCTTCAGCAGCTTCAGCTTGATAAGGTTCAGGCAACAATTTCTTAGCTTCACTAAGCGCAACGTCAAGACCCATCTGTAAGAGCTTAGCTTCAGCTTGCTTTTGCCCAAGGGCTTGGCTGCCTGCCTGTGCTAGGTTAAGTTGCTCTTTACACAGATCACTTAGGTCATCAATTAAGTAAGGGGTATTATCGATAGAGATAATTTGTGGTTGTTCACTCATTTCTTTTTCCTCGCGTCATCACGCACTATTTGGTAGTTTCGGGGTGCTCCTACTAGCAGCTTCGCTGATGGCAACATAAAGGGCTTAGCCCCTACTCCATCAGATCGTCCGCATTCAGGGCACGTTACTTGGGGTTTTACAAAATACGGCTGTACACCTGTCATCTCGACAAACACAGAATCAGTAAGCTGAAGACCTTCATCCCCAGCAGTTAATACATGGTCCTGATGCCCTTTACGTTTGGTATGCACGTTAAGGATCGCCTCATGTCTGCCGTCCAAGTCCACTACACCGCGAACCCAAACTCGATGATCGAAAGTGCCTTCGAGGTCGTCGGGGTCAAGGCTTTCTCCGCCATAAAAGACGGAGTTAGCTCTTCGGGTAATTCTTAGAGGCATTTAGTAAGTCCTTAGAAAGGTAGGTCGTCGTCTAAAAAGTCGTCAGCAGGCGCAGCTGCTGGCGCTGAAGATTGCGTATTAGGGTTTGGCTTAGGAATCCAGTAATCAACATTTAACTGCTGTAAGTTCCCATCGTCACCCATCTGCTCGCAGACTTTTATGTTGTAGCGGAAGTCGTTACCGCCATGTACGTCAAGAGCAGCCTGTAGGTCAGCGACTAACTCGCGACTAACTTTAATAAAGCCATCGAACTTTGGCACATGTGCTTTGGTTGCCCAGTCGTATTGCTTAAGGCGGTTCCACTCTTCGACGCGCTTCTCTTTTGGCATTGGGTATAATCTACCCTTGCCGGCTTTTAATGATTCAAATGCTGTTGGTTTTTGCATTACACTTCTCCGTGTTGAATTTGTACCTGCATTGCTCCCGTCGATCTTCGAAAAGAATCTAGGGACTCGTCTTTATTTAATACTTCATCTTCACCACCCAAGAACTCGAACGCTTTTCTATAGTCTATTGGTGGGTTCTTCATAATCACCTTCACAGTAGTCTTGCCATTGCTGACAGAACTCTTGTAACGTTCGGCGATATCTTTTTTCAGGGAGTCACTGGTCTTTCCCAGTACGTCCAAGGTTTCTAAGTCGTCACTGATTCGTGACTTAATGTCTGCAATCCTGTTCTGCATTGCAGTTAGTCGGTTCAGTTCCTCATCGGTCTTAATGACCTCAGGAGCGTTGACCTCAATTGTTTTTACGTGTTCAGCTCGGGTTACTTCGTCTCTATACTGTTCTTGAATCCAGTTGTGCCAACATCTATATAGATCAAGGCGAGAGATAGTTCCCTTCTCAGGCTGAGGCAGGTACTTGCGGCTTAACAGTTCAGTTAGAAAGTCTTCCTTGCGGTGAACTCTCTCCAACGTGTACTGGGGTTCCGCCGTTTCATTTTTTGCGAGGTAGCAAATAAAATCACACCACTCTGCATCAAGCACTTCCATCTGCATATAGACCTGCATTAGGTACATGCTTCTCTTGGGAGCAAAGATAGAGTAAGGGGTCTTAGTGTATTGGGGGAACGGACACTTAATCTCAACGCAACCGTCAAGTCCGACAAGTCCGTCTGGAGATGCTGCAATAAAGTCATACTTAGGATGTACAACTAGACCAGTCTCTTCGACAGTGTAGTCCTGCAAGTTCTCAAGAAAGATCCTTGCATGGTCTTCCATCATTTGCCCGTGAGCAACTGCCGGAACCATCTTGAATTCTGATTCAGCCCCTGCCAGCGCTCGTACTTCTTGGCGAACTAAGTCAGCAGGTTTCATGTATGGGTGCTTACCCTCTAGCGCGGCGCAGACAGATGCTTTGATCTTTCCAGCTCTTGCCGCGTGCCATTCGGGTGATCCTTGGACAGCTAAACTCATTTCTTAGCCCTCCAACCATTCTCCTTACAGAGCTTTTCCCAGTTACCAGTGGTATCTGTTAAGCCTCTATTAGTTAGACCACGTTTAAACTTGTCGTACAGCTTTGTGGCTTCACTCAGGGTCTTGGCGTCACCAAACTTCAGGTGATCCCAGATCGCAATAACCTTTTGAAGTTCTGCATCTGCATCATCTGTTTCTGGAGGTGTACTTTGTACATCTTGAGAAGCACTTTTAGACTCAATATCTTTAATTTGAGAGCTAATCCACATCCGGTAGCCCAGACCAAACTCACCCATTGCCTTAACACGACACCGCTGTTTAGCTTGGTTGATATCGGTTGCTGAGGGTGAACTGACTGCTTTGCCAGAGGAGTGGACAGGTAAGTAGGTGATGTTGGTCTGCCCACCGATAGTCATTCGGCACCTAACTTCGGCAGAACCATCATCAAAATAGTGACATTCACGAGAAGAAGGGTCTTCGGTGAACTCCCAAGAGTATTCAGGAAACTCGCCCATCATGATTTCATGGGCTTTCATCCAAGGCAGATAGGTCAACGTTTTATTGTCGAGTATCTCTGTTTCGGTACAAAATTCTGTTACATCTATATTAGACAGTGTCGCCCAGATTTGGGCTCGGGTAAGCATATCCATGTAATATCTCCGTTAATTCAACAGACATATTACACACCATGCAGATTTATTTCAACACTTTCAGATTGTTAAATCGTCATCTAAATTTTTTATTTTATTTTCTAAACCTGTCTCAATCATTTTAACTGTCTCATAGTGTTTCCAAAAGTTTCGCCTCCCTATATAAAATTCACTACGAATACCATCATTGCCTCTTAAAAATTTAAGCAACTGATTACAGCTTAATCTATCTTCCGGTGTAACTCTTGCCATATAAAACGTCCATTTAATGTAATTATTTCTTTAAAAATTATCTTTCAAATATAAATATTTGATTAACCTTTTGCAGTCAAAACTTTCATCATGCCTGCTATCCCATCGCGCTTTCGAGCATCTGTATACATTAGACACATAAGAGAAAACTGCTCTGGTGTAAGGGTGAAAGCTGTTTTTTCCTCAAAATGCTTAACGTAAATGATAGCTTCAGTCATCGAATCTGCTATCAGCGAATCACCTCGCGACGCCAAGGTTATCCATAGGTATAAGTCAATGTGATAAAGATCACATAACTCTACTATACGCTCCCCGTCCGATGGCAGGCTTCCTCGAATCCAAGCCTGCGCTGAAGCTGGGCTACAGCCGGTCTGCTTTACAATCGCTGCGCCCCTGCCCCATTCCGGCACTCCCGCTTGATCTAAAGCGTCTTTAAATATTTCCGCACGTTTTTCTTTTTTAGTTTTATCGTCCATGTATTTCTCCCTGAGTCAGGATCTTCCATATTTAAGATCATTTAACAAGACCTTCAGATAAATAAATTTGCCAAATTAATACATGCAGATTATTATCCCTGCTCAAATGAATATTACATGGAGCTGTCTGATTAATGATTTTTCGTCCTGCCAATCTTAAGCAAGATTATTATACCCGAATCCCCAACTTACTCCTTCGAGGTGGATTTTCCGCCAGCGAGTATAGAGGCGATGGACTTAGCCCCGAATCCCTCGGTGTTCTTGTCTACCTTTTAAGCCATGTCGATGACTGGCAAATAACTAACAACCAACTCTGTACAGTCTTTGGTGTCGGCAATGTGAAGATGACTCGCATTACTGATGAGCTAGAGAACGCAGGGTATATCCGTAGAGAAATTGTCCGAAACGAAAGTGGTCATGTTGTCCGATGGGACTGGCTAGTTACAGATGTTCGCGGTCGCTTTCCACCAGATCATCAAAACCCAGATCAAGTAAACCCAGATCAAGTAAATCAAACCCAAAGAACAAACATTATTACTAACGAAGATAAGAAAGAACAAATATGTTGGCGTTCTTCTCTCCTTAACGCTCCACCAGAAGGTGTAACGAAAGCCGCTTGGGTTAAGTGGTGGGAGTACAAGCTTGATGATCGTAAAGGTAGGAAGCCTGCCAAGAAAATGATTACGGTCATTTCTCAGGACTTTCTTGTTCTTAAAAAGCAAGGCTTTGACTTGTCAGGTGTTGTGGATTTTGCAATCAGCAGGGAGTGGAAGTCTGTTGGTAAGCCTGACTGGGATGCTCTTAAGTCATTTAGAGGTCACGACAGAAAGAATGATCTGTTGGGGGCTGTCAAATGATGGATGTTAAAACGCTAGCGCAGAACCTAGCACCTCATGCCGCAGGCATTTGCAACGAGTTATATCCTGACGGTCGAGTCGAGTCTGGATGCTACAAGATAGGATCGATACAGGGTGAAAGAGGTAGAAGTATGTCTGTCTATCTCAACGGTGATCAGTGCGGTAAGTGGATGGATTTCAGCACCGGAGAAGGTGGTGACCTTCTTGACTTGATTATGTACAGCCAAGGTCTTTCTTTAGTCAATGCTATGGACTGGGCAAAGAAAAGATATGGTATCAGGGACAACACGCCTGCAAAAAAAGTTGCTCCGGCGGAAAAGAAAAATTACACCCTACCTAAACCTCCCGAAAGGAATGAGCATCAACACCTTCATGAATACATGGAGAAGAGAGGATTCAAAGATGTAGGAGAGGTGTGCTTCCGATACAAGATCTATGAGACAGATGCTAGAGGCGGTCAGGATGTAGTGTTTCCTTTCTTTGATACAGACGGCAAAGAGACATTCATAAAGACTAAGCCGATCAATCATGATGGCAACCCATCTACCCAGAAAGATCTAAAGCCAATCCTGTTTGGTTGGCAGGCAATCCCTGACACTGTTAGGAAGATCTGGATTACAGAGGGTGAGTGGGATGCTATTGCTTGTGGTGAGTTAGGTTTCCCTGCTCTATCTGTACCAATGGGTGGAGGTAAAGGTGCAAAGCAGACTAAGTGGATAGCTCATGAATACGAGAACCTAGCACGCTTCGAAGAGATCCTTATCGCTACTGATATGGATGAGCAGGGGGAGCTTGCCGCCGCAGAAATAATGCAGCGACTTGGTGATCGATGCTATCGAGTCAACCTGCCTACCAAAGACATTAATGAGCTCTTGCAGAAGGAAGGTTATGAGCAGGCTCAATGGATGCTCAAGTGTGCATATGAAGAGGCTCGGTGGAAAGATCCTGAGACTCTTAGATCTGTCTTAGATTTTGAGTCAGAGATAGATGACTACTTTGAAAACAAGGCTGATGACACTCAGGGCTTTGGCTCTGGTTGGGCGAAGTTAGACGAAGAAGACATCAAGTTCAGACCCAATGAACTCTGGGGTGTGTGCGGCATCAATGGTCACGGTAAATCAATGTGGCTAAATCAACTTGCACTCAACGCTGTTGAACAGCAACAGAAAGTACTAATCGCTTCGATGGAGATGACACCTAAAGCAACGATGGGTCGAATGGTTCGTCAGGCGGCAGGATCAGAGCAACCACCCCAACCCTATAGAAAGAAACTGCTTGAGTGGATGTGCCCAAACCTGTGGCTGTTTGTTGATAAGTTAACTCCGAAACCTGAAGACCTAATGTCCTGCTTTGAATATGCATATCGACGTTACGGCATTACCACATTCGTTGTCGATTCTTTAACCAATATGGTTAGGCAAGATGACTATGAGGGTCAGCAGAGATTCATAGAAAAGCTTGTCAACTTCAAGCTGTCATTTCCAGTCACGATATTCATTGTGACCCACGTCCGAAAGGGTGAGTCAGAGTACTCAGCACCAAACAAGTATGACGTTAAGGGTTCGGGGTCAATTACAGACCTTGCTGATGGATTCATATCCGTGTGGAAAAACAAGCGCAAGACAGAGCAGATTGAGCAGGCTGAAATGTTAGGTGAAGAGCCTGATGAGCAGTACACAAGGCAATGGGATATGTACCTAGAGGTTTTAAAGAATCGTAATGGTATGTACGAAGGCAAAGTTGGCTTTGAGTTCGACAATAAGTGCTGTCAGTACAGAGACAGAAAGAACGGCAAGGCTCGTTATTACATTAACTATTCAAAGGAGAACTAGATGGATCAAGAAGACTTCGCAATGAAGATTCGAGAAGCAGGCACAGCGGTTGGTAAGGCTGAGTATCAGCTATCGAAATCTGATGCAGATGAGAAAAGAATTGTCGCACAAACGATGGTCATGGCTGAAGCAAAAGGAGCTAAGACTAATGCCGCTCAATTAAGAGCTTCTGATGAAGACGCCAATGTGTATGAAGCCCGTCTTGCTAGAGGCAAGGCTAAGGGAATGTTAGCGGCGGCAAAGTCAGAGATGTTGGCAGCTGAAGTTGAGTTCAAAGTCTGGCAGTCAATGCTAGCCAGTGAGAGAGCTGAGCGGAGAGTTTACGGTACATGAAAGGACGTGGTGCGAATGCAGTTGATAAGAAATGGATGGATGACATCACTCAGTTTGGATGTTGTGTATGTCACCGTCAGTTCAACGTATTCACGCCTGCTGAGGTGCATCACATCGACGGAAAAACTAAAGAAGGGGCGCACCTTAAGTCGATACCCCTTTGTTACAAGCATCATCGTGGCGGTGAAGACAATGTTAGTTACACAAGTCGCCACCCTTTTAAACGGAGGTTCGAAGAGCGTTACGGAACACAAATGGAACTGCTCGACTGGACCAAACAAAAGATAACGGAGAAAAATAATGGTTAATGCAACACCTCAAGAGTGGGACGCTGTAAATCAGCCCAAACACTATAAGAAATCAGACGATGCGATTGAGTGCATCGAAGCTATCAAATCCTCTATGACATCTGAGCAGTTCAAAGGTTACCTCAAAGGTAATGTTCAGAAGTATGTTTGGCGATATGAAAATCATCCAAACGGAAAGGTCCAGTCATTGCAAAAGGCAAGAGTTTACTTGCAGTGGTTAGAAGAGGAAGAGAGTTGATAAACGGTCGCGCTAAGGGTCATGCGTTTGAGCGTGAGCTCATCAAGAAATTTCAAGATGAGTTCGGCTCCTGCGCTAATCACCTAAAGCGAAACCTAGATCAATACCAGACTTGCGGCAAGGCTGACATTGAGTTTCACAACTTAATGATCGAAGCCAAACGATACGCGACTGGTCACTGGTACAAGCCGGAGTGGTGGGAGCAAGCAAAGACTTCAGCAGGGGATGATTATATTCCGGTGCTGATATACAAGTACGACCGCCAACCGATACGCATGGTATTTCCGTTACGGACATTCAAGGAATACTCATTTAAACCTGTCGAAACAGTCACGGTGGATTGGGAGACAGGCATCTTGTTAATGAGAGAATTACTAGAGGTTCCCAATGAAGCCTGCAAAGTTCAATGCTGAAATAAAATTAGCCGCGAAAAAAACATACTACCCCCAGTGCCTCCAGTATATAGAGGACAACCTAGATCCAGACTTTCATGATCTAGCAAAAGCAACCCTACCCTATTACCTTCCAAGCAACATACTGGAACTGCCAAGCAAGGATGAAAGGCGAGCGGCAATAGACAGCATTCCAGATAATGCAACGCCCAGTCACAGTAAAGACTTAGTAAAGATTGGCGTTGAGATGCTGTGGAAAAAAGACAGAGCAAATGGGATTCGCTAAAGACCTCATTCGAGGCGAGGCGATTGAGCGTAACTTACTTGATCGGTTGAGATTGGTATTCCCTCAAGCTAGGAAGGCTGAGGGGTATCATCCCGACTGGGATATTGAGATTCCTGAGATAGGTAAAACTGTTGAGGTTAAGTACGATCCGATGTCGCAAAAGACAGGCAACATTGTGGTCGAGTACTACCACAACAAGCCGTCTGCATTCAGCGTGTCGCTAGCTGATTTCTGGGTGATTGATACAGGTAAGGGGGAGTATTGGTTTAGCAGGGAGGGGATACTTGAATGTATCTTGCTTGAAGGGATGGAGCCGGTCCAAATTCATGGTCCTCAGGACCGGCATCCAAAGTGGGTCTTTCTCATTCCGTTTTGTCTCTTAGTTGAATACTCAAACGCAAAGCTATTATGACTACCTTGGGCACTCTACTACGGTTAGCGGTTCGGCTGTAGTTTTTTACAGTGTCCAAGGGAATCTCTAGCATTTTTGAAACATCAGTCTGAGACAGATTGTGCTTTCGCATAAGGTGTTGCAGTTCTTCATTTGTTGTCACGTTGATTCCTTCTCTCTTGGTATTGTCTTTCTTTGTCCTGAACGATTAGAAAAGCTCCACTTAAAAGCACAGCCATTGCGGAAAAAAATACAATTGTAAAAATGATTTCAATAATCATCGGTAGTCTCCCATATCGAATACATTATCTCTAATTGGATGAGTCTGGATGCTGTCTTCATACTCTGAGTATTCAGAGATCCACTCTGCAAGCTCAGTGTCTTGTCGGTATCGATCCAGTGCGCTAATCCCCCACAAGTCTTGATTTAGCTCCTCTATCTTTGCGTACTCGACGGCAGACCTAACAGCGTAAGGGAAGTTGTCCGCAAAGATTTTTCTGTTGCCTAGATCGCACTGCGATATAGCTGAGTGCAGTAAGTTGAGTGCTTCGGCAAGCTTCTGTGTTCTGGTGTCTGCCATGCCTGCGTGTTCTAGCGTTTCTTTAAATAAAAACATGTTGCTTTCCTCTTTGATTAGTTCATTAGATACAACCCTCGGGTTGCACCTGAAAAACTAACGAAAAAGAGCGCCATCCTTAGCGCAATTTCGGGGTTTACCAATTCACCTCAGCGTATTCTGTGAGGTCGTCAGAGTTGCAGTCTGGGCAGTGATAGTAGTAGCTTGCCCTTTCAACCTTTCTGTCTCCGTATGGTTCCATATCAACCTCTTTAACAATGACAATTTCATCATCATTGCCAAAGAAGTCGCATTGCTCACATTTAAATTTGTTCATTACGCTACCTCCGCTGTCACTGGTGGATTGTTTCCAAACTTGACCCTGTTCCATTCGGGTACACGGTGCTTTTCAAAGCCGTTGACCTTCAGACTGTTCTGTATCTCTTGACGATAGCGCGGCATCACTTCACCTATAACTCTAAAGTGGTCGTCACTGTCGTCGTACAGATCAAGTCCTTGTTCAAGCCATTTTTTATGGATTCTACGTCTCTGTGCTTGAGAAGCTTCTCGAAGGTAATGCTTCACTCCATGACCCCAAAAGTAAGCAACCCCCATATAATCGGGGGTGCCTATAAAGGTTTCGTCTAGCGCATCTAGCTTGCAGAATGCATCGAAGGTAACGACGTTAAGGTCGATCATATAAGTTGAATCTCTCATCGCGCCACCTCCTTTTCTGGATTACGCAGCTCATACATTTTCATTGCATGTTGGATCTGATCGTCTTCACGCATATCATCCAGCTGAGCCATTGTGGTATTGACTTGTACTGTCATACCGTTCATGTGAGCGTATTCAACCTCAGTTGAAATACACACTAAGCCGATTGTGCCTAAGTAAACTTCTAACCTACTACTAACCGCATTAATCAAAGTACATAAATCATCGTTTGATAGCGTGTTAGCTAGGTTAATTATTTCTTGATGACGCTTCTTTGAAACTTCCATCACGCCACCTCCTTTGACTGCTTAATGAATGCCTGCTGTTGATCAATGATCTTGCCCATTCGAATAATCTCATCGCGTGCCCAAGACTTGTCACTGCCCGATTCCAGTATCTGCGTAAGCATTACTGCTGTTTCTTGCCATGTTGGCGTTGCATCAATTGTTTCCATGATTAATCCTCCTCAGGATTAGTTGTAGTGTTGGAATTAACACTAAGAAACTACCATTCAGGTAGCTCCCTGCTGTTTACTCCGACTAACTCTTCGGCATAAAAAACGGACTCTCTTTGATGACGTGGCAAGCTTTTTCGATCTTGATCAAGGTGTCTAGACGTATGCCGCCTCTCCGACCGCTGACAAAATCAGACACTGTGTTTAGGTGTACGCCTGACAATTCAGCAACTCGTTTTCGGTTTCGATTTACGAGGACGAACAATATTATTGCCTCTTTGGCTCGATCAATCTCATCGCTAGCTTGTTCGATACGACTTTTAGCTTCATCAATTCGCTTGGTGGTAGACTTCATTCCGCAACCTCGCAATGCTTATCGTAATCACGCGCCCATTCTTCAGAGACAGCATCAAGACCGTAGTCATAGATTATTTCATCAGGATTTTGCTTCCACTCGTGCATATAGCCAAAGTAGGAGTAGTCTGTTTCGGCTTGACCAGTGATAAGATATATACAGCCCATATCTCCGGCTTCACTGGCTTCCTTTGCTTCCTTGTAGCTAGTACCGCGATACTCATGATGACCTTCAATATCAACCTCAATTGTGTATCCTTTTTCTAAGCCCCATTTAATGAGGTGCAAGTGTGCTTTTTGCATATTTAATCCTCCTCAGGATTGTTGGTTATCTAGGACGCCCCACTGGGCGTTTCGACTGGTCACCATCCAGTTGCTCATCAGCTAGAATTTTTTGAGTCGGGGAAAATAAATCTTTCACCCTTATGCCGCCTGCTCCAATAGGTCAGTACTACCGTTCTCATCTAGATACTGAACAGCCTTAGACGCTTGCTTAGCCGCCTTAACGATATGTCTGGGGTCATCCTTAAGAGACTTAAGCCATGACTTAATATAGGACTCGTGTTGCAGTCCCTCGTAGGGGATACCTAACAGAGCACCACCCATTGCCGCACCTAACTCAGCAACTAACTCTTCAAAGGCATAGCCTTCAGATGCAAAGCTGTTATTGATCTGGCGCTTTAGTCGGTCAGAGTGACCAGTCCAATGGACCATCTCATGAAGCAGGGTTGCGTCATGATTTGCCTCAGTCGTAAAGGCATCAACTGATGGCATCTTGATGGTGTCAATGGATGGGATGAAACAAGCTTTATCACCACCATATTGAAGATTGATGTTGAGGCTATCAGCCAGTCTGTTGACTGCACCTGTACCCGCTGATGGTGGGGTGTATTGCTTGCCACCCTCTAGCCCTTCGATCTGGGCAACATTCCATACTGGGAAGCACTTGTTGATAAATCCCATCTTGTCATCGCCAGTCTGCTTATCTTTATAGATCGACTTAGCCATAAACCAGACATACTCACAGCCGCCATTCTCTGCGCTGTTCTTGGGTACAGTGCCACCCAGAGCGGTAGCTTGTTTGTAGGTTAGCCATCCAGTGTTCCCCCACTTTTCAGACTCAAACCCAAGGTTAAAGAAGTTGATCCCAGAATAGGGTCTGCCTGTACTGGCGTTATGGGGTACTGATCCGTCAGCGATTGAAGCCCACGGCTTCTGCCATCGATCAGCGCTCTCTAGGTTCTGGATAATTCGGTTGGTTACTTTCTCAAATAGTTCGTCATATTTTTTCATAATGGTTGCCTCCTCAGGCTGAGTTGAATAAATACAGTTGAACGCCCTCAGCGAAGGCGCTCTCAGTGCTTACTCAATGGAAGTTACGGTGATTCTTAATTGACCACTTCTCGATCACTGGCTGACCGTGGTCGTCCTCATCGACAACGATATAGGCGACAGTCTTTTTAACGTTGGCATATCGCCAACCTGAGTCATTAATTGGGTTGCAACTGACCCAGACTCTGTGCGGATAGTTGACGACTGGTAGCCAACTATCAGCAGGGTTGTTTGCCTCGTAAGCGAAATCAACACCGTTGCTGTGTTGAAAGTAGGTGATCTTTCTTGATGTTTGGGACATGGTGAGCCTCCTCAGGCTAGGTTGCTAAAGGCGATATAGATGACGGTAACCGTCACCCAAGCGCCAACTAGATAGATTGCTAGGTTAGTCTCGATAAACGCTTTAAATAGTTTCACAGCGACACCTCCATCTTGGCTTCAAATTGATAGCCCAGTCTCTTCATTAGCGCTCTGGTCTCATCGGTCAAAGTCTTGGTTCCTGCGATCTGTGCAAAGGTTTCACCGACAGTGCAGGTAGGGTAGACGGCTTGGGTTCCGTAATTGTTTTTAATCAATACTTGAATGGTCATGCTGTGCCTCCTCGGCAGTAAGTGTTTCGGGCTTGCTTGCCCTCATCAGTGCATCAGGTAGATGCAGACACTTAGTGGGTCTTGCCGCTTCACTCATTGAAACCATCCTTGGATTCTCCGAGCGCCCCCATGACCTCTGGGTCGGAATCAGTGTCTAATCAACACTTCATGGTTCGCACCGTAATCTCTAGAGAATCGCTTGTCAATACTTCAGCATAAAATAATTTACTCAAGCAGTTAAAATGTTACAATTGGTAACACGTTCAGATTATTAACCTACATTCAAAGCGGCAAAAGGTATGGAATTGAGTATTGAGAAGAGATTCGACAGGATCGAGCAAAAACTTGATCAATTAAGCGATACCGTTGCTGTATTGGCTCGCATAGATGAGCGACTGGTTAGTAGTCACAAGCGACTGGACAGACACGAAGGGCGCCTTAACCAGTTGGAGGGCAACATCCGGCAGGTTGAGCAAGACATTGCCAAGTCAGCAGGTAAGGGCATGGTTGCAGAACGAGCGGCATGGATCATATTCGCGGCATGTATCACGGCGATCGCGAAATTTTTATAGCGCGGGGAAAAACCTAAACCCCCCCAATTCCGACTTCTCCTATAGGGGAACATACAGATGAACATAGAGAGAGATACAACAAAGCCAACCGAAACAGTAAAGCCATTAAACCTAAGACAGCAAAAGTTTGTGGATTACTACGTTACTTCAGGCAATGCGACCAGAGCGGCAGAGCACGCAGGGTATGCACACGCAAATCACCAAGCATTCCGGTTGTTGGGAAATATTAGTGTAAAGGCGGCAATAGAGGCGATTAGAGACGATATGGCACAGGATACAGAGCAGAGAAGGGATCAGTGGATCAATGCATTGGAGCAACTGGGAACGCTAGCAGAGAAGGATTCTGACCGCCTCAGGGCTATTGAGCAATTATTCAAGGCTGAGGGATGGATTGCCCCAGAGAAACAGGAAGTTGTGCAGTTTAATGGCTCCTTTCTGGCTGACTTAGACTTGGATGAGGAAGATTTGGTTGAGTTAGAGGTTAAAGACCCTAACGATATCAAGGACTTACACTAGATCGACCAACTGCTCATAGGGCAAATGGTCTGTTAAAGGTGGTGTGTGGCGTCACGGGTCATGCGTAATAGAAGGTAGGGGGAGGGGTAGTTTCTGGCTTCTGACGACGATCGAGAGTGTGGTTCCATGGGGGACATGCCAGCCCCCACCACCGTATTTTGACCCCCCACGGGTCTTATGAGAGTACCGAGGCAAAAAATGAGAAAGCTATTAATGCGTCGTGTTACGGCACTTGAATACTTAGATATGGATGAATTGACGTTTGAGGCGTTTATTGTCCCTCATGTTACCTCTTTGCGCTTTGGTGGGAGCCTTTATTACTTAGCTGATCAGGTTGAGGATGCTGTTTACACGCTGATAGAGATTTCTTCGGATGATGAAGTGCATTTGCACCTAGTTGATTAGGGGGGGCGGTCCTTATGAGAGTACCCACCGTTACACAAATACAAAAAATAGAAAGAAGTAGGGCAGCGATTTGCACCTGCATCTACAAAGTAGAGCCTTATAGAGCTTTGGTGTGGTGTAACAAGTGCAAGGGTTATCAAAAACACAGCAGATTCATTGATCGGAAGGTTTGATATGGCAGATAAGAAGGATTCTAGACTAAAAAGTGCGGGGGTCAGTGGTTATAACAAGCCTAAGCGGACTCCATCCCACCCTACTAAGTCTCATGTTGTTGTTGCCAAAGAGGGTGACAAGGTCAAGACCATCAGATTTGGACAGCAGGGTGTAAAAACAAATCAGACGGTTGGTCAAAGAAAAGCATTTGAGAGTCGTCATGCTAAGAACATAAGCAAGGGCAAGATGAGTGCAGCTTATTGGGCAGCAAAAACTAAATGGGCGCCCTCCAAAACCAAGTCATCATCAACTAAGTGGAAAAAAGGAAGCTAATTATGCCAATGGTCAACGGTAAGAAGTTTGCATATACGAAAGCTGGTGTAGCAAAAGCAAAAATCGCGGCGAAGAAAGCCGCAGTTAAACCGAAAGCTAAACCAAAAGCTAAGAAAGGTAGCTGATTATGGGCAACGGTCTATACGCAAACATCAACGCCAAGAAAAAAGCTGGAAAAAAAATGCGGAATGCGGGTGACAAAGGCGCTCCGACTAATAAGGATTTTAAGCGTGCGGCTAGGACGGCAAAAAAGAAATGAAGAACTCTCGTGAAACACTTTATAGCAAGGGCGACAACCGCCGCCCTGAAGATACTAAAAAGTTTAATGAAAACTTCGATCGAATCTTTGGAGATTCTAAGCTCAACCGAAAAGAGCGAAACGATGTTCGGGCTCGAAAAAGAGGTTCCGATAATAATGGTTGAGGTAGAGCTTAAAAGATTTGCATATCACCCTGAGGGAACTCTAGGTGTTATAGATTTAAACGGAGAGCGCTTTTATACGATAGAGCGCCCTTGGTTAGATAACGCTCCAAACGTCTCGTGTATTCCTGAGGGGACATACGACACGGGCTGGAGAGACTCCCCACGGTTTGGTGAGACATGGCATATCAAAGATGTTGCGGATAGAACATACATACTGATTCACGCAGCCAACTTTTCTAAAGACGTTCAAGGGTGTATAGGGCTAGGGACTGGGTTGATGGGAGATCGAGTCGCTGTGAGTAATAGCCGTAAAGCTGTAGCAAGGTTTGAGGAGATTACGAGGAATATGGAGTGGCGGCTGAAAGTAAAGAGTGCAACATATGCGGGATTACCAAATCAATAGGTAACTTTTCTGCAAATCGTGGAGCTTGTAACAAGTGCCGGACATCAAGGAATAGAGATAGACAGAACTCGACGGTAGAGCTTTTTCTTGGAGCCCGATTAACGAGCATTAAACAACGTCACAAGCAAAAGAATTATGCGGGCACCCTAGTATCACTTGAGTACTTAATGAGCTTATACGAGCAGCAAAGGGGCATTTGCGCCATCTCTAACATACCTATGCACACAAGTACTGATTATTCTGATTTATGTGCGAGCCCAGACCGTATTGATACGGATAAAGGTTACGTCGAAGGCAATATTAGGTTTGTTTGCGCCCGAATAAATTTAATGAGAAACGATATGGATGACCATGACTTTGTCTGGTGGTGTAAGGCGGTGGTAAATAATCATGGAAATTGAAGAGGTAGCTCGCAAATTGAAGGGTAACTTCCCTTTATATAGTAAGAATATGCTGAAAATCGTGACAAAAGAGGGTGAATCCAAGCCTTTTGTCCTAAATGCTGCACAGTTACATGTCCATGCCATGCTTGAAAAGCAGCTAAAAGATCAGGGAAATATCCGCGCATTGGTCCTGAAAGCTCGCCAAACCGGAATATCGACGTACACACAGGGCAGAAACTTCTGGAAAGTCACGCAGAATCGCAATGCTAACGCATTCGTACTGTCGCATCTTGCCGAATCTACTAACGCAATTTTTAACATGGTGAGATACTTTTATGACAATGTCCCGCATCCGGCATTTAAGCCGCCGCTCGCTAGTCAGTCGGCGTCAACGTTGGTTTTTGATGACATCAATTCGCGATACAGGGTCGGAACAGCAAGATCAACCCAAACGGGACGAGGACAAACAAATCGATTTGTCCACGGCTCTGAAGTGGCGTTCTACCCACAAGGATCAGACATAGTCGCAGGTCTATTACAGACTGTCGGTGGTAAGAACACTGAGGTAATTCTAGAGAGTACTGCCAATGGTGCCGGTGGATGGTTCTACGATCAGGTAATGAAGTCGCTTCGAGGCGAATCCGAGTGGATTACTTGCTTTATTCCTTGGTACTGGATGCCAGAGTATAGAAAAAAAGTATCGCCCTACTTTGTTGCTACACCAGAAGAATATGATCTGGCTCAAAAGTATGGATTGGACGATGAGCAACTTTCATTTAGACGCGCCAAACTAGATGAGTTAGGTGGGACAGATTTATTCCGTCAGGAATACCCTAGTACCCCGCTCGAAGCATTTTTAACCTCCGGTCGTTGTTTCGTAGAAGAGTCCGCGATATCTCAATGTGAAAATAATTGTTACACCGCAGACTTTAAAGGCGACATTATTGACGGTAGTTTAATTGAGCGTGAACACGGCAACTATCAAGAATGGTATTCCCCCTCCAGAGAGGAAGCTTACGTCATTGGCGTGGATGTTGCGGAAGGTCTCGCCTATGGCGATTATAGTTGCGCCCAAGTACTTGACTCGTTAGGCAATCAAGTAGCCTGTTGGCACGGACACATAGATCCATTTGATTATGGCGCCCTAGTAGCAATGTTGGGAAAACGCTATAACACTGCATATGTAATAGTTGAGCGTAACAACCACGGTCTTGGTACGCTTCGTAAAATGCAAGATTTAGGTTATTCAAATTTATTTGTAGAGAGTTCTGTCGATGGTGCCTACGGAGATCGCTTGACAAAACGCGGAGGCTTTCTAACGACAAGCAAAACAAAACCATTAATCGTTGACAATTTAGCGGCGCTGCTTAGGCAGGGAGAGAGCGGTGTTGCAGATATAGAATTATTAAATGAGTTGCGAACTTACATCATTGATGATAAAGGGAGTTACAATTCCCAAAATGGATGTTATGATGACAGGGTGATGGCTTATGCTATTGCCCTGCATGGACTTGCTTCTATGCCGAGACCTCGGCACCGGACTATACAAAAACGTTTTAAATCGTTAGATCCTGTGACGGGTTATTAATCTATGCATGATGCTGAGTATGAAGGTGAAGAAGAACTAGAGAAAGAGCCAGATGGTTTGCAAGCGCAAAGTATGCAGAGTCTGGGTTCTCGTCTTGCCGGAACTTTTCAAGAGTATAAAGACGCTCGTAAAGAAACAGAAAACGAGTGGCTAAAAGACTTACGCCAATATCAGGGCATTTATGAGCCTGATGTACTTGCACGCCTAGATGCTGCGTCTGGTTCGCGATCAAAAGTATTCGTCGGGCTAACACGAACAAAAGTGATGGCTGCTTACAGTCGAATAATAGACCTGTTGTTTCAGCACGGCGATGTTTTCTTTTCTGTAGACCCTACCCCAGTCCCTCAGATCGATCCTCTTAAGGCGATGCAAATGCGCCAGATGGCTATGGAGCAGATCATGATGGCAAGCGGTCAAGATCCGATGATGAATCAGGACTTGGTAGCCGCAAGGATGGCAGAGCTAGAGGAAGAGTTTTTAGAATTAGAAATAGAGGTGGCTAAAAAAGCTGCCGAGTCTATGACTGTAGACATTGAAGACCAGCTTGTAGAGACCAACGCAGAAATGAAGCTCAAAGAAAGCATGTTAGAAGCATGTATCTTTGGTTCAGGTGCCGTAAAAGCTGGTACTGTGCGGATAGATAAGAAGCAGTCTTACTCTAAGATGCTTGATCCAGAGAGCGGTGAGCAGGGTTATGCGCTCAGCGTTGTTGAAACTGTTGCTCCTGATGTAGAAAGCGTCAGCATCTTCGATCTATATCCCGACCCTTATTGCACAACGCTAGATGACTGCGATGGATTGTTCCGTCGTCACGTTTTAACACGCCGCCAAATGCGTGATCTGGCTGACCTACCCCAGTTTGATGGCGACATGGTTAAGTATCTTCTTAAGATTCACCGTAACGGTAATCATACAGAGGAAGATCACGAGACTACACGACGCAGAATTGCTGGTATACATGAGAACTCTGAGTCCAATCGCTTCGTTGTTATGGAGTATTGGGGCACTGTAGATGGTTACGAGCTAGAAGAGCACGGCATAGAGTTGGAGGAAGATGCAGATCTTTCTGATGATTACTCTGCTTGTGTGTGGGTATGTGACGGGAAAGTATTAAAAGTAATGCTAAACCCGATTACTGGTTACAAAATTCCATACCATATTTTCCCGTATGAGCGCAGCCCCCATCAGTTCTGGGGTACAGGCGTGCCTCGTATGATGCGTGATTCTCAGGGAACTATGAATACCGCAACAAGAATCTGGCTAGACAACATGGCTTTGTCTTCTGGTCCTATGGTCGAGGTGAATACAGACTTGCTTGCAGCAGGAGAAGACCCGACAGACATCCACCCTTGGCGAGTATTCTTGCGTGAGGGTGGAGACGGTTCTATGCCTGCTGTTAGATGGTATCAGCCAGTAGCGAACGCTAATGGACTGAACCAGATTGTGGAGATATTCCGAAGATTTGCTGATGAGACTACTAGCCTACCTAGCTATACACATGGTGAGCAGACACAAGGTCTAAATAAAACAGCAACAGGTATGTCTATGCTTATGGGTGCAGCAAACATTGCACTTAAAAGCACAATTAAAAATATTGATGACTTCTTGATTGAGCCAATGATTGAGGCTTTGTTTCACTTCAATATGGAGTTTGGAACTAACGAGAAGTCAAAGGGTGACTTGCGAATTGTTGCACGCGGCAGTACCTCTCTCGTTCAGAAAGAGATACAGAGTCAGCGTTTACTTCAGTTCTTGTCAATTGTTGGGGAAGATCAAAGTGGCGTTGTTAAGCGCACACAGCTTCTTCGAGACATTGCTCAAAGCATGGATATTGACCCCGACGAAATTATTAAGACTGAGGAGCAAGTAGCTCTTGAACAGCAGCAACAACAACAATTACTCCAAGCTCAAATGCAACAGGCAGCAATCGCAGGCGATCCTGCGGCTCAAGGCAATGCCGGAATGGGATCTCCTTCGGGACTTAATTAAAGCCCGATTTGATAGTGCCCAATCAGCATTAGAAAGAGCAGACGAGACGAATTTTAGGTTCGAGCAAGGCAGGCTATTAGAGCTGCGTTTTATGCTTGAACTTGAAGACGCGGCAAAAGCCGTTCTAGACAAAGCGCGGACCCCTAAAAGGATATCCGCAATAGACTAACGAATATCCCATTGTGGGACTCGAAGGAAATTAATAATGTCAAAGAGAAATGACCCAGCGCGACTGGAAGCTGAAGCGAAAGAATTGTTCGAACAAATGACTAAAGGTAAGACTGAGACCCTAGAGGCAGATCAACCTCAAGAGGATACCCCAGAAGAACCCGAGGCGTTGCAAGTAGAAGCCCCCGATCCCACGGACAAGGTTGAAATTCAAGCGGATGAGGACACAGAAGAAGAGTCAGAACGCAGCGAGGACTCGGAACTGAAGTTGGCTTTAGAAAAAGCCGAGAAAGCAATGAAGGGCGCACAGGCGAGAATGACGAAAGCAACTCAAGAAACTGCTGACTTGAAGCGGCAAAATGCCGACCTGATCAAAAGTGTTACGGAGTTGAAGAGTCAACTTGTAGAAGTTTCTAGGGATGACAGCAAGCTGGCACAGATTCGGGAAGATTATCCTGATCTAGCTGGACCTTTGCTTGATGAACTTAAGCGGACGCAAGATGAAGTTGGTAAGGCTAAGGAAGCTTTAGCTGAGCAGGAACAAAGTAAATATCAGGCGTTAGAGGCGCAGGCACATGCTGAGCACTTCGAGCGGATTCGATCTGTACACCCTGACGTAGATTCCATTGTGGACTCTGCTGATTGGTTGAACTGGTTAGAAGATGCGGACGCTCAGACGAAGACTTGGATTCAAGAAGGTTCGTCTAATGATGTAAACACTGTTCTTTCGAAGTTTAAGGCGGATATGGGCGTACCAGCTCCCACGCTGCAAGAGCAGGCTCTTGAGCGAGCAAAGACGGTTGCAGAACCTAAAATGCCCAAAGCTCGAAAGTCACAAATTAAAGGCGATAAGAAATACTGGACTGTCGATGAGATTATGAGGATGCCAAACCAAGTGTTTGAAAAGCATCAAACAGAAATTCTCAAAGCGATGGAAAGTGGATCGATACGCCGCTAATCTCTTGTGAGGTAATAAAATGTCTTTTTCACAATTTTCAACGGGTGCTACATCTGAAGTAAACTTTATCCCAGAGGTGTTTTCCAAACTCCTTCAGGCTAAGTTCTACAGCAAATCAATTTTACCCGAAATTTCAAACACCGACTATGAAGGTGAGATCTCTGGTCAAGGCGACAAAGTTGTTATTCGTACAGTTCCGGCTGTAACTATTAATGACTACGCTGGCACTATCACAACTCAAGAGCTGACTACTGCTAAAGTAGAAATGCTTGTTGATAAAGCTAAGTACTACAGCTTTAAAGTTGATGATGTGTTGGCTGCTCAAGCTGACATTAACATGCTAGAAGCTGCATCTACTGATGCTTCTGAAGGTATGCGTATTGCAGTTGAGACTGACGTATTGTCTAGCGCTGTCACTGGTGCCACTACTATCGGTGCACAGACGACTATCACGTCTTCCAACATTTTGGAAAACATCTTGGTTCTTTCTAAGACTCTTGATGAGTTGAACATTCCAGAAGAAGGTCGATTCATCGTTCTTTCTCCTGAGTTCATCTCTATGCTCAAGCAGTCTGAGTTGCGTCAAGCGTACTTGACTGGCGATGCTACTTCTCCTCTCCGTAACGGATTGGTTGGAATGGTTGACCGTTTCAAGGTATTCCAAAGCAACATGGTTTACGCCCCTGCTTCTGGTGCCGACGCGGGTTACACCCACGTTCTAGCCGGTCACCCAAAAGCGTTGTCCTTCGCTTCACAGTTCACTAACACTGAAACTGTTCGCATGGAAAGCACTTTTGGCGATCAGGTACGTGGTTTGAAGGTGTACGGTTCTAAGGTTGTTACTCCTGACGCACTTTGCGTTGGTAAGTGGACCTAAGATCGACTAATGATCGGGGGAGGTTTTCCTCCCCCTTTTTAGCGAGACACTTATGACCAAGAAATCAAAGACAAAAAAAGACGAGATATTCATTCAGGCTAAGGAAGACTTCAACGTTAATTTAGACAGAAGGCTAACCCTTGAGCAGCTAGAAGATCAGGTGCAGAGATTAGCTAAAGATAAAGCTAACCCTCCAAAAAAGACTGAAGAGCTTATCCCGAAGCGGGTCAAAAATGTTATCACTGGTAACGAGTTTGACTACAACCCGATTTTTAAAAACAACCCCGATTTACAAGTAATCGAATGGGAGACCGATAATGGCGACAACTAAGGTAATAGACATTTTAGATCGGGCTGCAATTATTCTTCAGGATAATACGAATGTCCGGTTTCCAAACTCAGAGCTTTTAAAGTTCTTTAACGATGCACAGAAAGAAGTTGTATTGCATCGTCCAGACGCAACAATGGTTAACACTACGTTTGCGTGTGCAGCAGGCAGTAAACAAACACTTCCGACGCAAGCTTTGCGTTTAATTGAGGTGGTTAGGAATGTTGGCGGTAGAGCAGTGACTCAAGTAGAGAGAAGAATCCTTGATGAGACTTTACCTAACTGGCATGAAACAGCTGCGGGAACAAATAAGATTGAGCACTATGTGTACGATCCCGCCGACCCAAAGAATTTTTACGTTTACCCTAAGGGTGCTAGTGGAACTCACAGCCTAGAAGTTGTGTATAGTTCTGCACCGGCAGAAATTTCTATATCGAACTTCGATACAGACACGACCGTAATCAGTTTGGATGACGTTTATTCAAATTGTATATTAGATTATGTATTGTATCGCTCATATCAGAAAGACTCAGAGTTTGCCGGTAACGCTCAAAGGGCAATGATGCACTATCAAAGCTTTGCTAATGCCTTAGGCGTTAAGACCCAAGCGGATAGCGCAACCACGCCAGTACCTGCAATGATGGGTAATGGCTAATGAAGTATTCTGATTTTTCTCTGTACGTTCGACCTGAGGCGCAGGGCGCTCCTGACTTTCTTATTGAGAGATCGGTAAGAGATTCGGCAATAGACTTTTGTGCTAGAACTGACATCTACATACCGGAGCCCGAGTTCATTACGGTAATTGCTGGACTGAACGAATATGCTGTATCTCTACCTACAGGCACAGAGTTAAATCACATTCTTGACGTTTTTAATGACAAGACTGCTTTGAATCCTATTAGCTACAGCCAATTACTGCTTCGTTTAGGCGATGAAAACACAACAGGAACGCCTGCTTATTATGCACAGCGTGACAACTCTGACTTCTATTTAGCGCCAATTCCTGCTGAGTCTGATTCATTCAGAGTTTTGTATTCAGTTAAACCGACATCAACAAGCACAAGTATCCCTGACAGTGTAGGTAAGGAGCATAGAGAAGCTATTGCTCACGGTGCATTGTATCGGCTACAAATGATGTCAGGTCAGCCTTGGTCCAACCCTAACGCTGCTGGTAATAACAAGCAGCTGTTTGAGAGAAGCGTTGGTCGAGTAATACGTCAGGTGAAGTATGGATTTAGCGGTGGTTCTTTAACCTGTAAACCGAGGGCATTTATCTGATGGCATATTTAACTACTATCAATCTAGTTCAGGGAGACCAGCTGCCGGAGATTGAGATCACTTTAAAAGATAGCAACACTGCTGTTGCTGGAGCTGTACTTGATGTTGATGATCCCACTACGTTTGCAGCTCTTGATTTGACTGGTGGATCTGTTCGAATGAGAGTTCGTGTTGTTGGTCAGACTGCTTTAGTGGACACCTTGCTTGGTACTATTACCAACCCTCAAGCAGGAAAGGTAACGTTCCTTTTTGACTCAGACACTTTAGATAGTAGTGGTGTTTTAGAGGGTGAGATTGAATTTACAGACTCGGCTTCTAGAACTCAGACTGTTTTGGATTTGATTAAGTTTAAAGTTCGATCACAGTTCGGTTAATAGCTTATGGCTATTAAGGCTACAGTATCCTTTAAAACCATCCAAGCTACAGTTTCTCACAGGAAGCTGAGCTTAGATGCGTCGTTAGTTCCTGAATTAGGTAATCAGATATCTTTTTCTAAGTTAACTGCTGTAGCAAACTGGAAAAACCTCTATCTCCACGACGTACATGTCAATGCTGAAAGAACAATTTACACGTTTAATGATCAGTACTCATTAGCTGATTCTGCTGTATTTGCCGTAGATAAGGGTATAAACGACACGCTTGGATTCTTATCACCTGACCCTGTGTTTACGGTCGGAAAGGTTTTATCTGATAATATTAACTTTGCTGACTTTGCACGAACACAAGCGGGAAAGAACGTATCAGACCCCTACTCCTTAACTGAGTCTCATGCAGTTACTGTAGGCAAGGCTTCTGTTGACTCTTTTGCTTTCAGTGAAAATGTCCACACGCTTTTAACCTTCATACGATCCTTCAATAACCCAGTAGTCATGGCTGAGAGCATTTCATCTCATGCCGGAAAGGCTCTATCTAATAATTATAATTTTGCGGATCAAATATCTACCCACCCCAACAAAGGTGCTGTTGACGCTCAATCATTTACAGAGTCACAAACATTTGTAGTGGGTAAAGGTATATCAGAGCCAGCCATCTTACTGGACCAGTTAACCATAACAAGACAGCCAAACAACTTTGTATTTAATCAGGTCGGTAGCGCAGTAACGGTAACGGGTGAGCTTAATGACACCGTAACATTCTCAGACGCAACGCCTACCTTTGTTATAAATACCACCCTTCAGGATTACTACACGTTAGATGATTTTGCTCAGATTGATAAAGATGTTGAGGGTGTTAAAACTAACGTGGTTGGTATGTCTGATAGCTTGGCGTTTGACCATATTGTAACGCACGCTTTATTAAACAGAACGTTAGTCGGCAACATGGTTCTTAACGCAGGCTAGCTTCTAGGTGTAAACAGGATTTATTTGCTTTGTCAAATACTGTTTCAACCACTATAATGTATTGTGAAACCACTGACTTTTTCCTGCGTCGGAGTCTGTCATATCAGTACCTTAGCTACATGACGCAGTTACGCTGTCTTCATGGATAGGAAAGTTCGACAGTTCAGTATTGCCGTTATTTAAAAATATACGGCAGTAAGATATTGAATGCTGATTAATTCGGAGACCTACCATGATCGTTGATGATCTAAATTTAAAAGGGCGCTTGACTGTTAACTTAATAGCAGCAGACGGCACCACAAAAGAAACTCAAGAAATTCCCAACTTGGTTGTTACTACAGGTAAGACCTTTGTTGCATCTCGTATGGCTGGAACGTCAGCTACCGTTATGTCGCACATGGCTATCGGTACATCCAGTACGGCAGCAGCTGTAGGTAATACTACACTGGGCTCAGAAGTTGCGCGAGTCGCGCTTGCTAGCACTACAGCTACAAACAATGACATTGTTTATGTCGCCACGTTCCCCGCAGGAACTCCTTCCTCTTCGGCTGGTGTTGTTGAGGCTGCAATCTTTAATGCATCTTCAAGCGGTACGATGCTTTGCAGAACTGTCTTTTCGATTATTAACAAGGCAAGTACAGACAGTTTAAGTATTACGTGGACAATTACAGCTAGCTAGGAGCCATAAATGGCGATTAAGTTCTCGAACCTAGCTAGCACTACGCTGGCTAGTGGCGTTTCTGATACAGCAACGTCTCTCAGTGTTACCAGCGCTTCACTCTTCCCTACGTTGGGAGGCAGTGATTATTTCTATGCAACAATCGGAACGGGTTCAGGCTCGGAGATTGTCAAGGTAACAGCCATCTCGGGAACGACCTTTACAGTTGTAAGGGGGCAGGACGGCACGACTGCAATAAGCCATTCCTCTGGCGCGGAGTTTTCACTCCGTGTAACTGCTGCTGCACTAAATGATTTAAGCACCCAAGCCGACACAGAATCTGTCTCCATTACTGGAGATACGATGACAGGCAACCTGTCACTTGGTACAAACAATAAGGCAATCTTTAACAGCCAGTTAGAAATCTATGGTGATGGTAGCCATAGCTACATTTCGGATGTAGGCACTGGCAACTTAATTATCAAAGGAACGCACCTCAATCTACGCGATGCAAACAATACGCTGTATATGGAAGCCCTCCAAGGCGGTGCTGTAACTTTACGCCACGCAGGAAATATTTCTGTAGCCACCACCTCTAGCGGAATTTCGGTCACGGGAGATATTACGCTAGGTGACACAAATCCTACTATTACCTTTAACGATTCAAGCGTTACAAATTTATCGCACACGATTTTGTCTGCTAGTGACAATTTAAGAATTACATCAGATGCTAATAGTGTTGACTCAGGGTCTAGGGTAGAAATTTTTAACGGCTCTACTGAGGTTGCTAGATTTTCATCAGGCGCTGTGTTGGTATCAGGCTCAGTGACAGCCGATGGGCTTACTGTTGATAGAAACGGAGTTCAAAAGAGAGGTATTCAATGGAATCGCAGTGGGACGATAGATGCCGCAATAAATCTTGATTCTGACGAAATAGTAAAATTTGATAACTTTTATAACGGACGTTATCAGTTTAGGTCAGGGGCTTCTGGGTCTGAAGTGCTTAGGCTAGACATAGCCACTGGCGGTGACATCAGCTTCTACGATTCTGCGGGGACTTCACAAAATTTCTATTGGGATAGTTCTACCTCGCGGCTAGGGTTGGGCGTTACGAATCCTGCTTCTCTGTTACATTTATCTGGTGCTAATGGGTCTGGTAGGCTTGAATTACAAAACACATGGGGAACTACAGTTACAAATTGGAGAATAGCGCCCGTAATATCAGGTGTATCCAACAATGGCTTTGAAATACGAGATGTAACGCAAGGTGTAAGCCGCTTTGTTATAAACTCATCAGGCAACGCCACGTTCTCAGGTAGCGTAGGTATTGGTACTAGTTTGCCAACTTCTTATGCTGATACAACACTTCATGTCAGTGGTTCTACAGGCTCTACTTTAAAACTAAGCTCAGACGCGCAAGGCAATGCCAATACAGATGGTTTTGATATTAGTCATTCAGGAGTAACTGCGTTTATCAATAACCGTGAAAACGGAGATATGCAGTTTAGAACAAACAATGTAGAAGCCATGCGAATTGATGCCTCACGAAACCTGTTGGTGGGTAAAACTACGCAAGGTCTCGCTAATGCAGGTTTTGAGGTTGCACCCACTGGACAGGCATCGGCTACGCAGTCTGGGGCTTCTTGCCTAAGACTTAAC